>ERZ779866.302-NODE-302-length-56125-cov-4.353879_pt1 | contig 56125 bp, 50 predicted proteins | sample MGYA00511248_ERZ779866 | MGnify/ENA primary metagenome ERZ779866 (study PRJEB29588, sample SAMEA2155758) | human gut metagenome | biome: human gut; feature: human-associated habitat; material: faeces | place: Denmark | collected 2008/2010 ... | reverse complement strand
AACGAGCTACCACTGCTCCACCCCGCGATATTTGTGATTGCAAAGGTACAAAAAATTTCATACGATACAAATTTTTCAAGACTTTTTTATAATCATAACTATTAAAAAGAATCTGCAAGAACTATTTGTAGGATAATCTTGCAGATTCTGACAAACTGACTCAGTAATTATTTATGAATAACTATTACATGAGTTTATTCGGTCTATCAACCTTAGTTTTTTCTAAAAAGTCCAATTTTGAAACTACTCGCTTATCTATTTAAAGACTTACAAATACGACTATTAATCTCGTTCACCCGTTTTTCATCTAATTTGATTACTCTACGGTCATACGTTATCAATCCGTTGACTTCAACCTCTACATCCGTTGTCTGAGTATAAACAGCCGCCGAAAAGCCTTTGAAAATCAAATCGTATAATTGATCGGCATATTTTAAATACTCGTCTGTCGCCTCTTTTGAAGAATTGAACTGAATATATCCCCAATTACGGTCAGGTTCCCACAGATGACCTTTTATAATAAGCCCTATTCCACCATATTCACCCAGAACCGTAGCCCTCTGTGCATCATACAAATACAAATCAGGAGTAGGATAATTATGCAAATCGAGCATATCTCCGCAGGTAAAATGGTTACCTCCACTCGCCGGATTTACCAAACGTGTAGGATCATACCGTTTTGTCCATTCTGCAATCTCGACCGTTTTGAATTGTCCCCAAGCTTCATTAAACGGTACCCATGTACTAATACAAGGATAAGAATAAAGATAATCGATAATCTCTTTCCACTCTTTTCGATAACATGCTTCAGACTCGGAAGAACGATACATTTCAGGCCCTTCATAATAACTGCGGTTTTGCCATTGTTGTCCACGATCGCCATTCGGCATATCCTGCCAGACAATGATGCCCAACTTATCGCAATAAGCATACCAACGTGCAGGTTCGACTTTGACATGTTTTCTTATCATATTAAAACCCATATCCTTCGTTTTCTGAATATCGTATTTCAAAGCTTCATCGGTAGGAGCTGTATATAGTCCATCCGGCCACCAACCTTGATCCAATGGCCCGAACTGGAACAAGGGCTGATTATTTAGCCTCAGCCGAACAATTCCTGCAGCATCACGCCCGACAGAATATTTACGCATAGCTGCATAGCTATCAACCCGATCTAACACTTTATCACCATTCTTCAAAGATATTTTCAATGTATATAAAAATGGAGAATCAGGACTCCATAATTTACTATCTTGAGGCATAGATACAACGAGCGGTTCTCGGTTAATACTTCGGGCAGTCGCAATCAGTTTAGATTCATCATAAACTTTTACTTCAATCAAATCTTCATCAGAAACCACATTCCGGTCGACTTCTACAGTCAGCAAATGCTTATCGATATCCGGTGTAATACGCAATTTTTCTATATATTTCTCAGACACCGGCTCTAACCATACCGTTTGCCAAATTCCCGTAACAGGGGTATAATAAATACCTCCGGGATTTTTTACTTGTTTTCCTCTCGGTTGATAACCATCATCCGTAGGATCCCAAACTTTCACCATCAACTGATTATCACCTTTCGCTACAAGAGCTGCGGTTATATCAAAAGAAAAAGGGGTGAATCCTCCTGTATGATTACCCACCTTTATACCATTTACCCAAACATCCGCTTTCCAATCTACAGCACCAAAATGAAGCAGGATTTTTTTATTTTTCCAAGACGAAGGAATATTAAACGTTCGGCAATACCATAACTCCTTCTCCTTTCCAACAGCTTTCCCGACACCGGATAAAGCCGATTCGACTGCAAAGGGGACTAATATCTGCCCGTCAAACTGCTTCGGACAACTTTTTCCGACATCCGTTATAGCATACTCCCATAGTCCATTCAAGTTTTTCCATTCATTTCGTTCCATAATCGGACGAGGATATTCCGGTAAAACCGAAGTCACATCCACCTTTTCTGTCCAAGGTGTTACAATCCTATTTCCTACGGGTTTCCATTGAGCACGAATATTCGTAAAAATACAAACCAAGATCGTACAAATAAAAAACGTCTTTTTCATGATATAACAATTATTTTTTGTTTTCACAAAGGTAGGATTTATGCCAGGACAACAATAAAAATATTTTTTCAATTTCGTCACATCCTCTCGCGACAATGATGATTAATTGTACAGAGTTCTTTCTAAAGAACAGATATATCGATTCTTATCGGACAAATAATTTTATTTATAACCACGCTTTCTTATTTTATATTACAATACACCTCCACACATCATTATCATCAATAATTATTTCTATTTTTGTACCCGACATAAACATTGCCAATATTATAAAGTAAATTTAAATATGGAAAAAAAATTCAGCCAGGCAACTCTTTGCGTACAAGGAGGGTGGAATCCGAAAAAAGGAGAACCGAGAGTATTGCCGATTTATCAGAGCACGACATTCAAATATGAAACCAGTGAACAAATGGCAAAATTGTTCGATCTGGAAGAGTCTGGTTATTTTTATACTCGATTACAAAATCCTACTAATGATGCCGTAGCTGCAAAGATCGCAGCTTTAGAAGGGGGTATCGGAGCCATGCTAACTTCATCGGGACAAGCGGCTAATTTTTATGCTATCTTCAATATATGCCAAGCCGGAGATCATTTCGTATGTTCTTCCACCATATACGGCGGAACATACAACTTATTCGGCGTAACCCTAAAAAAATTAGGAATAGAATGTACTTTCGTCAATGCCGACGACAGTGAAGAGGAGATCAGCAAAGCTTTTCGCCCGAATACCAAAGCCTTGTTCGGTGAAACCATATCGAACCCAAGCATAGACGTGCTCGATATTGAAAAGTTTGCTCGAATTGCACATAAACACGGTGTTCCCCTAATCGTTGACAATACTTTTGCCACTCCGATAAATTGTCGTCCATTCGAATGGGGTGCTGACATCATAACTCATTCCACAACAAAATATATGGATGGGCACGCAACCTGCGTAGGAGGAGTTATCGTCGATAGCGGAAATTTCGACTGGGAAGCTCAGGCAGATAAATTTCCGGGACTGACACAACCGGATGAATCGTACCACGGACTGACTTATACTAAAACTTTCGGGAAAATGGCTTATATAACTAAAGCCACAGCCCAGCTAATGCGTGACTTAGGTTCTATACAATCTCCTCAAAACGCATTTTTACTAAATCTCGGACTGGAGACTTTACATTTACGTGTGCCCCGGCATTGTCAAAATGCACAAAAGGTTGCCGAATACCTTGAGGCTAACGATAAAGTCGCATGGGTAAACTACTGTGGATTAAAAAGCAGTAAATATTATGAATTAGCACAAAAATATTTGCCGAACGGCTCTTGCGGAGTAATTGCATTCGGTTTGAAAGGGAGTCGTGAAGATGCTATAAAATTCATGGACAACTTAAAATTAGCTTGTATCGTAACGCATGTGGCAGATGCACGCACATGCGTACTTCACCCGGCAAGTCACACCCATCGTCAACTTACCGACGAGCAATTGATCGAAGCAGGAGTTGCTCCTGATCTGATTCGCTTATCGGTTGGTATTGAAGATGTAAATGACATAATTGCCGATATAGAACAAGCTTTGGCTAAATTTTAAGAGCCTGTACAAATTTTACATATTCTTTTTTCCGGAATGTGTAACTTGCGATTATTATGAATAGTAAAAAGCTTGATACACAAATCGTATCATAGATCTTTTTACTATTCGTATTTTTTCAAATCAAATTCCGGATCATCAATGTAAAGGAATACAGGAACTCCTGCCCCATCGGGAGAAGCCTCTACATACTCCTTTACTTTTGCCTGAAATAATTTTCCTTTATAGGCATCAAATTCTACGTAAATAGTAGAAGGAGAAGTTACATAAGAAATATTCGTTTCGGGGATAGTGAACTCCACTTGCAATTTAGCCGGATTAATCAAACACACCACTCCTTGTCCTGGCTGTACACGCTGATAGTTTTCAACATATTTTTTTTGGATAAAGCCATCAAATGGAGCGCGTAGCTTGGTGTCATTCAATGTGTTTTGCGCATTTTCAAATGCCGATTTGGCATTGGTATACGAAGCTTGGGTCGTTTCGAACTCTTGCATGGAAATAGCATTCTTGGCCAACAGTTTCTCTGCGCGTTGCATTTGTGATGACGCCTTTTGGAATGAAGCCCTCTTAGCGTCATAATCCAGTTTGTAATCTGTCGGATCAATTTCGGCCACTACCTGTCCTTTCTTCACCCGTTGTCCTTCGAGTACATTCATTGCTACCAGCGGACCGGACATTTTAAATGCCAAGTCACTGAACTGATCAGGCGACACAACACCTGAATACGATTTTTCGATCCTGCTTAACGAGGTCACTTCCGCCAATTTCACGGGACGGGGACCGCGTTCTTGTGCAGGTTGCTGTCCGCAAGAACAGAACACTGCCGCAATCATTGCCATAATAGACAAATTTTTACCTTTCATACTGTTTATCTTCACTATTAGTTTCGCTGCAAAGTTCTTATAATTATTAAAAGCGTACAAGTGCTAACAGTAAGATATATTAGTCTATTTTTAAGCATTTTCTTTGTTATCTGCTCTAACTGCCCTATATTTGTGGTGCATAATCAAAACCTTCTTTATTTTTATGAAGTATATAGATGACATTAACTTATTTAAATCGAATAAGGATTTCGTTGCAGAAATTGACATGACAGGATCATTAGGCCGTATTTACCACTATCCGCAACGAATGGAAGGATGCTTGTTCCTTCTGTGCCTGCGAGGTGAATGTGACATAACGATCCATCTGTCTGAACACAAGATACAAAAGAACGACATTGTCACTATTCTGCCAGAAACCTTTGTACATGTTCACCGGCAAAGTCCCGACTGTCGTCTGTACTTGATAGGATTCAACAAAGAGTTGCTGAACGGAATAAATCTCTTCAATTCCACCATGAACTATCTTTCAGCCCTGATTGACACACCCATTATCCCTCTGCGTCCCGAAATAACCGAGTTGTTTCAAGACTATTTCCGGTTGCTGATAAAAATGAAACGTATGGGAGCCAAGCCCAATAAAGAGTTAATCAGCACCATGCTGCTCACTATATTGCACGGTGTAGGCAGCATTCATCAGAACACCAATGTAACCACACGTACTTTCAACCGTGGAGAAGAAATTGTGAAACGCCTGGTCCAATATATCATCAAACATTATACGAAAGAACGGAGTGTAGCTTTTTATGCCGACCTGCTTCATATATCCCCTCAGCACCTCAGCACTACTGTCAATAAGATTACGGGAAAAACTGTTACAGATATCATCGCCAAACTAGTGATAACAGATGCGGAAGCCAAACTAAAATCCACAGACCTTACCATTCAGGAAATAGCCTATTCACTTAATTTCCCAGACATCTCATTCTTTGGGAAATACTTTAAAAGATATACAGGAATGTCACCGAAACAGTATAGGGAAAACGGATAGTGAAAACAGACTCAGCCCACGTTAGTATGTGTAAGGTCAGACGTTAGTACGTATAAGCCTACACATACTAACATATAAGCTTATACATACTAACAATACTAACATTCCAAAGTCTCTTACACCTATATAAAAGTTATAAGTTTTTCGGCTTATAAATAGCGTTCCACCAAGTCGCATCATCCTGCAACCATTTGGCAAACCAGGCAAAGATCGTATTCTGCCACTGAATCCTCTTGCCATAATCTACAATATGATGATCTTGTCCCGTTACAGCCACAAAAGCCGTTTCGCGCCCCAGTAACTTCAGTGCTGTAAACATCTGAATACTCTCTCCCACCGGTACATTCACATCCGCATCACCGTGCAAGAACAGCAAAGGCGTATGTATCTTGTCCGCATTGAACAACGGGCTTTGTTTTACAAAAAGATCAGGATTGCTCCACGGATAACTATTCGCCATGGAAACTTCACTGTACGAATATCCCCAATATCCTTCCCCCCAATAACTGGTATGATCACTGATACCGGCATGAGAGATGGCCGCTGCAAAAATATCGGTCTGTGTTTGCAAGTATTGTGTCATGAAGCCGCCATAGGATGCACCTATACAGCCTATTTTCTTGTCATTGACAAAAGCATGTTCTTTACAAAACTGCTTTGTACCTTCTATGATATCCTGTGCCACCCCTTCCCCAGCTGTATTGACGTGGCGGGCAGAAAATTCCTGTCCGAAACCGGTAGCACCGCTAGGTTCTATCACATACACCACATAGCCCAATGCCGCGTATGCATGATGCGGATAACGGCTTTCGAAATTACGGCTGACCGGACTGCACCCACCATAATAATTCACAATCATAGGATATTTCCGGTTGGCGTCAAAATGAGGCGGCAGGTAATAACGACCATAAATGGTATCACCACGAGAATTGGTAAAACTCCAGGCCTTGCATTCGCCCAGCTCCACATCTTTCAATATGTCTTTACTTAAGTCTTCCAACAAAGATGATTTCATCTTTTTGGTATTCATGGTGTATAAACGGTCGGAATTTGAGGCGCTCTGTCCATAATAGGCCATAACCGGAGCATTTTGCGCCAATGAGAATGAGTTGACCAAATCTTCTGAAACCTCCAGTTGCTGAATTTTCCCATCAGCGGGATTCATCCGGTACAAACTGTAACAGTCACGGTTCTCGGCCGTGAAATAGACTTGCCCGTCGACCTTATTCCACACGGCACGCTGTACGCTGGGATTAAAATCTTTCGTCAGCGGAGTGACTCTCTTATCAGCTATATTCAGCAAATAAAGCTGACCGTCCGTCATACTCGGAGTCTGCCCCTCCTTTACATTTTTCCCTATTCCACCCAGCGATTCAGGCGAGCCGGATACCAATACCTGCGTTCCGTCAGGTGAAAAACGGGCTCCACTGATAAAACCATCTTTATCTATCAGCAGTTCCGCCTGTAAAGTCTGCATATCCAACCGATATAGTGAGAATAAAGTAGTAGGACGCTTGGTCAGACGGCTCTGACTGGTCATCATCAAAAGATACCGGCCGTCATTGGAAATATCGGCAGCCCAGACATTGTGATAACCGAAAGTCAGTGGCTGCAACAAACCGGTCTTCAAATCATACTTAGCCAGATAAGAACGGTTACGCCATCCCGGCTGGCGGTCATCCGGTTCCAGAACCTCATAAATTTCTTTACGTTCTTTCGGACCTTCCTGGGTCATGGTGAAAAGCAGGTAGTCTTCCGTAGGTGCGAACTGGAAATACCCGTCAGGTAATTTATTCACCAACACAGTTTCCATTCCGGTAAGCGGATCCACAACTATCAGCTGTCTGCCATCCACCCCTGTACGGGTATAATAATAGCGGTTAGAACGAGGCATCCATTGCATATTCTCAGTACGCTCCGCCAAAACCTTACCGCTGGCAAGTTCAGTAATGCGCGTACTACCGGCCGACCGACCACCTACATAAGTCGTACGATAATTGGCAATCAAATATCTGCCATCAGGGGAAAGCCCTACTCCGGCAAAACGAGTTCCATGCAACACATCCGCCAAAGTATATAGCTTTTTGTTATCTTGCTTAAGTGAAATGCTTCCCTCTTGATCCGTATCCACACTCACTTTCAAGGAATCTGTTTTCCCTGCTTCAGAAAGATATTTAATAACTACAGAATGGGTGGCCGGCTCCAAAGCGAGTTCAGTTCCTTCCTGCTTCTTTCCATCTACATAAAGCTGGTATCTTTTCAGCCCGTCAATCTTCAGCTTGGCTGTGGCATAACGAGTATTCTCCAACACAAAACCCATCATGTGCAAGGCATATCCCGAGTCACTTCCCGGCAAAACCCCGCCTGTAAATAAAGTTCCCTGTTGCAATACGTCCACAGAAAGATGAGTATCCAACAGACGTCCGGATACAAAAGTCTTTGAATTCACATCCACGCTGTCCACCTGAAAAGGAGCCTGTACAACGTAGGGTCCGGCATAACGGAAAGTAGTAATGTCAATCGTTTCAGCACCTGCCATCACAGCCCAGGCAAGTGCACAAGACAATAAGATTTGTTTCTTCATATTTCTAACAATTTGTGTTACACAAAGATATGAAATATAAAAGAAACAAAAACCTTTTCCTACGAATTTCAATGCTTCCTACAACATATTATTTCACCTCTCCCGGCAGATAGCGTAACTGCAAATACTGTTCCCCCGGTTTCAGATATCCCCCTTCGAATATTTCTTTCCTGATCCGGTAAACTTCCACTCTTTTCAATAAGTAATTTTCTACCTTCATCGGCTGCTTTTTACACCAGGAAAGCACTTTCAGACTTCCATCGGCATGAACATCCGCATAAACCTTTACCGTTCTTATCGGAGTCCCGTCCGTTATCTTACGTCCTCTTTTATAATCCACCCACAAAATAGCTTTCGCTTTTTCCCCCTCACATGTTCCGGCATACTCATCCGTTTCGGACGCGGTGGAAGGTGAAGAAGTTCCCTTACAACCTACAACCACACATAAAATCAAAAGATATAAAATATAGCTTCCTCGTGTTTTCATATCAATCGGATTAGTCTTTTATCTCTTCTATAGGAGTAATATCCTCTATTTCAGGCATCCCCGGTTCTTTCTTCTGACGGAAGCGGATGATGTTTATCAAATCGGACAGTCCGTATACAATGCTGCTCACTCCCAGAATGATGAATGGAACAGCAGCAGCCGTAAATGGATTAAATAATACCACAATACCTGCAATCAGCACCAACACAGGTATCACAAAGAAACCTCCCGGTACCACCGTCCAACTACGCGCAGCAGATAAATTCACAATCTGACTGATTCCCGCCAGTACCAAAACAGCACCCAGCACATACATCAGGATACCGACAAAAAATGCCGGCATAATCATCAGCCATAATCCGAACAAAAGGCTGCCAAGCCCGGCAATAGGAAAACGACTGCCATCCTGCTTGCCACGAATCAAATACCCGGATAAAGAAAAGAGTCCCGGTACTAGAAACAACACACCGATTGTAATAACCAGATAAAGAATGGCAGCCTCAGGCCATGCCACCAGCAACACACCGATGACCAATGCACAGATACATCTGATTATAGAATAATTCATTGTTTTCATATTCAATCATGTCTAATTGGTTAATGAAGCGAATATACTGATTATTTCTGAGAAGACAGATGCAAAATGGATATTAATTTTCAGACAGAAGAACAAAAGAACAAAAAAAGAAAGCCAAAACAAATTTTCCTGCCATAAACTTAGAACTAATTCTATTGTTCTATAGACTTTAGCAAACAGAATGTTATACCGACTATTCCAATCTATTCTTTCGTACCCATGTCTGAAGATCATCCTTTTGTCTTATGACAAATCACTCTATCTGTTCTGTTTCAGGCAGACTTTGTTCATTCTCGTCCTCATCGATCAAAATAGCCCAAAAGAGCCACCATAACAGCAATCCTGCCAACAACACGGCACCTATTCTTATCCAAAGTTTACGTTTCATACACTTCATTTTAATGATTTATTAACTGATGTATTAAAACCATTCCGCCACCCGAAATGTTCATTTATAAAACCAATTTAAAGTAATAAGATTATGAATAATGGAAAATTCTTTGCCGGACTGGCACTAGGAGCGCTGGTCGGCAGTGCATTAAGTTGTTTTGCGCACAGCAACAGAGGTCGCAAATTGAGAAGAGACGTGTATGATGCCATTCAGGACTTACAAGAAGATGCAAAAGACCTGGCTCATCATGCAAAACATAAAGCAGAAGAAGTAAGCAGTGAAGTAGCCGGAAAAGTAGGTGAGAAAGTGGAAGAAGTGAAAGGGAAAATACACGAAGCTGCAAATAAATAAAAAAAAAGTAAGTTTTTCTTTGGAGTTTAAAACAAAACGCTTACATTTGCCCCAAAATAAAAACAGATTTTATGAATAGAATCATGGTAAATACATATTGGTGGCGTTTCTTACAACTAAACAAGTCGTAAGGGAACCAGACCATGTATATATACCTGACATTCTAAAAGGATATTCAAACTGAAGGCCTGTCGTACTTACGACAGGCCTTTTTTCGTTAGTGCAATTAACATTAAAATATAGAACGACAATGAAAACTTATCAGGTAAACAAAGAAGGTTATTATGGCGAATTTGGAGGGGCGTATATTCCCGAAATCCTTCACCGCTGTGTGGAAGAATTGCAGAATGCCTATTCCAAAGTATTGGAAAGTGAAGGATTCAAACAAGAATTCCACCAGTTACTACGCGACTATGTAGGACGCCCTTCACCTCTTTACCTGGCAAACCGGCTAAGCAAGAAATATGGCTGTAAGATCTACCTGAAACGTGAAGATTTAAACCACACCGGAGCACATAAAATCAATAATGCCATCGGACAGGTGTTACTGGCAAAACGTATGGGGAAAAAACGTATCATTGCAGAAACCGGAGCTGGACAGCATGGGGTGGCCACCGCTACGGTATGCGCTTTGATGAACATGCAATGCATTGTTTACATGGGCAAGACCGATGTAGAACGCCAGCATATCAATGTAGAAAAAATGAAAATGCTGGGAGCCGAAGTCCGCCCGGTCACTTCCGGCAACATGACACTGAAAGATGCTACAAACGAAGCCATCCGCGACTGGTGTTGCCACCCTGCCGATACTTACTATGTCATCGGCTCTACCGTAGGCCCTCATCCCTACCCTGATATGGTGGCACGTCTGCAATCCGTTATCAGCGAAGAAATCAAAAAGCAGCTGAAAGAACAGGAAGGAAGGGAATATCCCGATTACTTGATGGCTTGTGTAGGAGGAGGAAGCAATGCGGCAGGAACCATTTATCACTATATAGATGATGAACGTGTGCAGATTGTCCTGGCCGAGGCAGGAGGCAAAGGTATAGACACCGGTTTCTCGGCCGCTACCATCCAACTGGGGAAAATGGGAATTATCCACGGAGCAAAGACCTTGGTTATCCAAAACGAGGACGGACAAATAGAGGAACCTTACTCCATCTCTGCCGGTCTGGATTATCCGGGCATAGGACCCATGCATGCCAATCTGGCCAAACAGCAACGCGCTTTGGTACTCGCCATAAACGATGATGAAGCCATCCGTGCCGCATTTGAACTGACCCGGCTGGAAGGTATCATTCCTGCATTGGAATCGGCTCATGCATTGGGAGCATTGGACAAAATGAGATTCAAGCCAACGGATATAGTGGTTCTCACCGTATCAGGACGCGGAGATAAGGATATTGAAACCTACTTGAAAGAATCCGGCACAAGGGCCTCCTTGCAATAACACATAGAAACCCATGAGAACAAAAATCCTATACGGACAACTATAAACAGAAAAGAAACAATGAAAACTTTTACCTATACCACCCGATGCAAAACCATACTGGGTGACCTGCATACACCGGTCAGTACCTATCTGAAAGTGCGCGACATTTTCCCACAGAGTGCACTGATGGAAAGTTCCGACTATCATGGAAGTGAGAACAACCGTTCTTTCATCGGACTGAATCCTGTAGCCAGTATCGGAATCAACCATGGCACAGCCACTGCCACCTACCCTGACGGCAGCATGGAAGAACATCCCATCAGCGAACATTTCCGGGCAGACCATGCGATCTCCGATTTTCTGAATCGTTTCAAGGTAAGCGGAGAATACAACAACTACTGCGGACTGTATGGTTATACCACTTTCAATGCCGTACGCTATTTCGAACATATCAATGTAAAAGACAGCCGTGATCCTAAGAACGATGCTCCGGATATGTTGTATATCTTATATAAATACCTGATTGTCTTCAATGACTTCCGCAACGAAATGTTATTACTGGAAATGTTGCAGGACGGTGAGGACAGCCATCTGGATTATGTGGAAAAAGCGATCCACAACCGTAACTATACCACTTACGACTTCCGTGCCGTAGGCGAAACCACCAGTACCCTGACCGATGAAGAGCATAAGGCGAACATCCGCAAAGGCATTGCCCACTGTATGCGCGGCGATGTTTTCCAAATCGTCCTTTCACGCCGTTTTATCCAACGTTACGAAGGAGATGATTTCAAACTTTACCGTGCTTTACGCAGCATCAACCCGTCCCCCTACTTATTTTACTTCGATTTCGGAGGCTTCCGTATTTTCGGTTCCTCTCCCGAAACCCATTGTAAAATAGAAAACGGGCGTGCCACCATCGACCCTATCGCCGGAACCACCCGCCGCAACGGAGACAAGAAAATAGATGCTGAACTCACCGCCAACCTATTGGCTGATCCCAAAGAAAATGCGGAACATGTAATGCTGGTAGATCTGGCACGCAATGACTTGAGCCGCAACTGTCACGATGTACAAGTAGAATTTTACAAAGAAGCTCAATATTACAGCCACGTCATTCATCTGGTAAGCCGGGTCAGCGGCGAACTGAACCCCAAAGCCAATCCCATCAAAGCATTTATTGATACTTTCCCGGCCGGAACCCTGAGTGGCGCTCCGAAGGTAAAAGCCATGCAGCTGATCAGCGAATACGAACCTCACAGCCGTGGAGCCTATGGAGGTTGCATCGGATTTATCGGGCTGAACGGCACATTGAACCAAGCTATCACCATTCGTACATTCGTCAGCCGCAACAACGAACTATGGTTTCAAGCCGGTGGCGGCATCGTAGCTAAGAGCAATGAAGAGTACGAATTACAAGAAGTAAACAACAAACTGGGAGCACTTAAAAAAGCAATCATCCTGGCAGAACAAATGTAAAAACGAATCATCATGAAAACAGTAATTATAGACAACTATGACTCATTTACCTACAATTTGAGTCATTTGGTAAAAGAACTGGGAGCCGAAGTTACCGTATTACGTAACGATGCTTTCCAACTGGAAGAATTGGAAAAATTCGATAAAATCATTCTTTCACCCGGTCCCGGTATTCCATCAGAAGCAGGCCTGCTGCTCGAAGTAATTAAAAGATATGCCGGCAAGAAACCGATTCTGGGTGTATGCTTGGGAGAACAGGCCATAGGAGAAGCTTTTGGCGGCAAACTGACCAATCTGAGCGAAGTATTTCATGGCGTACAGACCCCCATCTCAATTAAAAAGAACCAATCAAAAGACAAAGGAAAGAAAACCGATTACATTTTCAACGGACTGCCGGATGAAGTGCCGGTAGGACGTTATCACTCATGGGTGGTAGATACGGACGGTTTCCCTGAGTGCCTTGAAATAACCGCAGTAAGCCAGGAAGGTCTCGTCATGGCATTGAAACATAAAGAATACGATATCCACGGCATCCAGTTTCATCCCGAATCCGTACTAACCCCCGATGGTAAATCCATGATAGCCAACTTTCTAAACGCATAACCCCAACCGTACATAATAAATATGAAAGCTATATTATCCCGCCTCTTCAATCACGAGGAACTGACCCGAAAAGAAGCAAAGAATTTGCTGCTCAACATAACCCGGGGAATGTATAACGACGCACAGATAGCCGCCCTGCTGACCGTTTTCCAAATGCGCGGCATCAAAGTAGAAGAATTGATAGGTTTCCGTGAAGCATTGCTCACCACCCGCATACCTATAGACTTTTCCGCTTACACCCCTATTGACATTGTGGGCACAGGCGGTGATGGAAAAAATACCTTCAATATCTCTACTTGCGCCTGCTTCATTGTAGCAGGAGCCGGATATCATGTTGCCAAACACGGCAACTATGGCGCGACTTCCGTCAGCGGAGCCAGCAATGTCATCGAACAACACGGTGTAAAATTCACGAACAATCCGGATAAGCTGACCCGTTCTATGGAAGAATGTGGAATGGTCTATATGCATGCCCAGTTGTTCAATCCTGCCATGAAAAGTGTAGGCCCTGTCCGCAAAGCACTGCAAGTACGTACCATATTCAACCTGCTAGGTCCGCTGGTTAATCCATGTCTTCCGGCTTACCAACTTCTAGGAGTCGCCGATCTGCCACAAATGCGCCTTTATACCAATGTGTTCCAAAAACTGGGCATTGGCTTTGCCGTAGTAAACAACCTGGACGGTTACGACGAAATCTCACTGACCGATGAATTCAAAGTGATGACCAATCGCTACGAAACCATCTACAAGCCATCCGAACTAGGCTTCTCTCTCGCCAGACAAGAAGAGCTTTATGGTGGGAACACTCCCGAAGAAGCGTCGAAAATCTTCAATAACGTACTGGAGAACAAAGCCACCAAAGCCCAGACAGACTGTGTGCTGATTAACGCTTCTTTTGCCATACAAGCCATGGAACCGGCCAAACCGATAGAAGAATGCGTGGCCATCGCCCGTGAATCATTGGAAAGCGGAAAAGCATTGAATACATTGAAAAAATTTGTGGAACTGAACAGTTGACTACACACCCGGTATTCCACTACCAAACGCCTCATACAATGACAGATATATTAACAGAAATCATCGCCTGCAAGCAGATCGAGATCGAACTGCAAAAGGCTGCCATCAGCAAAGAAATGCTGATAAACAATTGTAACGAACCCATGCCACGTATCAGTATGCGTGCCAGTCTTGCCTCTTCTCCTTACGGCATCATCTCCGAGTTCAAGCGTCGCTCTCCCTCCAAAGGATGGATAAAAGAAGACGCACAGGCAGATACCATTCCTCCCGCTTACGAAGCGGCCGGAGCCTCCGCACTTTCCATCCTCACCGATGAAAAATACTTCGGCGGCAGCCTGAAAGATATCCGTTCGGCACGCCCCCACGTGCAACTTCCCATTCTAAGGAAAGATTTCATTATAGATGAATACCAACTTTATCAGGCACGCATCGTAGGAGCGGACGCTATCCTTCTTATAGCCGCCGCTTTGAAGAAAGAGCAATGCAAAGCCCTAGCCCTCAAAGCCCATGAACTGGAACTGGAAGTCCTGCTGGAAATCCACAACGAGCAAGAACTGGAATATATAGACGAGAACATTGACATGGTGGGAGTCAACAACCGTAATCTGGGAAGCTTCCACACAGAGGTGGAAAACTCTTTCCGTCTGGCGGAAAAACTACCCGAAGAAATGCTCCGGATCTCTGAAAGCGGCATCTCCAGCCCCGAAACAGTCAAACAACTCCGGGCTGCCGGCTTCCGAGGCTTCCTGATAGGGGAAAACTTCATGAAAACACCCGCACCGGGAGAAGCCTTAAAAAAATTTATAACCCAACTAGAGAAATGTTAGGATGAAGCAACAATGATTATCAAGGTATGCGGTATGCGCGAGCCCGAAAACATACGCGCCATAGAGCAAGCCGGAGCAGACTGGATGGGCTTCATCTTCTTCCCCCAATCTGCCCGCTACGTATCACATCGTCCGGAATACCTACCGGAACAATGCCACCGGATCGGGGTCTTCGTCAACGAAAGCAGCGAAAACATCCTGCTGAAAGCACAGGAATTCGGTCTGCACCATATCCAGTTGCATGGCAGGGAGACACCGGAACAATGCCGCAAATTAAAAGCCGCCGGACTGGGAGTCATTAAAGTTTTTTCCATAGCACAGAAAAGTGACCTGCAATCCGCCGGTTGTTATGAGGGCATTTGCGATTACTTTCTTTTCGACACTGCCTGCTCCGGATATGGCGGTTCCGGCAAACCCTTCAACTGGAATATCCTGCAAGCCTATCAGGGAAAGACGCCTTTCCTGCTGAGTGGCGGTCTCCGGCCCGGCAGTCTTTCCCTTTTGTTGCAATTCAAGCATGAACAATGGGCAGGTATCGACCTGAACAGCGGATTCGAGACCGCTCCGGCTCTGAAAGACGCCGCCGCCGTCCACACATTTATAAACCAATTAAAACAAAAAATACAATGAACAGAATCAACCAGTTATTCAGTACCAAGCAAAAAGACATCCTCTCTATTTATTTTTGCGCAGGCTTTCCTACCTTAGAAGGTACGGCAAGCACCATCAAAGTCCTGGAAAAAAAAGGGATTAACATGATTGAAATCGGTATTCCTTTCAGTGACCCGATGGCTGACGGTCCCGTTATCCAGCACGCCGCCACCCGCGCCTTGAAAAACGGCATGACACTGAAGCTCCTTTTCGACCAACTGAAAGATATCCGTAAAGAAGTACAGATTCCGCTGGTGCTGATGGGATATCTCAATCCCATCATGCAATATGGATTCAAGGATTTCTGCCGCACTTGCCGGGAGACGGGAATCGACGGAGTGATTATCCCTGACTTGCCTTTCAAAGATTATATGGAGGAATATCGTTCCATAGCCGAGGAACAGGATGTGAGAATCATCATGCTCATCACTCCGGAAACCAGTGAAGAACGTATCCGCCTGATTGATGAACACACCGACGGTTTTATCTATATGGTATCTTCCGCCGCTATCACCGGTGCTCAAAAAGATTTCAACGCACAGAAACAAGCCTATTTCCAACGCATCGCCGACATGAATTTACGCAATCCCCGCATGATAGGTTTCGGAATTTCCAATAAGCAAACCTTCGAAACCGCATCCGCTCATGCCGCAGGAGCCATCATCGGCAGTAAATTCGTGACCTTGCTGGATGAAGAAGACGGAGATACGGAAAAAGCAGCGGACAAGCTGCTGGAAGCCTTGAAAAACTAACCTTTCACAACTCGTAACATCCTCTTCTTCAAAAATTCACCTGAAAGATCATGGCGATACAAGTGAAAAATATAATACCTTACAGGTATAAGATTATATATCTTGCAGCAGTAAGATCTATAATCTTATACCTGATCTTTCTACTTCTTCCATCCACAGCATCCGGCAGAAGCAGTTATCACCTATAAAGAAAAACATTTTGTTATTTCCCTCTCTTATTTTTGTCATAGTTACACATAATTACTATCTTTGTGCCAAAATTAAACAAGAAAAGCGCATGACACAGAGTGAATATCCTTCCGTTTTGCTAATATACACAGGCGGTACGATCGGCATGATTGAAAATCCTGAAACAGGTGCACTAGAAGCCTTCAATTTCGACCAGTTGCAAGACAATGTCCCCGAATTGAAGCGGTTCAACTATCGCATCTCCTCTTACCAGTTCAATCCCCCCATTGACTCTTCGGATATGGAACCTGCCTTGTGGGCCAAGTTAGTCAAGATCATCAAATACAATTATGACAATTTTGACGGGTTCGTCATTCTGCACGGTACAGACACCATGGCATACACCGCTTCAGCACTCAGCTTCATGCTGGAAAACCTGAGCAAGCCGGTTATCCTGACGGGTAGCCAGCTACCCATCGGCATGTTGCGCACCGATGGAAAGGAAAATCTGATCACTTCCATAGAAATAGCCGCTGCCAAACATCCGGACGGCACTGCTATTGTACCCGAAGTATGCATCTTCTTCGAAAACCATCTGTTGCGCGGAAACCGTACCACAAAAATCAATGCGGAGAATTTCAATGCGTTCCGTTCATACAATTTCCCTTCGCTGGCAACAGCAGGCATCCACATAAAATATGAATATGACCGTATTCACAAAGCCGATCCCAATCTGCCATTAAAACCACACTATCTTTATGATACCAATGTAATTATACTGACCCTTTTTCCGGGCATCCAGGAAAACATGATCAGCAATATCCTGCATACACCGGGATTACGCGCAGTGGTATTAAAGACCTACGGTTCGGGCAACGCTCCGCAAAAGCCGTGGTTCATCGAACTTCTAAGGGATGCCACCTCACGGGGAATCATCATTGTCAACATCTCCCAATGCTCTACCGGAACAGTGGAAATGGGAAGGTATGAAACCGGACTCCATCTGCTGGACGCAGGGGTCATCAGCGGCTATGACAGTACGGTGGAATCCGTTCTAACCAAACTGATGTTCCTTTTGGGACACGGAAAAAGTGAAAAAGAAATACGTTACCAAATGAGTATTCCGGTAGCCGGAGAGTTTACGAAATCATAATTTATTGCGTTCCAATTATCATCTGACGGGATGATTGCAGAATCATTAAAATGGTGTAATCTGCGATGAAAACTTAACGATTTTATAACATGTAATCTTTTTGTAATATTTGTTTCATCAAATAGTAATAAAAATGCTCCATCTTTGCAATGCTGATCAGAAAAGATTAGTTTTGTAGTATTAAAAAGATGGATATATGAATGATTACCGCATTTTAGTAGTTGACGATGAAGAAGATCTATGCGAGATTCTTAAATTCAATTTAGAAAACGAAGGGTATTTTGTGGATACGGCAAACTCCGCCGAAGAAGCCCTGAAGATGGAACTGACCCAATACAACTTGCTGTTGCTGGATGTGATGATGGGAGAAATATCAGGATTCAAAATGGCGAACATGCTGAAAAAGAATAAAGCTACTGCTTCTATTCCCATTATATTCATTACTGCTAAAGATACTGAAAACGATACCGTAACAGGGTTCAACCTGGGAGCCGACGACTATATCTCGAAGCCATTTTCACTGCGCGAAGTTATAGCACGCGTTAAGGCTGTCCTTCGACGCACCAGCCCTACACAGGGAAAAGAAGCGCAAGAACAATTACAGTACAAAGGGCTTTTAGTCGACATAACCAAGAAGAAAGTCAGCATAGACGGTATAGAAATTTCCCTGACAAAAAAAGAATTCGAAATCCTGTTGCTGTTGTTACAAAACAAAGGCCGCGTATTCTCACGCGAAGATATTCTGGCTAAAGTATGGCAGGAGGAAGTCTATGTGCTGGACCGTACCATTGACGTCAACATTACCCGCCTGCGTAAAAAAATAGGCGAATATGGAAAATGCATCGTCACCCGCCTGGGATACGGATACTGTTTTGAATGCGAATAACCTAACCTGTACCTTTCCATGACTATTAAATTATCCAGCCACGTCCTGTCATTCAACAAGAAACTATTCTTGTCGGTAATTTCCTTATTCATAGCATTCGCCATCTGTTTCATGGCATTCCAATATCGCAGGGAGAAGGAATACAAAATAGAATTGCTGAACACACAACTCCAGAATTACAACGACCGCCTGAATGATTTTCTCCGTGGCAGGGATACACTGAATATTCAACAATTGAACGACTATGTTTGCGAACACACCTTTGAATATCTACGCGTGACACTGATCAACAAGAATGGTACTGTAATTTATGACAATCTGGAAAAAGATCCCAGCCACTTCGAGAACCACCATAACCGTCAGGAAATAAAAGAAGCCATCATTTATGGCAGCGGCTACTCCATTAACAGACAATCGGAAAGCCTGGGCGGTGAATTTTTCTATTCGGCAAAGTATTATCCTAATCTGGACTATATCATTCGTTCGGCTCTTCCCTATAATGTCAGTCTGATGAGACACCTGAAAGCAGACTCTCATTATGTATGGTTCACACTGATAATCAGCCTAATATTAATAATTGTGTTCTACCGATTCACACATAAATTGGGAATGTCTATCACCAAATTGCAACAATTTGCCATGAAAGCCGACCGCAATGAACCGATAGACACTGATATGCAGGATACCTTTCCCAAAAACGAACTGGGCGAAATATCCCAACATATCATCCAGATTTACAAACGTCTGCATCAGGCAAAAGAAGATTTATATATCGAACGCGAGAAACTGATCACCCATCTCCAGATCTCTCACGAAGGCTTAGGCGTATTCAACCACCGCAAAGAAGAGATTCTGGTAAATAATCTGTTCACACAATACGCCAACCTTATCTCGGACAAAAATCTGAGTTCTACGGAAGAGATCTTCTCCATCCCCGAATTGCAGCCCATCACCCGTTTCATTACAAAAAACAAGGAACGCAGTATCGGCAAAGAAGAGAAACGGATGTCATTGAACATAGACAAAAACGGACGTATCTTTGCCGTGGAATGCATTATCTTTCAAGATGACAGCTTTGAAATCTCCATCAATGACATCACTCAGGAAAAGGAACAGGCACTTCTGAAAAAACAGCTGACACAGAATATCGCCCACGAATTGAAAACTCCTGTAAGCAGCATACAGGGATATCTGGAAACCATAGTAAACAACCCTACTCTGCCCCGTGAGAAAATCAATGCTTTCCTGGAGAGAAGCTATGCACAAAGTAACCGGCTGGCACATCTGTTACGGGATATCTCCGTACTTACCCGCATGGAAGAAGCTCCGAACATGATAGAAACAGAACCGGTAAACCTCACCACCATGATGCGGAATATCCTGAACGAAGTAACTTTGGAACTGGAAGAAAAGCAGATCACAGCCCACAACATGCTGCCTGAAGGACTGACCGTACAAGGCAATTCTTCCCTGCTATACTCCATCTTCCGGAATCTGACAGACAACGCCATTGCATACGCAGGAACTCATATTTCCATAACCATCCGCTGTTTCCGTGAAGACGAACGTTTTTATTATTTCAGTTTCTCGGACACAGGCGTAGGAGTAGGACCCGAACATCTAAGCCGTTTGTTCGAGCGTTTCTATCGGGTGGACAAAGGACGTTCACGCAAACTGGGTGGTACCGGACTGGGACTGGCCATTGTAAAAAACGCAGTCATTCTGCATGGCGGAACAATCTTCGCTAAAAATACCCCCGGTGGAGGTCTGGAATTCATATTTACATTGAGTAAAGAATGAGAGGATACCAAGAGCCTGTTTCTAAATTTTCTTCAAAATTTAAACAGGCTCTAAAAAATAAAGAAAGATAATTGTTTTCTTAAATATAAACTGTATCTTTGCGGTGCATCGGTTCATTTATCTCCCCTCCGAGGTGAATGATTAAAAGGGAATCAAGGTGAAAATCCTGAACAGTCCCGCTGCTGTATGTTTCACTAAACGCATAAGCAAAATGCCAATAACCACTGGGATAATTTCCGGGAAGGTGCTTATAGCGGAAACGAGTCAGAAGACCTGCCTGTGCATTTATCAAATCTGAAGCTTTCGAGGAAAGAGCTTGGAACACTGAACGTAAGGGATGCCTTTAATCACATCCGCTATTTTCTCCGTTTCACTGTCCGGAAAAGAGTATCAGGTAAAAAGAACATTTATTTTAAAGTAAACTCTGCCAAGTTTATTTGGAATGCTCAGCCGAAGTGATTCGCCTGAGCATTATTTTATAATCCAAGTCAATACAAAATCGGGATGAGTGACATAACGGACCCGATAACGTTCCTGCCGGCCTGTACGATATTCGCATGCCTCGAACTCCCCCTCTTCCGACAGGCTGAAAGGAAAAATACGAAGATGACGAATAAAATCCACCTCCTCTACTCCCATCAGTTTGAACAGTGCCTCCTTGGCCGACCAATGGAGCAATAAAGCATAAACGTCATCTCCTTCCATCATTGCGGGCTCTTCATCGGAACGAATAAAACGGGAAGCTACTTTCCGCACTCTGGTTCCATACTGCTCTATATCCACTCCCACCTCACAGGAAGAATGAAGCGCCACCGCCACATAACCGCGAGTATGCGAGATGCTGATATACCGGCTTCCATCCTTTAGATAAGGCCTTCCCGAAGAGTAATAAGCTATCTCCTTTTCTTCTCCACACAAAGCCTTCAGCAGCACACGTACCGACAACCATTCATGCTTCCGTTTTTCGGAAAGAACAGCCAGTTTCTCCCTATACCAGTCTTTATGCTCCAATGATGCCAGCAGTTGTTCCGTTGTTTCATCAGACTTCCATATTCCAAGCAGAAACTCCCCTTCGCTATAAGTACGGTATAAAGGCATAATAAAATCTATTTCTTTTCTTCTTCCACGGAGCTGGAAGAGTCAACGATAACTTTTACTTTCAAAATGCGGCGCGTATTCATTTCAAGTACCTCAAAATGATAATTCCCATAATCTAACCGCTCGTGCAATACAGGAAACTCCCCTTTTATTTCCAGCAACAAACCAGCCAAAGTGTCCGCATCTCCTTCCACTTTCTCGAAAAGAGCGGGATCAGCTTTCATAATCTTATAAAAATCGGACAGCAAGGTTTTTGCCTCGAATATATAGGTACGGTCATTCAGTTTCACATACGTACGCTCTTCATCATCGTATTCATCATTAATCTCTCCTACAATCTCCTCGATGATATCCTCCATTGTAACAATGCCCGAAGTACCTCCAAACTCATCGACAACGATGGCAATATGGATCTTGTTCGCCTGAAAATCACGCAAAAGGTCATCAATCATCTTCGTTTCAGGCACAAAGTAAGCAGGACGGACCAATGTCTGCCAACGAAAGTTGTCGCCTTTGCCCAAATGAGGAAGCAAATCCTTTATATAAAGAATTCCCTTTATATTATCCCGCGATTCGGCATATACCGGAATACGGGAATAGGCATTTTCCACAATACATTTCAACACTTCGGAATAAGGAGTATTGATTTCCAAGTCCACCATATCCAGCCGGGAAGTCATCACTTCCTTAGCCGTTTCCTCACCAAAACGGATAATACCTTCCAGAATATTGCTTTCCTCTGAAATCTCACTCTTGTCCGTCAGTTCCAAAGCCTGTGAAAGCTCGTCGACAGAAATATTATAATTCCTTTTTGCCACACATCTGTTCACCAAAAAGGAAGAACGGACCAGCAATGCCGACAAAGGTGAAAAGAATTTCTTTAAAAAAGAAATGGCAGGAGCTGCCTTACGGCAAAACTTCAACGTGTTCTGTGCCGAATAAATTTTAGGCATGATTTCACCGAAAAGCAACAGCAGAAAAGTAAGGACAACCGTTATTAGCAAGAATTCCAGAATCACGGAATTTCCAAAGTGTATGGTGCTGGCAAAAAAGTAATTGCACAGCATGATAATGGTTACATTGACAAAATTATTAGAGATAAGAATAGTCGCTAACAAGCGTTCGGAATCATTCAGCAGGGCGCTGATACGCCTGTCCGAAGTATGTTTTCCTTCCTCTATCTCACTTAAATCAACAGGTGAAAGAGAAAAGAAAGCTATTTCCGAAGCAGACACAAAGCCTGAGGCATACAACAATAAAACAGCTAACAAGATAGCTATGATAGCTCCTATGGTAGGAGCTGTTACGGTTACACCGTCAAATAAATCCGCCAAGCGGCATAAATACGAGTCAGGGTCCAAGGAATCTGGTTTTAGTTAAACATCAAGTTCTCTTAATTAAAAAGGTAAATCGTCTGTCAGACTATTATCCGAGGCTTGCTGTTGTTGCGGAGCCGCTTGTGCAGACACCTGCTGCCGGGATACCGCTTGTGCCTGCGGTACATATCCTGTACCCGGTTGCTGCGAGGTGTTACGCGGGGTCAGCATCTCCATATTATCAGCAAAAATCTCGACAATGGTACGTTTTATGCCATTCTGGTCATCGTATGAACGGCTGCGGATTTTCCCTTCTATGTAGAGTTTGTCGCCCTTACGGACATATTTTTCCGCAGTTTGGGCCAGTCCTCTCCATAACACGATATTATGCCATTCCGTACGTTCGGGAACCTGTGTTCCATTCTGCAACGTATAGGCACGATCGGTGGTGGCTAACGAGAAAGTGGCAACGGCAATGCCGGTATCCAAATATCTCACATCAGGGTCCTTTCCTACATTTCCAATCAAAATGACTTTATTTACTGACATTCTATTATTCCTTTTTAATTATTAGGCTCCAAAATTAGCGAAAAAAACTGATTCACCAAACGCGATACGGCAAATTTATGCAAATCTTCCACGCTTATTCTCTGATACTTCGCAAAAGAAGCCGAATTCTCAGGGAGAATCACTTCATAAAAATTTGCGTAAATCACCCGGTGGGATAACACGTGCTTCACCCCTTTCCGCACCAGCCGCACTATGGGCTCCTCTCCCCCGGACAGCATCCCGCGAAACTGTGGCGATGCATACAGTTCCTCTTCCGTCCACTCACGATCCGTTTCTATCAAAGGCGGTTCATACAAATTTTTCCATATATCATTTCCGCTGCGCTTATGTATAAAGGTATACGCGCCCATGCGTACATATATATAATTAAAATAACGATTAGTCACCTTGTTTTTATGTTGCTTCACAGGCAAAGAGCCGGCAATCCCCTTCAGACGCGCCACACAAGAATCGTTTAGCGGACAAAACAGGCAGTCGGGCGCTACCGGAGTACACTGCAAAGCTCCAAAATCCATGATAGCCTGGTTGTAGAGACCAGGGCGCTCACGGTCCAGCAACTCATCGGCAACCCGGACAAACAGTTTCTTTCCTTCCGCCGAATCAATGGGGGTATCAATGCCCAACCAGCGAGACAGCACCCGATACACATTACCGTCCACCACTGCGTATGGCATACCGTAAGCAAATGAACAAATAGCCGCTGCTGTATATTCTCCCACTCCTTTCAAAGCACGCACCCCAGTGTATGTTACAGGAAATCCTCCTGCCTCTGCCATCCTTCTGGCCGCAGCATGCAAATTTCTCGCACGAGAATAATACCCCAGCCCCTGCCAATATTTCATCACCTCATCCTCATCGGCTGCCGCCAGTGCGAACACATCAGGAAAACGGGCCACAAAACGTTGATAGTAATCATATCCCTGAACCACACGAGTTTGTTGTAGAATAATCTCCGAGATCCATATCAAATAAGGATTTTTTGTCCTTCTCCACGGCAAATCACGCCCGTTTTCCCTATACCAATCTATCAATTTTCTGCTAAAATTCTCCATATCAGTATTATATAAAAGTGCATTCTATGCAATATTTCCGCAAAAGTAAACCAAGAAAATGGAAGAAGATGCTTTTTTTAGGAAATTTATTCTGAATATATTTCTTAAAGAGGGAGAAAAGCTATATGATATCCTGCACATTTACGGGACACAGAAAAATATTTTCCGACTGCTCGGAAAATATCGACAGAATACTCGAATGCCTTTTGGCCGAATACGGCTCTTTGAAATGCTATGTGGGCGAAGACGGAGACTTTGACGCCCTCTGCGCCGCCAGGGTCAAAAGGCTCAAGGAGAACCACCCCGAAAACAGCATACGGCTGATTCTGGCTCTTCCCTATATGCGGGAGAGGATAAACAGGAACAGAGGCTTTTACACCTCCTTTTACGACGAGATCGTGGTGCCCCACGAAACTTTCGGCGCCTATTCCAAAGGGGCTTTTTCCCTGTGCAACCGCTGGAAAGTCGACCGCTCGGACTTTGTCATATCCTTTGTGACAAAAAGCTTCGGCGGTGCCTTTGAAACGGTGAAGTACGCCGAGAAAAAGGGCAAAAGAGTGATAAACATCGGGAAAATTCCCCTGTAAAAAAACGCCGCAAAAGCGGCGTTTTTTGTTATGTATCTTACAGCCCCATGTCTGCAAATATTCCGTACCAATACACTTGATTTCTGGTAGTTGCAGTAGCCTCTTTGCTGACATTTTCCCCTCTTTTTCTTCTGCCGTAAATATCAAGCATTTTTTTGCTCTCGGAAGGCTCCAGCACTCTCACTCCTATCATATGACTGGAATTCTCATGCCCTTCCGCATTTTTTACGCACACCTTGCCGTCTTCCCCAAAAACATAAAACCATACGGGTGCCTTTGCTGTCGTCGGCACAGTACATACGCACCTCGGATTTTCTCCATATTTTCTGAGCATTTTTTCGTACACAGCTATTGCTTCCTTTTCCAAATTCAAATTATATTTTATTTCCAAAGTCGATGAATACCCGCTTGCCGTCTGATATACTATTTCATCGCCTTCTTCCATACACATTCTCATTGCGTTGCACACCATCGGCATTCTGCTTTTCAGATCAAGCTGACGATGAATGTCATTGGCTTTCAGTATCACCGACTCTTCTCCGTTTTCGGCGGCGGAATACTTGATGTTTTCAATATACTCCTTTATTCCGTCCGTATTCATTTTAGCCGGAGTGACCTCATTTCCGTCAATCACGCCTTTCAGGCGCTCCACTTCGCTTTCAAGATTTTGAATTCTCATAAGCATTTCTAAGATTACAGTATCATAATTCATTTATTACCACCTCTTTGAGCTTATTATAGACTATATTCTGCATTTTGTCAATAGAATATTCTAAGAATTATTCTATTTTTAGCAACAAAAGACGGCGGAAAATCCGCCGTCTTTTTGTTATTCGTTATCTCAGTTCGTCCAGGTTTTCGGGGAGTTCGAAGAGAATCTTTTCGCCCTTGTTGATGACAAGGCAGGGGAGACCTGCTCTGCCTGCCGCCTTGATGGGGGCAAACTCCTCTCTCTCGTCACGGTACTTCAAAAATCTCTTTAAGGGGAGCATTCCGGAAGAAATGTCCATATAGACAAAGTCTATACCTGCCTGGGAAAGAGCCTCTTTCACCGGTGCGCAGCCCGGTCAATGCTGACTTGAGAACATGATGATTTCCTTACTCATAAATTTATCCTCCTTATACGGGTTTTGTCCCAAAAAATTATCTTTTGTATGTGATGTTTCCGCCCATGACGGTCATGAGCACCTTTGTTTTTATAATTTCCGATTTGTCGATTTCAAATATGTTTCTGTCGAGAACGGCGAAGTCGGCCATCATGCCCGGCTCCAAAAGTCCCTTTTCATACTCCTCAAAGGAGGTGAGAGCGCCTGCATGGGTGTAGCATTTGACGGCGTTTTCAACGGAGAATCTCTCACTCGGCACATAGCCGCCCTCGGGGAAGCCCTTTAAGTCCTGACGGTTTACTGCGCAGTGGAGATTGTCAAAGGTGCTGACATCTTCCACGGGGCTGTCGGTGCCGAAGGACACGCAGACTCCCATGTCGTCAAGGGTCTTGAAGTTATAGGAGGTCTCGGCAAGCTCCTTGCCCACCCTCTGCTCCACTATATGCATGTCGTAGTGTAAAAATATCGGCTGCACAAGGGCAAAGGCGCCCACCTCTTTAAATCTCTCCAAAAGTGCCTTGTCGGTTATCTGGGCATGAACTACGCCGTGACGAAGGGGGTTGCCCTTTTCGGCGTTTCTTTCGATGGCATCGAGAACCATCTCGACAGCTCTGTCGCCTATGGCATGGGTGACCACCTGCATCTTATGGCTCTCTGCCAATTTATAAAACTCGTCCAAAGTCTTTTCATCGGTGCAGAGAATGCCCTCGGCATTGGGGTCATCCTTGTATGGTTTTCTCATAAGAGCCGTTCTTGCCCCGAGAGAACCGTCTACAAACAGTTTTAACGGGCCAATTTTATACAGAGAGTTTCCTTTTCCCATGTAATATCCGTCGTTTAAGAACTTCTCGTAGCCCTCGACGGTGTTGAAACAGCACTGTACATTTATCCTCGTTTTCATCTCACCCCTCTGCTCCAAAAGGTGATAAGCCTCGTCGATGAGGGGATAGTCCATGTCGTTTATGTCGTTGGGCTGAAGGGAGGTGAGACCGTAGGATGCGGCGTACTCCATGCCCTTTTTGAGATATTTCGCCACCGTTTCGGCGTCGGGCCTCGGCACGGCGCCCTCCACAAGACCCATGGCGCGCTCTGTGAATATGCCGCTGAGTCTGCCCTTTTCGTCTCTTCTTATCTCTCCGCCCGAAACAGCAGGAGTGTTTTCATCTATGCCTGCCTTTTCAAGGGCGAGAGAATTGCAGGTCAGCATATGACCGCAGGCTCTTCTCAGTATAATGGGGTGGTCTTTGGAGACCTCGTCCAGATCGTCTATCGTCAAAAGGCGTTTTTCGCCCTCGAAATAGTCCTGATTCCAGCCTCTGCCCGTGACAAAAGCGCCCTTTTCCACATTGTTGTTTTTGATAAAGTCGGCGGTGCGCTTTTTGACCTCGTCTATCGACTTGCAGCCCAAAAGATTGACAGAAAGCAGGTGCTTTCCGAGGCCCATGAGGTGCAGATGGCTGTCGTTGAAGCCGGGTACGACGGTCTTGCCCTCAAGGTCAAAGGCCTTTGCCCCCTCGGCTCTCATTGCCGCGGCGTCGCCCATGGCCAGAATTACGCCGTTTTCCTCCAAAAGAGAGTGGGTAAAGCCGCTGCCTGTGTAGATATTGCCGTTGAAATAGAGTGTTTTCATGTTTTTATCCCCTTATATGTTGGAAACTATCATCCAAACTCCCGAGAGAGCTATGACGCCGTAGACCAGCTTTTTAAGCTGATTGGAATTGATTTTTTCGACCACTTTTCCCGCTACGAATATGCCGAGCATCATAGCCGCATAGCCTGCGAAGAAGAGCGGCAGGATTTCGGCGGTAATTATGCCCTTGAAAACCCTGATAAGGGTGTTATATGCTCCCGTTATGAAGAAAAAGGTCTGGCATGTGCCGAAATACTGCTCTTTGGTGTCGGTAGCCGAAAGGTAATATATGACCATGGGAGGGCCTCCGATGGCAAAAAAGCCCGACAGCATGCCCGACATGACGCCGACGACGGCGGCTGTGGGGAGATTTGGCTTTATCTTTATCTTGCCGTTAAAGAACATGAAGTAAATAGCGAGAATGACAAGAAACACCCCGAGATAGCCCTTTAAAAAGCTGGTGTCCATATTGGTCGAGATGTTTATGCATACGGCGCTGGTGACAAGATAGAAGATTATCGGCAGAAATATCAGCTTCCACCTGATGTGTTTTCGGAATTTATAGACTATTCCGAACTGTCCGAACATGGAGATCATGGACGAAAGTCCCACGCCCGTCAGATAGGGCAGGATATTCGGGAAAAATATCATGACGAATATTCCGTATCCAAAGCCCGTCGAGCCATGGATAAATCCTCCCATCGTCGACACAAGGGCGACGATCAGCATGGTTATCTCTGTTGAAAATGGCATTGTTGTGTTCCCCCTAAAATTACTGTTTTACAGACCGAAAAGCTCGAGCTGGCTCAAAAGGCTGGTGATTATGAGCTTATTGCCCATTTTCTCACGGAAAGTGGCGGTTTTTTCCTTTCCCGCGCTTCTCAGCCGGGCAAGAGAGGCGGAAAGTGCCTGATTCTGCTCCTCGAGGCTCTTTTTCATCTCCTCAAAGCGCCACAGCCTTTCTGCGGCGTCGCCCTCAAAGCCCTCGGGAGAAACTGCGAGGCTTTCACTTTTTATAAAATACTTTCCGTCCTTTAAAAAAGCGTATCTTTCCATAGAGAGTTCCCCCAAATCACTTCGGTCATATTCCATATCATTATGTATATTTTAGCATATTTTGCACCGCTGTGCAACATAGGCAAATAAAAAATCCCCTTGCATCAAGGGGATTTTTGTCTATACTCTTCTTATTCCTCTCTTCCTTGAGGAAGGCAGGATTTCGCTCTCGGGCACAGGGGGAGTTCTGAGGTTTAAAATCTCTCGCTTTTCCCCTGCGAATTTTTCCGAAAAGCTCTTGATTCTCTCGAGGGTATCCTCCTCGTTTTCGCCTATTACAAAGGAGGAAAAGCTCTCGGGAGCGCCGTGCTTTGTCAGCATTTCTGCGGCGTAGGACATGAGCTCCCTGTTCTTTTTCTCCCTTCTGAGAGCTTCAAGCTCTCTTCTTTCATCATCCTTGAGTATTTCCACTAAAACTTATCTCCTTCCGACGGATTGTTGATTATTCCCAGCGCCGCAAGGACGGCGCACACAAGTCCGAAAATCTCGGCGCTGGTCTGAGATGCGGCGTCAGCCGCCTCGCCGAGACCGAAAAATCTCATAACCATGAGGATAAGAGCCGCCAGAGAGCTCCAGAGAATGGGGCTTTTAAATCTGTTCTGTTTCACCTTGTTTCTCCTTTTCAAGTCGTCTCATTTCCTCGGGCACATCTTTTACAAAGGGCAGCAGCTCGAGTCTGGTCTTTCTCGATACTATGTCGGAAACTTTGGAGATGTTGCTGCATATCTTTTCCACATCCTGGGGAAGATTTTTATAGAAATTCAGCTTCATTCCCTCGGTCACATCCTTGTATCCCCAGTAAAGGCCCAAAACCCTTGCCAGCTCCCTTACGGCGGGGGCAAAGCATCGCTGTTTCTGGCTTCTCGACTGCTCTATGCCCCAAAGCTTATACTCCATGGCTACGCCCGAAACATTGCCCGCAAAGCTCTCGTCGGAGAGGTCGGGGGTCTTTGTCACCATGAGCATGTCCTTCATGAGGGTGCTTTTAAGGCTGTCGATGGCGGCGGGGGTGACATTTTTCACCACGAACTCGGCCTTGCCGTTTTCCGAAAGGGACAGCACCCTTGAGCGGTTGGCCTCGTCGATGTCCTCCTTTGTGGTGCCCTGCATGCCGTAGAGGGCGAGGAAAGCCGTCGCCACCGACTGCATGTCGTCCATAGCCCCCGAAAGCAGCAGGTTGTAGGCGTCCATGAGGGAGATCACAGGCTGAAAATCTCCCGTCCTGTCGGGGTTGTTTTTAAACTCCACTATGGGTATCGCCCCCAAAGGCAGGCGGTTCAAGGGAGAGGTCTCTATCCTTCTGTCTCTGTATTCAAAGGCTCTGACCCCTTCCCCTGTGTATATCTCACCCGAAAGGGTGCGGCCCTTTGTGCCCTTGAATTTTACCACGGCGGCCTGATTTCCCTCTTCGTCCTCGACGGCAAATGTCTTTTCGGGGTCGAGGCGCACAGTCCTTATGCCGCCGTTTTCCGCCTTTACCATGGCGAAAGCCGTGCCGTATATGCTGGCGTCTCTCGCCGCCTCAAAGAGCATGGGCTCCAAAACCTCCCTCAGCATGGGCGCCGCCTTTTCGCCCATGGAGCCGCTCTCAAAGTCAAAAGTCATGGGCACTCCCATGAAATAACCCGTGTGGACATCGGTTATGTAGCGGCAGATGTTGGAGCGCAGTATGTTGTTGGGTCTGCCCGGCACGGCTCGGCCCTTTGTCACAGGCTGTTCGCCCCTGTAATAGGCGGCGAGAGCCTCCCTTTCGGGCAGCTTTTTCAAAAGAAACGCGAACATCTCCTTTTCCAAAAGCTCTTTTGTAATCTCTGTCATGTCTGTTCCTTTCTAAATTACAAGTCCTTTAAGGCATGCCGTTTCGGTCTTTCTGCAAAGGGACACACAGCCCTCCAGAGCGTCGGGGCCGTCGTCGTATGCCCCCGAGGGAAAGTCCCAAAGCTGATTTAAAAGGGTCGTCTGCTCCTCCGAAAACAGCACATATTTGTTTTTTATATAGGGCTGGAGAGACTGCACGCGCATTATCTTGTCGGACACCGTCCTGACCTCGCACACGGGCAGATATATTCCCCTTTTTGCGCTCTCTTTGGAGAGCTGTTCCTTCAAAAACCACTGAAACTGGTTGACCTCGGCGCCGTAAAGACGGTATTTCTTGCCGTAAAGCCTCTTTATCCTCTCGGCGTGGGAGAGTATGTCCTCCAAAATGGCGTCGGGGTGGCGCCTTGCTATGTCGGCGTTTTCCACATACATGACACCCGTCTCGCGATTTTTGGCTATGGTGATTAAAGCCGAATAGTCGGAAGACGCCGTCTTGCCCAGAGACGGGTCACAGTAGCCGTAAAAGTCGAAGCAGTCCCTTTTGAAGTCCTCGTCCTTGTAGTATCCCGTCCACTCTTTTGGAAAAAGAGCGTCGGAGCGGTCGGAAGGGGTGTTCTGCATCTCGGCGGAAAATGCCGCCTCGCCCTCGGAGAGCCTCATCATCATAAGGCTGTCATAGGGCATCTTTTCGCTCCACAGCACCTTTGTGCCCTCAAGCATCTCCTTTTTGTGGCTTTTGAAAAAGCTGTCGGCGGTGCTCTCCCTGTCTGGGTCTGCCATATTCAGATAGAGCTTTTCCCACTTTTCCCAAAGGGGACTCTGAGAAAAACTCTCGACAGCCCTGTAAACCTTTGAGACATAGGCGGCGTTTTGCAGAAGATTTGCCAAAAGGCTGTCCTTATGGAGCACAGTGCCCACAAAGACTATGTCTGTGTAGTAATCTCCCGCCTTTGACACGGCGGAAAAATACCACGACGCCAGTTTTCGGCGGCTTTCGGCGCTTCTCACATCTTCGTCGTTCTCTATGTCGTCCAGGATTATGAGGTCGGGGCGGCGGTCGATGTGGCGGCGGCCTCTCAGCTTCTGTCCGCTGCCCATGGCGTCTATTCGGCAGCCGTTTTTGAGCACCACCGAGTTGTTTTTCCATATCTTGCCCTTCTGTTCGCCGAAATCCTCCAGTATCTTTTCGTTTTCGGTCAGCTCGTGCTTTATGCTGTCCAAAAAATATACCGCCTGGCTCTCGGTGTCGGATATGAGGATTATGTATTTCTTATAGCCCATGAGGGCGGCGTGGAGGGCGCACATCAGACTTATAAGTGTGGATTTGGCGTGACCTCTCGGGGCTGCCAAAACTATCTTGCTGCCCCTTGCGTTAAACCCCTTTTCGCCCTTTTTCACCTTGTGCACCTTTTTGCTCCAAAGCCTCGATATCTCACGGTGAAAAGGGGGACTTTTCACCGAAAAATAATGGGGCAGATATATTCTGCCGAACTCCTCGGGGCTTTTGAATGCCGCCTCGTTCACAGAGGTCTCCCCACAAGTATTTCGTATATTTTGGTCAGTTTGGAGTCGATGGAGCTTTGAAACCTGACAAAATCTTCGTATTTCATGTAATTGTCCCTTATGGAGGCTATCTCCTTGCGGAAAAACTCGTCGCTTTTTGTGTGCTCTTTTCCCAGAGAGTCCAGATCCTCGATAAGTCTTTTTACAAAAAAGCCCATCACTCCGCAAAACGCCGTTATCAGATAATAAAATATATTGTCGTTTACGCTCATCTCTCCTTTCCCGCCTTGCGGTCTCATTATAACCTGCCCTTTATGCAAAAAACCAATAAAACATTTCACAAATAAACAAAATGCCGATTGACAAAGGGCAAGAAAAGTTATATTATTATATTGTTAAGGCATAACTTAAATTATTGAAAGGGTGTTTAATATGTACAATTTTGACAAATTGCTGGATCGTCATAATACAAACAGCACAAAGTGGGACACCTTGGAAAGGCTCTACGGCTCCAAAGATGTAATCCCCATGTGGATTGCCGATATGGACTTTGAGTGCCTGCCCGAGATAGTCGAGGCTGTCACAAAGCGCGCCTCCCACCCCACCTACGGCTATTTCTTCCCGCCGGAGGGATACTATCAGAGCATTATAGACTGGAATAAAAAGAGAAACGACTTTGACATAGCCAAGGGCGACATCGTCCCCGTTCCCGGCTGCGTCGCCGCCACAACCTTTGCCATCTGGGCTCTCACAAATGTCGGCGAAAAGGTTCTTCTCCACACCCCCATCTATCATCCCTTCTACGCCTCGATAAGAGACAGCGGACGCCAGATTGTAACATCCGACCTTGTTCAGGACGAAAACCTCAAGTATAACATAAACTGGGAGGATACCGAGGAAAAGCTCAAGGATCCCAAGTGCACAATGATGATCCTCTGCTCTCCCCACAACCCCGCAGGCCGCATCTGGACGAGAGAAGAGCTTGAAAAACTCGTGGAGCTGTGCGACAAGCACAATGTAAAGATCTTCTCCGACGAGATTCACTCCGACCTTATCCTGAACGGCAAGCACATCCCCTATCTCGCAGTAAACGAAAAGGCAAAAGAGATCGGCTTCATGGTTGCCGCTCCCTCCAAGACCTTTAACATAGCAGGCCTCAAATCGTCCTTCTTCGTAGTTCAGAACGACGCCATGATGGCCAAGCTCAAAAACTTCTACAACATATTCCACATCGGCGTAGACCTTTTGGCAACTCTTGCCACAGAGGCCGCCTATACACACGGCGGACAGTGGGTCGATGAGCTGTGCGTATACCTCAGAAAGAACGCCGAGTTCGTAGTCGACTACTGCAACAAGAACACCAAGATAAAGGCTTTCGTACCCGAGGCCACATTCCTCATGTTCCTCGACTTCTCCGCTTACGGACTTTCCCATGAGGAAATTGCCGAGAAGTGCAAGAAGGCAGGAGTCGGCATGAACGAAGGCTCCATGTTCGGCGAAAAGGGCAAGATGCACATGAGAATGAACATCGGTACGCCGAAGCATGTCATCGAAGATGCACTCAATCGCCTGCACAACGAGTTCGACAAATAATTTTGTGTAAAAGAGCGTCCTTTCGGGCGCTCTTTCTGCATATCCATATTAAAAAAAGGAGGAAAACACAATGTTTGATCTTTCCCATGTGACGGTAAGCGCCATAACCGAAACCCCCGAAAGCGAATTCATCGCAAGACGCAAAAAGGTCGACAGGATTTTGGAGCAAAAGGGTCTTGAGGGCATGATTTTCTTCTCGGCCTCCTCGATCTTCTACCTTACGGGCTCGGCCCTTATTCAGACCGAACGCCCCGTGGTCTACATATACCGCGCCGCAGGCGACAGCGCACTTCTGGTGCCCCGCCTCGAGCTGGAGCACGCCGCCCATCACACAAAAAACTGCAAGGTGACCTGCTATCCCGAATATCCGGGCGAGCGCCACCCCATGGAGTTTTTGAAGGACATTGTAAAGGAACTGGGCATCGAAAAGTCAAACCTCGGCGCCGACGCCGACGGAGCCCCCGCCGTGAGCGGCTATAAAGGCCCCCGCCTTTCGGAGATTTTCCCCGACATGAAGCTGACCTTTATGCCGAGAATGATCACCGAGATGAAGATCCACAAATCCCCCTTTGAAATAATGCTCATGAAGGAGAGCGCAAGATGGGGCAATCTCGCCCACATGCTGCTTCAGGAGTACACCGTGGCGGGCAAGGACGAGATAGAGGTTTCCACAAGGGCCTCCTCCGAAGCCACAAAGGTCATGCTCAAGACTTTGGGCCCGGGTTATAAGATGACCTCCTACGACGGAAAGGGCGCCCACGCAGGCTACCGCGGCCAGATAGGCCCCAACTCCTATTTCCCCCACTCCACCACCGCAGGCCTTGTATTCAAAAAGGGCGACACTCTGGTGACGGGCGCCAGCGCCAGCGTTTTGGGCTACACCTCCGAGCTGGAGAGAGTCATGTTTGTCGGCGAGCCCTCCAAGGAGCAGGAGAAGTTCTATAACTACGCCGTAGAGGCTCAGAAGGCCGCCTACTCCCAGATAAAACCCGGCAGAAAGTGCTCCGATGTGGACAAAGCCATGATGGAGTTCTTCAAGGAGAACGACCTGATGAAATACTGGCGTCACCACACAGGCCACTCAATAGGCACGGGCGGACACGAATCCCCCTTCTTCGATGTGGCCGACGACAGCCTTATAGAGCCCGGTATGTGCTTCACCGTTGAGCCCGGTCTCTATGTAGAGGGTCTCGGCGGCTTCCGCCTTTCCGACACACTGGTGGTCACCGAAACGGGCTTTGAGCTCATCACCTATTATCCCACCGACATCGACAAGGTCATCTGTGACAGATAGTTTTGCAGACAACTCCTCAAATAAAAAAACCACCCCTCCGGGTGGTTTTTTATTTATCAGAACTGCACACACTTGAAATTCAACCATAAGGAATAAGTATATTATCCGATCCTGCACCCGTAGGGAACGACTTTTATGTCGTTCCGTTAGGATTTGCGGAAGGATGGGGCTTTGCAGAGGGGTTTTATTATGCTTTTCTTTATTCGTCCTCGAGGTGGGCGAAGCGCTTGCCGCCTGCGGCATATACCGATATGACGGGCAGCATCTCCACAAAGGAAGTGGGGGAGTTTTGAGCCAAAAAGCGCTTTATGGCCATGGCCTGAGAGGGGGAACACACGCAGGAAAGCTTTATCCTGCTCTCATGGGTATAGGCGCCCACCACATTGTAGACCGTGACGCCGCGGCCGATGTCCTTGATTATGTAGTCGCACACTCTTTCGTAGTCGGGGGTGATTATCTCCACCTTGTAGAGCTTTGTGCCGAGACCGAACATGACATAGTCCATGATCTTGTTGCTGACAAAGTGGTTTATAAAGGCGTAGAGGGCGATTTTCGTGCTGAAGGTGAAGGCGCAGGATAAAAGGATCAGGGCGTCTATAACCAGCATTATCTTGATGACGGTGAAGTTTTTGAACACCTTTTTCTGGAGTATCGCCGAAAGGGTATCTGTGCCGCCGTAGGTGTAACCGCGCCTTAAAACTATGCCGATGCCGAAGCCGTAGAACACGCAGAAGAAAACCGAGGCCAAAAACATGTCGTCCTGAATGAAATTGAGCTTCATGTTCTCAAAAATCAGCAGGATATTGGGGTATACAAGGGTTACGCACACGATTTTCGCGCAGGCCGCCTTGCCCAAAGTAAAGAAGGCGGCAATCAGTATGGCGACGCTTATGCCGTAGTAGAGATAGGAGTAGTTGATGTGAATAAACTGCTCTAAAATCTTTGACACACCCAAAAGTCCGCTGGTAGTCATTCCGTTGGGGGTGAGGATACAGGCGACGGCAAAAGCCGTGCTGCAAAAGCCTGCCAAAAGGCAAAAAATATCACCCACAAGTTTTCTGACCTTGGGGCTTTTTATGACATCTGCCATAGTGATTATCTCCTTCTGATTTTATAAAATACACTGATATGATTATAGCATATAATTTTTTAAATCTCAACGGATAAATTTAAAAAGTTGACATTTTTTTGCCTTTTTTGCCTTTTTAAAGAACTTTTTGTGTAATTATTAACAATGATGATTTCTCTCCGCCTTTTATAGACTTTTAAAATATTTCTTGATATGAGCGTCCCTTTGGTGTAAACTTTATTTAGACAAAGGCAAAGGAGAATGAACAATGTATACCTGTACAAAATGCGGCCAGATGGGCTGCACCTCAAAGGATCTTGACAAAACACTGCCCCACTGTCCCTCCAAGGATATGGATATTCAGGACGCCGCTTTAAAAGAATACCAAAAGAAAGATATTCACGACATCGCCTATCGCTCGGCATGCACCGAGGCGGGAGGCTACGGCGTCGACACCCGCCTTGTGGAGATAGTCAAATTTTTAAAGGGCATGGAGTGCAAAAAAATCTGCCTTGCTTTCTGCAAGGGTCTCACCCTCGAGGCCCGAGAGGTGGCCAAGATTTTGGAGCACCACGGCTTTGAGGTGGTGTCGGTCATATGCAAAAACGGCGCCGTGCCCAAAGCAGACATAGGCGTTGAGGACGAAAACACCCTTTCGGGCAGCGCAGAGAACGAAGTCATGTGCAACCCCATAGGTCAGGCCATGACTTTAAACAAGGAAAAGACCGATTTCAACATAATAATGGGTCTGTGCGTCGGTCACGACACCCTGTTTCTCAAGTATGCCGAAGCCCCTGTCACGGTGTTCGCCGTCAAGGACAGAGTCACGGGACACAATCCCCTCGCCGCCGTATACTGCGCCAACAGCTACTACAAAAAGAAGCTGTACGGAGAAAACAAATAGCCTTCAAAAAAGCCTCCCGAGGGAGGCTTTTTTCATATTTTCGGAATTTTATCCAAAGTTTCCACAGGCTGTTGACATTTTTCGCCGGTTGTGTCATAATGGCATTAGTATATATTTTAAGGAGTGGGTGCCGTGTCGTCTGCCAAAAGGTTTCAAAAGCTCTCAGACATAATTTTTATGATAAGATACCGCCGTCTGAGCGAGAGTCAAAGACTTCAAAAGGGCTATCTGATATGCCTTGTCTCCTTTGTTCTCTATCTTTTTCACCTGTGGCTTCTGTTTCTGCCTTTAGACCGTTCGGTTTTCGCACTTTTCTCCCTGCCTCTGCACTGTTATCTGATTTTTGTCAACATGACGGTGCTGTTTTCCCTTTTGACGGCCGAAAAGAGCAGGGGAAGCGGATTTATAAGGCTTCCGCTGTTTGTTTTAAGCGGACTTTTTTCATTCAGCATGGTCTTTACCCTCTTTTCACAGCTTATGTCATTGATTTTCATTTCGTAATAAAAAGCCTCCGTCGGGAGGCTTTTTTATTTGCGGTATTTTTGGAGAATGAGCGAGACTTCTTTGACTTTTTCTGCCGTCGAAATCGGCTTTAAAAATATAGCTCAAATAGTTGTAATCCCTCACCTTCGGCGTCAGGCTCACATAAAGCTCGTCGTCACAGAAAAACAGTACAGCACGGCTCATGGGCATGATCAGCTCAATATTGCCGTAAGGGTATGGAGAAAAGCCTTCGCTCTCTTTGAGTTTTATGGTTTTTATAAAATCCATCACGGCTTTTTCGTCCTCCTCTGTCATTTCGGTCTTTTTTGGGGCAAAGGAAGCTTCGGTAAAGACCGAGATTTTTTCTGCGAGAGAGGGTGTCCACAAAAAACGCCCTCCCGCTATGAAATATATCAGCCAGCAGGCGAAAAAGCATATGATAAGGTTTTTTATAACCTTTTTTGAGAAGTATGTCATCTTTTCACCTCCGATATTATTTTCCAAACCTTACTGTAAAGCTCCTCATCGTGGCTCAGCAAAAAGCGGTAAAACTCCTTTCCGTCGGATTTTCTGTATACGCACATATATAAATAACCGGGATTTTCGCTGCACACCACAGTAGAGGTATAATTTTTCGATTCAAACCAAATAACAACTTCGGCAGAACAGGTCACAGGCAGATCGTCCTGCCGGCCTTTTACCGTAAAGCTGTCAAACCACCTGTTCAAAATCTCCTCGTCTTTGCCTTCAAAAGCGTTGACGGAAGATTCTCTTCCGATTTCCACAGGGTTTTCTCTGTAATCCTTTATGGCGCGAATCGCCGCATAGTGGCGGCAGGGCGTAAAGATCATATATATAAAACAACAGGCGAAAAGACACAGCAAAAGATTTCTCTCGGCGGATTTTGAGATATATCGCAGCTTTTTCATGGTGTCACCCCCTGTTTTTGCCTTTGTAATAAAGACAAAAATACAGCCGAAAAAGGGACAGGATTTTAAAATAAATATCAGAACCTGTACCCGTAGGGAACGACCCCGTGTCGTTCCGCTATGATTTATCACCCTGCAAACCTTACGGAACGACATACAGTCGTTCCCTACAAAATAAGCTTAAAATCTGTGCCGTATCAGCTCACACAAAACCCAAAAACACACAAAAAAGCCCGAGGGATAAACCCTCGGGCTTTAATTTATACTGCTTTAAGTTTTAAGCTATTAGCAGCCGAACTCTGCGCGGCGCTTCATGAGCTCATACTTCTCCTTAGCGGCAACTTCAGCCTTTGCGAAGAGCTCCTCAGCACGCTCGGGGAACTGACGCATAAGACCTGTGTAACGAACCTCGTTCTGGAGGAACTTTCTGTAATCTGCCAGGTTGGGCTCCTTGCTGTCAAGCTGGAATCCGTTCTTGCCCTCGGCAACAAGGCGAGGATCGTAACGGAAGAGGTGCCAGTAACCGGACTCGACGGCAAACTTGATCTCGGACTGAGAGTTTGTCATGCCGCCCTTGAGGCCGTGCATCTCACAGGGAGCGTAGCCGACGATAAGGGAGGGACCGTTGTAGCTCTCGGCCTCAACGATAGCCTTAACTGTCTGCTGGAGGTTAGCGCCCATACCGACCTGTGCAACATATACATAGTGGTAAGCGATGGCGATACCTGTGAGGTCCTTCTTAGCGATAGCCTTACCTGCTGCTGCGAACTGAGCTGTCTGGCCGATCTGTGTGGACTTGGAAGCCTGACCGCCTGTGTTGGAGTAAACCTCTGTATCGAAGACAAAGATGTTGACATCTTCGCCGGAAGCGATAACATGGTCAAGTCCGCCGTAACCGATATCATATGCCCAGCCGTCGCCGCCGAAGATCCAGATGGACTTCTTAGCGAGGAAGTCTTTGTACTCGAGGACAGCCTTTGCCTCTTCTGTGCCTGCTTTTTCAAGAGCAGCTACGAGAACTTCTGTTGCCTTGCCGTTCTTCTGGCCGTCTGTCATTGTTTCGAGCCAGTTCTCGCAGGCAGCCTTCATGTTGTCGCAGGAAGTTGTGTCGGCGATATCCTTGATCTTCTTAGCCATTCTATCTCTGAGCTGTCTTACTGCGATAGCCATACCGAGACCAAACTCAGCGTTGTCCTCGAAGAGGGAGTTAGCCCAAGCCGGACCCTTGCCGAGCTTGTTGACTGTGTAAGGTGTAGCAGGTGCGGAGCCGCCCCAGATGGAGGAGCATCCTGTTGCGTTAGCGATATACATTCTGTCGCCGAAGAGCTGTGTTACGAGGCGAGCATAAGCTGTCTCGACGCAGCCTGCGCAGGCGCCCGAGAACTCGAGCATCGGCTGACGGAACTGAGAGCCCTTGACTGTGTTCGTCGGGAATGCGTCAAACTCTTTGTTTGTCACATTCTCAACAGCGTAGTTGAACACTGCCTGCTGGTCGTGCTGAGACTCCTGAGGCTTCATGGAGAGAGCCTTGACAGGGCAGATGTTTACGCAGAGGCCGCAGCCCATGCAGTCGAGGGGAGAAATAGCCATTGTGAACTGGAGGTGTCCGAGGTCCTTGCCGACCATTGTCTTTGTCTTGATCTGGGAGGGAGCGTTCTTGAGCTCTTCCTCTGTCAGAGCGAAGGGACGGATTGTGGCATGGGAGCAGACCATGGAGCACTGGTTACACTGGATACATTTCTGAGCATCCCATTCGGGGACATCAACGGCAACGCCGCGCTTCTCGTAAGCGGAAGCACCCTGCGGGAATGTACCGTCGGGCATACCCATGAATGTGGAAACGGGGAGAGAGTCGCCCTTCTGAGCGGAAACGGGATTGAGAATCTCCTTGACGAACTTGACGAGCTCGGGACGGTTGCCCTTTACCTCGGGCTCAACTGTGTCGTCAACGAGGTTTGCCCACTCAGCGGGAACTTCAACCTTGTGAAGAGCCTTGTAGCCTGCGTCGATGGCGGCATAGTTCATGTTGACTATGTCCTCACCCTTCTTGCCGTAGGACTTGAGGGCAGCTTCCTTCATGTATTTGATTGCCTCGTCGATGGGAATGATGCCCGAGAGGGCAAAGAAAGCGGACTGCAGAATTGTGTTAGTACGCTTGCCCATGCCGATCTCACGAGCGAGGTCGATAGCGTTTACGATGTAGAAGTTGATGTTGTTCTTGGCGATGTAAGCCTTTACCTTGTTGGGGAGGTAATCAGCAAGCTCTTCGGGCTTCCACTGGCAGTTGAGAAGGAATGTGCCGCCCGGCTTTACATCCTGTACCATGTCGTACTTTGTGATGTAGGAGGGGTTGTGGCATGCTACGAAGTTTGCCTTTGTTACAAAGTATGTGGAGCGGATGGGGGAATCACCGAAACGGAGGTGAGACACCGTGATACCGCCTGTCTTCTTGGAGTCGTATGCGAAGTAAGCCTGTGCATACTTATCTGTGTGGTCGCCGATGATCTTGATGGAGTTCTTGTTGGCGCCGACAGTACCGTCACCGCCGAGACCCCAGAACTTACATGCGACTGTACCCTCTGCGGAAACATCGGGGCAGTGGGGATCCATGGGGAGGGAGAGGTTTGTGACATCGTCCACGATACCCAGTGTGAACTGACGCTTGGGATTCTCCGACTTCATGTTGTCGTATGTTGCGAAGATAACGGACGGAGGAACATCCTTGGAGCCGAGACCGTAGCGGCCGCCTGTTACATTTGCCTTGACGCCTGTCTGAGCAAGAGCTGTGACAACATCAAGATAGAGGGGCTCGCCCAGTGCGCCGGGCTCTTTTGTTCTGTCGAGAACAGCAATGTTCTTGACTGTCTTGGGGAGAACTGCTGCGAACTTCTCAGCAACGAAGGGACGGTAGAGGCGGACTTTTACGAGACCGACCTTCTCGCCGTGAGCCATCTTGTAGTCGATGACTTCCTCGATTGTGTCGCAGACAGAACCCATGGCAACGATGACATTCTCTGCGTCCTCTGCGCCGTAGTAGTTGAAGAGGCCGTAGTTTGTGCCGATCTTCTCGTTGACCTTGTTCATGTACTCCTCAACTACTGCGGGAAGAGCGTTGTAGTAGCTGTTGGAAGCCTCACGGGCCTGGAAGAAGATATCGGGGTTCTGAGCTGTGCCGCGGAGAACGGGATGCTCAGGAGAGAGAGCTCTCTGACGGAACTCTTTGATTGCGTCGTAGTCGACCATATCGGCGAGATCCTTGTAATCCCAGACTTCGATCTTCTGGATTTCGTGAGATGTACGGAAACCGTCGAAGAAGTGAAGGAAGGGAACTCTGCCCTTGATAGCGGAAAGATGAGCAACTGCGCCGAGATCCATAACCTCCTGGGGGTTAGAAGATGCCAGCATAGCGAAACCTGTCTGACGGCAGGCCATAACGTCACTGTGGTCACCGAAGATGGACAGTGCGTGTGTAGCCAAAGCACGGGCAGAGCAGTGAATTACACCGGGGAGAAGCTCACCGGCGATCTTGTACATGTTGGGGATCATCAGGAGAAGACCCTGAGATGCTGTGAATGTGGTTGTCAGAGCACCTGCTGTAAGAGAGCCGTGAACAGCGCCTGCTGCGCCGCCTTCGGACTGCATCTCGACAACCTTGACTTCCTGACCGAAAATGTTTTTCTGTCCTACTGCGCTCCAGGAGTCTGTGAGCTCAGCCATTACAGAGGAAGGAGTGATAGGGTATATCGCTGCGACTTCCGTAAAGGCATAGGATACATGAGCGGCAGCGTTGTTGCCGTCCATGGTTTTCATTTTTCTTGCCATTTAACTTTGTCCTCCATTATTTATTGGATTGAAATTATTATTATCCTACTATTCTATATCTTAACAAATAAACGAAAAATAATCAAGTGTTTTTTCCTTTAAAATTGTTCTTTTTGTTTTAATATTTTAAGTCTTTGCCCCATCTTTTCCTTTTTGGGGCAGAAGAGGTTAATTTTTCCGAAAGTCTGTGTTTAAACGCGCGGCAGGGAACGGCAGACGCCGTTCCCTTTAAAACTCGTTTCAGTTCAGTATTTTGTCAAATTCTTTATAACCTGCTCCCTCGATCTCCATAGTGCAGACCCCTATATCGTCGAATTTACGCCTTAAGACCGGTATTTTTACTCTTGTCGTCACCCCAAAAGCCGTTTCTCCCATATATGTCACAGTATGAGTGCAGAGAGCCGAATCTATTTTTATAAGACTGCCTGCCCCTATCAGCATACCCGAATGCTCAGCCTTCACCGCCTTTGTGCCCTTGAGCATATCCTTCAAAGCCCGCTCCTTTTCGTCATTCAGCCTGTGCCAGTCGTTTTCCATAGTGAGTGGGGAGTTATTCTCATATATCGTGCTTTTCTCTATTATCAGGTCGCTCCACAAAAGCTTATAGGTGTTTGCATTGACGACAAATCCCACAAGTATGAATAGAATCCACCCGGCGAAAAAACAGAGGAGAAAGTTCTTTTTCAGAGACTTTGCAAAATACTTCATATTCTCACCCTGCCTTACATCTCAGGTCGAGAACCTTTTGCCAGAGCTCTTTGTCGTGTTCTTCTATGGTATAGCCGAACTCCCATATACTTTCGTCCTGGTTTTTTTGAAAAACAAGACCGTAAACCACTCCGTCATATTCATAAAAGCCGAAATATGCCCCCGAATCGGGCATTTTTATAGAAACATCTGCGCCCTCTCCTATAAGATCATATCCGCCGAGGCTAAGCTTTACGGTGCGCGCCCAGTCTTTTACGGTTTTCTCGGCTTCGCCCGTCAAAACTTCGCCCATCATAGACACCGTGCTGTCCTCAATATCGGAGTTTTTCCACAGATATCCTCCCCGGGCGGTGTAGGTTATCTGAAAGAGCACCCACCCGGCGAAAAAGCACAGGGCAAGGTTTTTCAAAATCGATTTAGCGAAATATGCTGTTTTCATGGCTACACCTCCTCTGTTTGTATCATAGACAAACGAGAGGGCAAAAAGGGGACAGGGTTTAAAACCCTGCCCTTTAATTATTGAGTTTTCCTCCTGTAAAGAGATATGATCTCCTGCACCTCGTCTGCAAGCTCCCCGCCGCCTTTTGCCGTAAACACGCCTTCGCCCTCTGCTCCGAAAGGCGGAGTTATCGACAGAAGGGCATCGAAACCGCCGTCTGCGAGAGATATCCGATAGGTAAAGAGGGCTGTCTCCAGCTTTATGCCGTGCCGCTGAGTGACCCCCGAGCCGTAAATCAGCAGATCTTCACATTCCAAAGTGTTCAGCCACCTCTTTATAAGGTCGGAATGTTCCTTTTCCGCTTTAATCCAGCTGTCGTCCAAATCACAGGGGGCGTTTATGTATATCTCCCCGAAATTCACCGCCAAAGGATTCCACAAAAGCCGCAGATATTCCCCCGTAATCAATCCGTATATGACAAAACAGGCCAAAAGACACAAAACAAGGTTTTTCATCGTCTTTTTCGAGAAATACCTCATGTTCTCACTCCCGATCCGATTTTAAAACGATCTCCCGCACCTCTAAAGTTCCTCTTTTCCGCCGAATATCTCTGTCCACATCTCCTGAAACAGCTCGTTGTCGTGTCTTACCGCATATGCCCCCATAGTCTCCTCGTCCGATATCCTTTTCACCGAGATGAGCACATTGTCGGGATAAGAATTTCCGATGCGAAACACCCTTATACGGTACTTTTCCGATTGATATACAAGTATATCGTCATAATGTCCGACGATAAGAGAAGTCTGACAGTACTTGATACGGCAGCTTTTGAACCATCGGTCGGCAAGCTCGGTCTGCTCTTCAGTCAAAGTTTTATCGGGAGCGTCAACCGTGACTTTTACGGGGTTTATCCTGTAATCCCACAGAGCGGCATAACCGCCCCAACCGCTACATGGTGCAAGCAGTTCATATATGAGCCAACAGGCGAAAAGCCACAGGACAAGGTTTTTCACAAGAGATTTTATAAAATATGCCGTTTTCATGGCTACACCTCCCGTCTCAGCCTATCATGTCACGGACTTTTTTCCACAGCTGTTCATCGTGCCGAACGCCGAAAGCATGTCTTTCGCCGTCCTTTTTATCTGTCACCTCAAGCAGTCCGCGGTTTGTGTCAAAGGGCACTATCGCACATTCATATCTCTCGGAATTTATTATTACACTTATCTCAGCTCCCAAAACCACGGCGTCATGGCTCATAATTTCGGTGGGATATACGGTTTTTATCCATTTTCTTGCAATTTCCCCATCTTCATCCGAAAGCTCCGCACTTCCCATATGCAATCGGCTTTTGACCTTTATCCCGTCAATCTCATCAAGGGCGTTTCGGGCTGTGCGGAAATCGTCATGGGTATATATGAAATACACCAGCCAGCAGGCGGCAAGGCACAGGATAACATTTTTTATAAAGACTTTAATTTTCATGGCCGCCCCTCCTCTCTTTGCAACATAGACAAACGAGAGGTCGAAAAGGGGACAAAAAAAAGACTTCCCGAAAGGGAAGTCTTTTGGGTTAAAACTCTTAGATTTTGCCCACCATGTGGCATGCCACGAAGTGGTTGGGCTTTACCTCCTTGAACTCGGGGGCAGACTGGGCGCAGATGTCCTTTGCATAGGGGCATCTCTGGCGGAATTTGCATCCGGGAGGTGTGTTGATGGGGCTGGGGATTTCGCCTTCCAGCTTTATGCGCTCTCTCGAGGCCTCCACATCGGGGTCGGCAATGGGAATTGCCGAGATGAGAGCCTTGGTGTAGGGGTGCATGGGCTCGTCATAGAGGTCATGGTTGGAGGCAAGCTCCACCATGGAGCCCAGATACATAACGCCGACTCTGTCGGAGATGTGCTTGACCATGGAGAGGTCGTGGGAGATGAAGAGATAGGTGAGACCTGCCTCTTTCTGAAGCTTTATGAGCAGGTTGACTATCTGAGCCTGAATCGACACATCGAGAGCCGAGATGGGCTCGTCGCACACGATGAACTGGGGCTCTACTGCCAGAGCTCTGGCTATGCCTATTCTCTGACGCTGACCGCCCGAAAGCTCGTGGGCAAAGCGGTTTGCGTAGTCTGTTGTGAGACCGACCTTTAAAAGCAGCTCGTTGACCTTTTCGTTCTTGGCCTTTGTATCGAGCTTATAGTGGACATCGATACCCTCGGCGATTATCTCGCCTATTGTCATACGGGGGTCGAGAGATGCATAGGGGTCCTGGAAAATTATCTGTGCGCTCTTTTTGAACTTGAGGTTTTCCTCGCGGTGCTTTATCTTGGAGATGTCCTGACCGTCAAAGAGCACCTCGCCGCTTGTGGCGTCATAGAGCTTGATTATTGTGCGTCCGCAGGTGGTCTTGCCGCAGCCCGACTCACCGACGAGGCCCAGTGTCTCACCTTTTCTGATGTTAAACGAGACATTGTCGACGGCCTTGAGGATCTGCTTTTTGCCGACCTTAAAATATTTACAGAGGTTTTTTACCTCTACGAGATTTTGAGTGTTCATATTTTCGCTCATTTATTTGCCCTGCCTTTCGTAAAAAGACTCGACCTTAGGAGCTCTTTCGTCCATCAGCCAGCAGGATACGCTGTGTGTATCGGAAATCTTTGTGACGGGAGGCATTTTCTCCTTGCATATCTTCATGCAGTATTCGCATCTTGCGGCGAAGGGACATACCTCGAGGGGGAGAATAAGGTCCGGTGGTGTGCCCTTTAAGGAGTAGAGCTCCTTTTTGCTCTCGGTTGCAAGGCTGGGAGCAGAGGACAGGAGAGCCCATGTGTAGGGGTGGCGGCTCTCGTAGAATATCTCGCGTGCTGTGCCTCTTTCGATGACCTGACCTGCATACATGACCTGGATCTTGTCGGCAAAGTTTGCGACGACGCCCAGATCGTGGGTGACGAGAATGATACCTGTGTTGAGCTTGTCCTTGAGCTCTCTCAGAAGATCGATGATCTGAGCCTGAATCGTCACATCGAGAGCCGTTGTGGGCTCATCGGCTATGAGGATATGGGGAGAGCAGGAGAGGGCTATGGCTATCATGACTCTCTGGCGCATACCGCCCGAAAGCTCATGGGGATAGCTGTCGACTCTCTTTTCGGGAGAGGGGATGTTGACGAGAGAAAGTGTCTTGATTGTCTCCTCTCTGGCCTGCTTTTTGGACATGCCCTTGTGGAGAATAAGGCTTTCAGCGATCTGATCGCCTATTTTCATGGTGGGGTTAAGAGATGTCATGGGATCCTGGAAGATCATGGAGACATCCTGTCCTCTGTACTCGGACAGGCGCTTTTTGTCCATCTTTACGACATCTTCGCCCTTGAAGAGGATTTCGGAACCCTCTTTGATTACGGCGAAGGGAGGCTGCAAAAGGCGCAGTATGGCCTTTGCCGTAACTGTCTTGCCGCAGCCGGACTCACCGACGAAGGCCAGTGTCTCGCCCTCGTTCAGAGTAAAGTCGACGCCGCGGACGGCCTTGACTTCGCCTGCGTATGTGTTGAATGAAACTCTGAGGTTTTTTACCTCGAGTATTGTGTTATTCTTTTCCATCATTTACCCTCCCTTACTTTCTGAGTTTCGGGTCGAGGGCGTCACGAAGGCCGTCGCCCAAAAGTGTGAAGCACAGCATTGTGAGGGCTATCATAAGTCCCGGGAACAAAAGCTGATACGGATAGAACATGAACTCCTGCTGGGCAATGGAGGCAAGAGCACCCCAAGATGTGTTGGGAGGCTGAATGCCTATGCCGAGGTAGCTCAAAAATGCTTCGGAGAAGATGTATCCGGGAATATCAAAGGTGATTGCCACGATGATTATGCTCAGTGTGTTGGGCACAAGGTGGCGGATGATTATTTTAAAGGGAGCCACGCCCAAAGCCTTTGCGGCCATGACAAATTCCTGGCTCTTGAGCTGGAGCATCTGACCTCTGACAAGTCTTGCGATACCGCACCAGCCGGTGATGGTCATGGCGAAAATCAGGTTTCCTATACTCTGACCTCCCGTGACAACCGAGATGAGTATGACGACGATGAGGTAGGGGATAGAGGCTATAACCTCGACGATTCTCATCATTATGTCATCGACGATGCCGCCGCAGTAGGCAGATATACCGCCGTAGATACAGCCGACAGTCGATGTGACGAAGGCGCCTGTAAGACCTATGAGCAGCGAAACGCGGCCGCCCTGCCATACGCGGGAGAAGAGGTCTCTTCCCAGCTTATCGGTGCCGAACCAGTGCTCGCTGTTGGGGAACAGGTTGACGGCATTTTTGTCGACAGCCTCATAGGCGTAGCCGTTGATATGAGGACCGACGATTACCATTATTGTGAGGGCTATAAGGAGAAAGAGAGCCACTGTGGCCATTTTGTTCTCCTTGAGACGACGCCACACATCCTGGAAATATCCGATTCTCGGACGGGCGATTTTCTCGCTTTCGGAGGCGTCTATGCCAATTATTTCAAATTCGTTATTCACTCTTGATCTCCTCCCGTTACTTTATCTGTACGCTTCTGATTCTCGGGTCGACCAGCATGTAGAGAATGTCGACGACGAGCTGTACCACGACGAAAAGACAGGCGTAGAAGATTGTCGTACCCATTGTCATGGTGTAGTCGCGGTTGGTGATGGAGTTTACATAGTAAAAGCCGAGGCCCGGAATACCGAACATCTTCTCAATGACGAAGGAGCCTGTGAAGATGCCGACGATTCTGCCGCCCAGCATTGTGATGGCAGGGAGCAGGGAGTTTCTCATGACATGCTTTCTGATGACATTGAACTCGCTGACGCCCTTTGCGCGGGCTGTGAGGATATAGTCCTGGCTGAGTGTGTCAAGCATGCTGGACTTGATGTAACGGGCGTATGTGGCTATTGTACCGAGGCACATGACGGCCACGGGAATTATCATCTGAGAGGGTTTGCCCCAGCCGGATACCGGCACCCACTTGAGCTGGACGGCCAGTACATACTGCAAAAGGGAGGCCAGCACGAAGACGGGAATGGTGATACCCAGAATGGCTATGAACATGACGATGTAGTCGGGCCATTTGTTTTTAAACAGGGCCGCGATGATACCCAGGAAAACGCCTATGACAAGACCTATTATAAGGGCTCTGCCGCCCACTGCCGCAGATACGGGGCTTGTGGTGACTATGGTCTCTGTGACGCTTCTGCCGGGATAGCTGAGGGACTCGCCGAAGTCAAACTCGGTGATAAGGCCCTTCATATACATGATATACTGCTCTGAGAGAGGCTTGTCCAGGCCGTACTTGGCGTAGAAGTTTTCTCTCGTCTGCTCGGGCAGCTGCTGTGCCAGCTGAGCCAGCGGGTCGCCCGGAATGGAGCGCATGAGAAAGAATGTAGCTGTAATAATGACAAATATAGTTACAAACATATATCCCACACGGCGAGCTATATATTTTAACATAAGTTATGCACCTTTCAATTTTAAGTGTCCGCTGAGCGGTTTTTATCAAAATCAGTACGAAACAAGCTGTGCTACCTTTGGGGTAACACAGCTTGCAGTATTAACTTTCAGGCGATTCTGTCAATAAATTAACAGATTGTTTTAAATTATTCGCGGCCGGAAGTAAAGCCTGTCATAACGCCTATGTTGGACATAGCCAGCTGGCTGAGGCCCTGTACATAGTCATAGTAGAAGTAGTTGCCTGTGGAGTCTGCGACGGGAGCTATAACGCACTCGTCAACCATGAGGAGCTTTTCAGCCTGGATGTAGAGCTCTGTACGCTTTGCCTCGTCCATCTCAATGGAAGCCTGGTCGAGGAGAGAATCATATTCCTCGGATACCCAGCCTGTGTTTACGGAACCGGATGTGGACTTGAAGACATTGAGAACATCGATAGGATCGTTGTAGAATGCGCCCCATGCCATGAAGCCGAGCTGGTAGTTGCCTGCCTCGACATTGTCGGAGAAGACAGCCCACTCATTTGTCTGGATCTTGAGGTTTACGCCGAGGGACTCTTTGTAAGCCTGCTGGAGGTATTCGCCCATCGTGCGGTACCACTGATCTGTGCCGCCCAGGGAGAATGTGATGTCAAGTGTAGAAGGATCGCTGCCGAGGCCGAGCTCTTCCATACCCTTGAGGAGGAGATCCTTTGCCTCGCCTGCCTTTGCAAGCTCATCATACATATTGCCTGCCTGCTCACGGTAGTTTGTCTCACCGACAGCGATAGCGGAAGCTACCCAGCCTGTTGCGGGAACACGGAGACCTGTGAATACGACATCGTTGATATCTTCGAGGTCAAGACCGAGGGCAAAAGCCTTACGGATGTTTGCGTTTGCGAAGAGCTCATCGTTCTGGTTGAAGAAGATGAAGGACTCTGTTGCGAGAGGATATGTTACGCGGTATGTGCCTTCCTTCTGGTCAAAGCGGTCAACCCACTCTTTTTTACCTGTGGAAACATAGTCGAGGCCGCCGATTTCGAACTCGTTGTAAGCTGTGTTCTCATCGCCGATGATACGGTATGTTACTGTCTCAAATGCGACATTTTCAGCATCCCAGTAGTTGGGGTTCTTCTTGAGAACGATCTCGGAGTTGTGTGTCCAGCTCTCGATGTAGAAGGGACCGTTGCCCTCGAGCTTATCGGGCTCGGAGCCGTAAGCTTCGCCGTTTGCCTCAACGCAGGACTGGTTGAGGGGAGCTGCGAAACGGAGGGATGTGAGGGACATAAAGTGAGGTGTGGGAGCCTCGAGTGTGATCTCGAGTGTAAGATCGTCGACAGCCTTTACGCCGATTGTGTCGGGAGCTGCCTCGCCGCTCTGAACTGCCTTATAGCCCTTGATGCACTCGAACATATAGCCGAGAGGAGCAGCTGTGTTGGGATCTGCAAGGCGTCTGTAAGCGTATACGAAATCGTTAGCTGTTACAGCGGAGCCGTCTCTCCATTTGCTCTCGTTGAGCTTGAAGGTCCATACGAGACCGTCATCGGATACCGACCACTCTTTTGCCGCGCCGGGAACTGTCTTATATTCGCCGTCGACATCAGCAATGTGAGTCAGGGGCTCGGAAATAGCCTGAAGAATTGTTCCGCCGTATGTGTCGGAGGAGCGGCTGATATCGAGCGTTGTGGGCTCAGCGCTGAGATATGTGTTGTAGAACTGCTCTGCGTCGAGCTCTGCGCCCTCAGCGGCAGTTGTTGTCTCGCCCTCTGCCGATGTACCCGCAGTTGTCTCTGTCTCCGTCTTGGAGCAGCCTGCGAACATACCGAGCATCATGATCATAGCGAGCACAAATGCAAGTGTTCTTTTCATTTTTTTCTCTCCTTTTTATTTTCCCCGGCGTTTTATACGCGGGGGTTCAATCTGAACTTATTCAGTACTATGGATTATAACACTATGTCTATAAAATAACAATAGGCAAACAATCTTTTTAACAATTTATTGACAATTAAATCTCGCTTTTAACAAAACCCGAGCTGTTTGTTTATGCAACAGATACAAAAAGAGGTTTCTAACCAATAAATATTAAAAACCTCTTAAACTTTTGTTTTTTCTATGTTTTTCTAACTTTTTAATGGGTTTTCCCCGAGGATTTCAAAAACCTCTCTTTTCCTCTCACCCTTATGAGGCACATGAAGAATCCCGCCGTCCAATTCACACATTCGGCCACGGCGATGACATCTTCTCCTATGACATCTCTCAGGGCGAAGGACACCGCTATCCTTATCACCATGGTGAATATGCTGATAAAGGACACGAAGGCCACATCTTTAAGCCCCTGCAAAAAACCTGTCATGGCGTTGTATACGCCCATGACGGGGTAGAAGAAAGCGCAGAACAGGAAAAACCTGCCGCCCAGCTCCACAGAGCGCTGAGATATACCGAAGAGGGAGAGAAAATCCCTGCCGAAGAACACCAAAAGAGCCGACACCAAAAGTGAGAGCGCGAAGGCGATGGCGCAGCCCTTTCTGAGACCCTCTTTTGCCCTCTCGGGCTTTTTCGCTCCGAGGTTCTGTCCCGTGAATATGGAGACCGCCGAGCTTATGTACATGATGGGGGTGATGGAAAGTGAATCTATCTTGTAGGCCGTGCTTATGGCGGCCACGGCGTCTACGCCGAAATAGTTGTTGACGCTTTGCAGAGCCATGGCTCCCATCGACATGGCCAGAGCCTGAAATATCTTTGGCAGGCTGAGCCTTATGCACTCTTTAAAGAGCACCATGTCCATATAGGCCTTTTTGAACCTGACCCTCATGAACTCCATCTTTCTGCTTATGTAGATTATCATATAGGCGGCCGACACCGCCTGTGCTATGACTGTGGCGAGAGCCGCTCCCCTTATGCCCATTTTAAACACAGGCACAAACAGCAGATCGAGAACCACATTGAGAAGGCTCGATATGATGAGGGCGTAAAGTGTCGTCCTGCTGTCTCCCAAAGCCCTTATCATGCCGCTGTAAAGGCTGTAAAGCAGGGGGAAGATAAATCCCAGAGCCACCGTGTCCAGATATTCGGCCGCCCCGTCCCTTATCTCAACGGGAGTGCCCAGCACATTGAATATAAAGTCCTTTCCCACCACTATGAGCACGGCTGAAAAAACTATCATTACCGACATTATTATGACGGCCGTCGAGGTGAGCCGCTGCATCTTGTCATGTTCTCCGGCTCCGTAAAGATGGGAAAGCTGTATGCTGTATCCCGTCATGAGGCCGAGGGTTATAAACGACGCGCCGTTGGTTATCGAGGTGGTGGCTCCCAGCGCGGCGACGGCGTTGCCCCCTATGAAGTTGCCCACTATCATGGTGTCGACTATCGAATAGGTCTGCTGCAAAAGCCCCGCGCAGATGAGGGGCAGGGTAAATTTCCACAGGGCGGAAAATATGCTCCCCTCGGTTATGGCGTTTTTTTCGCTCATACTTTTCCCCCCGTATTTTTTAAATAAGTTTTAAAATCTCGGCGGGCTTTGACACTATGGCTTTTGCCCCCGCCTTCTCTATCTCCTCGCGGTCTCTGAATCCCCAAAGGACGCCGACTGTGAAAAGCCCCGCGTTTTTGCCGGTCTCCATGTCGGTGGCCGTGTCGCCCACATAGAGACAGTCGGCCTTTTCGACGCCCAGCTGCTCTATTATCTCCAAAACCGCCGTGGGGTCGGGCTTTAAAGGCACTCCCTCTCTGCCGCCCCTAACTATGTCGGGGGTCAGCTCGCCCATCATCTCCCTCACCACCTGCACAGTGGTGCTGTCGGGCTTGTTGGATATTACCGCCGTCTTTATGCCCTTTTTCCTGAGCTCTCCCAGCATATCCAAAATGCCGTCATAGGGTCTTGTCAGGTACATAAAGTCGTCGTCATAGCTCTTGTTGTAGTCATTGAGCATCTTTTCAAAGTCATAGCCCTCGGCGTGTACCTCTTTGAGCATTCTCTCCATGAGGACTCTCGCTCCGTTGCCCGTAAGCTTTTTGTACTTCTCGGTCTCTATCGTACCGTAGCCGTATTTTTCCAGCGTCTTGTTGGCGAAATAGGCGATGGACTCCACAGTGTTGAGCAGAGTGCCGTCCAGATCAAAAATTACTGCTTTTTTCATATTCCTTCTCCGTTATCTAATGGTGTATTACATTTTCCGTGTTTTTTATCCTGTCAATGACCTCTTTCGCCCTGTCCGACATGAAATATTCCAATGAAGAGGGGGGCAGCAGCTCTTTGAGGGCTTTAAAATCCCCGTCTTTAAGGGCTTTTCTCACATCGGAGGCCGAAATATCCCTGCCGCCGCTCTGCACCCTTTCCACAACCACGCATTCTATGCCTCTTTGGGGCAGCACCTCGGCCATGACCGAATTGTATATCGATGTGACACGGCTTTTATTTTCGCTGCCCACATATCGCTTTGTTATGCCCAGCCTTTTAGCTATACGGGAAAAGACCTCGATATCGAGCCTTGCGTGACCTTCGCTGACCTTATCGGAATCCTTTAAAAAATAGGCGGGGAAGGTGGCCGAAGATATCATATAGCTGCCCGTGTCGTGAAAGACGACATTTTCAAGATGGGAAAGACCGCTTTTTATCAGCTCTTTTCTCACCTCATAGGGCACAAGGCTCTTGTCCTCCGAAACGATGAACACATGGAGGGTCTCGTTTTCCCTCGCCGCCCTTTCGGCAAGATAGAGATGACCCTTTGTAAATGGGTTGGCGTTCATTATCACAGCGGCGCCGCCTTTTCTGCCGCCGCACTCATTTTCAAGGCTCTGAAGATAGCTCTCAAAGCCGTCTCTCTTGTTTTCCAAAAATACGACGGTGTCTTTGACATCGGCAATACGGTAAAATCCCAGGCTTTCAAACCGGGACGCCGTGCTCCATTTTGTGTATACAAACACATGTCCCGTGCCCCTTTGGGAAAGCTCCGACAGAAGATGGCTCAAAACCGTGCCCAAAAGCCCCTCGCCGCGGTAGTCGGAACCCACTGCGACGCACCTTATGGTGTTGCCGAAAAAGGAGCCGGTGGCCGCCATTTTGTCCCCGTCATAGACGGCGGCGGTATATTCAAGATTTCCGTCTCTCTCGATGCCCTCTTTTCTGAGCAGCTCCTCGGCTTTTTTCATTGCCGACCTGTTATAAGGGGCTATCCTTTCGACGATGTAAGGCATTTTGACCTCCCTATTATTTAATGTATATATAAAGATATATAATGGTTTTTCACCTGTCCCCGCGTCATACAGTCATTATACCACAAGTTTCCCAAAATGAAAACTTTTTTTGTTTTTTCCTTGACATTTGACGCTCAATGTAGTATTATAGTTGTGTTGTAACCGATTTGTAACTAATGTAATTGATTTGTATAAACCACTACGGAAAGGAGAATATCCCGTGCACAGTGCAATGAAATCTCTGCGTTTCGGCTTTTTAAGGCGTTTTGTCGTCTTTAAACTGCATTTTATGCGCCTCATCTCGGCGGGAGAAAACAGCGCCCCCGCAAAGGGCATAAACGCCCTTGCCGCCCTTATTTTCGGCTTTATTTCATCTTTTATAAAGACAGTTATCACATTTTCCATAGGCCTTGCAAAGGCTTCTGCCTCTTACATTACCTCCCTCAACGAAAAGAGCAGGAGAGAGATGGCAAAACAGAGGGATTCCTCCTTTACAAAGAGCCTTTCGGCCACCGTTTACGATTTTAAATACGGCAAAAGGCAGCGCCTTCTCCCCATGGCTTTCCTCTGTTCGGTTGTCATAATGATCTTCTCCTTAAGCTATTTCGGAATGGGTCTTGAGGTCTTTGTCGACGGCGTAAGCTGCGGCTTTGTGGAAAACAAGAGCGACATAGAGCAGATAGTCAAGGATGTCGAGCAGGAGACGGCCGAATATCTCGGCAGACCCTATAACCTTAACGCCGACATAACCTACTCCCTCTCCTACATACAGCGCGACAGGATAATAGAGCCCGAACAGCTCAAGGAAAATCTATTCGGCAAGGTCAACGAGCTCTCCATGAACTATGTAATGCTTCTCGACGGTGAAATCGTCGGAGCCAACAGCTCGAAAGCCTCTTTGGAGCTCCTCAAGCAGAAGGTTCTCGACCTCAAATCTCCCAAGGTTGACGGTCTTGAGTCGTCTTTCATGCAGGACATATCCATTGAGCACCGCCTCGTGGCAAACTCCTATGTAAAGACCGTTGAGGAGATCGAAGCCGAGCTCATGTCGAGCACAAAGGAAGTTCAGATGCACAGCGTTCAGAGCGGCGAAAGCCTCAGCGAGATAGCCGACATATACGGCATCTCGGAAAAGGTTTTGGAGACACTCAACCCCGATGTGTCGGAAAATCAGATGCAGGTCGGCTCTCAGATCCGCGTTGCAGCAACAGTTCCCGTAGTATCGGTCAAATCCACAAGGACTATAACATATGAAGAGCCCATCGCCTATGATGTTGAAGTTCAGTACGACGACAGCATGTACAAGACCGAAAGCAAGATAACCCAGAAGGGTCAGGTAGGCACGGCTCAGGTCACCGCCGATGTGGTGTATGTCAACGGCGAAGAGGTCGAAAAGGTGGAGACAGGCAGAGTCACCCTTGAGGAGCCCACCCTTGAAATCAAGGTGGTAGGCACCAAGAATCCCCCTGCAAAGGCCGCCACAGGCTCCTTCCGCTGGCCCATCACCGGCACAATCACCTCCCGCTACGGCTATCGCTGGGGCAGTGAGTTCCACACGGGACTCGACATCGCCAAGGCTTCGGGCAGCAAGATTGCCGCTGCCGACGGCGGCACCGTCACACTGGCAGGCTACAACGGCAATTACGGCTACTGCGAGCATATCAGCTACACCTACCGCCGGGGCGACGGCGCCATGGCGGACTATGTGGTGGTCAAGGAGCCTTACGTCTATGAGCTGCCCGAATACTTAAGCTATCAAACCGGTGCGCTGATCGAGCCTCTGTCCGTTGCGACCCATGCCGTCCGCCGGGCGGATATCCGTCTGGGGGAAACCGTTCTGATCATCGG
>ERZ779866.299-NODE-299-length-56317-cov-6.003217_pt1 | contig 56317 bp, 60 predicted proteins | sample MGYA00511248_ERZ779866 | MGnify/ENA primary metagenome ERZ779866 (study PRJEB29588, sample SAMEA2155758) | human gut metagenome | biome: human gut; feature: human-associated habitat; material: faeces | place: Denmark | collected 2008/2010 ... | reverse complement strand
ATCCTCGTCAGAAGCATAAGATATATGATAAAATGTACCGTAAATCTTTCCTTCGGTATACCGATATTGCTGTACCGGTGTACAACCTCCGATCCCTAACCCCCAGGCCAAACAGATGCAAATCCAATATTTTCCCATTTATTTCCGTTTTTATAGTCAACCTTTAAATGGTGGAAGCTGAAGCACATGGAAAGCTCTTTTTCTTCGGGGTTTGAATATCTTATGCAGTTGTCAATGGTGGTGGAGGACATTTCTCCCACAGTCACCATTCCGTTTTCGTTAAGTCCGCTGTCACGGCAAAGCTCTTTTAAATATTGATGAACTCTTATTCCGTCGGTGTAAAATCTTCTGCCGTCGCCCTCGAAGTCGTCCTCAAAGGCATCAGGTTTTGAAATAAGGTTTACCACGTCGAAGCGGAAGCCTTTAACGCCTTTGTTCTGCCAGAATTTTAAAATGTCTTTTAATTCTTCTCTGACCTGTGGATTTTCCCAGTTAAGGTCAGCCTGTGTCTTGTCGAAAAGATGGAGGTAGTATTTATTGAACTTTGGAACGTATTCCCATGCGTTTCCGCCGAACTTTGAAACCCAGTTTGTGGGTGCGGAGCCGTCGGGCTTTGGGTCACGGAAAATGTAGTAGTCCATGTACTTCGGGTCGCCCTCCATGGCTTTTTTGAACCACTCATGCTCTGTTGAGGTGTGGTTGAAAACCATATCAAGCATTATTCCGATACCCAGCTTTCCTGCCTCTGAAATAAGGTTCTCGGCGTCCTCCATTGTGCCGTAGCGTGGGTCTATATTTCTGTAGTCTGCAACGTCGTAACCGTTGTCGTTTTGTGGCGATACAAAAAACGGTGTGAGCCATATATAATCTATGCCTAATTCCTTTAAGTAAAGCAACTTATCGGTGACCCCTTTAAGGTCACCGAGTCCGTCGCCGTTTGAGTCGTTAAAGGATTTTGGATATATCTGATAAACAGTCTGTTTTTTAAATTCCATAGTTATTCTCCTTTAAGTCAAAACGATATTTATATTTGTGAGAAAGGATGTGTTTTTATGCTTTTCCAAACTTGTTAAGCTTTGTTTTTGAAAGTATCATTGTGAACAGCACCGGAAGCACAAGGGCGATTACCATTGCTATTGCAAACATTGGGATACTCTCTATCTTCATGGAAAGAATACCGGGAATACCGCCTACGCCTACGCTGGAAGCTTTGCAGACAAAGAACATTGAGAAAAGTCCGCCGATGCCTGAACCCAGCATACCGCCTATGAATGGGTAAACATATTTAAGATTGATACCGAAGATTGCAGGTTCTGTAACTCCAAGATATGCGGAGATAACTGCCGGAACTGCAACCTGCTTGTCTTTTTCGTTTTTTCTGTTCATGAGGATATAGCCAAGACATGCAGAACCCTGTGCTATGTTGCAGAGAACAAGTATCGGCCACATGTATGTTCCGTTGATTACCGGGTCTGCGCAGAGCTGAAGGTCGATTGCCAGCATTGTGTGGTGCAGACCTGTGATAACAAGCACCGGATAGAAAAGACCGTAAAGTCCGCCGAAGAGCCAGCCAACTGAGGACTGGAAGCCCCATGCAACGCCCTGTGAAATCCATTCGCCAAGCTGCCAGCCTACAGGGCCTAAAACTGCGTGGGCAAGGAATACTGTTGGAACAAGTGCTCCGAAAGGAACAACTATCATCTGTATTGACTGAGGTGTGATTTTTCTGAAAAATCTCTCAAGATATACAAGTGTGAAGCCTACAAGGATTGCAGGGATAATCTGTGACTGATAACCGATTCTTTCAATCTGGAAAATTCCCAAATCGTAAATCGGAATATTTTCAGCTGTTGCAACCTGATATGCGTTGATAAGCTGAGGAGAAACAAGTGTAACACCGGTAACGATACCGAGGATTTCTGTACCCTTCATCTTCTTTGTTATACTCCAAACAACACCTATTGGCAGGAAGTGAAGAGCCGCTTCGCAGATGAGCCAGAGGAAATCGTAAAGTCCCTGACACCATGGATAAACGTCTTTCAGTGTTGCTGTTCCGTCGTTGAGCATGTAGATGTCGCCGATAACGCTTCTAAAGCCCAAAAGCAAACCGCCTACGATGATTGCCGGGATAAGAGGAGCAAAAATTTCCGCAAGGTTTGAAACAGCTCTTTGAGCTAAATTCTGATTTTGTTTTGCCGCCTGCTTAACCTCTTCTTTGGAAACCGCCTGGATTCCTGCATATTCCGCAAATTCCTTGTAAAATTCGGAAACCTGATTGCCGATGATTACCTGGAACTGTCCTGCCTGTGTAAATGTACCCTTTACCGTGGGCAGTGCTTCGATTTTTTTGATGTCTACCTTTGATTCGTCTTTGAGAACAAACCTGAGGCGGGTCACGCAGTGCATAAGGGACGCTATGTTTTCTTTGCCGCCTACATACTCAAGCAGTTCTTTAACTTCTTTTTCGTACTTTGCCATTAAGAATAACCTCCTGTCTTTTTAAACTTGTTCATATAAGTTACACGTTGTTTAAACAAGTTTTAAATCTTGTCTATATTATACAGTTGTTCAAACAGGTTGTCAACCGAAAAAGGACAAATTATATTAAAAAATACCTGCTATGACTTTATTTATTATTACCATTGACTTTTACATAATAACCAAATTTAGAATTTTAATTTGTTATTATTAAATTAACCTATTTTATAAATCGGTACAGGTTAATCGGCAAAAAAATACTCCACAGGTTTCTATTTCACTGTGGAGAAATTTGTAACGTTCATTTTTATAAAGGAATTTTTTGTAAATCGAGATATAAAATCAAAAATTTCACCGAATTTAAAAGTCCATAAGCTCTTTTACTCGGTGGGCTCTGTCATAGAATACAAAGTCATCCGGTGTGTGTCTTGATTCTGTAAACTCAAACATAATGCCGTCGGAATTGTATGTGTAGTTTTCAACAGCTGCAACACAGTTTGCTCCGTTAAGCTCAAGGTTTTCCTCGTCAAGCTTGTTTATCCTCTTGACCTTTACAATTCTTCTTGTGCTTACAATTTCAACATGAAGTATGTCTTCAAGATATTCATATATGGAATGTTCTGCTATGGTCTGATTAAAGCCGGGCATTACGGATTTCAGGAAATAGTTATGGTCGATTGTTGAAGCTTTTCCGTCTATAAATCTCAGCCTTTGCAGATAATAAACCTCTGCACCTACTTCAAATGGGACTTTTTTGTGAAGCTGTTCGTCAACGGTGATTTCCTTGAAGAGAAGTATCTTTGTGACAACATTCTTTCTGTTGCGGATTGCGGCTTCTTTAAAGGATTCGATTTTTCCCAGGGAATAGAAAGAAGGCTCGTCAGGCTGGTAAATAACACGCACGCCCTTGCCCTTTATGCTTTGAAGATAACCCAATGACACCAGTTCGGCTATGGCTCGTCTTACGGTATTTCTTGAGCAGTCGTATTCTGCAACCAAAACTGACTCAGAGGGGATAAGGTCTCCGTGTCGGTATTCCTCGTCCTCAATTTTCATTTTTAACTCGTGATAGATTTTGTTGTATTTTGTCTTTGCCATATATATCAGAACTCCGTTATTTTTGTTTGTCTATATGCTTTAAAAATCCCTTTAGACCTCTTGTTATGTCGTCGTATGTAACATCGAAATTTCCTGTGTACCAAGGGTCTGCAACATTTCCGCCGCCTGCAAAATCAAGAAGCTTGTAAACCTTTTTGTCAGGGTCGGTTTTGAATATTCTCATTGTATTGCGCATGTTGTTGCTGTCCATAACAATGAAATAATCGTATTTATCGTAATCGGCTTTTGTAAGCTGAACGGCATATTTTCCTTTGCAGGAAATTCCCAGCCTTGAAAGTATCTCTCTTGTGCCGTGATGAACAGGATTTCCTATCTCCTCTGTGCTGGTGGCGCAGGAGGCGATTATAAATTCATCTTTTCGGTTTAATTTTTCCACCATGTCCTTAAATAAAAATTCCGCCATAGGTGAGCGGCATATATTGCCGTGGCAGATAAACATCACTTTTGTCATACTTTGTACCTCGTTGAAATTTGGAATTATTAGAATAAATTCATACAATTCATTATTATGCTTATCATCATTTCTTTTTCTTTTGGATTTGACTGGGCAATCATAATCGTCAATGCAACTAAGGTGTGGTCATCAATTAGTTTTTTATCGTCTCTGAATAATGCATTGTTTTTATCGAGAAAATAAAGGAACATTGTCGCCGCTATTCTTTTATTTCCGTCAGAAAAGCTATGGTTTTTGGTTACGAAATATAATAAGTTAGCAGCTTTTTCTTCTAAAGTGGGATATAATTCTGCACCGCCGAAGCATTGATAAACAGCGCCTATACTTCCTTTAAAGGACTCGTCCTTTTCGTTGCCGAACAGAGAACTTGTGTCGCTAAACTTCATTTCATCAATAACCTTGCGGCATTCCTCATATGTCAAAACATAGGTTGCTTTTGTACCGTCTGGACGCTTCATGTTTTGATGATCGTATGCGTCCAGCAAATCAAGAGCATGACTGTAACGCTCTACTACAGTCAATACCTGTTTTGTATCAAGGCTGTTTTCGATTTCCTTCATAATTCCTATAACCTCGTTTACTGTTAATGAACCGTTTCTATTATTATAATAAATAATTATATCACAAAAAAGTTATTATTTTCAAGACAGGCGCATATATCTTTTTGCGGTGTGGCAGAAATAGCCTGTCTACATATTATATAAGTGAACAATAATTTTTTAATGGGGTGTTATTTTGAACTATAATATACTTGTACTTTCCACCATAACATATGCTATGAAGGGAAGAGATATTTTGAGAAAACACGGTATTACCGCTTATGTTGAAAGAGTAAGCATTGAAAAAGCCGGTCAGTCCTGCGGATACGGTTTGTATATACCGGATAAAATTCAGGATGCCGAAGAAATCCTTGCCAATTACAATATAAAGGTAATTGAAAGAACGGTGAGGAAATGATCTATCTGGACAACTGCGCCACAACATTTCCAAAGCCGGAAAATGTTATAAGAAGCGTCTGCAATTCTTTCAGAAAGTGCGGCGCAAATCCTGGAAGAGGCGGACACAATGCCGCTATGCAGTCGTCTCAGGCGGTTTTTGAGGTGAGAGAAAAGGTTCAGGAGTTTTTTAACGCCGGAGAGCCGGAAAATGTGATTTTTACATCCGGCTGTACAGAATCACTGAATACGGTTATAAAGGGAATTTTGAAAAAGGGCGACCATGTGGTTATATCTTCTCTTGAACACAATTCCGTGGTTCGACCTCTTGAAAGACTGAAAAAAGAGGGAATTATAACTTATGATGTGGCAGAGGTCTGTGAATGTGACCATGACAAAACTCTGGACAATTTCAGAAATAAGTTTAACGACCACACAAGACTTGTGGTATGTACTCACGGGTCAAATGTTTTCGGGCTTAGACTTCCCGTTGAAAGGCTTGCGGCTTTGTGCCATCAGTACGGAATTAAAATATGCGTTGACGCAGCTCAGACTGCCGGTGTTTTGCCTATTGACGTAAAAGGCGACTGCATAGATTATTTATGTTTATCCGGACATAAAGGCCTTTACGGCCCCATGGGAATAGGTGTTTTGATTATAAACTGTGATACTGTTCCAATGCCTTTAAAAGAAGGGGGAACAGGAAGCAGTTCTCTGAGTCTGGAACAGCCGGATTTTCTTCCGGACAGATTTGAAAGCGGAACTCCAAATCTTACGGGAATCTGTGGTCTTGGCGCAGGAATTAATTTTGTGAAATTTAAAGGAACGGAAAATATTTTTAAGCACGAAATGAATTTTCTTTCAAGAGTTTACAAAATGCTCTGTCAGAATGATAATATAATTTTATATACGCAAAAGCCTGATTTGAATTATCATGTGCCGGTACTTTCATTTAATATAAAAGGAAAAAGCTCAGAGGAAACAGCGGCAATTCTCAACAGAAGATTTAACATTGCCGCACGTGCCGGACTTCACTGCTCTCCACTTGCCCATATCAGCATGGGTACGGAGAATACGGGAACTGTAAGAATTTGCCCTTCTGTTTTTACCGATTATTCCAACTGTGAATTCTTAATAAAAGCACTGAAAAAAATCTGAAAAATAACAGATTTTATCTTGCAATCCTTTCATATTGTGATACAATTATAGTAACGGCGGGAAAGCTTAAAAAGGCAGGTTTTTTCAAGCCTGCTACATAGATGTTGTTCATTTTATGTTTGTTTGAATGTATTTTGCAGCTTTTCGCCGTTATTTATGCAAGTCTTGGGGGATTATTATGGAGTTTTTGCAGGAATGGTTTTCTAATTTCTTCTCCATTTCACGGACTTTTGAATTTAAAGATTTTCTGGATATAGCGGTTATTGCGTTTATCATATACAGTATGTTTAAGCTGGTTAGGGAAACAAGAGCGGAACAGCTTTTAAAGGGTATAATTGTTCTGCTTGTGGTTTATTTCCTTTCCGCAGTGTTCAGTCTGAACATGCTGAACATGCTATTAAAAATGTTCTTCGAGTTTGCGGTTATCCTTATCGCAATTATTTTTCAGCCTGAAATCAGAAAGGCGCTGGAACAGATAGGACGAAGCAAAATTTCTCGAAAATCCTTGAAATTCATTCAGCCCGCAAAAGGTGACGAGTGGAGAGAACGTGTAAAAAAGGCTATTGTGGATGTTGCTGATACATCAGCCATATTCAGCCGTACAAAAACAGGTGCGCTTATTGTTTTTGAGCGTGAAACAATGCTTTCTGATATTGCCGCAACAGGCACAATTTTAGACGCATCTACGTCGGTTGCACTGCTTGGCAATATATTCTTTAACAAAGCGCCTTTACATGACGGAGCATGTATTATCCGAGACGGAATTATCCATTCCGCAGGATGTATACTTCCTCTTACAAAGAATAAAGATGTAGACGTAAATCTCGGAACAAGACACAGAGCTTCCCTCGGTATGAGTGAAGAGTCAGACGCAGTTGTACTGGTGGTTTCTGAGGAAACCGGAACAATTTCGCTGGCTATAAACGGTGTTTTGAGAAGAGATTACAGCAGGGACGAGCTTATCAAAGAGCTTGAAACTCTGCTTATAAAAGAGGATAACGACAAAACGGACTTTTTGTCCCTGTTCACTAAAAGGAAGGGGAACGATAAATGAGAAAGTTCTTAAAGAGTGATAAGTTTCTTATTTTGATTTCTGTTGTATTGTCGGTTTTTCTCTGGATTGGAATGAGCTTCAGCAGCGGAAGCGAGTTTACTAAAACAATTTCTGATATACCTGTCACTGTTGAACTTTCTCAGGAAGCTATAGATAACGGATATCAGATATTCGGATTGGATCATGTCACCGCCTCTGTTTCGGTTACCGGAAACAGAATGATTGTGGGTTCACTTACAAAATCAGATATTCAGATTAAGGCCCAGCAGACAAGCAGTATTACAACTGCCGGCACTTACACTCTGCCCTTAGCCGCAAGCAAAACCGGTGTAAAATCGGACTATGAGTTTTCTTCTGCGGTATCGCCCTCAACTATTGTTGTAAATGTGGACAGATACCAGGAAAAAACCTTGGATATAACTTCCGAGATAGTCTATAAGGTAGACAGCGGATATTATTCAAGAAGTGTTTTAGGGGATACTTCTGTTGTGGTTTCAGGTCCGGAAAGTGTGGTTTCCAAGGTGTCAAAGGCGGTTGTCAGGGATACTATAAGCGGAACTATCACCGAAACCAGAGAACTTACCAGCGATATTATACTTTTGGATGAGGACGGAGATGTTATAAATAACAGCGACTTGTCCATGAGTGTTACCTCCACTGCGGTTACAATTATTGTTGAACCTGAAAAGGAACTTCCAATTGTTGTTCCACCGGAGGGCGTTCCAAGCGATTTGGATTTAAGTAAATATATAACTGTTGAACCTTCAACTATCAGAGTTGCAGGAGATGCTTCGGTTATGAATAATCTGGATTCTATACCGGTTGAGCCTATCGATATTTCAAACTATGACAACAGTGTTCACACTGTGGAAGTGCAGGTTGCAGTTCCTTCCTCATGCAGGAATATAAGCAATATAAATACGGTAACAGTTACCATTGATTTCAGCAGCCTTTCTATGCAAACCTATACGGTAACCCAGTTTGAAAAGAAGAATATTCCGGACGGTTATACGGCGGATGTTCCGCTGAAACAGCTGGATGTTCAGCTTATCGGTACCGAGGAAGCTCTGAGCTCTATCACCAGCGAAGATTTGGTGGCTTATGTTGACTGGTCAGAGATGACAGAGGGAATTGTTATAGGAACGTCGGAAATGCCGGTGAAAATTGAAATTCCGGAGAACAGCGGTTATGTTTGGGTTTACGGAACCTATAACGCAAACGTAACGGTGTCAAAGGTTGAAACGACCCAGTAGCAAATTTAATATAAACATCACAAGGAGATTCGACAATGTTCGGGTCTCCTTTTTGCATGACCGTTTGTCATATTGATTTTCATATATTTATATATAATTGACCTGTATATGCAGATATGGTATAATACAGGTGAAGGGACACCTTCGTGTATGGTAAAAAGGATTGAATTTCTATTATGAAAGGATTGATACGTATGACATTTCAGGAAGTTTTTGAAGAAATCAAATCAATGTTTTTGAAAGCTGATGTAAGCGAGATTAAAGAGCACCTGGCTTTTCAGTTTAACATGACCGGCGAGGGCGCAGGAACATTTTATGCTGAGATTAAGGACGGTAAGGTTATTGTTGAGCCTTATTCATATAACGACAGAGATGTACAGTTTACCTGCTCTGCCGATACTCTTTTGAAGATTGCAAAAGGAAAGATGAATCCTATTACAGCTTTTACTTTCGGAAAGCTTAAAATAGACGGCGCTTTGGAAAAAGCTCTGGTTCTTCAGAAGATGATTTGATTTAATTCACATAAGTTTAAATGTTTCTTCAAAAAATCAACATATTCTATCTGTATAATTATAATCGTAACAGGGAAACATTTAAGACCAACAAAACATACTTTTACTCCTTTCAACACGGTATTGCAGGGCAATGCCGTGTTGTTTTTTCGTTTACTTTTACATATGGACGAAAAATCTATTTACAAAGATTTAATTATATGATATTATAATTTTGAAAAATTTACTTGTATAAAGGAGTAATTTCACATGATAAGCAATGAAAGAGTTATTGAAATACTTAAAGAAGCAGGCGTTTTGCTTGAGGGTCACTTCAGACTTACTTCCGGCAGACACAGCAACAAGTATCTTCAGTGTGCTAAGATTTTCAGAAATACAAAGTACAGCGAGGAACTTTGCGCAGCTTTGGCAGAGCAGTTTGGCTCTGAGGGCGTAGAAGTTGTTATCGGACCAGCTATGGGCGCTGTTCAGATGGCTTACGAGGTTAGCCGTCATCTCAAGTGCGAAAACTTCTTCGCAGAGAGAGAAGCAGACGGAAAAATGGCTCTCAGAAGAGGCTTTGAGGTAAAACCAGGCATGAAGGTTCTCTTGGTTGAGGACGTTGTAACAACCGGCGGTTCCGTTAAGGAAGTTTTGGAGCTTGTTAAGGCTGCAGGTGCTGATGTTGTTGGTATCGGTTCTATCGTTGACAGAACAGGCGGCAAAATTGATTTCGGCGTTCCTTTCAAGGCTGTTATCAGCGTTGAGGTTGAGTCTTGGGAGCCTGAGAATTGTCCTTTGTGCAAAGAGGGCAAGCTTGAGCTTGTAAAGCCAGGCAGCCGTAAGGTTTGATATCTTAAATAATTAAAAATTACTTTGGAGCGGGATAACGAGGTTATTCCGCTTCGATTATATTGTCGTGAAATAAGAACGGGGGTGCGCATATGGCATACAAGCATGAGCACGGCGGTCACAGAGAAAGAATGAAAGACAAATACATAAAGTTTGGTCTTGAAATCTTTGAGCCTCACGAGGTCTTGGAGATGATACTCTTTTATGCCGTTCCCAGAGTTGACACCAATCCATTAGCGCACCGTTTAATAGACCACTTCGGTTCATTGGCAGGAGTTTTTGATGCGAGTATAAGTCAGCTTATGGATTTTGGTTTGAGCAAAAACGCCGCCGTATTTATCAGCATGATTCCGAAAATTTCCCGTATTTACATCGACGACAAAAGGCAGAAAAGACAGGTTATCACCAGGGATATGCTTGGCGAATATTTTCAGGATAAGTTTATCGGCAGAACAGAAGAATATATTGTCGCGCTGTTTTTAGACGCCAAAGGCAGAGAGTTAAGCTGTGTTCCTATTTCCAGCGGAAACTTTAGCGCCGCAACCGTACCTTACGAAAAAATAATAAACTTGGCTATTTTAAGCAGAGCTAAGTCTGTAGCCCTTGCCCACAATCATCCCAGCGGCAGCGTTTTGCCCTCGGAAAAGGACATAGACGTGACTTACACTCTTTCCGAAAAGCTCGAAACTATGAGTTTATCACTTTTAGACCACATAATAATCGCCGGCGACGAATACCTATCAATCTGCGACTGCATGGCCAGAATGGGCGATTTCTCTTTTGCCGATTGATTTTTATATCCGCCTTGCAAAGGTTTAGCTATGAAATAAACGTCGTTTCAAGGCGGGCGATTTTTTTATATCCGACCTGCAAAGGTTATGCTATTGGTCAGAATCTGCACAGGTCGGGCGAAACCTTCTATTTTAAGTTTTAGAATGGCTCGCTTTCGATGGGGTTTATATTTTTATTTTTGAGTTAAAACTTTTTTAATAAATTATTTACACTAAGTTGATTATAAAACAATACCCACGGTTTTTATGATTGAACCATGGGTATTGTTTTATAGTTACATAAATTATTCCTTTGATAGAGTAAGCCGTTCTCATTTAGGAAAACAAAGTTAAATCATTTTATAGTTACAAAAACCACACCTATGATAGGGAAAGCCATTCCCAGTCAGGAAAATAAAGAATTAAACCATCGTTATAATTTTATAGTTACAAAAACCATACCTTTGATAGGGTAAGCCATTCTTAGTCAGGAAAACGAAGTTAAACCCGCCGCATAACGGAGGTAATCCTCCAGATGAACTTTTCCAAGGCGGATATAAAAAAATCTTGACAAGTGTTATATGCTGTTATATACTGTTTATAGAACAGGAGGGAAATATACATTGAAGATAATTATAAATAATTCATCTGTACAGCCTATATATGAGCAGATTGTAAATCAGATTAAGGCTATGATAACAGATGGAACACTAAAGATTGACACTATACTGCCTTCTGTTCGTTCTTTGGCAAAGGAATTGAAGATAAGCGCACTGACGGTTAAAAAAGCTTACGACACTTTGGAACAAAGCGGTTTTGTTGTAACTGTTCACGGAAAGGGAAGCTTTGTAGCCGGCGCAAATCAGCAGATCCTGTTGGAAGAACAGAAAAAAGAGGTGGAAGCTCTGATGGAAACGGCCGTCCGAAAGGGCAGAAGCTGCTCTATGAGTGACCGGGAACTTAAAGATTTGTTCCTGCTTGTATTGGAGGAGTAACTATGCTTAAAATGACAAGCGTAAAAAAGAATTACAGGGACTTTACTCTGGACTGCACATTGGAAATCAAGCCAGGGTATGTAACAGGTCTTGTGGGAAGAAACGGAGCCGGAAAAACCACGGCTTTTAAAAGCGTTTTGGGACTTATCTCTGTTGACGGGGGAGAAATTGAGATTTTTGGAAAGAAGCTTTCCGATTTTAAGTCAAAGGATAAGGAAAAAATAGGCGTTTTGCTTTCGGACAGCGGTTTTTCCGGAGAATTAAAGGTAAAGGATATAATACCTGTTTTGTCCGCTGTTTATTCACAGTTTGATAAGGAAGACTTTTTGAAAAAATGCAAACAGATGAAACTGCCTCTGAATAAGAAAATAAAAGAGTTTTCCACAGGTATGAAAGCAAGGCTTAAGTTGATTATCGCCATAACACACAATGCGGATTTGCTGATTTTAGACGAGCCAACCGCAGGTATGGACGTTATGGCAAGGGAAAGTATAATTGATATGCTCAGGGAATATATGGAGCAGGGGGAGAGAGCGATACTTATAAGCTCCCATATTTCCGGAGATTTGGAAGGTTTATGCGACGATATATACATGATAGATAACGGAAAAATTATTCTTCATCAGGATACCGACGTTATTTTGAGCAGTTACGGAATATTAAAGCTCAGGGATGAGGAATACAGAAAGCTTGATAAATCACATATTTTGAAGATTAAAAAAGAAAACTTCGGCGTCAGCTGTCTTACCGATGAAAAACAGTTCTATATGGATAATTATCCGGGAATAATTGTGGAGTGTGGAGGAATTGACAGCGTCATTACAATGATGATAGGCGGTGAAAATCCATGAAAGGCCTGTTAATTAAGGATTTAAAAATCATACTTAGCAACAAGAGTATATTTTTAGTTATACTTGTGATTATGGGTATGGTTGCCTTTACCGATGTGGCTATATCAGCTTTTGTAACCTCCTATATATCAATCCTTTTTACAACTCTGGTTGTTACAACAATCAGCTATGACGATTACGACAGATGTATATCATTTTTGATGACTCTTCCGGTGAGCCGAAAGGATTACGTAAGGGGAAAATATGTATTCGCTGTTGTTGCCGAGCTTTGCGGTATTTTGTTGTCTGTGGTTCTGAATGTAGCTATAAATATGCTGAAAAAGGGTCAGGTTGATTTTAACGAGCTGGTATTTTCCTGTGCCGTGATATTTTTCATGATGCTTGTTTTTATATCAATTTTACTGCCAATTCAGCTTAAATTTGGAGGAGAACATGGAAGAGTGGTTCTCTTTGCAGTGGTTATTTTGAGTGTTGCAGGTGCTTTCGGAGCTATTCAGCTTTTAGAGGTCTTGAATTTGGATTTGAACTGGTTTCTTGAAACTGTAATTCTGGGAAATGCTGTTATGTCAACTGTTATAAGCGTTTTGGTAGTTGCACTTCTTTTGTGTCTTTCTTACGCAATAAGCAATCGTATAATGAAAAAACGTGAGCTTTGATAGAAAAGACTGGCGGTGAGAATAAATGAAAGGTCTTATAATAAAGGATATAAGGATTATATTCAGCAATAAAAATGTTTTTCTATTTATTCCGATTTTAGTGACTATGGCTGCTTTCTCAAAAACCCGACTGGCAGTGTATTTATTCGCATATGTTGCAGTTATGGTTATTTCTCTGCTTACAACAACCATAAGCTTTGATGATATGGAAAACGGCACGTCTTTTTTGATGACAATGCCGGTCAGCAGGAAAGAATATGTCAAAAGCAAATACCTGCTGGGTGTTGTAAGTCTTATTTTAGGTGTAGTACTTTCAATAGCTGTTGTAACGGCTGTAACCTTTTTAAAGGGAGATACTTTGGATGTTAACGGACTTATGTTTATAGTTTGCCTTTTGTGGCTGGTTATGATTGTTTTAATGTCGGTTTTAATACCTGTACAGCTGAAATTCGGTTCTATAAACGGAAAGGCAGTCCTTATGTGCATTATAATCGGAAGCATGCTGTTGCTTGCAGCAATGGTTTTGGTGCTGAGAAATTACAGTGAAGAGACATTGAATTTCTTTGTAAACGAGATTATGAAAAATATGGTGCTTATGACAGCGGCGGGAATTCTTGGAACTGTTATTATACTTGTAATATCCTATATGATGAGCGTCAGAATAATGAAAAAACGTGAGCTTTGATTTTGGAGGCGTTTTATGGAGTATATATTTTGCTGGATAGCAGGCGGTGTAATCGTTTTGGCTATAATAAGATACCTGCTTTATAAAAAAAGATAAAAAATAAACTGCCGGAAAGTGTAAAAACTTTTCCGGCAGTTTTAGCTTTTCTAAAAAATATAAATGAACGGTTCCAAGTCAGAAAACAAACTTAGTCCTGACATATGGTGTTTTTTAGATTGAACTATAATCATACCTCTGATAGAGTAAGCCACTCCCAGTCAGGAAAACAAACTTAGTCCTGATATATGGTGTTTTTTAGATTGAACTATAATCACACCTCTGATAGAGTAAACCACTCCCAGTCAGGAAAACAAACTTAACCCCGCCGCATGGCGGAGGTAATCCTCCAGATGAACCCATCCAAGGCGGATATAAAAGTATTATTTGTCAGCTTTCCAAAGGCCGTGGAGGTTGCAGTATGCGAAAGCAGAGATAACTTCGTCTGTGTCACAGAGAACAAATTCTGCCTTTGGTTCTGCGCCCGGCTTGAGCTCTTTGCGCTGGTTGCCTTCTTTTGTTTCTATGGAAATCCACTCAATAAAATGCTCTTCAGCCATTGGGTGTGGAACTTCGCCGACTGTTACTGTTACTTTCTTACCGTCAACAGCGATAACAGGAACGTGCTTTTCTGTTGCAGCGTCTGTAGAACCAGGAATGATTTCCTTCATTTTCTCTCCGCAACATACAACAGGAACACCTTTGTCCTCTACAAATGCGATGATGTTACCGCAGTGTTCACATTTAAAAAATCTTTGTTTCATGTTATTATCCTCCTTTAATTTTGAGTCTTACATATATTTTGTCTTTTTGTTACATTTTTATTATAGTCTAATTATGTGAAAATTACAATAAGATTATTTGATTTTTACTTATTTTATATGTGAAAAATTAAAGCTGTTTTTTCGGTTATTATGGACATAATAAAAGCTGTACGTTAAGTCTGCGTTATGGTATAATTAAAATAAAAAATCCACATTAAGGAGGAATTAAAATTGGCAAAAAGAATTTTGAATATGGTTCCACAGGAGCTTATAAATCTTACAAAGGACGAGTTTTTATCCGCTATAGCAGGAAGCGAGGGCAGAGTACTTGCTTCTGAAACTATCGGCGTTACAATACCTCTGCTTACAGATGTTACAAATGCAGAGTTTGCAGCTTCTATGGGGGCAGATTTAATACTTTTAAATATGTTTGACGTGAGAACACCGAATATAATGGCTCTGCCTAAAGTAAAGCCGGAGGACACTGTGAGAGAGGTCAAAAGACTTACCGGTAGAATGGTGGGAATAAACCTTGAACCTGTTGACGATGAAGCAGCTAAGGAAAACGCAGAAACCTTGTGGGAAATGAGTGCAGGAAGATATGCAACAGCAGATAATGCTGAAATTGCCGCAGATATGGGCGTTGATATGATTGTTCTCACCGGCAATCCGGGAAACGGCGTAAGCAATAAGGCTATTGTAGATTCTCTGAAATCAATTTCCGAAAGAGTCGGGGATAGAATTGCTCTTTGCGCAGGAAAAATGCACGCTTCCGGTATTGTTGGAGAGGGCGGAGAAAATATTATAACCAAGGATGATATAAAAAGCTTTGCCGATGCGGGAGCAGATATTATTCTTCTTCCTGCGCCGGGAACAGTTCCGGGTATCACTACAGAGTATATCAGAGGACTTGTAAGCTATGCCCACAGCCTTGGAAAGCTTACAATAACATCTATAGGAACATCACAGGAGGGCGCAGACACAGACACAATAAAGAGAATTGCCCTTGAGTGTAAGATGACCGGAACAGATATTCATCATATAGGCGATTCAGGTTATGTGGGAATGGCTCTGCCTGAAAATATTATGGCTTACAGTGTGGCTATAAGGGGAATAAGACACACTTACCACAGAATGGCTCAGTCACTTGCGAGAGAAAAGTAATTTGTTTTAAATATGAGGGATAGAACAATGAAATGCTTATCTGAATTGCCGCAAGGCTACAGAAGGATTTTATCCTTGGACTTGCAAAAGGATAAAAAGCTTGCTTTTAGAATAAATATAGCCGCTTTGGCTGTTGCCGCTGTAATGGGAATAATCGCCGGTGTGGTTACTACAAGAGAATATTTTCTGTATTTTGACATTGTAAAAATTATAATTATATTTGCCGGCATGTTTATCTACTTGGTATTGCATGAACTTGTCCATGGAATGGCAATGAAATTTTTCGGTTCAAAGACCGTTAAATACGGATTTTCTCTCTTGTATGCATATGCCGGCAGCAAGGATTATTTCAATAAAAATATGTATATTGTTACTGCGCTGGCTCCCATGGTGATTTGGGGCGTGGTGCTGATGATACTTAATCTGATTTGCGGTATTGAATGGTTTTGGGTGATATATCTGATTCAGATTTATAATATCGCAGGTTCTACCGGGGATATGTATGTTGTACATAAGATTTCAAAAATGCCAAAGGATGTGCTTGTTTTTGACTCCGGTGTGTCAATGGAATTTTATTCAGCGGAATGATTTATGTTTTGTATTGACAACAGGATTTATTGGGAGTATAATAATCAAGATAAAATTATATAACCTATTACGGCGTTGACGGGGTTAATTAACTTTTATTTCCGCAAAGAGAGAGAACGGCTGGTGGAAAGTTCTTCGGAAAAGGTTATGGGCCGCCCCTGAGCTTTCGGTGATGAGCCGGACGTATTTCTGCGTTAAAGAAATTCAAGGGGTCGTTTTAATTTTAAAACGGCAATTTGGGTGGTACCGCAGGTTTATCTCCTGTCCCATTTCGGGGCAGGAGTTTTTTATTTTATTGAATGAGATAAAAGGAAAACAAGGAGAGTAATAATTATGCAGTGGACAGGACTTAACGAATTGAGAGAAAAGTTTCTTTCTTTCTTTGAAAGCAAGGGTCATTTAAGACTTCCAAGCTTTTCCCTTATTCCAAAGGACGACAACAGCCTTTTGCTTATTAACAGCGGAATGGCTCCTATGAAAAAGTATTTTACAGGAGAGGTTACACCTCCGAGAAAGCGTGTTACAACATGTCAGAAATGTATCAGAACACCTGATATTGAGCGTGTTGGTATTACAGCTCGTCACGGAACATATTTCGAAATGCTGGGTAACTTCTCTTTCGGCGATTATTTCAAGCACGAGGCTACAGCCTGGGCATGGGAATTCTTTACAAAGGTTTTGGAAATGCCTGAGGAGCTTCTCTATGTTTCTATCTATGAAAACGACGACGAGGCTTTTGACATCTGGACAAAGGAAGTTGGCGTTGACCCAAGCCACATTGTAAGAATGGGCAAAGAGGACAACTTCTGGGAGCACGGTTCAGGTCCATGCGGCCCTTGCTCTGAGATTTATTTCGACAGAGGCCCTGAAAAGGGTTGCGGAAAGCCTGACTGCCATGTTGGCTGTGAGTGCGACAGATTCGTTGAGGTTTGGAACCTGGTATTTACTCAGTTCAACAACGACGGACACAACAACTACACACCTCTTGACCATCCAAACATCGATACAGGTATGGGACTTGAGCGTCTTGCCTGTGTAATGCAGGGCGTTGACAACCTGTTCTTGGTTGACACAGTTCAGAACATTATGAAGCACATCTCCGAGCTTACAGGTGTTAAGTACGGCGAGAGCGAAAAGAGCGATATTTCACTTCGTGTTATTACAGACCACATCAGAAGCACGACCTTTATGATTGGCGACGGCGTTATGCCATCAAACGAGGGTAAGGGCTATGTTCTCAGAAGACTTTTGAGAAGAGCTGCACGTCACGGCAGACTTTTGGGTATGAAAGAGCCTTTCCTCTACAAGGTTTGCGAAACTGTTATTAAGGAAAACGAAAGCGCATATCCTGAGCTTAGAGAAAAGCAGGAGTTCATCACAAAGCTTATTAAGGTTGAGGAGGAAAACTTCCTTAACACTGTTGAGCAGGGCATGAATATGCTCCAGGGCATTATCGACAGAGGCGATGTTGAGGTTCTCTCCGGTGAGGACAGCTTTAAGCTTCACGATACTTTCGGATTCCCGATTGACCTTACAAGAGAAATTCTTGAGGAAAAGGGTATCTCCGTTGATATAGACCGTTTCTATGAGCTTTTGGCAGAGCAGAAAAAGCGTTCCCGTGATATGAGAAAGAACGCAGGTGCAGACGCTTGGATAAGCGACAGCACAGACCTTACAGACGTTGCAAAAACTGAGTTTGTAGGCTACAGCGAAAATGAAACTCAGGCTGAAATTCTCGCTATTGTAAAGGACGGCGAGCGTGTAGAGGCTGCAGGCGAGGGCGAGAGCGCAATATTTGTTCTCAATAAAACTCCTTTCTACGGTGAAAGCGGCGGTCAGATTGGCGATACAGGCGTTATCTCCGGCGAGGGCTTTGAGATTGAAGTTACAAACACAACTAAGGACCAGGGCGGAATTTTCCTCCAGGCTGGTGTTGTAAAGTCAGGCAGCGTGGCTGTTGGTATGTCTGCTGACGCTAAAATTGACACTGTGCGCCGTATGGATATTATGAGAAACCACACTGCTGCTCACTTGCTCCAGGCTGCTTTGAGAGAGGTTTTGGGAAATCACGTTGAGCAGGCAGGTCAGCTTGTTACAGAACATTCTGTAAGATTTGACTTTACACACTTCTCAGCTCCGACAGCTCAGGAGCTTATGGCTGTAGAGGAGAGAGTTAACGAGGTTATCCTTGCAGGTATGCCTGTTGAGGTTAAGGAAATGCCTATTGAAGAGGCTAAGAAAATGGGCGCAATGGCTTTGTTCGGCGAAAAGTACGGCGACATCGTAAGAGTTGTAAAGGCAGGAGATATCTCTACAGAGCTTTGCGGCGGTACTCATGTTGACAACACAGCAAAAATCGGCTTGTTTAAAATCAGACAGGAAGGCTCTGTTGCAGCAGGCGTAAGACGTATAGAGGCAGTGACAGGCCACGGCGTTTTGGCTATGGTTGAAAACGCAATGAACATGATTGCACAGACAGCTATTACACTTAAAATCTCAAATCCGAGAGAGATTGTTGCAGGCGCAGAAAGAGTTGCCGGAGAGCTTAAAGAGCAGTCAAGAAAGATTCAGGAGCTCAGCGATAAGATTGCTGCAACTCAGATTGATTCCCTTATGGCTAACAGCCAGCTTGAAAAGGGCGTTAGAATTATCTGCGCAGCTATGACTGACGTTACAGGCGACATGATTAAGGAAATGTGCGGAAAAATTCTCGACGTTGCTCCAAAGGCTGTAATTGTTCTTGCAGGTATCAACGAGGGTAAGGTTACTTTCGGATGCGCATGCGGCAAGGAAGCAAGAGAGAAGGGCGCAAATGCAGGCAAGATAGTTAAGGCAGTTGCTCAGATTGCAGGCGGTAACGGCGGCGGAAAGCCTGACCTGGCTATGGCAGGAGCTAAAGACCCAACAAAGGTTGACGAAGCTATTATGCAGGCAAAGGCAATTATTCTTGACATGATAAAGGAATAATTTTTAATATATAATAAAACGTATTTACAAGAGAAATCCGAACCGTTTTTCGGTTTGGGTTTCTCTTTTGCTGTTTTAATGTGAAAAATATGTCGCATTATGTGAAAAGTTAATGAAATTTAGCGCAAAAGAGGATATTATCTTGATTTATTTTGATAAATCAGATAGAATTAAAAGGAACTATGGGATTACTAAAGTGTTTTTCCTTTGATAGGGAGGAATATCAATGAAATGCGCAAAAGGTGTATTGCCGGCAGCGGCAGTTCTTTTTTTTATTACCGTATTAACCCATTTCCCTGTAAGCGCAGAGACATATTTTGCCAGTGATGATTATAAGTATACATACAGGTATGACGGAACTATTGCCGTTGCAGGATATATGGGGACTTCTTCCGTTTTGGATATACCCAGTCAGATTTCAAACAGAGATGTGACCGAAATATCCTGGAGCGCTTTTTACGGTAACAAAAACATAACAGAGGTAAACTTTCCTGAAACTATAAAAACCATAAGCGACAGCGCTTTTTCAGGGTGTATAAATCTTAAAAAAATAATTATTCCGGCTTCGGTGACAAAAATCGGAGCAAATGCTTTTTACAGCTGTTCCTCTGCTGAAACCATTGAAATTAAGGGACAGCCGGAAAGTATAGAAAAATATTCTTTTAACAGATGTTCTTCTGTTAAGGAAATTACTCTTCCGGAAACTGTTAAGTCAATAGGAGAGTATGCTTTTTACGGTTGTAAATCACTTGAATATGTGTATATACCTCCGGCAACTCATATATTGAAGAGCATGCTTTTGACGGCTGTGACAAGCTGGTAATATACGGCTACAGCGGTTCCTATGCCGAAACCTTTGCCAATGAAAAGGGGATTGAGTTTTCCTCTGTAGGTGAAGTTCAGGAAGCTAATGAGGCTGGCGGAAATTCCTTTGCTACAGGCGGAAACTACAACAAGTTTGAAAACAACAACGCCGGAGATTTAAATGCCGACGGAGTTGTTAATAACCTTGACTGCGAACTTCTTCAAAAGTTTCTTACAAAAAAGAAGGAATGTTTTTTCGGAAAATCAACTTATGATTTTAACGGTGACGGAAAATTTAACGTGACAGACGTGACTTGCTTACAGCTGATAATAGCGGGTTACATAGTTTAATGACGTAATTTTGTAATGTTTTGAATAAAATGTCAAAAAAAGCTTGACATTTATAATGAATGAGAATATAATAATGTCAGTTAATATTTTAATACATTAAACCATTGATGAGGAGATAACGCATTATACGATCTCACAGAGAGCCTCAGGTGCTGGAATTGAGGCAGAAACCGGTATTGCAAATGGACCTCGGAGGGTGCGGGGGAACAAAGTATCCCGCAACGTGTTCTCACGTTACAGAGATAGAATGTGTTTGCATTCGATGAGTGGGCGTTTCGCCAAACAAGGTGGCACCGCAGATATTTTGATTGTCTGTCCTTGGGTTATTGTATAACCCGAGGACTTTTTTATTTTTATTTTTAAGGTGATAATATGATTTTACTTAAAGAACGATGGCGTATTTCATAAAAGTTTTTTAGAAAAATATCAGTATAAAATAATTTTTTGAAGTATGAAAGGTGAGTAAAAATGAAAAAGTTTTTATCTATAGTATTGTCAATTCTTATGTGCGCAGCGATTTTCACAGGATGCGGCGGAAACAGCGAAAGCGGAAACACAGATGGTCAGTCATCAGGTGAATCAGTTAAAATCGGAATTATCAAGATAGTTGAACATTCTTCCCTCAATACCATTGAACAGTCAATTATCAACAGACTGGAGGAGCTTGGATATAAGGACGGCGAAAATGCTGAGATTTCCTGTATGTCAGCTCAGAATGACTCAACAACAATTCCTCTTATGATGGATAAATTTGTAGCAGACGGATACGACATCGTTGTTGCAATTTCCACACCGGTTGCCACAGCCGCTATGAACTATTCCTCACAGATTCCTGTTATTTTCTCAGCAGTTTCAGACCCGGTTGCCGCAAACCTTACCACAAGCCTTGAAAAGCCTGACAAAAACATCACAGGTACTTCAGACAGCGTTCCTGTTGAAAAGATAATCGACATGGCTTTGGAGCTTACACCGGATATCAAAACCTTTGGATTTATCTACAACTCAGGTGAGGACAGCTCTGTAGCAAATATTGAAAGAGCAAAGGCATATTGTGAGGAAAAGGGCTTGAGTTATGTTGAAGCCAATGTTGAGAACAGCACAGCTATTCAGCAGGCGGCTGAATCACTTGTTACAAAGTGCGACGCAGTATTCTCACCGACAGACAACACTGTTGCCGAGGGTATGTCAATTCTCTCTCAGATTTGTAAGGATGCAAAAATCCCATGCTATGTAGGAGCAGATTCTCTTGTTCAAGACGGTGGCTTTGCATCAATCGGTATTACCTATGAGGAGTTGGGAATTGAAACAGCCAATATGGTTGATAAGGTTCTTAAAGGCACAAGCATTTCCGATATTCCTGTTATGGTTTTTGAGGATTTGTACACATATGTAAATACAACAACAGCAGACGCTATCGGAGTTGAACTCAGCGATGAGATTTTGAACAGCGACAAGACAGTGATTTTTGAATAATTAAAATAATTCCGCCGGTTAACAAAAATAGTTTTCCGGCGGATGAGTATGTATGAAGAATTTTTGAGAGGTGTTTATTTTGCAGTATTTAACCTTGGGTCTTGGCTCTATAGAACAGGGAATTATATACGCTATTTTGGCTTTGGGCGTATTTGTTTCCCTTAGAGTTCTTGATATACCTGATTTGACAGTTGACGGTTCCTTTATAACAGGTGCCGCAGTATCAGTTATGGTCACTCAGCTTCAGCAGCCTTTCGGCGGCGGAGTTTTGTTCCCAATTTTGTCCCTTATTTTGGCTTTTCTTGCCGGAGCAATCACCGGTGTTATCACAGGACTTTTGCACACGAAGCTGAAAGTTCCCGCACTTTTGGCCGGAATACTTACAATGACCGGACTTTATTCAATCAACCTGATTATCATGGGCGACAAGCCTACAGTTTCCATAAACGGAATGACTACAGTGTTTACACCTGCTATTGATCTTATAGGCGGCGACGCCGTATCAAGAAAGCTTGCAATTATTCCGGTTATGTTTGTAATACTTTTAATTGCTGTTATCGCTCTTGTATGGTTCCTGCGCACTCAGGTGGGTATGGCTTTGAGAGCTACAGGCGACAATGAGGAAATGGTTAAGGCAAGCTCTATAAATGCCGACAATATGAAGGTTCTGGGACTTGCAATCGCCAACGGAATTGTGGCTCTTTCCGGAGCTGTACTGGCTCAGGACCAGACCTTTGCAGACGCAAAGTCCGGCGCAGGTACTGTAGTTGTGGGAATAGCTTCAATCATTATCGGTGAAACTATTTTCGGAAAGCGTTCTATTTTGAACAACATAATCTCAGCAGTTTTAGGTGCTGTGGTTTACAGAATTTTCATTACAATCGTTTTGCAGTTCGGTTTGCCGGCTTCTTACTTCAAGCTTTTGTCCGCTTTGATTGTTGTAATTGCAATCTGTGTACAGGTTACCGGTGAAAAGATAGCAAAGAAGAAAACAAGGAGGGTGACAAAGAATGTTAAGTCTTGAAAATATTTATCTTACATTTAATCCCAATACAGCAAATGAAAAGGTTGCCCTCAACGGTGTTTCTCTTAATTTGGAAAAAGGCGATTTTGTAACAATCATCGGAAGCAACGGAGCGGGAAAATCTACAATGCTCAATGCTATTGCCGGTACTTTTATCCCCGACAGCGGTAAAATCACTTTGGACGGTGTGGACATTACAAATATGCCAAACCACAAAAGGGCAAAGTATATGGGCAGACTTTTCCAAGACCCTTTAAAGGGAACTGCTCCCAACATGACTATTGAGGAAAATCTGGCTCTTTCCTACGGCAGAGGCACACGCCGTGGCTTTGGAATAGGAGTTAGAAAAAGCGACGAGAAGTTTTATAAGGATACACTAAGCAGATTGGGACTTGGACTTGAGGACAGACTTAAAACAAAGGTTGGTTTGCTTTCCGGCGGTCAAAGACAGGCTCTTACACTGCTTATGGCTACAATAGTTACTCCAAAGCTTCTTTTGCTGGATGAGCATACAGCCGCTCTTGACCCTGTTACCGCTAAAAAGGTTATGGATTTGACAAACAGCATTGTCAAGGAGAATAACATAACAACAATGATGGTAACTCACAATATTTCCGACGCTCTCACAACAGGAAATAAAACAATTGTAATGTCAGGCGGTAAAATTGTTATGGTTCTCAGCGGGGAAGAGAGAAAGGGTATGACCCTTGAAAAGCTTATGAAGCTTTACTCAGATACAGCAAACGACTCATTTACAGATAAAATGATACTTTGATATTCACGGGATGACTGCATTGCGGTTGTCCCGATTTTTTTAAAATAATATGGATATATGTGTGAAAATTCATAATATATAAATAGAAATACAGGTGAATTTTGAAAAAATTATATTGACAATTAACATTTGCTGTGCCACAATATATATTGTAAATAATAGCCATAACGAAATGGAGGATATACATATGGTTAACAGAATTATATTAAATGAAACATCTTATCATGGAGCAGGCGCTATTGCCAATGTTGCAACAGAGGCAAAGGCAAGAGGCTTTAAAAAGGCTTTTGTTGTTACTGACCCTGATTTGCTTAAATTCGGAGTATCACAGAAGGTTTTGGATGTTCTTGATAAGGACAACCTTGCCTATGAAGTATACAGCAATGTAAAGGCTAATCCTACAATTGAAAACGTACAGACAGGCGTTGAAGCTTTCAAAAACAGCGGCGCTGATTACATTGTAGCAATCGGCGGCGGAAGCGCAATGGATACAGCAAAGGCTATCGGCATTATTGTTGAAAATCCTGAGTTTGCCGATGTAAGAAGCCTTGAAGGCGTTGCTCCTACAAAAAATAAAGCAGTTCCTACAATCGCTATTCCTACAACAGCAGGTACAGCTGCTGAGGTTACAATAAACTACGTTATCACAGACGTTGAGAAGAATAGAAAGTTTGTATGTGTTGATACACACGATATCCCCGTTGTTGCAATCATCGACCCTGACATGATGTCATCAATGCCTAAGGGACTTACCGCCGCTACAGGTATGGACGCTTTGACCCATGCTATCGAGGGCTTTATAACAAAAGCCGCTTGGGATATGACAGATATGTTCCACTTGAAGGCTATTGAGATAATCTCTAAAAACCTCCGTGGTGCAGTTGAAAACACACCGGAGGGCAGAGAGGGAATGGCTCTCGGTCAGTATGTAGCAGGTATGGGCTTCTCCAACGTTGGTTTGGGTATAGTTCACTCAATGGCTCATCCTCTTGGTGCAGTTTATGACACACCTCACGGCGTTGCAAATGCTATTATTCTTCCTACAGTTATGGAATACAACGCAGAGGCAACAGGCGACAAGTATAAGTACATTGCCGCAGCTATGGGCGTAGAGGGAACAGAGAAAATGACCGTTGAAGAGTACAGAAAGGCTGCTATCGACGCAGTTAAGAAGCTCTCCGCTGATGTTGGTATTCCTGCTGACCTGAAAGAAATCGTAAAAGAAGAGGATTTGGACTTCCTTGCCGAGTCAGCTTATGCAGACGCCTGCCGTCCGGGCAACCCACGTGACACCTCAGTTGAGGAAATAAAGGCTCTTTACAAGTCTTTGATGTAATAACTTTATAAAATAATAAAGCGGCTCTAATATTTTGGAGTCGCTTTTGATTTAATTAAAAAAAAACACCCTATCCAATTGGATAGGGTGTAATTTTTAAGTCACATAGACAATTATCAGTCTGTTGTGTAAGGAAGAAGAGCAAGGTGACGAGCACGCTTAATTGCTACTGTGAGAGCTCTCTGGTGTGCTGCGCATGTGCCTGTTACACGACGTGGCAAAATCTTGCCGCGCTCTGACATATAACGGCGGAGTCTTGCGATATCCTTGTAATCTATGTTTTCTACCTTGTCAACGCAGAAACCGCAAACTTTCTTGCGTGGCTTTCTGCTGCGATTCATAGGTCTTTCAGCCATGGTAAAGGTCTCCTTTCATATATTTAATCGTTAAGTTTTTGTTTAAGGTGTTAAGGTCTTAAAACGGTAAGTCGTCGTCGAGGGGCATCTCTTCAAAATCTCCTGCCGAACCGTTTGAGTAGGAAGGAGCTGCCGGTTCTGCCGGAGCAGAATAACCACGCTGAGGAGCTGCGTCATATGGCTGTGAATAACCACCCTGAGAGTAGCCGCCTTGTGAGTAGCCTCCCTGGGAATATCCGCCGCCTTCTCTGCGTTCGCCGGTGAATGAAACGTTGTCAGCCACAACTTCAACAACATATCTGTTAGAGCCGTCTTTTGCCTGATAGGTTCTGCTCTGAAGCTGACCTTCCAGGGCGATAAGAGAGCCTTTAAAGAAATATCTGCATACAAACTCTGCGGTACTTCTCCAGCAAACTATATCAAAAAAGTCTGTCTGGCGTTCTGTGCCTGCTTTAACATAACTGCGGTCAACCGCAATTCTGAAGCTTGTAACGCTGATGCCTGATGATGTTGTCTTGAGTTCAGGGTCTGAAACAAGTCTGCCCATCAAAATAACTCTATTTAGCATAGTTGTTCTCCAATACCTTAATTATTCACCTTTTTTGATGATGAGAGAACGGAGAACGCCGTCTGTGATCTTGTAAACACGATCAAGCTCTGCCGGGAACTCTGCTTCGCTCTCAAAGTTCATCAAAACGTAATAGCCTTCACTCTCTTTGTTGATGAGGTATGCAAGTCTTCTCTTGCCCCACTCGTCAACGTTGAGCAGTGTAGCGTGCTTTTCAATCAAAGCCTTAAACTTCTCAACGATTGCCTGGATTCCTTCTTCACCCTGCTTCATTGAAATAACCATTACTGTCTCGTAATTAGCCTTTACTGCCATTTGTTGCACCTCCTTTTGGACTTTTGGCGGCTTTCGCCGCAAGGAAAGTTATGCAGGTAAAATTAACATAACTTTAATTATTATAGCATGTCTCCGGATTTTGTCAAGTGCAACACCAAAAAAAATAATTGCCGAAAAGAGGGATGTTAAGTCTTGTTTTTTCCACAAGATTATATAAAAAATCAGGCAGTTTTCACTGCCTGACGAAAACTAAATTGTTTTTAATTGTGATTATTCTTCTTCGTTTTGGTTGGGGTCAAAGCTTATCAAAGCGTCTGAACCTGTAACAGTCGGAAGCTTTCCGTCCCACTTCTGGATTTTTTCATATTCAACAACATTGTCGTTGAGGGATTCTGCCAAAAGCTTGTTGGCGTCCGCCTGTGCCTGAGCCTTTGCGGTGATAGCGTCAGCCTCAGCCTGAGCGGCAATAAGCTTTTTCTGGGCTTCTGCCTCAGCTATAACTATAGCCTGTTCCTGCTCGGTTTTGGTTTTTATAAGGTTCTGTTCGGCAACCTGCTTTGCTTCGATTGCCTCGTTAAATTCCTCTGAGAAATCAAAGTTTACAATGCTGAATTTCTCGATAACAATACCGTATTCGCTTACCTTTTCTTCAAGAGAAGATTTGATTTCTTCGCCCACCTGAGCACGGAGAGTTATAAGCTCTTCGGCTGTGTATTTTGCGCTTACTGACTTCATGCTTTCCTGAACTGCGGGGAGGAGAACTATTTCCTCGTATCTTTCGCCGATGTTCTTATAAATGTTTGCGCTGGAGTCAAGTCCCACACGGTAGTTTACCGCAATTTCGCTTTCAACTGTCTGTAAATCCTTTGAAACAGCGTTTGCCTGAACTTCCTGTTTCTGGATTTTGTTGCTTATTATCGCCACATTCTGAACGAAAGGAACTTTAAAATGAAGTCCCTCCTGCATTACATTGTCGGAAACCTTTCCAAGCGTCATCACAACGCCGGTGCTTCCGGCGGGAACGATTACTATGGAAAATGATGCAATAATTGCTATTACAATAATGACCGCAACTATGGGGATAATTTTTTTGACCTTTGAATTTACTTTGTTTACCGGATTGAATCCTTCCATTTCTACTTCCTCACTTTTTGATTTAAAAATCATAATAAATTATTTATAATACGTTCTGCCTTTTGTCTTATAACGGCGCTTTGGTATGCCAGAGTCATAATAAGCAAAGCTTTTGACAATCTTTCTTTTCCCTCGGAATTCAGATAATCAATATCTTGAGTTTCATTTTCGATTGCCCTAAGCATTTCTTCTTCGCTGTTTAAGTTATCTCTTTGGCACAGCCAAACAGTTTTGAAAAACAAGTTAAAAAGAGTGCTGTCCGGAACAAGGTCGTCGGAGGTGTCTTCCACGTCGCCGTTTATGTATTCCATAAGGCGGATAATTTTTTCAATCTGTATTGAACCTCTTATACTGTTTATAAGAATAATTCTTATAACATGGCGTTCCTTGTAACGCTTGTTTTCGGGTTTCATAACCCAGCCACGCTTTACCCAATTTTGGATTGTGGTGGTTTCAAGTCCCGTAATCTCTCTTACCTGGGCGAGAGTAAGACCTCCGGTTGCCTTGAATACAGGTTCGATTAAACCGTATACATTGTTCTCGTTACCTTCTTTATATGATATTGCCGTTCCCGGGATTGTTAATATCAAATTCATCACTCCCTTTATTGAGTTGAGAAGATTATATCATGAGTTCACGTGACTGTCAATAGGGTTCGCAATATCATTATGTACAAACCTTAACATATGTATTTGTAGAAAAAATACAAAAATAAAAATCCCCGAGTCCTGCTCGGGGATTTAAGTGTGCGTATTGATATTAAACTGCCTTAGGAGCGCTAACAGCTCTTGTTACCTTACCTGAACGTAAGCAGCGGGTGCAAGCGTGTACGTGCTTAGGTGTACCGTTAACTACAGCCTTAACTCTTCTTACATTTGGCTTCCATGTTCTGTTTGAACGTCTGTGTGAGTGGGAAACCTTTATACCGAAAGCAATATCCTTACCGCAGAAATCACATTTTGCCATGCTTCTGCACCTCCTTAGAATCATAATAAACATTTTAACTATGCTATAATAACAGATTTCATCTGTAAATGCAAGGGGTTTTAACTTTTTATTTCAATAATTTTTTTATATTACCAATATTTGTGCATTATTTACATGTATACCTTTATGGCTATTGTAATTAAAAGGAAAATGTAATATAATTAAACTGTATTTCTGTATTCAAATACAGAGTATAAAACAAAAATACTACAAAATCAAGTATATCAGGAGGTATATTATGCTTTTCGATTTGATTAACGGCAGACTCACCTTTGAATCCGCTATAGCTACAATTCTGGCGGTTCTGCTTATTATCTTTTTGGTTCTGCCATTTCACGAGTGGGCTCACGCCTTTGTTGGTTACAAGCTGGGCGATGTGTCAGTCAAATACAGAAAAAGACTTACATTAAATCCTATTGAGCATATAGACCCGTTAGGTGCTTTGTGTCTGCTGTTGTTTGGTTTCGGCTGGGCAAAGCCTGTACCTATTGATTCACGCTATTTCAAAAAGCCAAAAAGAGATATGGCTATTGTGGCTTTGGCAGGCCCTCTTGCCAATTTGATTGCCGCCACTGTGGGCGGACTGTTTTTAAACATGTATGTTACATTCTGTGCAAGATTTATTTATACAAATACCGCAGGATATATCATCTTAAGTTTCTTAGTGAATTATGTGTTTATCAATGTTATTTTGGCGGTGTTTAACCTTATTCCAATACCGCCCCTTGACGGCTCAAAGGTGCTCTATGCATGTTTGCCTGACAGAATACTTTATAAGTTTATTCCTTATGAAAGATACTTTATCCTTATAGTTTTGGCTTTGATGTGGGTGGGAGTGCTTTCTTATCCTATCAACTTTGTTGCAAACTATATTTACAACGGCATTATGTGGCTTACTGGTTTGCCTTTTAGTTTCTTATAATAAGTTTTACAGCGGAGGGATAATTGTTGGAACATTCACCGGTTGTGCTGCAATACAAGCTGCCCGAGTTTGAGGGGCCGCTGGATTTGCTGCTTACTCTGATTTCCAAAAATAAAATAAATATCTGTGATATTCAAATAAGCGAGCTTTTAGAGCAGTATATGGAGCAGATTTCAAAAATGCAGGAGCAGGATATGGATATAGCTTCCGAGTTTTTGGAGATGGCTTCAAGACTTGTATATATCAAGTCGGTTTTCCTGCTTCCAAAGCACGAGGAAGAGGCTCAGGAGCTTAAAAAAGAGCTTGAGGGTCAGCTTATAGAATATCAGCTTTGCAGAAAAACAGCCGCTATGCTGGGAACTATGGCAAACTTTGACACCTTTTACAGGGGAGCTTCTCCGGTTGAGTACGACCTCACCTATAAAAGAAAGCATCCTCCCGAGGATATCGCCAGAGGTTACGAAAGCGCCTGCGGCAGGGGAAAAAGACGTCTTCCGCCGCCGGCAGAGGCTTTTTCCGGAATTGTGGCAAAGAGGATTGTTTCGGTCGGCTCAAGGATTGTCCATGTGCTCAGACGCCTTAAAAACGAACACAACCTTACCTACGGCAATCTTTTTGAAACAAGTACCGAAAGGGGAGAGCTTGTTGCCACATTCCTGGCTGTGCTGGAGCTTGTAAAGGGCAAGCGCATACGAATAGAGGGCGACGGAGAAAATGCTCAGGTGGTTGTTAAGGACGATTTGGGCGATATAGAACAGCTCCAGAGAGAGGCGGATTTGTCCTACTCGAAAGATGAAGAACCGGAAAATGAAGCAGGTGGTGAAAAAGTATGACAGACAGAGAAAATATTTGCGCCATAGAAGCGATTTTGTTTGCTTCCGGCGGTTCTGTTTCCATAGATAAAATAATGTCGGCTTTGGACATAAAAAAGGCTCAGGCACTTGAATATATCAAAGTGCTTGTGGAAGAATATAACAGTGAGAAAAGAGGACTTGAGATTATAAAGCTCAACGACTCCTATCAGATGGTTACTAAAAAAGCTTATGCGCCTCAGATACGCACCGTTATGGATTTGAAGAGAAACACACCGTTATCCCAGGCGGCGTTAGAGGTTTTGGCGGTTGTGGCTTACAATCAGCCTGTCACCAAGGCTTTTGTGGAGCAGGTGAGAGGTGTTGATTGCAGCGGCGTTCTGTCAAGCCTTGCGGCTAAGGATTTGGTTGAGGAAAGAGGAAGACTTGAACTTCCCGGCAGACCTCTGCTTTACGGAACGACAGAAAACTTTTTAAGATGCTTCGGTCTTTCCTCTTTGGATGATTTGCCAAGCCTGCCTGAAAAAGAGGGAGAAAAAGAAGAACCCCTTACCGGAGAAGAGCTTTCCGCCCTTGCCGGTGAGGCTCAAAGCCTTCTTGATATGGCTAAATAAGTCTTTATCATAACAAAACAGGCGCAGGCTTAATAAAAGAATTGGGGTGGTACATTGGCGTGGCTGTGGATTTTAGGTTCTGTTGCGCTGTTGCTGATACTTTTTCTGATTTCTTCCGTACATGTGAGTTTTTACTACAATAAAAAAATGAAATATAAGCTCAGGTGGCTTTTTATTTCAATAAGTTCCGAGGATTTTAAGGAAAAAACAACTGAGGAAAAAAAGAAAGAAAAGCCTCAGGAGAAAAAGCCGGAAAAACCGAAATCTTCTTTTTTAAAAAATCTGTATAAAGGGGAAGGCTTGACGGGTATAATAGATATACTTCGTGATGTATCACAGATTGCCCAAGGCGCATTAAAATATGTTTTTGAACACTTAATTGTAAAAAGATTTTATATAGATATATCTGTCGCCTGCGGCGACGCCGCAAAAACTGCGATACGTTACGGACAGGTATGCGCCGGAGTTTATCCCTGCGCCGGCATAATTGTTTCAAATACAAAATGCAGAAGTTACGATATAAACATATATCCCGATTTTGATGATAAATCGGAAAGTAAAATATCGGTGGACTTTAAGGGAAGAGTAAAACTGTTTTTTATTATAAAAACAGCGGTTGTTTACGGTTTGAAGCTTTTGAAAATCTATAAAAACAGAATTATCCCCTCTATTATCAGAGGAGAGAGAAAAGGGAAAAAACCTGCAAACAGCCGGGAAAGTCAAATAAAAAATAATACTGTGTCTGATGAAAATAATTCAACGAAAAAGGAGTAATCAACATGGAAGAACATCCAATTAACAAACTGATGGACACCACCATGCAGAAAATTAAAGAAATGGTGGATGTAAACACAATTATCGGCGACCCTATAACAACACCTGACGGAACAACAATTATTCCGATTTCAAAGGTAAGCTACGGTTTTGCCGCTGGCGGAACAGATTTTCCGTCAAAAAGAGAAAACAGAGATAACTTCGGCGGAGGAAGCGGCGCAGGCGTTTCAATCACACCTATCGGATTTCTTACCGTTTGTAAGGGCGATGTAAGAATGGTTACTGTTGAAAACAATAACGGAACCATAGAAAATGTAATAGGAATGGTTCCCGATATGGTGAGCAAGGTAGGGGCTATATTTAAAAAGGACAAGCCTGCAAAGGAAGATTTTGCAGATATAAAGCTTGACGACCCTGAAATATAATTTTGATATTTGAAATTTATCATAAAATTATTTTTAAAAGCATATTTGTGAACAAATATGTGAGGTGATTTTATGATAATGCGAAAAATCGGAGCTTTGGCGTTGTCGTTGATGTTTTTGACCTTGGTTATAAAAACGTCCTATGCGGACGCCGCAGAAAATCCCGCCGAACCTGAACTTTCCGCTCAGTCGGCGGTACTGTTTTGTCCGGACAACGGTGAGGTTATTTTTCAAAAATCCGCCCATGATAAAATGAAAATTGCCAGCACAACCAAGATTATGACCACACTTTTGACGCTGGAAGAGGCGGAAAAAGAGGATAAAGTCCTTGAGTTTACTCTCGATATGGCTGCTGAGGGCAGTTCCATGTATTTACAGGAGGGCAACAAGCTCAGGCTTTCAGATTTGGCAGTGGGAATGATGCTGGCTTCCGGAAATGACGGTGCAAATGCGGCGGCTGTAACCATCGGCGGCAGTGCTGAAAAATTTGCCGAAATGATGAACAAAAGAGCGGAAGAAATAGGTATGAACAATACCCATTTTGTAACTCCCAGCGGCTTGGACGACGAAAATCACTACAGTACTGCCTACGATATGGCCTTGCTTATGGGCGAAGCTATGAAAAATCCGGACTTTGCGGAAATCGCTAAGATGAAAAACGGCTCTGTGGAGCTTATTTATCCGGAGGGTAAAATTCTTTCCTATACAAACCATAACAAGCTTCTGAGCTTGTATGAATACTGTATCGGAGGGAAAACAGGATTTACCAAAGCCGCCGGAAGATGTCTTGTGACTGCCGCCCAAAAAGACGGAGTGACTTTAATAGCCGTAACATTAAATGCGCCCTCTGACTGGGATGACCATATTAACCTTTACAATTACGGTTTTTCCCTGTTGGAAAGTGTGGAGATTTCAAAGGAAAGTCTTTCGGTGGAAGTGCCTGTCGCCGGAACAGGAGAGAAAATTAAGCTCGTTCCCGATAAAAATTTGACTTTTGTGAGAAAAATCGGCGGTCAGGACTTTGACATAGAAGAAAATGTACGTTATTATATACCTAAATTTATTTATCAGCCCGTAATGTGGGATGAACCTTACGGAAAAGCTGTTGTTTATCTCGGAAATAATAAATTGGAAAGCTTTTTGCTGTTTCCGGAAAATAACTCAAATGAATGATGAAGCTGTTTTCTAAATGAAAACTCATATGTGAGCAAAACCGGGATGCCAAAGGAACCACCGTCCCTTTGGCAGGAGGTTTGGAGGACGGAGTCCTTCAAGAAGGAGGAAATGAATGATTATCAGATTACAGAAGATGATGGCTGACTGCGGTGTGGCTTCCAGAAGAAAGTGTGAAGAGCTTATCGCACAGGGAAAAGTAAAGGTAAACGGAGTTGTTGCGGAAATAGGGGATAAGGTTGACCCCTATAACGATAAGGTTTTTGTAAACGGTAAAAAGCTTACCGCCGCCGCAAAGCCGAAATACAGATATATTATGCTCCATAAACCAAGAGGATATATCACAACCATGAACGATGAAAGAGGCAGAAAGTGCGTTGCGGAGCTTGTAAAGGATATTCCGGAAAGAATATATCCTGTTGGCAGACTTGACAGGGATTCAGAGGGAATGCTTCTGATGACCAACGACGGCGAATTTGCAAACATAATCACACATCCTAAGAAACATATTTATAAAGTCTACAGAGTAACGGTGCGCCCGGGAATTACCGAGGACCAGATTGTGGAAATGTCTGTGGGAATGGAAATCGACGGCTACAAAACTGCGCCTGCTGAGGTTAGAGTTATTCAAAAGCAGGAGGGAAGAGCGGTTCTGGAAATCGTGCTTAGAGAGGGCAGAAACCGTCAGATTAGAAAGATGTGCGAGAAGCTGGGAATTGAGGTTGCAAGACTGAAAAGAACAGCGGTTGGTCAGGTAAAGCTTGGTATGCTTCAGCCGGGAAAATGGCGTGAGCTTACCAAAGAAGAGGTTAAAAAGCTTACCGCCAATCCGAACCCCTCAAGGCATGTTGTCAAGAAATAAAGGCGGGGAATTTTATGCTTACTATTTTACCATCTAAGGACAGTGAGATAATCGAAAAATGCTGTCCAGAGACAGATTGTGCAGAGGCTCTCATTTCAAGAGAAAAGGGTCAGGAAATAGGATATATCTGTGTTGAACAGATTGACAGCATTTTGAAAATAATCGGAATGGAGCTTTACTACTGCCCGAATACAGAAAAACTTAGCCAAAAGGACAGAATTGACGGTGACTGCCTTGTCCGTGCGGCAGGCTCTTATGCATGGAACAGGGATATATCCGTTATGGAATGTGAAAAAAAGGAATTGTTCCACTTGCTTGTACAGCTTGGTTTTCAGCAAATTGACGATAAAGTGATGATAAATCTCAGTCAATTATTTAAACCGTGTAAAAATTAACAAAAAGAGAAATTTTTTCTTGTACTTTGACTAAATTTATAATATAATATAAACTGTGATATTTTGGGGGTAATCTAACTCAAAGATTGCCTCGTTAGAATGAATTCTGACAAAGAATTAAATGGAGGAATATTAAAATGAGTATTGAACAAATGACCAAGGCAAGGGAAGCGGCAATGAATACATCCGCATATAAGAACCTGCTGAAGTTTTTTGACGAAAACAGCTTTTCTGAAATAGACGGCTTCGCAAAATCCGGCAAGAACTATGCTGAAGTTGTTGCAGGTTTTGGTATGGTAGAAGGCATGCCGGTTTATGCTTTCGCTCAGAACAGAGACGTATGCGGCGGCGCAATGAGCAAGGCTCACGCTGCTAAAGTAAAGAAGATATATGACTTGGCTCTCAAGACAGGCGCTCCTGTTGTAGGCTTCTACGACAGCATCGGCGGCAAGCTCAGAGAGGGTAACGAGCTTTTGGCTGGTTACGGCGATGTTTTGAAGGCTTCCGGTCAGCTTTCCGGTGTTGTTCCTCAGATTTCCGTAATCCTCGGAAACTGCCTCGGAACAGGCGCTTTGACAGCTGCTAACGCTGACTTTATCATCATGAATAAAAAGGCTACACTTTCTCTCTCCACAATGGGTACAGAGGGAACTGCTGAGGATAACGCAAAGAAAGGTATCTCCGCTCTTACAGCAGAGAACAACGCAGAGGCTATTGCAAAGGCAAGAGAGCTTATTACATATCTCCCTTCAAATAACCTCAGCTCTTCAGCTGCTGCATTTGAGGCTGCACCTGCTGCTGCTCCTAAGTGCCCTGCTGAGATGGTTGCTGACGAGAACACTCTCTTTGAACTCTATGCAAACTACGGTTCACAGGCTGTTGTAAGCCTTGGCAGAGTTGACGGCAGAGTTGTAGGCTTTGTTGGCACAAAGGGCGAGAGCGTTGGCTATCACGCAGGCGACAAGATTGCAAAGTTTGTTCGTTTCTGCGACGCTTTCTCAATTCCTGTTATCACTTTTGTAAACAGCGAGGAATTTACTTCAATCAAGACTGCTTCTAAGGTTACAAGCGCATATGCTGAGGCAACAACTGTTAAGATTTCTGTTGTTACAGGTACTGCTGTTGGCGCTTTGTACATTGCAATGGCTGGAAGCGGCGCAAACACAGATGTTACTTTTGCTCTTCCACAGGCTATTATCTCTCCTGTTACTCCTGAGGCTGCTGCATTTATCATGGCTCCTGAGAAGATGAACGTTGTTCCTGCAAAGCAGAAGGAAGCTGCAATGAAGTTTGCACAGGCAGAGCTTTCAGCATTTAAGGCTGCTGAAAACGGCTTTGTTGAGGATGTTATCACTGAGGACGAGCTCAGAGGCAAGATTGCTGCTGCTCTTGAAATGCTTGAGGGCAAGAGAGTTCCAACATTTGCAAAGAAACATTCAACAATCTGATTAAACATATAACGACATAAAATATATTCCTGCATTAAATTATTTTACTGCGTGAGTTTAGAAAAGGGGATTTTACAATGAAAAATTTGAGAATTACAGTAAACGGCACAGCATACGACGTACAGGTTGAAGAGCTTGGCGCAGGTGCAGCTCCTGCTCCTGTTGCAGCACCAGCTCCTAAAGCAGCTCCGGCACCAAAGGCAGCTCCTGCTCCTGTTGCAGGCGGCACAGAGATTACAGCTCCTATGAACGGAACAATCGTTAATGTTCCTGTATCTGTTGGCCAGGCTGTTAAGAAGGGCGACGTATTGGTAATTCTTGAAGCTATGAAGATGGAAAACGAAATCATGGCTCCTGAGGACGGAACAGTTGCTTCTATCGCTGTTAACAAGGGCGAAGCAGTTGACTCAGGAAAGGTTCTTCTTACTTTGAAATAATCTGGATATTAAGGATGATACAAAATGGCTAAAAAGATAAAGATTACTGAAACCGCATTGCGTGACGCTCATCAGTCACTCATTGCTACAAGAATGACAACTGAGGAAATGCTTCCTATACTTGAGAAAATGGACAAGGTTGGTTTCTATTCTCTCGAGTGCTGGGGCGGCGCAACTTTCGACAGCTGTCTTAGATTTTTGAACGAGGACCCATGGCAGAGACTTCGTATTATAAGAGAGAAATGCCCTAACACAAAGCTTCAGATGCTTTTCCGTGGACAGAATATGCTGGGTTATCGTCATTACGCAGACGATGTTGTTGAGTATTTCGTTCAGCGTTCAGTTGCAAACGGTATCGACATCATCAGAATTTTCGACGCTCTCAACGATATTAAAAACCTCAAAACAGCTATCAAGGCTGCAAAGAAAGAGGGAGCTCATGCTCAGGTTGCAATAAGCTACACAACAGGCCCTGTATTTACAGACGAATACTATGTTGAGTACGCTAAGAGAATTGCAGACGCAGGCGCAGATTCAATCTGTATTAAGGATATGGCTGCTCTCTTGACACCATACAACACAGAGAGCCTTGTTAAGGCTATCAAGAAAGCTGTTGACCTTCCTGTTCAGCTTCACACACACTACACTTCAGGCCTTGCATCAATGTGCCTTATGAAGGGTATCGAGGCAGGTGCTGACATTGTTGATACAGCAATCAGCCCACTTGCACTTGGAACATCACATGCTCCTACAGAGTCAATCGTTGCAGCTTTGCAGGGTACAGAGTACGACACAGGTATTGACCTTGTTGCTCTTACAGAAATCAGAGATTACTTTATGACTCTCCGTGAGAAGTACATAAAGAGCGGACTTCTCGACCCGAAAATGCTTGCTACAGACGCAAACGCTCTTATCTATCAGGTACCGGGCGGAATGCTTTCAAATCTTTTGAAGCAGCTTAAGGACGCAGGTAAGGAAGACAAGCTCACAGAAGTTCTCAATGAAGTTCCGAGAGTTCGTAAGGATTCTGGTTATCCTCCGCTTGTTACACCTACATCACAGATTGTTGGAACACAGGCTGTATTCAACGTAATCATGGGTCAGCGTTACAAGATGTGCACAAACGAGTTTAAGGACCTTGTTGCCGGCAAGTACGGTACAACTCCAATGCCTATCGATCCAGAGTTCAGAAAGAAGATCATCGGCGACATGAAGCCTGTAAACTGCCGTCCGGCAGATTTGCTCAAGCCAGAACTTGAGAAGCTCAGACAGGAGTTCCCTGCACAGTATCTTGAGCAGGAAGAGGATGTTCTTTCTTACGCTCAGTTCCCGAAGGTATCTCTTGATTTCTTCGAGAAGAGAAGAAACGCTAAAGTTGGCATCAACTCCGACGTAGCAGACATGGAAAACAAAGTTCATCCCGTATAATTTATTTCCGACCTGCAAGGGTTAGCTATGGAAATTAACTACTGCACAGGTCGGGCGAGACCTTTGTTTGAGCTCTGACGTTTATGACTTAATATTATGGGTTAATGTTATTTCACGGTGGGCGAGACATTTCTATTTTATTTCCGCCTTGCAAAGCTTCCTTTAGAAAATGAAGTTCGTTTCAAGGCGGGCGAGACGATTTGTTAAGCGACTTGGAATGGTTCGCTTGCGATTGGGTTTGACTTAATCCAAAAATATAAAATATTAAGGCTGTGGTTTTGATTGACCACAGCCTTTTTTCATTCGTTTTTGTCTTCCGGTTCGTCTACAAATTCCAAGTTGTCAAAAGCATACCGCAGGGACATATTTATTAGTTCGTTTCTAGAACGGTTGCTTTTTAATGACAGCTCGTCCAGTTTATCACTGATTTCGCTGTCTATTCTTATAGTCATAGTAACTGAGCGTGTCTTTTTTGGCTTTATAATAAATTTGTCTTTCATAACATTCATCACCTCTGTTTATAGTATAGATTTTTTTAATCTATAATAATAGAACACATTTTGTATTATAAAACCAATAAATAAAAATGTTTTTGCAAACAAAAATAATTGCATTTTTGATTTTAATGTGATATAATATTTTTGTCGTAAATAATAGATTTATAGAAAGGGGTGAAAAAGTATGGAAAACAATGTGTCAAAAATATTAAAAAGGTCTGCAATAGTTGAATCCGTTGTAGGTTTAATACTGGTATTAATCGGCGTATTCAACAATTACTTTATTCAAGACAATTCGTGGATTATGCTGGCGTTCATGGTTGATTTGGTTTTCGGTGTTTGCTATGGATTGGGAGAGTTAATACAGATAGCATATGAAATCAAACAAGAGATTGTAAATATTCGTCTTGGTAAAAGTAATGAGACTTTGGTAGACAGATTTGCAAAAGGCGGCAAGATTTAATTAAACAAAATCCCCGGAAATTCCCGGGGATTTTTTCTGTGAAAAATGTTGCTTTTTTTATAGAAACGGTTGTATAATAGATTTCAAATACAGAGGTGAGAGTTTATGAAGATAAATATTAAAAACATCAGATACATTTCAATTATTTTAATCTTAGCTTATGCCTATTTCTTTATTACATTCTTTATGCAATATGGCGACTTTTCTAAGCTTATTCCTACATTGGTGTTTTTGGGCGTAACCCTTGTGTTTGGCGCACTGTTTTTATTTATGCATCTGCGTTATCGCTGTCCTCATTGTAACAAGCCTTTGAAATCTATGCTCTATCACAGACCTGATATTTGCAGTCATTTTTCAAAGGAGATTGACTGGGAGAAAATCGACAAGGAGCTTTAATAAAAGTAAAGTCACCGATTGCGCCTTTTGGGTTTAGTCGGTGACTTTTTGTTTATCAGAGTATTTCACGGAGCTTATCAAGAAAAGCTTCTTCGCCAACGGTATTTATCTTAAAAAACATGGCTTGGCTTCCGCCGGCGGTGATTGCCGAAAGATGTATAGGGCCGTTTCCGTTTTGAAAGAGAGTGACGGAAAGGCTTACACGGTTGCCTCCGAATGCGCTGTATCGTTCAAAAACCCTGACACTGCACCTTGCATCTCCGTCTACAAAATCGCTTGTGTCCTCAAGAGAAGCCGAACTGCTTCCGGAAAGAATTTCTGCCTCAATTCTTCCGATAATTCTGTTAAAATCATCATAGAGCATTTTTTCAAGCTTTGCCATTACCGCTCATCTCCTTGGCTTTTTATTTTTAGTATATCATATAATATAACTGTGTCAATGTATTTTTTATAGGAAGTGATAAAAATGAATGATATTAAAATAGGAAAATATATATGCCTTATTTTAAGGCACAAGCCCGAAATAATCGGGATTGAACTTGATAAAAACGGCTGGGCGAATATAGATGAACTTATCAACGGAGTAAAAAAGAAATACCCTGATTTCAACAGGGAAAAGCTTGAATACATAGTAAAAACGGACAACAAGCAGAGATATTCTTTAAGCGATGACAAAAGCAAAATAAGGGCAAGACAGGGACATTCCATTGACGTTGATGTGGAGCTTAAAGAGCTTACGCCGCCGGAGCTTCTTTATCACGGAACGGCTGAAAGATTTTTAGAGTCGATTATGAAAGAGGGACTTGTTCCTAAATCACGGCTTTATGTTCATCTTTCAAAGGATGTGGATACCGCAGAGATAGTTGGAAAACGCCACGGAAAGCCGGCTGTTTTGAAAATTGAAACAGGAAAAATGGCTGAGGATGGTTTTAAATTTTATCTGTCAGAAAATGGTGTATGGCTTACAAAAGCTGTGCCGCCAAAGTATTTAAGTTTAATATAGTAAAAATCCCCGCACTTGCAGTTATTGCAGGTGCGGGGTTATGTTTATAAATCAATTTTCTTTTTGGCTGTCGTTTATTCTGTAACAGAGAGTCATAAGACTGTCGCTCATGTGGACGTTTTCAACCACTGTGTCGGGATAAACCTTTGCTATGTCATAGTGGCTGAAATTCCAGAAATTGCGGATTCCCAGCTCGTAAAGCTTATCAATGACGTTTTCAACGCTGTTTTTTGGAATACAGAGGAAAACCGCATCGGTTTTGTTTTGACGGCAGTAATCATAAATTTCGTTGTCATTTCTGATTATTATGCCGCCCAGCTCTGTTCCGATTTTTTCAGGGTCACGGTCAAATATAGCTGTAAGCTGAAATCCTCTTTCGCTGAAGTTTATGTGGCGTGCCACGGCTTTGCCCAGATTTCCGGCGCCCAGCAACACTGCTTGATAGTTGTTGTTGAGCCCCAGAATATTCTCAATTTCATTTTTTAAATCTTCCACACAATATCCGTATCCCTGATGACCGAAACCGCCGAAGCAGTTTAAATCCTGCCTTACCTGGGAAGCGGTCACATTCATTATTGACGCAAGATTTGTGGAGGAGATTTTTAAGACTCCCTCAGAGTGCAGTTCTGTCAAAAAGCGATAGTATCTTGGCAGACGCCTGATTACGGACATGGAAATCCCGTTGCTTTTTGCCATTTTACCACCTCTTTTGATTAAAGCATTGCTTTAAGTCTGCTGCCAACCTCTTCAAGGAACTCTCTTGTGTTTACTTTCTTCTTGTTCTCAAGAGTTGAAAGGAGATAGAGGTCGCCTGTCATTACGCCGTCCTCGATTGTGTCGATTGTAGCCTTTTCAAGCTTGTCTGCAAATGCTGAAAGCTCAGGAATATTGTCAAGCTCGCCTCTTTTTCTCAATGCGCCTGACCATGCAAAGATGGTTGCAACTGAGTTTGTGGAGGTTTCCTCACCCTTGAGGTGCTTGTAATAGTGACGCTGTACTGTGCCGTGTGCAGCTTCGTACTCGTAAATTCCGTCAGGAGAAACAAGAACGCTTGTCATCATTGCAAGTGAGCCGAAAGCTGTTGCAATCATGTCGCTCATAACGTCGCCGTCGTAGTTCTTGCATGCCCAGATGTAGCCGCCTTCGCTTCTGATAACTCTTGCAACTGCGTCGTCGATAAGGGTGTAGAAATATTCGATGCCTGCGGCTTCAAATTTCTCTTTGTATTCGTTGTCATAGATTTCCTGGAAAATATCCTTGAATCTGTGGTCGTATTTCTTGCTGATTGTATCCTTTGTTGCAAACCAGATATCCTGCTTCTGGTCAAGTGCAAAGTTGAAGCATGCTCTTGCGAATGAGCCAATGCTCTTGTCAAGGTTGTGGATACCCTGGATTATGCCATTTGAATCCTTAAATTCATGGATGAGGGATTTTTCAACTGTGCCGTCAGGCTTTGTAACGCAAAGCTCAGCCTTTGAACCCTGCTCAACAACCATTTCTGTGTTCTTGTAAACGTCGCCGTATGCATGTCTTGCAATGCAGATTGGCTTTTTCCATGTAGGAATGTAAGGTGTGATACCCTTAACGAGAATAGGAGTTCTGAAAACTGTACCGTCCAGAATTGCTCTGATTGTGCCGTTAGGGGACTTCCACATCTCTTTGAGATTGTATTCAGGCATTCTTGCAGCGTTTGGTGTGATTGTAGCGCACTTAACTGCAACGCCGTATTTCTTTGTAGCCTCTGCACTGTCAAAGGTTACTTTATCATCTGTTTCGTTTCTGTGAACAAGACCCAAATCATAATACTCTGTTTTAAGGTCGATAAAAGGTGTCAAAAGGATGTCCTTTATCATTTGCCAGATAACTCTGGTCATTTCGTCGCCGTCCATCTCCACAAGGGGAGTGGTCATTCTGATTTTTTCCATGTTAGCTGTTCTCCTTTGTATAGTTTAAAAGTCCGCCTGCAAGGATGATATCTCTTGTTCTTCCTGTAAGCTCGCACTTAGCCATAATCTTTTCGCCTGTTGTAACATTTTCAACTACAACGTCGCCGCCCTCGAGGATGATTTTCTTAACATCCGGAAGTACAAGCTCGTCGCCGAGAGAAATCTTATCATAATCGCTTTCGTTTACGAATGTGAGCGGCAAAATACCTGCGTTGATAAGGTTACTTCTGTGAATTCTTGCAAAGCTCTTAACTAAAACTGCTTTAACGCCAAGATAGAGAGGAGCCAAAGCCGCATGCTCTCTGGAAGAACCCTGACCATAGTTTGCTCCGCCTACGATTACGCTGCTTCCAAGCATCTTTGCTCTTTCAGGGAAGTCCTTATCACATACTGTGAAGCAGTAGTTAGAGATAGCAGGAATATTTGAACGGAGTGGGAGAATCTTAGCACCTGCCGGCATAATGTGGTCGGTTGTGATGTTGTCGCCAACCTTCAATGCGCAGCTTGCCTTGATTGTGTCTTCCATTGGCTTTGTTGTTGGGAAAGGCTTGATGTTTGGACCTCTCAAAACTTCAACCTTGTCCATATCTTCTTCTGAAGCAGGAGGAGTAACCATGTTGTCGTTGATGAGGAACTTCTCAGGAAGCTCGATTTTAACTTCTTCACCCAAAGTGGTTGGGTCTGTAAATACGCCTGTGATTGCGGAAGCCGCTGCTGTCTCAGGGGAAACAAGGTAAATCTGTCCGTCGGCTGTACCGCTTCTGCCCTCAAAGTTTCTGTTGAAGGTTCTAAGGGAGATACCCTTGCTGTTAGGTGACTGTCCCATACCGATACATGGACCGCAGGCACATTCCAAAATTCTTGCGCCGGCTGCGATAAGGTCGCCCAAAGCGCCGTTTAATGCCAGCATATTATAAACCTGCTTGCTTCCCGGAGCGATTGCAAGAGAAACGTCAGGATGAACTGTCTTGCCTTTGAGGATTGCAGCTACACGCATAAGGTCGAGATAGCTGGAGTTTGTGCAGGAGCCTATGCAAACCTGGTCGATTTTGCCGCCTGCAAGCTCTTCGATTGTCTTTACATTGTCAGGACTATGCGGACATGCTGCCATTGGCTTCAGTGCGCTGAGGTCGATGTCGATAACCTCGTCGTATACTGCGTCCGGATCTGAGGAGAGCTCTGTGTAATCCTCTTCTCTGCCCTGAGCCTTCAAAAATTCTCTTGTGATTTCATCTGATGGGAAGATGGAGGTTGTAGCTCCAAGCTCTGCGCCCATGTTTGTGATTGTAGCTCTTTCAGGAACTGTGAGAGTTTTTACGCCCTCGCCGCCGTACTCGATGATTTTGCCTACGCCGCCCTTAACGGACATAATTCTCAAAACCTCAAGGATAACGTCCTTAGCGGAAACCCATGGTCTGAGCTTGCCTGTAAGGTTTACTCTTACCATTTTAGGCATTGTTATATAATATGCGCCGCCGCCCATTGCAACAGCTACGTCAAGTCCGCCTGCACCCATTGCAAGCATTCCGATACCGCCGCCTGTAGGTGTATGGCTGTCGGAACCGATAAGCGTCTTGCCCGGTTTGCCGAATCTTTCAAGGTGAACCTGATGGCAGATACCGTTTCCCGGACGTGAGAAGTAGATGCCGTGCTTTTTGCAGACAGTCTGGATAAAGCGGTGATCGTCTGCGTTTTCAAATCCTGTCTGGAGAGTGTTGTGGTCGATATATGCAACGCTCTTTTCTGTTTTTACTCTGGGAACTCCCATTGCCTCGAACTCAAGATAAGCCATTGTGCCTGTTGCGTCCTGAGTAAGAGTCTGGTCAATTCTAAGACCGATATCCGTTCCGGTTACCATTTCGCCGGAAAGGAGATGGTTTTTGATAATTTTCTGCGCTATAGTGTAGCCCATTATTATAACCTCCCGATTTTGTGCAAATTAGTTAATTACGTTGCTTATTATACTATATATGGGTAAAAAAGTAAAGTTTTTCACCGAAAAGACAGATTAAAACATTTGTAAAATATAAAATACCCTTTATTGCTGTATTTTTTTCTTTGTATCGGAAAATCAATTAAACTAAACAATAATTTTGTCTTTAAAAGAGTAAAATTTAATAATAATACAGAATTGAGGTTCCCTATTGTTAAACTATTTGTTTTTTAATGAGCCTTATGCTATAATTACAGATTGTGAGATACAGTAATTTATGCTTATAAGAGGGAATGATTTGATGAGCAAAATGGAGAATATTAGAGATATAGCAATTATCGCTCACGTTGACCACGGTAAGACAACTTTGGTTGACCAGCTTTTGAAACAGAGCGGTATTTTCAGACAAAACGAGAATGTTGCGGAACGTGTTATGGACAGCAACGACCTTGAACGTGAAAGAGGAATTACAATTCTCTCCAAAAACACAGCCGTTATGTACAACGGCGTAAAAATAAATATAGTTGACACTCCCGGACATGCTGATTTCGGCGGCGAGGTTGAGCGTATTCTTATGATGGTTGACGGCGTTTTGCTTTTGGTTGACGCTTTTGAGGGTTGTATGCCTCAGACCCGTTTCGTGCTTAAAAAGGCTTTGGGTCTCGGCAAAAAGCCTTTGGTTGTTGTAAACAAAATCGACCGTCCAGGCGCACGTCCTGCCGAGGTTGTGGACGAGGTTTTGGACCTTTTCATCGAACTGGGCGCAGATGAGGACCAGCTTGAATTTCCTGTGGTTTACGCTTCAGGAAGAGACGGCTTTGCTTCTCTTGACCCTGATGTTCCGGGTACAGATATGAAACCTCTTTTTGAAGAGATAATAAAAGAAATTCCTGCTCCTGAGGGCGACCCGGAAGCAGGCTTGCAGCTTCTTTTCTCAAACATCGACTACGATGATTATGTGGGAAGAATAGGTATCGGAAGAGTTGAAAGAGGTACTGTAAAGACAGGTCAGACAGTGACACTTTGCAGTAGCTCAAGCGATGTTACCAAAAATGTAAAAATTACTAAGCTTTATCAGTTTGAGGGTCTTAAAAGAGTTGAGTGCGAAAGTGCAACTGTTGGCGACCTGGTTTGCGTAAGCGGTATTGCAGACCTGAATATCGGTGAAACAGTTTGCTCTATGGACTGTGTAGAGCCTTTGCCTTTTGTAAAGATTGACGAGCCTACAGTTTCAATGAACTTTATGGTAAACAACAGCCCATTTGCAGGCCGTGAAGGAAAGTTTGTAACTTCAAGAAATATCAGAGACAGACTTTTCAAAGAGGTTGAAACAAACGTTGCTATGCGTGTTGAGGAGACAGACAGCGCAGATACCTTTAAGGTTTCCGGAAGAGGCGAGCTTCATCTTTCAATCCTTATTGAGCAGATGAGAAGACAGAACTACGAGTTCCAGGTTTCCCGTCCTCAGGTTATCACAAAGATGATAGACGGCGTTATGTGTGAGCCTATCGAATATCTTATGATTGAAGTTCCGGACAGCTATGTTGGTGCAGTTATGGAAAAGCTCGGCTCAAGAAAGGCTGAACTTATCAACATGGGCACACGTGAAAGCGGTATAACACATATCGAATTCAGAATCCCTGCAAGAGGTCTTATGGGATATCGTCCTGAGTTTTTGACAGATACAAACGGTAACGGTATTATGAACCACGTATTCGATGGTTACGAGCCGTTTAAGGGCGAAATTATAACACGTCACCAGGGTTCTTTGATTGCCCATGAAACAGGCGAAACAGTTGCTTACGGTCTTTTCCAGGCTCAGGACAGAGGCAGACTTTTTGTAGGCCCGGGCGTTCCTGTTTACGAGGGAATGATTGTCGGCGCAAGCCCAAAATCAGAGGATATAACTGTTAACGTATGTAAGAAAAAGCATATTACAAATACAAGAGCTTCAGGTTCCGACGACGCTTTGAAGCTGACACCTCCTACAATACTTTCACTTGAGCAGTGTCTTGAGTTTATTGCAGACGACGAGCTTGTTGAGGTTACTCCAAAGAGCATCCGTATGCGCAAGAAAATTCTCTCCAAGGAACTGAGAATGAAGAAAGCATTTAAGAAGTAATTTGTTTTGAATTTGGTTCTGTAAATTTTGTCTTATCAAGAAAATTAACCGAAAGTGCTGAGAAGAAAGAATGAGTGAGAATAATTACGTTAAAGATTTTATAGTTATTTTGGACCTTGAATGGAACAGCGGTTTTTGCAGAACGCTTAAAAGAAATTTTAATGAGATTATCGAAATCGGAGCGGTGAAGCTGGACAGCAATCTTGAAACAGTTGACACCTTTTCTGAAATTGTTATGCAGAAATTTAATATGAAGTTTAACCCTTGGGTTCAGGAGCTTACACACATTTCTCAGTGGGAATTAAACAGCGCAAAAGAGAATTTTAAGACAGTTTATAAAAAATTCGGCGCTTTTCTGGGAGATGCGGTTCTTATGACCTGGGGAAGCACAGATTTGTCGGTGCTGTCTGAAAACTGCCGTGTGCATTTCGGTACCGCAAAACCGCTCTTTGTTAAAAAGTACTGCAACTTGCAGACTTACTGCGCTAAGGCTTTGAATATGTACGACGCATCAAAACAGATGGGTTTAAGCGCCGCCTGTGAGCATATGGGTATTGAGATACCGGAAATTCCTCTCCACAGAGCGGTAAACGATGCGGAAGTCAGCGCAATGTGCTTGAAAGCTGTGTACAACCGTGATGTTTTGGATTCTCAGACTGCGGTTACTGACGACGAGTTTTTCAGAAGAATGAGCTTCAAGCCCAAGTATCTGAGGGATTTGGATAATCCGTTGGTGGATAAATCCCTTATTGAAATGGACTGCCCTGTTTGCGGAAAAAAGATGACACGCACTTCTGATTTGAAATTCCACAACAGAGGTTTTCGTGCCGATTTTTCCTGCGACTCATGCGGAGAAAAAAGAACGGCTATGTTTGTTTATAAGCTCTGCTTTGACGGGGTTAAGTTTAAAAAGAAGTTTTTAAAGCCTGCTCCGGTCAATGAGGAAGAACCTCAGACAGAACGTAAAATGAAGCTGGCAGCTACTAAACTTTATCAGGAATCATAATATTTTATTTACAAAATCCTCTCCGGAATCTTCGGGGAGGATTTTTTTGTCAAGAGTTTTTGGAAATTTTTTCTACATATTTCTACATTTTTCGCAGTACTGTACCTTTTTTGGTACAGTGAATGTTAAATATCTTTCACATGGAACAACCGTTCGATGAAAATATTGTAAAATTCTTCCTTACCTGCTAAAATTTTATTAGAGTTTTGAACGCCCCGCAAAACTCGTTTGGAAGTTATATAAAAAATATTTCTTTTATGTGAAAGGGATGGTTGTGGTGGATTATATTAAGTGGTCTGAAGAATATATGGAAAATGCGGAAATCATAAAAAGTAATATCGACAAGATACAGGAAAGAATTAAAAATGCGCCCCCAGAGAAAAAAAGTACTTTTTATGAGCTTTTGGGAAAATACAGAACCATATATTACGAAAGTCTTAAAACAGCGGAATTTTTGAGAAACAGAAGTGTGGAGAGTGGAACAAGATGCCGAATAATGTAATTCATATTAAGGACGACAACGCCGACGCAGTGTTTTTTGATTATTACTGCGCAAATTCAGGCGGAGTTTCCTGCGGAAAGGACAAAATGAAAAAAATCCTGCAAAAAGCAATGAGGGAAGAGCTCACAGAAAAACAAAGAGTGTGCATGACAAGATATTATCTTGAAAGCAAAACCATTAGGGTAATCGCAACGGAGATGAGCTTGAGTCCTTCAACTGTTTGCAGACACATTCAAAACGCAAGAAAAAAAATCCGCCACATTGCGGATTACTATATCTGATTGAACTTTAAAATATGAAGAAAGGGAAGTGTTTTTTTTAACGCTTCCCTTTCGTTTAATGTTATTTTTTATGAAAATAAAAAAGCTAAATAAGAGCGAATCATTCCAAAGACCAAACAAAACGCCTCGCCCAACCTGTACAGAAGTTAATTTATATATCAAACCTTGTCAGGTAGGAAATAAAAAATAAAAAAGCTAAATGAAAGCGAACCATTCCAAAGACTAAACAAAACGTCTCGCTCGACCTGTACAGAAGTTAATTTATATATCAAACCTCGGCAGGTCAGATATAAAAAATAAAAAAGCTAACTGAGAGCGAACCATTCCAAAGATTAAACAAAACGTCTCGTCCGACCTGTGTAGAAGTTGATTTTTATATCCAACCTCGGCAGATAGGAAATAAAAAAGTCGGATGAGAGCGAGCAATTCCAAAGACTGAACAAAACGTCTCGCCCGGCGTAAAACGAAAGTTAATTTTTCGCAGTACCTATCCAAGCCGGAGCTAAAAATTATAGCATGAAGTCTTCGGGGGTGAAGGTTTGGGAGAGGGTGGGTTCTCCTTTTGGCTTGCGCATGGTTGGGTTGTATTTAAACTTTCTGCATTTTCCGTTTTTGATTGTTTTTCCTGCGGAACAAAGAAACTCCTTTCCGTTGCTTACGGAATTTTGGCAGTATTCGCAGTTTACCTCTATTGAAGCTCCGAAAAGCGGTGTTTTCATGTTTACACGTCCTTTGCTTTATTGCTTTGGCAGAAAAATATAGTTTTTGTTTATAATTAAATTATATCATCGATTATTTTTTCTTGCAAGTGATAATCTTATATAGTAAAATAAACTAATCAAACAAATCACTTAAAGGGAGTTGTTTTAATGTTCAGTATAAATTCAAAGACCATGACACTTAAAGAAAATAAAGGTGTTTGCTTTCTCAAATATAATGAGCTTGAAAAAATTGATTTTATAAATCACGCCTTTTCTACAAGAATAGGCGGAGTTTCTCAAAATGAGTTTACATCCATGAACCTTTCATTTGGCAGAGGCGACCCGGATGAAAATGTTACTGAGAATTATAAGATTTTCTGCGACGCAGCAGGCTTTGACTATGAAAGCCTTGTGGCTTCCGCTCAGGACCATAATACTTTTGTAAGAGTTGTGACTAAGGCGGATAAAGGCGTGGGAATTTATAAACCACGTGATATCCAGAGCGTTGACGCTGTGGTGACAAATGAAAAGGGAGTTACCTTAGTTACATATTACGCAGACTGCACACCGCTGTTCTTTGTGGATACAAAGAATAAGGCTATAGGGCTTGCCCATGCGGGATGGCGTGGAACTGTGGGCAGAATAGGCGAAAAGGTCTTAAAAACTATGAAAGAAAACTACGGCACAAACCCTCAGGATGTAAAGGTCTGCATAGGCCCTGCAATTTCAAAGTGCTGTTACGAGGTTGACAGTCCTGTGGCTGAAAAGTTTTTAGAGCTTGAGGGACTGGACAGCTCAAAATTTGTCTTTGATAAGGGAGAGGGCAAGTATATGCTTGACCTTTTGGAATGTAACAGACAGATTGTAGTGAGCGCCGGAGTTAATCCCGAAAATGTGGTTTTGAGCGACCTTTGCACAAAATGCAACAGTGACCTTTTATGGAGCCACCGTGCCACAAACGGTAAAAGAGGCACAATGAGCGCCTTTATGTGTATTAAATAATTTCTAAGCCGAGGAATTTTATTTCCTTGGCTTTTTTCTGTTGTCAGGCTTTTTGTAGTTTTTATTTTTCTGACTTTTTGGAGCAGATTTTTTTGAGCTGTTTTCCTTTGAGGATGGGAGAGTTTTCATGTTCTCAAAAGGTGTAAAGTCGATTTTGCCGTTTTTTGCAAACCATATTGTTTTTACTGAAAACTCTTTTCCGTCAAGATAGGAGAGTATTCCTCCGTCGGTTTCAAATTTGAAAACAAGCTTGTAGGAATAAAGAGCCTGACGTGTAAGTCCTAAAGCTCTGTTTTGAGCGTTTAAGCCGTATTTTCCGTCACCGGCTAAGGGATGACCGATTGAAGCCATATGTGCTCTTATCTGGTGGGTTCGTCCGGTGAGAAGCTCCACCTCCGCAAGGCTCAGTCCTCTTTGTTCGTCTAAAACCTTGTACTTTGTTTTTATGGTTTTGGAATTTTCCGTTGGCTTTTTAAGAACGTAAACACGGTTTTGGCTTTCGTTCTTTTCAAGATAATCTATGAGCAAATCCTCTTTTTTCTTTAAAGTCCCGAAAACAAGGCAGAGATAGTATTTCTCAAGCTCTCGGCTTTTCATTTTCTGATTTAAAATTCTAAGGCTTTCTGCGTTTTTGGCGGCAATTACAATTCCGCCTGTGTTGCGGTCTATTCTGTTTACAAGAGCTGGAACAAAGGAATTTTCATCCTTTGGGTCGTATTCGCCTTTGTCGTAAAGATAATGCTGTATTCTTGAAATAAGGCTGTCAAAGTGGTAGTTTTCGTCCTGATGAACTATAAGTCCCGGCTGCTTGTCCGCAAGAAGTATGTTTTCGTCCTCGTAAACTATTGAAAGCTTTGACGGAGCTTTTAAAAAGTCGTAGCTGTCATATACTGGAGCGTCAAAAAATTCATCCTTAATATACAGGGTGAGAACGTCGCCCTCTTTAAGGCGTGAGGATATTTCGCACTTTTTACCGTTGAGCTTTATGTATTTGGTTCTTATATATTTGTACATCAAGGGCAGAGGCATTGTCTTAAATCTCTTTGTAAGGAATTTATCAAGCCTTTGTCCGCTGTCGTTTTTATTTATTTCAATGGTTCTCATATTACACCGTCCTGTTAGTTTTACGGTAATCATTATACCAAGATAAGAATGTCACTTCAAGAATTTTATGTAACAAGTTTTTTGCCTTTGTATATTATGGTAAAGGGTGATGATTATGAGCCGCTGCAGAAGAGGCCCAAACGCTGTGGCTATTGCTTTCGGCGCCGGATTGATTGTGGCGAGTATATTTGAATGTGAATGTGTAGTCATGATTGCAGCCATAACCATCATAATAATAGCTTTGAGCTGTGGCAGGAGGTAGCTTATGAAAGTTATACTTATTGAAAGACCGAAGTTTTTATCTTTTCTCCTCAGAAGAATTTACCACATTCCAAAAATAAAAACCAACGGAAATCCGGGCTGAAAGCTAAAAACAACTGAATAGTAAGGGCAGAAACATCCGTCTAAAGCTTTTTATGAAAAGGCCGAGACGGATGTTTTATCATTCTGTTGTTTTTGTAATGACAAGAAAAAGAAAATTTATGAATAAAAATGCACATATTCAGACTGTATTTTTTATCTTAGTTACATGTTTTTTACAAAGCACTTGTATTTTTTACCTTATTTATTGACAAAAGCTGAAAATGGTAGTATATTTCAAAGTGCAATAACATTGCGAAGATTATGCATAAAAATGAATAAAATGGAGGTAATTAAAGTGTTCAAGAAATTTATTGCCCTCGCACTTGCATCACTCATGGTAGTGGGCGCACTTGCAGGATGCGGCGGAAACAACACAGACAACACAGCTACAGAAAACACAACTACAGCTGACGGTGCTTCTGAAAACACAGGTGCAACAGGCGGTACTATTAAGATCGGCGCAACAGGCCCTCTCACAGGTGATACTGCTGTTTACGGTAAGGCTGTTCAGAACGGCGCACAGCTGGCTGTTGACGAAATCAACGCAGCAGGCGGCGTAAACGGCTACCAGCTCGAGTTCAAGATGCAGGACGACGAAAACGACGTTGAGAAGGCTGCTACAGCTTACAACGCTCTTAAGGACTGGGGTATGCAGATTTCCCTTGGCTCTGTTACAAGTAAGCCATGTATCAATGTTAACTCTTATGCTTCACAGGACAACATGTTCCTTTTGACTCCTTCTGCTACAGCAGTAGAGAGCATCAGCACAGACAACGCTTTCAGAGTTTGCTTCTCTGACCCTAACCAGGGTGCTAAGTCTGCTGAGTATATTTCACAGCAGGGTCTTGCTACAAAGATTGCTGTAATCTATGACAGCTCTGACCCGTATTCATCAGGTATCTACAACACATTTAAGGCTGAGGCTGAGAAAGACGGTCTTGAGATCGTAGCTGCTGAGGCTTTCACATCTGACGCTAAGTCTGACTTCTCTGTTCACCTCCAGAAGGCACAGAGCGCAGGCGCAGAGCTTGTATTCCTTCCAATCTACTATCAGGAAGCTTCTCTTATCCTCCAGCAGGCTAAGAGCAAGGGCTATGAGCCACTCTTCTTCGGCTGCGACGGTTTGGACGGTATCCTTGCTATGGATAACTTCGACACAAGCCTTGCAGAGGGCGTAATGCTCCTCACACCATTCGCAGCAGACGCTCAGGATGAAAAGACTGTTACTTTCGTTTCTGCTTTCAAAGAGAAGTTCAACGAGACTCCTAACCAGTTTGCAGCAGACGCATACGATGCAATCTATGCAATTAAGGCTGCTTTGGAGAAGGGCAACGTAACAGACCCAACAATGAACTATTCAGACCTTTGCAATATCCTCAAGGTTGCTATGACAGAAATCACTGTTGAGGGCGTTACAGGTACAATCACTTGGACTGCTGACGGTGAGCCTAACAAGGAGCCTAAGGGTATGATTATCGAAGACGGCGCTTACAAAGCAATGTAATTTCGGTATAATACTTTTGTAAATTAAAATTTAAAAATTCCCCGTCTGAGGTATAAAACCCTTGGGCGGGGTTTTGTTTTGATTGAGTTAGACTCCTTTTTTTATTTTTCCGCTTTTACCTGTTTAAAGCTGTAACTTATTAGCCTTTTTGGCGTTTAAAATGCAAAATAATCAGTTTTAATATTGTATTGGTGAAAAAAGTGTGATACAATAAAAATTGTTATTTTATTGGGTATGAAAGGAGAAAAAGTATGGAATTTATTTCATATTTGGTAAACGGCATAAGCCTTGGCAGTATTTATGCCCTTATTGCTTTGGGCTATACTATGGTTTACGGTATTGCTAAAATGCTTAACTTTGCCCATGGCGACGTTATCATGATAGGCGGTTATGTTGTATTTACTTCTATGACTACTATGGGAATGCCCACATGGGTGTCAATCTTAATCGGCATAGTTTTTTGTACTTTGCTCGGTGTTGTAATCGAAAAGGTTGCTTATAAGCCTTTGAGAAACGCAACTTCTTTGGCTGTTCTTATTACAGCTATCGGTATGAGCTATTTCCTCCAGAACCTGGCACTTATTGTGTTTGGAGCAGGCGGAAAGACATTTACCTCTGTAGTAAGCATGAAGCCTATTTCATTGTTTGACGGACAGGTTACAATCTCCGGCGAAACTATTGTTACAATTATAGTTTCCGTTATCCTTATGATTGTGCTTACACTTTTCGTAAACAGAACAAAGCCCGGAAGAGCTATGCTTGCTGTTTCTGAGGACAGAGGCGCTGCACAGCTTATGGGTGTAAACGTAAACAGAACTATTTCCCTTACTTTTGCTATCGGCTCAGGTTTGGCAGCTGTTGCAGGCGTGCTTATGTGTTCTTCATACACAACACTTACACCTTACATCGGTGCTATGCCTGGTATCAGAGCTTTCGTTGCTGCGGTATTCGGCGGTATCGGAAGTATTCCGGGAGCTATGATAGGCGGTATTTTGATTGGTATTATCGAGAATCTTTCAAAAGCTTATATCAGCTCACAGCTTTCCGACGCTATAGTGTTTGCTGTTCTTATTATCGTTTTGCTTGTTAAGCCTACAGGTCTTATGGGCAAAAAGATTGCAGAGAAAGTGTAGGTGATTGGATATGAAAAAGAATGTTTCAAATCTCAATCCTCTTACAAAGAAAAATCTCATCACACTTTTGATGTGCGTTGTTATTTTTGCTATTGTTCAGATTTGGCAGGCTTCCGGAAGCATGGGAAGTCTTTATCAGGGACTTTTGGTTCCTATCTGCATTTATATTATTATGGCTGTTTCCCTTAACCTGGTTGTAGGTTATTTGGGAGAGTTGAGCCTGGGACATGCCGGATTTATGTGCGTCGGTGCATATGTATCAAGTATGTTCTCAATTATGACACAGAATACAATAGACAATTCACTTCTGCGCTTTGCCATTGCAATCCTCATAGGAGGAATCTGTGCAGCTGTTTTCGGAATTATCGTTGGTATTCCTGTTTTAAGACTTCGTGGTGACTATCTTGCCATTGTTACTTTGGCTTTCGGCGAGATTATCAAGAATATTGTAAACGTTCTTTATGTGGGCGTTGACAACAATGGTATACATGTTTCAATAGAAAATTCTGCTAACCTCAATTTGGATTATGCAAACGGTGGCAAGATGATTTTGAACGGCCCTCAGGGAATTACAGGAACTCCGAGAGATTCAACTTTTGTAATCGGATTTATCCTTGTTATGATAACTCTCATTGTTATCATGAACTTTGTAAACTCAAGAACAGGCCGTGCTATCACTGCTATCAGAGATAACAGAATTGCAGCAGCTTCCGTTGGTATAAATGTTACAAAGTACAAGCTCATCGCTTTTGCACTTGCAGCCTTCTTTGCAGGCGTTGCCGGAGCTTTGTATTCACACAACACAGCTTCACTTTCCGCAACAACAAAGAACTTCGGTTACATGATGTCAATCATGGTATTGGTTTATGTTGTTCTGGGCGGTATGGCAAGCATCAGAGGTTCTGTAATAGCTACAATTATCCTCTACGCTTTGCCTGAGGTATTAAGACAGTTCAACGACAATATCAACAATTACAGAATGCTCATATATGCTATTATCCTTATCGTTATGATGATTATAAACAACAACGATACTATTAAGGATAAATTGAACATCTTTAAGAGCAAGTTTAAAAGAAAAAAAGTACCAAAAGAAACAAAGGGGGCTGAAGTCTGATGGCATTGCTTGAAGTAAAAAATCTCGGAATTTCTTTCGGCGGTTTGAGAGCTGTTGACGGACTTAATCTTCGTATTGAGAAGGGTACCCTGTATGGTCTTATCGGCCCTAACGGTGCAGGAAAAACCACTGTGTTTAACCTGCTCACAGGCGTTTACAAGCCTACTATCGGTACTTTTGCCCTTGACGGAGAGGTTCTCAATGGAAAATCACAGGCTCAGATTAACCACAAGGGTATCGCCAGAACATTCCAGAACATCCAGCTTTTCCAGAACACGACCGTGCTGGAAAACGTTGCGGTTGACGGCACAGCGAGATTGTATTACACTGAGGGGCGAATTGTTAACCCCGGGCATGACATTGAGGGCGTGTGGTTCCTGCTGGAATATGCGCGCAAAACCGGTGACGCGGCGCTTGTCGCCAAGGCGGAGGAAATATTCAATTGGGCGATAACCGCCGGATGGGACAAGGAATACGGCGGGCTGCTGTACTTTGTGGTGTTTGTCCTGGACTACAACCGCTCCCGGTTCGAATACTGGCTCAACCCCTGGGCGGATGCCCAGGGCAGCGGCTATCAGCTGTCCCAGAGCCTGCTGACCATCGGCTCCGGCGGCCTGCTGGGCGTGGGACTGGGCAAGAGCCGGCAGAAGTTTTTGTACCTGCCGGAGGAGCACAACGACTTCATCTTCGCCATCGTCTGCGAGGAGCTGGGCCTCATCGGCGCCACGGTCATCATGCTGCTGTTCGCCGCCCTGATCCTCCGGGGCTTCTGGATCGCCCTTCACGCCAGGGACCGGTTCGGCAGCCTGATGGTGGTGGGCGTGGTGACGCTGGTGGGGCTGCAGACCTTTTTGAACATCGGCGTGGTGACGGGCCTGCTGCCCACCACCGGCATCTCCCTGCCGTTTTTCAGCTACGGCGGCACGGCCCTCTCCATCCAGCTGGCGGAGATGGGCATCGTCCTGTCGGTCTCCAGGCAGATGAAGCCCACGAAGGCGGGATAGTTTATTCAATTCGGAATTAGAAATGAGGAATTAGGAATTATGAGAGTGAAGAGTTGAGAGTGGAGAGTGAAGATTTTGTGTTCCGCCGCAGGCGGAACAGTCTTAATCCGTCCGGCTGCGCCGGACACATCAATTCCTAACTCCTAATTCCTAATTCCTAACTCTCACAGCGTGGTGATTCGATGGGAAAACAACTCAAGCGTGTGATCTTCACCTGCGGCGGCACGGCGGGGCATGTGAATCCCGCCATCGCTCTTGCCCAGCTGATGCACGAAAAGGACCCGGAGACAGAGTTCCTGTTCGTGGGGGCGGAGCGGGGGCTGGAAAAGGACCTGATCCCCAAGGCGGGCTATGACTTCCGCACGGTCCACATCTCCAGCTTCCACCGGTCCCTGAAGCCCCGGGAGATCCGGCACAACCTGATCTCCGTGGGGAATCTGATGCGGGCCCCCCGGGAGGCCCGGGCCATCCTGCGGGCGTTTTCGCCGGACGTGGTCATCGGCACCGGCGGCTACGCCAGCTTCCCCATGGTGAAGGCCGCCGCCAAGGCGGGCATCCCCACGGCGGTCCACGAGTCCAACATGGTCCCGGGCCTC
>ERZ779866.296-NODE-296-length-56608-cov-4.465351_pt1 | contig 56608 bp, 47 predicted proteins | sample MGYA00511248_ERZ779866 | MGnify/ENA primary metagenome ERZ779866 (study PRJEB29588, sample SAMEA2155758) | human gut metagenome | biome: human gut; feature: human-associated habitat; material: faeces | place: Denmark | collected 2008/2010 ... | reverse complement strand
AAATAATTTTCTGACCGCGCATTTTTTCAGCAAAACCCCCGTTAATGTGCCATAAAACAAGCAATTTGCCGTTTTTGCAACCGTAATCACACTTCCTGGTGGCATACTAAGGAGGAATAAAAAGAAAAAGGAAGATTAGTAATGCCTTTAAGCGCACAACAGTTAGCTGCACAGAAAAACCTTTCGTATGTTCTGGCTGAGAAGCTGGCGCAACGCATCTTAAAAGGTGAATATGAACCCGGCACCATTTTGCCTGGTGAGATTGAGCTGGGCGAGCAATTTGGAGTGAGTCGTACAGCGGTACGCGAAGCGGTCAAAACGTTAACGGCAAAAGGGATGGTTTTACCGCGACCGCGAATTGGTACCCGGGTCATGCCACAATCAAACTGGAATTTTCTTGATCAGGAATTGCTTACCTGGTGGATGACAGAAGAGAACTTTCATCAGGTCATCGATCACTTTCTGGTTATGCGTATCTGTCTGGAGCCGCAAGCTTGCCTACTGGCTGCAACGGTTGGCACCGCGGAACAGAAGGCGCATCTCAATACGTTAATGGCCGAAATGGCGGCATTAAAAGAGAACTTTCGCCGTGAACGCTGGATCGAAGTCGATATGGCCTGGCATGAGCATATCTATGAAATGAGCGCCAATCCGTTTTTGACCTCATTCGCCTCGCTATTCCATTCGGTTTATCACACTTACTTCACGTCAATTACCAGCGACACAGTGATAAAGCTGGATCTGCACCAGGCGATTGTCGATGCGATTGTCCAAAGCGATGGCGACGCGGCATTTAAAGCTTGTCAGGCGCTGCTACGCTCACCTGATAAGTGACAACCCGATAACAGGACATTGAATGAGCGATAAAAAGAAGCGCAGTATGGCGGGTTTGCCGTGGATCGCGGCGATGGCCTTCTTCATGCAGGCACTTGATGCCACTATTCTGAATACCGCCTTACCCGCAATCGCTCATAGCCTTAATCGTTCTCCTCTCGCGATGCAATCAGCCATCATCAGTTATACGCTGACGGTGGCGATGCTTATTCCGGTAAGCGGATGGCTAGCCGATCGCTTCGGTACGCGTCGCATTTTTACCCTTGCCGTGAGTCTGTTCACATTGGGTTCTCTGGCCTGCGCACTTTCTAATTCGCTACCACAGCTGGTTGTCTTCCGGGTTATTCAGGGGATAGGCGGCGCAATGATGATGCCTGTTGCTCGGCTGGCCTTACTGCGCGCTTATCCTCGTAATGAACTTCTTCCAGTATTGAATTTTGTCGCCATGCCGGGTCTGGTGGGGCCAATTTTAGGCCCCGTTCTTGGCGGCGTGCTGGTCACCTGGGCAACCTGGCACTGGATATTTTTAATCAATATCCCCATAGGTATTGCGGGCCTTCTTTACGCGCGCAAACATATGCCCAATTTCACCACCGCACGACGCAGATTCGATATCACTGGCTTTTTGCTGTTTGGCCTCAGCCTTGTTCTCTTCTCAAGCGGAATAGAGCTATTCGGGGAAAAGATTGTCGCCAGCTGGATTGCCTTGACGGTAATTGTCACCAGCATCGGGTTACTGCTTCTCTATATTCTCCATGCGCGACACACGCCAAACCCATTAATTTCATTAGATTTATTTAAAACCCGCACTTTCTCGATCGGTATCGTAGGCAATATTGCAACCCGTCTGGGGACCGGTTGTGTACCGTTCCTTATGCCATTGATGTTACAGGTAGGATTTGGTTATCAGGCGTTTATTGCCGGCTGTATGATGGCACCGACAGCGTTAGGTTCCATTATTGCAAAATCGATGGTTACCCAAGTCTTACGTCGTCTGGGCTATCGCCATACGTTAGTGGGGATCACGGTGATTATTGGGCTAATGATCGCTCAGTTCTCTTTGCAATCACCGGCAATGGCGATATGGATGCTGATCTTGCCGTTGTTTATATTAGGGATGGCTATGTCGACGCAATTTACCGCGATGAATACCATCACACTTGCCGATCTGACCGATGACAACGCCAGCAGCGGTAACAGTGTTCTGGCGGTCACGCAGCAACTGTCGATTAGTTTAGGCGTTGCTGTAAGTGCGGCCGTCCTTCGCGTTTATGAAGGGATGGAAGGCACAACGACTGTCGAACAATTCCACTATACGTTTATCACGATGGGCATTATTACTGTTGCTTCAGCAGCAATGTTCATGCTTCTGAAAACAACCGATGGTAATAATTTGATCAAAAGACAGCGTAAATCTAAGCCGAACCGCGTTCCATCAGAATCGGAGTAAGTTGTAATCGTTGTTGCTGAAGGGTCGGCTGGGTTATCCGATGGATGAGTACATCAATCGCCAGCTCCCCCAGTTCATCTTTCGGTTGGTGGATAGTGGTTAATGGTGGCGTCATAAAGCTTGCCAGTTCGATATCGTCATAGCCAATCACCGCGATATCCTGCGGAACCTGTAACTCTGCCTGATATAACGCCTGGTAAACGCCAACAGCCATAGCGTCATTTCCGGTAAAGACGGCCTGAGGACGCAGCGGATGTGATAACAGTTGGCGCATGGCGTCAAACCCGCCGTTAAATTCAAAATCACCAGTGACTTCATAGCCATCAGGAATGTTGAGACCCGCACGTTTCATCGCCGCCCGATAACCTTCCAACCGCAGGCGCGCCGGAGTTTTATCCAGCGGACCGGTAATACAGGCGATACGGGTATGACCTTTATCGATCAGATATTGCGTTGCTAAGTCTCCGCCCAGCAACGAGTTATCCTGAATAAGATCGCTGTCGCCATCGAACGGAGCCCAGTCCATCATCACAGTAGGCACTGTCGGATAACGTTGCATGATTTCACGCGAAGGTTGATGCGTTTCGGTGCACAGTAACAGCAAGCCATCAACGCGTTTTTGCATCAGCGTTTCCAGATTGCGATTCATCCGCTGTTCATCTCCTTCGGTATTGCAAAGGACGAGACTATAACCGCGTTCGAAGCAGCTGCGTTCAACGCCACGCACCAGTTCTGAATAGAAAGGATTGGTACTGGCAGTGATCAACATGCCAATGGTATGTGTTTGATTGAGTTTGAGGCTACGCGCCAGGGCTGATGGCGCGTAATTGAGTTCTTTAATCGCCGCTTCAACTTTGGCGGTAATCGCTTCACTGACGAAGCGATCTTTATTGATAACGTGAGAAACTGTTGAGGTAGAAACGCCCGCCAGGCGGGCAACATCTTTCATTGTAGCCAAGCGTCACCTCTGCCTGTCTAAAAATGCGTCGATCTCTTCACGCCACGGTACGGAAGGTTGTGCGCCTTTACGTGTTACGGCAATCGCAGCGGCAGCATGGGCAAACCGAATCGCCTCTGGCAATGGTTTTTCTTCCAGCAACGCCGTGATTAACGCGCCGTTAAAGGTATCTCCGGCAGCAATGGTATCGACAGCCTGCACCCGGAATCCAGGAACGCGCTGACCTTCACCATTCACGCTAGCCCATACACCACGACTTCCTAAAGTAATCAGTACAGTACGGATACCTTTTTCATGCAGTACCTGCGCCGCCTTCGCTGCATCTTCATCATTTTCAACACGAATACCGGTGAGCTTTTCTGCTTCCGTTTCGTTTGGCGTAATAATGTCCACCAGCGCCAGCAGTTCGTCAGGAAGTTCGCGAGCCGGAGCCGGGTTAAGCGCAACGATAGTCTTATTTTGATGGGCGATTTTCGCCGCTGCCATCACACTTTCGAGTGGTGATTCCAGCTGCATTAATAATGCTGACGCGTTGGCAATACGCTCACGTTGCGCTTCCACCAGCGCCGGGGAAAGGGCAGCATTAGCGCCGGCATGAATACCGATGACATTCTCACCTTCGCCATTAACAAAAATCAGCGCCACACCTGTTGATTCGCCTTTGATCACGCTGACCGGAGTAATATCAATGTTATCAGTGGCGAGCTGCTGGCGAACGCTCTCACCAATGCTGTCATCACCCGTACAGGCAATAAACGCGATATTCGCACCGCTACGCCCAGCAGCCACAGCCTGATTCGCGCCTTTGCCGCCAAATGCAACCTGATAGTGGTTACCGGTTACGGTTTCGCCTGGAGTAGGAAAAGATTGAAGATTAAGAATGTGGTCAGCATTAATGCTGCCAAGAACAACGAGGCTGCCTGCGTTTTGCATATTCGGGATGTCCATAAAATGCGCCACCGTGTTAGGGTGGCGCGTGCCCTGCTTTTCTTTATATTACACGTTCATCTGTCGATGACGTATTTATGTCACCATCAGGTCATACAACCTGATTAAAACTACTGCTTAACAACCAGTTTCAGATCAACCGGATACTTAGCCTGAACTTTCTCGCCTTTCAGCACTTTATCTGCGGTTTCGACGCCTTTCGCGCCAATCTGATCGGGTAGCTGAGCGATAGTCGCTGCTAGTTTGCCATCATTCACCGCTTTTTCGCCATCCGGTGTACCGTCAAATCCGACGACCATCACATCCGATTTACCGGCAGTTTGCAGTGCGCGCAGCGCGCCCAGCGCCATTTCATCATTCTGCGCGAATACAGCCTGAACATCCGGATGAGCGGTCAACAGGTTCTGCATTACGTTCAAACCTTTAGTGCGATCAAAATCTGCTGGCTGGCTGGCAAGAACATTAAACTTGTGAGCAGCAACGGCCTGCTGGAAGCCTTCGCCACGTTCACGGGCTGCGGATGTACCAGCAATGCCTTGCAGCTCGATAACTTTGGCACCTTCACCCGCTTTCTTCGCGATGTAATCACCGGCGATTTTGCCACCCAGTACGTTATCAGAAGCAATGTGGCTCACCACTTCACCTTTCGTTGCCTGGCGGTCAAGAGTGATAACCGGGATGTTCGCCTGGTTAGCCATCTTCACAGCATTACCTACTGCGTCGGAGTCGGTCGGGTTAATCAGCAGAATTTTGGTGCCGCGAACGGTTAAGTCCTGCACGTTCGCCAGCTCTTTCGCCGGGTTGTTCTGGGAGTCCAGCACCACCAGGTTATAGCCAAGCTTATCCGCCTCTTTCTGCGCGCCATCTTTCAGCGATACAAAGAACGGGTTGTTAAGCGTGGAGACCACCAGCGCGATGGTGTCTTTTGCCATCGCATTCGCACTGACGGTGGCGCTTAGCGCAACAGCGGAAACCAGGGTAGCCAGTTTTTTCATGTTCATATTCAAGATGTCCTGTAGTCGTTATTACTGCTTTTTGTTGTCTACCAGCACCGCCAGCAAAATCACCACCGCTTTGACGATCATCTGGTAATAGGAGGAAACACCTAACAAATTCAATCCATTATTAAGGAAGCCAAGAATTAATGCGCCGATCAACGTCCCAACAATGCGACCTTTTCCGCCCGCCAGACTCGTACCGCCCAGAACCACCGCAGCAATAGCATCCAGCTCATAGCCAGTCCCCGCCGTGGGTTGTGCGGAGGAGAGACGCGCCACTTCAATGATCCCGGCCAGCGATGCCAGCAGACCACAAAGAGAATAGACGATGATTTTGATTTTATTGACGTTGATACCAGAAAGACGCGTTGCCGCTTCGTTGCCGCCCAGCGCGTAGATGTAACGCCCCAGACGCGTGTGATGCAGCATGTACCAGGCCGCGAGGAAGACAATCCCCATGATCCAGACTGGCGTCGGTACGCCCAGCGGACGACCAATACCAAACCAGCCAAACAGATCGGCGTTCTCAGTAAAGCCGGTATTCACTGGGCTACCGTTGGTATAAACCATGGTCACGCCGCGCAGTAAAAGCATCATAACCAGCGTAGCGATAAACGCCTGAACGCGACCTTTCGCTACAATCACCCCGGTTACCGCACCAATTGCGGCACCTAACGCGAGAGCGGCAGCGACAGCCACCAGCGCATTGACTTCAATGCCGACGATAGATGCAGCAACTGCGCCGGTTAGCGCCAACAGAGAACCTACAGACAAGTCGATGCCCGACGTCAGGATCACCAGCGTCATCCCGACCGCCATAATGGCGTTCACCGAGGTTTGCTGGAGAATATTGAATAAGTTATTGATGGTGAAAAAGTTCGGGCTTAACGTCGAGACAATCGCGATCAGCACCAGCAGAGCGATAAGCGATTTCTGCTCCATCAGCCACGCTTTCGTGAAATAACGGCGACCAGAGACAGTCTGGGTTGTCATTTTTTTACTCCTGATTCACGCGATTAAGCTTGCCCACAGCGGCAGCCATTAACACTTCCTGGGTGGCCTGCTCACGAGTAAATTCCCCGCTGAGATGCCCTTCATGCATGACGATGATGCGATCGCTCATGCCTAATACTTCTGGCATCTCCGATGACACCAGAATGATGCTCAAGCCATCGGCTTTGAACTGGTTAATCAGTTGATAGATCTCTTTTTTCGCGCCGACATCTACGCCACGGGTAGGTTCATCAAGGATCAACACTTTGGGGCGTGTCATCAGACCGCGGGCAATCGCCACTTTTTGCTGATTGCCACCGGAAAGCAGACCAATTGCCTGTTCCATCGACGGTGTTTTCACATTAAACAGACGAATGAAATCACTCACAGCCTGCTGTTCATCGGCATGCTTCAAACTGCCGCCAGCGCGGCTGAAGTAGCGCAGCGCTGTCAGCGACATGTTCTCTTTTACTGACATGCCCAACACTAAACCGTCACGTTTACGGTCTTCGGAGATATACACAATGCCGCTTGCCAGGCCATCCTGCGGTGAACGGGTAACGACTTCATGCCCATCCAGGGTGACGTAACCGCTGGTGCGCGGTAGTGCGCCGTAGAGCACTTTCATCAGTTCGGTACGACCTGCGCCCATCAAACCAGAGACGCCAAGAATTTCGCCTTTGCGTAAAGTAAAAGAGACATCGTTAACGCCAGGTCCGCAGAGATTATCGACTTTCAGGCGGATATCTCCCGGCGCTTTGTCCAGGTGTGGATATTGATCTTCTAGCTTGCGGCCCACCATCATCTCAATCAGCGAATCTTCGGTCAGTGATGCCACTTCGCGCTCAGCAATAAATTGCCCGTCACGAAAAACGGTAACGTCATCGCAAATCTCGAAGATTTCTTTCATGCGGTGGGAGATATAGACAATACCGCGGCCTTGCGATTTCAGCTCGCGTATGACGCGGAACAGGGATTCGGTTTCGGTATCGGTCAGCGCATCGGTCGGTTCATCCATAATGATGACTTTCGACTCAAAGCTCAGCACTTTGGCGATTTCAACCATTTGCTGGTCACCGATGGAAAGATCGCCCACCAGCTTGTCGCTTTTAAAGCGCAGGTTAAGTTTAGCCAGCAATTTATCCGCTTCGGCATACATGGTTTTCCAGTCAATTTTGCCAAAGCGATTAACAAACTCACGACCGAGGAAAATGTTTTCGGCAATGGTCAACTGCGGGATCAGGTTCAGTTCCTGATGGATAATCCCAATCCCGGCTTCCTGGGAAGATTTCGGCCCGGTAAATGTCGTTTCTTTCCCCAGCCATAAAAGCGTGCCGGCATCGCGAGCATAGATACCAGTAAGCACTTTCATCATGGTGGATTTACCCGCGCCGTTTTCGCCCACCAGCGCCATCACGCGGCCCGGATAGACATTTAACGCTGCGCCCGAGAGGGCTTTTACGCCCGGGAAGGCTTTATCGATGCCTTTAAGCTGAAGTAATGCTTCCATGACGGCCTCAGAACGTCACGCCAGCACAGAGAATGATATTCGCATACGGAGAACATTCTCCGCTGCGAATTACCGCCTGACTTTCTGCGGTTTGTTGTTTGAATTGTTCATGCGTGGTGTAACGAATTTCAATGGTATTTCCCTGGTGTTTTTGCAGCTGCTCAAGGTGAGTGAGCAACGTTTCGTGGAGTTGCGGATTATGTTGTTTGATCTCTTCCGCGATAATGGCAGCCTCGACCTGCATTTCATTTGTGACGACGCCCAGCACCTGCATAAAAGAAGGTACACCCTGGGTTAATGCCATATCGATACGCGTTGTACTTTTGGGGATGGGTAAACCAGCATCACACACCACCAGCGTATCGGTATGTCCCAGACGGGAGATCACCGATGAAATATCAGAATTAAGAACGGTGCCTTTTTTCATTTTTTTCTCCATCAGCGAAACGTTTCGCTGACCCGCAGTTTAATCCTGACTGAGTTGGGAAAACCATCGTGACGTTACGGAAATGTGATCAACCTCGAAACGTTTTACATGGTGATTAACCATGAAAACAAAAACGCCCCCTTATGGAGAAAGGAGGCGTCTGGCGTTAGATTTCGACCTGAGTACCCAGTTCGATAACCCTGTTTGGCGGAATTTCAAATTGATCTGGTGCACGCAGCGCATTACGTTGCAGCAGCAAGTACAGCTTGCCGCGCAGACGCAAATACCACGGGCGTTTGCCGAGGATCAACGACTCATGCGACATAAAGAAGGAGGTTTCCATCATCCGGCAACTTAATCCTTCCAGACCGCAGCGGTGGAAAACTTCTTCCACGTTTGGCGTTTCTCGCCAACCATAACTTGCCACCACGCGCCAGAAAGTGGGCGACAGTTGTTCAATCTGTACCCGACGGACATTATGGACATATGGCGCGTCTTCGGTACGCAGAGTTAACAGAATCACCCGCTCATGCAATACCTTGTTATGTTTAAGGTTATGCATCAGCGCAAAGGGAATGACGTTGATTGCACGCGACATATACACCGCGGTCCCGGGCACGCGAACAGGCGGTGATTTCTCCAGCGAAGCAATCATCGCTTCCAGAGAGTTACCATGTTCATGCATCCGCCGCAGCAAGCGGAAACGCTCGCTCTTCCAGGTGGTCATCACGATAAACATCACAGTACCGAGGCTCAATGGCAACCAGCCGCCGGAGAGCAGTTTATCGAGGTTAGCGGTGAACAATGGAATATCGACACAAAGGAAAGCAATCAGGATCAGCGCAACAAAATACTTATTCCAGTGCCAGTTCTGACGTGCCACGGTAGTCGAGAGAATAGACGTCAGCACCATGGTTCCGGTCACCGCAATCCCGTACGCCGCCGCCAGGTTGCTGGAGTGCTCAAAGCTGACAATCACAATCACGACCGCGACATAGAGCATCCAGTTCACAAACGGAATATAGATTTGCCCTGACTCCATTTCGGAGGTGTGAATAATGCGCATCGGCGACAAATATCCCAGACGTACCGCCTGACGCGTCAATGAGAAGACGCCAGAGATAACCGCCTGCGAGGCAATTACCGTCGCCAGTGCGGCGATGATCAGCAGCGGGATCAGCGCCCAGTCCGGTGCCAACAGGAAGAACGGGTTCTTAATCGCTTCCGGGTTCTTTAACAACAGCGCTCCCTGACCGAAGTAATTAAGGGTCAAGGAAGGTAATACGACGGTGAACCACGCCAGGCGAATAGGGAACTTACCAAAGTGCCCCATATCAGCATACAGCGCCTCGACCCCCGTAATCGACAACACCACTGCCCCTAATGCAATAAAAGAAACCGTTTTGTATTCAAGGAAGAAATGCACCGCCCACATTGGATTCAGCGCATGCAGCACTTCCGGGTTAGCAATAATGCTACGTAACCCCAGTCCTGCCAGAATCAAAAACCAGGTCAGCATGATCGGCGCAAACAGCTTACCGACCATAGCCGTGCCATGTTTTTGAATCATAAATAATAAAGTGAGAACGATAATTGAGAGGGGAACTATCCAGGTATCCAGCTGCGGGGCGACGATTTCCAGACCTTCAATGGCTGACATCACCGAAATAGCGGGTGTTATGACGACTTCACCATAGAAAAAGCTGCCGCCGATTAGCCCCATAATCACCAGCATTGATGTGGTTCGCGCCGACGTATTACGCCCGGCAAGCGACATCAACGTCAGGATCCCCCCCTCACCGGCGTTATCTGCCCGCATCACGAAGGTGAGATATTTAATGGAAACCACAAAGATTAGCAGCCAGAAGATCAGCGATAAAAAGCCAAACACGGCATCGCGTTCAACGCCAAAACCAAACTGGCCGGACAAACATTCACGAAGTGTATATAACGGGCTGGTACCAATATCGCCGTAGACAACTCCAATCGCCGCGAGGGTAATCGCGGGCAATGATTGCTTATTATCAGTGCTCATAGACTAGTCTTTCGTTGAAATATGAAATGTGTGCTTAGTCCCTTGGCCCACAAAAAAGCGCACAGTATGCACGATTAACGGCAAAATCGTACTCCTAAATGCGGCCACATTAACCTGGCTCAAAGAAAAATACCCCCCCCTTTGAGACTATTTTAGCCACCAGCAAGAAACGTCTATACTCGCAATTTACGCAGAACTTTTGACGAAAGGACGCCACTTCATTATGGCTCACCCTCATTTATTAGCGGAAAGAATTTCCCGCCTGAGCAGTTCGTTGGAAAAGGGGCTTTATGAACGTAGCCACGCCATCCGCTTGTGTTTATTAGCGGCATTAAGTGGTGAAAGTGTGTTCCTCCTTGGCCCGCCAGGTATTGCCAAAAGTTTGATCGCCCGGCGCTTAAAATTCGCCTTTCAGAATGCCCGCGCGTTTGAATATCTGATGACCCGCTTCTCCACGCCGGAAGAAGTTTTTGGTCCCCTTTCTATTCAGGCGCTAAAAGATGAAGGGCGCTATGAACGTTTAACCAGCGGTTACCTGCCGGAAGCAGAAATTGTCTTTCTGGATGAGATCTGGAAAGCGGGCCCGGCAATTCTTAATACCTTGCTCACCGCCATTAACGAGCGCCAGTTCCGCAACGGTGCACACGTAGAAAAAATCCCGATGCGTCTGCTGGTGGCGGCCTCCAACGAGCTGCCGGAAGCAGACAGCAGTCTGGAAGCGTTATATGACCGCATGCTGATTCGTCTGTGGTTAGATAAAGTGCAGGATAAAGCGAATTTCCGCTCCATGCTGACCAGTCAACAGGATGAAAACGACAATCCGGTTCCTGATGCCTTGCAGGTCACAGATGAAGAATATGAACGCTGGCAGAAAGAGATTGGTGAAATTACGCTGCCCGATCATGTATTTGAGCTGATTTTTATGCTGCGCCAGCAACTGGATAAATTACCGGATGCGCCTTATGTCTCGGATCGTCGCTGGAAAAAAGCGATCCGCTTATTGCAGGCCAGCGCCTTTTTTAGCGGTCGCAGTGCTGTTGCCCCGGTAGATCTCATTTTGCTGAAAGATTGCCTGTGGTATGACGCGCAAAGCCTGAATTTGATACAACAACAAATTGATGTATTGATGACCGGTCACGCCTGGCAACAGCAAGGGATGTTGACTCGCCTTGGCGCGATTGTGCAACGTCACCTGCAACTCCAGCAGCAACAAAGCGATAAAACAGCCTTAACGGTAATTCGTCTGGGCGGCATTTTCAGCCGTCGTCAGCAGTATCAACTTCCTGTTAACGTTACTGCTTCCACTCTGACTCTGCTGCTGCAAAAACCGTTAAAATTGCATGATATGGAAGTGGTTCATATCTCCTTTGAGCGTAACGCGCTGGAACAGTGGCTGAGTAAAGGTGGTGAAATTCGCGGCAAACTGAACGGTATCGGCTTTGCCCAGAAATTGAATCTGGAAGTGGATAGCGCCCAACATCTTGTTGTACGCGATGTAAGTTTACAAGGCAGTACGCTGGCACTTCCCGGTTCATCGGCTGAAGGTCTGCCAGGTGAAATAAAACAACAACTGGAAGAGCTTGAAAGTGACTGGCGCAAGCAACACGCTTTATTCAGCGAACAGCAAAAATGTCTGTTTATCCCTGGCGACTGGTTAGGTCGCATTGAAGCCAGCCTACAGGATGTCGGCGCACAGATTCGCCAGGCACAACAATGCTAACGCTGGATACGCTTAATGTGATGCTGGCCGTCAGCGAAGAGGGATTGATCGAAGAGATGATCATCGCGCTGCTGGCCTCACCGCAGCTGGCAGTCTTCTTTGAAAAATTCCCACGACTGAAGGCTGCAATCACTGATGATGTTCCCCGCTGGCGTGAGGCGCTGCGCAGTCGGCTGAAAGATGCCCGAGTCCCGCCGGAACTCACCGAAGAGGTGATGTGCTATCAGCAAAGCCAGCTCCTCTCCACGCCGCAGTTTATTGTGCAGCTACCACAGATCCTGGACTTACTGCATCGTCTGAATTCCCCATGGGCAGAACAAGCCCGACAGTTGGTTGATGCTAACAGCACGATCACTTCAGCGTTACATACGCTTTTCCTCCAGCGTTGGCGTTTAAGTCTGATCGTGCAAGCAACGACGTTAAATCAACAGCTATTAGAAGAAGAACGCGAACAACTGTTAAGTGAAGTTCAGGAACGCATGACGCTGAGCGGACAACTTGAACCGATTCTCGCAGATAACAATACCGCAGCTGGTCGTCTGTGGGATATGAGCGCCGGTCAGCTTAAACGTGGCGACTATCAGTTGATTGTGAAATACGGTGAATTTCTTAACGAACAGCCGGAACTGAAACGCCTGGCAGAACAGCTGGGGCGTTCCCGGGAAGCCAAATCAATACCGCGTAACGATGCGCAGATGGAAGCCTTCCGCACCATGGTGCGCGAACCGGCAACTGTTCCTGAGCAGGTTGATGGTCTGCAACAAAGCGATGATATTTTACGTCTCCTGCCGCCAGAACTGGCGACACTAGGGATAACGGAACTGGAGTATGAGTTTTACCGTCGGCTGGTGGAAAAACAGTTGCTCACCTATCGCCTGCACGGTGAGTCGTGGCGTGAAAAAGTGATCGAACGTCCGGTGGTACATAAAGATTACGATGAACAGCCGCGCGGGCCGTTTATTGTCTGTGTGGATACTTCCGGCTCAATGGGCGGCTTTAATGAACAGTGTGCGAAAGCGTTCTGCCTGGCCTTGATGCGCATTGCTCTCGCTGAAAACCGGCGCTGCTATATTATGCTATTTTCCACCGAGATCGTCCGTTATGAGCTTTCAGGCCCACAAGGCATCGAACAAGCAATCCGTTTTTTAAGCCAGCAGTTTCGTGGCGGCACCGATCTTGCCAGTTGTTTTCGCGCCATTATGGAACGCTTGCAAAGCAGGGAATGGTTTGATGCCGACGCGGTGGTGATTTCTGATTTTATCGCTCAGCGGTTGCCTGACGACGTGACGAGTAAAGTGAAAGAGCTGCAGCGGGTACATCAGCATCGCTTTCATGCCGTGGCGATGTCGGCACACGGCAAACCCGGCATCATGCGCATTTTCGATCATATCTGGCGCTTTGATACCGGGATGCGAAGCCGCCTGCTCAGACGCTGGCGGCGATAAATTATTACAGCAGAGAAGGGACGTTCTCGCGAACAGCAGCTGGCCATACACCACACTGAACCTGGCCGATATGCGGCAGTTGCAGCAGCAGCATGGTCAAACGAGACTGGCCGATACCGCCGCCGATGGTCTGCGGCATTTCACCGCGCAGCAGCGCCTGATGCCACTCCAGCTCCAGACGATCTTCATCACCGGTCAGCGCCAACTGATGCTTCAACGTGTCGGCATCCACGCGGATCCCCATGGAAGAAAGCTCAAACGCATCTTCCAGTACAGGGTTCCACACCAGAATATCGCCGTTCAGACCCGCATGACCCAGCTCTGACGGGGTGCTCCAGTCATCATAATCCGGTGCGCGCACGTCGTGGCGATGACCATCGCTCAGCTTGCCGCCAATCCCGACAAGGAATACCGCGCCAAGATCTTTCGCTATCGCCCGCTCACGCCCTTTGGCATCGAGATCCGGATAACGAGACAGTAACTCCTGGCTGTGTACGAAGTGGATCTGATCCGGCAGGAACGGTGCCAGGCCAAACTCTTCGCTAACCGCAGCTTCGGTTGCTTTAATTCCCGCCCAGATCGCCTCTACCGTGCTTTTCAGAGTCGAGAATTGACGCTCACCGTCGCCCATTACGCGTTCCCAGTCCCACTGGTCAACATAGACCGAGTGCAACGGAGAAAGACGGTCTTCATCGGGGCGAAGGGCTTTCATGTGCGTGTACAGTCCTTCGCCCGCGCTGAAGTCGTGTTGCCCTAAGGTCTGACGTTTCCACTTCGCCAGTGAATGAACCACTTCGAACTGGGCATCAGGCAGAGCTTTCACTTTTACCTGCACCGCTTTTTCACAGCCCGACAAGTTATCCTGCGTGCCATCCCCCACACGGCTAAGAATCGGCGCCTGGACTTCGATCAGCCCCAGACGTTCTTCCAGTTGGCGAGAAAAGTGAGATTTCACGAAGCTAATTTGGCGTTGTTTGGCAATGTAAGCGGTTTTCATTTTTTATACTCCTGCGTCCTGTTGCTTATGATTAAGCAACAAAAACCGACACACATGCAATAATCATTCAATAAAAAGCCTAACACACTTTTGATTCATTAAAAAAGAAGGCTAAAATAGAATGAATCATCAATCTGCATAAGAAAATCCTATGGAAAATTATCTGATCGACAATCTGGACCGTGGCATCCTGGAAGCATTAATGGGCAATGCGCGCACCGCTTACGCCGAACTGGCGAAACAATTTGGCGTCAGTCCGGGGACGATTCACGTTCGAGTAGAGAAAATGAAGCAGGCGGGGATCATTACCGGGGCGCGTATTGATGTCAGCCCGAAGCAGCTCGGTTATGACGTAGGCTGCTTTATCGGCATTATATTAAAGAGCGCCAAAGACTACCCTTCCGCGCTGGCAAAGCTGGAAAGCCTTGATGAAGTCACTGAAGCCTATTACACAACCGGCCACTACAGCATCTTTATAAAAGTGATGTGCCGTTCGATCGACGCTCTCCAGCATGTACTTATCAACAAGATCCAAACAATTGATGAAATTCAGTCCACCGAGACATTGATCGTCCTGCAAAACCCGATCATGCGTACCATCAAGCCATAATCGGCTTTTTTAATCCCATACTTTTCCACAGGTAGATCCCAACGCGTTCACAGCGTACAATACGCCACTCTTAATAAAGGTGGCGGTTTATGGCAGATATCACTCTTATCAGCGGCAGCACCCTCGGCGGTGCCGAATATGTAGCAGAACACCTGGCTGAAAAGCTGGAAGAGGCGGGTTTTACCACCGAAACGCTGCACGGTCCGCTGTTGGAAGATTTATCTGCCTCGGGGATCTGGCTGATTATCAGCTCCACCCACGGTGCCGGAGATATTCCGGACAACCTTTCTCCTTTCTATGAAGCATTGCAGGAACAGAAGCCCGATCTTTCTGCGGTCCGCTTTGGCGCAATCGGTATTGGCAGTCGTGAATATGACACCTTTTGTGGGGCTATCGATAAACTCGAGGCAGAACTCAAAAATTCCGGTGCAAAACAGACAGGCGAAACACTGAAGATCAACATTCTTGATCACGACATTCCGGAAGATCCGGCAGAAGAATGGCTGGGATCGTGGATTAATTTACTCAAATAAGTATACAGATCGTGCGATCTACTGTGGATAACTCTGTCAGGAAGCTTGGATCAACCGGTAGTTATCCAAAGAACAACCGTTGTTCAGTTTTTGAGTTGTGTATAACCCCTCATTCTGATCCCAGCTTATACGGTCCAGGATCACCGATCATTCACAGTTAATGATCCTTTCCAGGTTGTTGATCTTAAAAGCCGGATCCTTGTTATCCACAGGGCAGTGCGATCCTAATAAGAGATCACAATAGAACAGATCTCTAAATAAATAGATCTTCTTTTTAATACCCAGGATCCCAGGTCTTTCTCAAGCCGACAAAGTTGAGTAGAATCCACGGCCCGGGCTTCAATCCATTTTCATACCGCGTTATGCGAGGCAATCACCATGTTTTATCCGGATCCTTTTGACGTCATCATCATTGGCGGGGGTCATGCAGGCACCGAGGCCGCGATGGCCGCGGCGCGTATGGGTCAACAGACTCTGCTTTTGACACACAATATCGACACTCTGGGGCAGATGAGCTGCAACCCGGCGATCGGCGGTATTGGGAAGGGACATCTGGTAAAAGAAGTGGATGCACTCGGCGGTCTGATGGCGAAAGCGATCGATCAAGCGGGTATCCAGTTTAGGATACTAAACGCAAGCAAAGGACCGGCGGTTCGCGCTACCCGAGCTCAGGCGGATCGTGTGCTCTACCGTCAGGCGGTACGTACGGCGCTGGAGAACCAACCGAACCTGATGATCTTCCAGCAGGCGGTTGAAGATCTTATTGTCGAAAACGATCGCGTGGTCGGTGCTGTTACCCAAATGGGACTGAAGTTCCGTGCCAAAGCCGTCGTGCTCACCGTTGGGACGTTCCTCGACGGTAAAATTCATATCGGTCTGGATAATTACAGCGGTGGCCGTGCTGGTGATCCGCCGTCCATTCCGCTTTCTCGCCGTTTGCGTGAACTGCCGCTGCGCGTTGGTCGTCTGAAAACCGGGACACCACCGCGTATTGATGCTCGAACTATCGACTTTAGTGTGCTGGCGCAACAGCATGGCGATAACCCAATGCCGGTATTCTCGTTTATGGGCAATGCGTCCCAGCATCCCCAGCAGGTGCCGTGTTATATCACTCATACCAACGAGAAAACCCATGATGTGATCCGCAGTAACCTCGATCGTAGCCCAATGTATGCAGGGGTGATCGAAGGTGTCGGCCCACGCTACTGCCCGTCGATCGAAGACAAAGTCATGCGCTTCGCCGACAGAAATCAGCATCAGATCTTCCTTGAACCGGAAGGACTGACCTCTAATGAAATTTATCCGAACGGTATCTCCACCAGCCTGCCGTTCGATGTGCAGATGCAAATCGTCCGCTCTATGCAGGGGATGGAAAACGCGAAGATCGTGCGTCCGGGTTATGCCATTGAGTATGACTTCTTCGATCCTCGCGACCTGAAACCGACGCTGGAGAGCAAGTTTATCCAGGGGCTGTTCTTTGCTGGTCAGATTAACGGCACTACCGGTTACGAAGAAGCCGCTGCGCAAGGTTTGCTGGCCGGTCTTAACGCTGCCCGTCTGTCTGCTGACAAAGAAGGTTGGGCTCCGGCACGTTCTCAGGCGTATCTCGGCGTACTAGTTGATGACCTGTGCACTTTAGGAACCAAAGAACCGTATCGTATGTTTACTTCGCGCGCAGAATATCGTCTGATGCTACGCGAAGATAATGCGGATCTGCGTTTGACTGAAATCGGTCGTGAACTGGGCCTGGTGGATGACGAACGTTGGGCGCGCTTTAACGAGAAACTTGAGAATATCGAGCGTGAGCGTCAGCGTCTGAAATCGACCTGGGTAACCCCGTCGGCGGAAGCTGCAGCCGAAGTGAATGCTCACCTGACTGCGCCGCTTTCCCGTGAAGCCAGTGGTGAAGATCTGCTGCGTCGTCCGGAAATGACTTATGAAAAATTAACCACGCTGACGCCGTTTGCCCCTGCGTTGACAGACGAACAGGCGGCGGAACAGGTTGAGATTCAGGTTAAATACGAAGGTTATATCGCGCGCCAGCAAGATGAGATCGAAAAGCAGCTGCGTAACGAGAACACCCTGCTACCCGCGACACTGGATTACCGCCAGGTATCCGGTCTTTCTAACGAAGTGATCGCCAAACTTAACGATCACAAACCAGCCTCTATCGGCCAGGCTTCGCGTATTTCTGGCGTCACGCCTGCGGCCATCTCCATTCTGCTGGTGTGGCTGAAAAAACAGGGTATGCTGCGTCGTAGCGCATAACGCATTAAAAATGCCTGGTAAGCACCCGCTTACCAGGCAACGCATCAAGAACAGGTAATCACCGTGCTCAACAAACTCTCCTTACTGCTGAAAGACGCAGGTATTTCGCTTACCGATCACCAGAAAAACCAGCTTATTGCCTACGTGAATATGCTGCATAAATGGAACAAAGCGTACAACCTGACTTCGGTCCGCGATCCTAATGAGATGCTGGTACGCCATATTCTCGATAGCATTGTGGTGGCACCGTATCTGCAAGGTGAACGGTTTATCGATGTCGGCACCGGACCAGGACTGCCAGGCATTCCACTCTCTATCGTGCGTCCTGAAGCCCATTTCACTCTGTTGGATAGCCTTGGTAAACGCGTGCGTTTCCTTCGTCAGGTGCAACATGAGCTTAAACTGGAGAATATTGAACCAGTACAGAGCAGGGTAGAAGAGTTTCCTTCAGAGCCGCCATTTGATGGCGTAATTAGCCGCGCTTTTGCCTCTCTGAACGATATGGTGAGCTGGTGCCACCATCTTCCTGGTGAGCAAGGCCGTTTCTACGCGCTGAAAGGGCAAATGCCGGAAGATGAAATCGCTTTGTTGCCCGAAGAATATCAGGTCGAATCAGTGGTTAAACTTCAGGTTCCAGCCCTGGATGGCGAACGTCATCTGGTGGTGATTAAAGCAAATAAAATTTAATTTTTATCAAAAAAATCATAAAAAATTGACCGGTTAGACTGTTAACAACAACCAGGTTTTCTACTGATATAACTGGTTACATTTAACGCCACGTTCACTCTTTTGCATCAACAAGATAACGTGGCTTTTTTTGGTAAGCAGAAAATAAGTCATTAGTGAAAATATCAGTCTGCTAAAAATCGGCGCTAAGAACCATCATTGGCTGTTAAAACATTATTAAAAATGTCAATGGGTGGTTTTTGTTGTGTAAATGTCATTTATTAAAACAGTATCTGTTTTTAGACTGAAATATCATAAACTTGCAAAGGCATCATTTGCCAAGTAAATAAATATGCTGTGCGCGAACATGCGCAATATGTGATCTGAAGCACGCTTTATCACCAGTGTTTACGCGTTATTTACAGTTTTTCATGATCGAACAGGGTTAGCAGAAAAGTCGCAATTGTATGCACTGGAAAAATATTTAAACATTTATTCACCTTTTGGCTACTTATTGTTTGAAATCACGGGGGCGCACCGTATAATTTGACCGCTTTTTGATGCTTGACTCTAAGCCTTAAAGAAAGTTTTATACGACACGCGGCATACCTCGAAGGGAGCAGGAGTGAAAAACGTGATGTCTGTGTCGCTCGTGAGTCGAAACGTTGCTCGGAAGCTTCTGCTCGTTCAGTTACTGGTGGTGATAGCAAGTGGATTGCTGTTCAGCCTCAAAGACCCCTTCTGGGGCGTCTCTGCAATAAGCGGGGGCCTGGCAGTCTTTCTGCCTAACGTTTTGTTTATGATATTTGCCTGGCGTCACCAGGCGCATACACCAGCGAAAGGCCGGGTGGCCTGGACATTCGCATTTGGCGAAGCTTTCAAAGTTCTGGCGATGTTGGTGTTACTGGTGGTGGCGTTGGCGGTTTTAAAGGCGGTATTCTTGCCGCTGATCGTTACGTGGGTTTTGGTGCTGGTGGTTCAGATACTGGCACCGGCTGTAATTAACAACAAAGGGTAAAAGGCATCATGGCTTCAGAAAATATGACGCCGCAGGATTACATAGGACACCACCTGAATAACCTTCAGCTGGACCTGCGTACATTCTCGCTGGTGGATCCACAAAACCCCCCAGCCACCTTCTGGACAATCAATATTGACTCCATGTTCTTCTCGGTGGTGCTGGGTCTGTTGTTCCTGGTTTTATTCCGTAGCGTAGCCAAAAAGGCGACCAGCGGTGTGCCAGGTAAGTTTCAGACCGCGATTGAGCTGGTGATCGGCTTTGTTAATGGTAGCGTGAAAGACATGTACCATGGCAAAAGCAAGCTGATTGCTCCGCTGGCCCTGACGATCTTCGTCTGGGTATTCCTGATGAACCTGATGGATTTACTGCCTATCGACCTGCTGCCGTACATTGCTGAACATGTACTGGGTCTGCCTGCACTGCGTGTGGTTCCGTCTGCGGACGTGAACGTAACGCTGTCTATGGCATTGGGCGTATTTATCCTGATTCTGTTCTACAGCATCAAAATGAAAGGCATCGGCGGCTTCACGAAAGAGTTGACGCTGCAGCCGTTCAATCACTGGGCGTTCATTCCTGTCAACTTAATCCTTGAAGGGGTAAGCCTGCTGTCCAAACCAGTTTCACTTGGTTTGCGACTGTTCGGTAACATGTATGCCGGTGAGCTGATTTTCATTCTGATTGCTGGTCTGTTGCCGTGGTGGTCACAGTGGATCCTGAATGTGCCGTGGGCCATTTTCCACATCCTGATCATTACGCTGCAAGCCTTCATCTTCATGGTTCTGACGATCGTCTATCTGTCGATGGCGTCTGAAGAACATTAATTTACCAACACTACTACGTTTTAACTGAAACAAACTGGAGACTGTCATGGAAAACCTGAATATGGATCTGCTGTACATGGCTGCCGCTGTGATGATGGGTCTGGCGGCAATCGGTGCTGCGATCGGTATCGGCATCCTCGGGGGTAAATTCCTGGAAGGCGCAGCGCGTCAACCTGATCTGATTCCTCTGCTGCGTACTCAGTTCTTTATCGTTATGGGTCTGGTGGATGCTATCCCGATGATCGCTGTAGGTCTGGGTCTGTACGTGATGTTCGCTGTCGCGTAGTAAGCGTTGCTTTTATTTAAAGAGCAATATCAGAACGTTAACTAAATAGAGGCATTGTGCTGTGAATCTTAACGCAACAATCCTCGGCCAGGCCATCGCGTTTGTCCTGTTCGTTCTGTTCTGCATGAAGTACGTATGGCCGCCATTAATGGCAGCCATCGAAAAACGTCAAAAAGAAATTGCTGACGGCCTTGCTTCCGCAGAACGAGCACATAAGGACCTTGACCTTGCAAAGGCCAGCGCGACCGACCAGCTGAAAAAAGCGAAAGCGGAAGCCCAGGTAATCATCGAGCAGGCGAACAAACGCCGCTCGCAGATTCTGGACGAAGCGAAAGCTGAGGCAGAACAGGAACGTACTAAAATCGTGGCCCAGGCGCAGGCAGAAATTGAAGCCGAGCGTAAACGTGCCCGTGAAGAGCTGCGTAAGCAAGTTGCTATCCTGGCTGTTGCTGGCGCCGAGAAGATCATCGAACGTTCCGTGGATGAAGCTGCTAACAGCGACATCGTGGATAAACTTGTCGCTGAACTGTAAGGAGGGAGGGGCTGATGTCTGAATTTATTACGGTAGCTCGCCCCTACGCCAAAGCAGCTTTTGACTTTGCCGTCGAACACCAAAGTGTAGAACGCTGGCAGGACATGCTGGCGTTTGCCGCCGAGGTAACCAAAAACGAACAAATGGCAGAGCTTCTCTCTGGCGCGCTTGCGCCAGAAACGCTCGCCGAGTCGTTTATCGCAGTTTGTGGTGAGCAACTGGACGAAAACGGTCAGAACCTGATTCGGGTAATGGCTGAAAATGGTCGTCTTAACGCGCTCCCGGATGTTCTGGAGCAGTTTATTCACCTTCGTGCCGTGAGTGAGGCTACCGCTGAGGTAGACGTCATTTCCGCTGCCGCACTGAGTGAACAACAGCTCGCGAAAATTTCTGCTGCGATGGAAAAACGTCTGTCACGCAAAGTTAAGCTGAATTGCAAAATCGATAAGTCTGTAATGGCAGGCGTTATCATCCGAGCGGGTGATATGGTCATTGATGGCAGCGTACGCGGTCGTCTTGAGCGCCTTGCAGACGTCTTGCAGTCTTAAGGGGACTGGAGCATGCAACTGAATTCCACCGAAATCAGCGAACTGATCAAGCAGCGCATTGCTCAGTTCAATGTTGTGAGTGAAGCTCACAACGAAGGTACTATTGTTTCTGTAAGTGACGGTGTTATCCGCATTCACGGCCTGGCCGATTGTATGCAGGGTGAAATGATCTCCCTGCCGGGTAACCGTTACGCTATCGCACTGAACCTCGAGCGCGACTCTGTAGGTGCGGTTGTTATGGGTCCGTACGCTGACCTTGCCGAAGGCATGAAAGTTAAGTGTACTGGCCGTATCCTGGAAGTTCCGGTTGGCCGTGGCCTGCTGGGCCGTGTGGTTAACACTCTGGGTGCACCAATCGACGGTAAAGGTCCGCTGGATCACGACGGCTTCTCTGCTGTAGAAGCAATCGCTCCGGGCGTTATCGAACGTCAGTCCGTAGATCAGCCGGTACAGACCGGTTATAAAGCCGTTGACTCCATGATCCCAATCGGTCGTGGTCAGCGTGAATTGATCATCGGTGACCGTCAGACAGGTAAAACCGCACTGGCTATCGATGCCATCATCAACCAGCGCGATTCCGGTATCAAATGTATCTATGTCGCTATCGGCCAGAAAGCGTCCACCATTTCTAACGTGGTACGTAAACTGGAAGAGCACGGCGCACTGGCTAACACCATCGTTGTGGTAGCAACCGCGTCTGAATCCGCTGCACTGCAATACCTGGCACCGTATGCCGGTTGCGCAATGGGCGAATACTTCCGTGACCGCGGTGAAGATGCGCTGATCATTTACGATGACCTGTCTAAACAGGCTGTTGCTTACCGTCAGATCTCCCTGCTGCTCCGTCGTCCGCCAGGACGTGAAGCATTCCCGGGCGACGTTTTCTACCTCCACTCTCGTCTGCTGGAGCGTGCTGCACGTGTTAACGCCGAATACGTTGAAGCCTTCACCAAAGGTGAAGTGAAAGGGAAAACCGGTTCTCTGACCGCACTGCCGATTATCGAAACTCAGGCGGGTGACGTTTCTGCGTTCGTTCCGACCAACGTAATCTCCATTACCGATGGTCAGATCTTCCTGGAAACCAACCTGTTCAACGCCGGTATTCGTCCTGCGGTTAACCCGGGTATTTCCGTATCCCGTGTTGGTGGTGCAGCACAGACCAAGATCATGAAAAAACTGTCCGGTGGTATCCGTACCGCTCTGGCACAGTATCGTGAACTGGCAGCGTTCTCTCAGTTTGCATCCGACCTTGACGATGCAACACGTAAGCAGCTTGACCACGGTCAGAAAGTGACCGAACTGCTGAAACAGAAACAGTATGCGCCGATGTCCGTTGCGCAGCAGTCTCTGGTTCTGTTCGCAGCAGAACGTGGTTACCTGGCGGATGTTGAACTGTCGAAAATTGGCAGCTTCGAAGCCGCTCTGCTGGCTTACGTCGACCGTGATCACGCTCCGTTGATGCAAGAGATCAACCAGACCGGTGGCTACAACGACGAAATCGAAGGCAAGCTGAAAGGCATCCTCGATTCCTTCAAAGCAACCCAATCCTGGTAACGTCTGGCGGCTTGCCTTAGGGAAGGCCGCAAGGCATTGAGGAGAAGCTCATGGCCGGCGCAAAAGAGATACGTAGTAAGATCGCAAGCGTCCAGAACACGCAAAAGATCACTAAAGCGATGGAGATGGTCGCCGCTTCCAAAATGCGTAAATCGCAGGATCGCATGGCGGCCAGCCGTCCTTATGCAGAAACCATGCGCAAAGTGATTGGTCACCTTGCACACGGTAATCTGGAATATAAGCACCCTTACCTGGAAGACCGCGACGTTAAACGCGTGGGCTACCTGGTGGTGTCGACCGACCGTGGTTTGTGCGGTGGTTTGAACATTAACCTGTTCAAAAAACTGCTGGCGGAAATGAAGACCTGGACCGACAAAGGCGTTCAATGCGACCTCGCAATGATCGGCTCGAAAGGCGTGTCGTTCTTCAACTCCGTGGGCGGCAATGTTGTTGCCCAGGTCACCGGCATGGGGGATAACCCTTCCCTGTCCGAACTGATCGGTCCGGTAAAAGTGATGTTGCAGGCCTACGACGAAGGCCGTCTGGACAAGCTTTACATTGTCAGCAACAAATTTATTAACACCATGTCTCAGGTTCCGACCATCAGCCAGCTGCTGCCGTTACCGGCATCAGATGATGATGATCTGAAACATAAATCCTGGGATTACCTGTACGAACCCGATCCGAAGGCGTTGCTGGATACCCTGCTGCGTCGTTATGTCGAATCTCAGGTTTATCAGGGCGTGGTTGAAAACCTGGCCAGCGAGCAGGCCGCCCGTATGGTGGCGATGAAAGCCGCGACCGACAATGGCGGCAGCCTGATTAAAGAGCTGCAGTTGGTATACAACAAAGCTCGTCAGGCCAGCATTACTCAGGAACTCACCGAGATCGTCTCGGGGGCCGCCGCGGTTTAAACAGGTTATTTCGTAGAGGATTTAAGATGGCTACTGGAAAGATTGTCCAGGTAATCGGCGCCGTAGTTGACGTCGAATTCCCTCAGGATGCCGTACCGCGCGTGTACGATGCTCTTGAGGTGCAAAATGGTAATGAGCGTCTGGTGCTGGAAGTTCAGCAGCAGCTCGGCGGCGGTATCGTGCGTACCATCGCAATGGGTTCCTCCGACGGTCTGCGTCGCGGTCTGGATGTAAAAGACCTCGAACACCCGATCGAAGTCCCGGTAGGTAAAGCGACTCTGGGCCGTATCATGAACGTACTGGGTGAACCGGTCGACATGAAAGGCGAGATCGGTGAAGAAGAGCGTTGGGCGATTCACCGCGCAGCACCTTCCTACGAAGAGCTGTCAAACTCTCAGGAACTGCTGGAAACCGGTATCAAAGTTATCGACCTGATGTGTCCGTTCGCTAAGGGCGGTAAAGTTGGTCTGTTCGGTGGTGCGGGTGTAGGTAAAACCGTAAACATGATGGAGCTCATTCGTAACATCGCGATCGAGCACTCCGGTTACTCTGTGTTTGCGGGCGTAGGTGAACGTACTCGTGAGGGTAACGACTTCTACCACGAAATGACCGACTCCAACGTTATCGACAAAGTATCCCTGGTGTATGGCCAGATGAACGAGCCGCCGGGAAACCGTCTGCGCGTTGCTCTGACCGGTCTGACCATGGCTGAGAAATTCCGTGACGAAGGTCGTGACGTTCTGCTGTTCGTTGACAACATCTATCGTTACACCCTGGCCGGTACGGAAGTATCCGCACTGCTGGGCCGTATGCCTTCAGCGGTAGGTTATCAGCCGACCCTGGCGGAAGAGATGGGCGTTCTGCAGGAACGTATCACCTCCACCAAAACTGGTTCTATCACCTCCGTACAGGCGGTATACGTACCTGCGGATGACTTGACTGACCCGTCTCCGGCAACCACCTTTGCGCACCTTGACGCAACCGTGGTACTGAGCCGTCAGATCGCGTCTCTGGGTATCTACCCGGCCGTTGACCCGCTGGACTCCACCAGCCGTCAGCTGGACCCGCTGGTGGTTGGTCAGGAACACTACGACACCGCGCGTGGCGTTCAGTCCATCCTGCAACGTTATCAGGAACTGAAAGACATCATCGCCATCCTGGGTATGGATGAACTGTCTGAAGAAGACAAACTGGTGGTAGCGCGTGCTCGTAAGATCCAGCGCTTCCTGTCCCAGCCGTTCTTCGTGGCAGAAGTATTCACCGGTTCTCCGGGTAAATACGTCTCCCTGAAAGACACCATCCGTGGCTTTAAAGGCATCATGGAAGGCGAATACGATCACCTGCCGGAGCAGGCGTTCTACATGGTCGGTTCCATCGAAGAAGCTGTGGAAAAAGCCAAAAAACTTTAACGCCTTAATCGGAGGGTGATATGGCAATGACTTACCACCTGGACGTCGTCAGCGCAGAGCAACAAATGTTCTCTGGTCTGGTCGAGAAAATCCAGGTAACGGGTAGCGAAGGTGAACTGGGGATCTACCCTGGCCACGCACCGCTGCTCACCGCCATTAAGCCTGGTATGATTCGCATCGTGAAACAGCACGGTCACGAAGAGTTTATCTATCTGTCTGGCGGCATTCTTGAAGTGCAGCCTGGCAACGTGACCGTTCTGGCCGACACCGCAATTCGCGGCCAGGATCTCGACGAAGCGCGAGCCATGGAAGCGAAACGTAAGGCTGAAGAGCACATTAGCAGCTCTCACGGCGACGTAGATTACGCTCAGGCGTCTGCGGAACTGGCCAAAGCGATCGCGCAGCTGCGCGTTATCGAGTTGACCAAAAAAGCGATGTAACACCGGCTTGAAAAGCACAAAAGCCAGTCTGGAAACAGGCTGGCTTTTTTTTACGCGTGATCCGTCCTGAAGAGCGTTCACATAGATCCTGCTGATATAAAACACCCCTGTTTTCCCGTTTATTCATTGATCGAAATAAGAGCAAAAACATCCACCTGACGCTTAAATGAAGGTACTGCCTTAATTTTCTGCAGACAAAAGGCGTGACGATGGTCGAAAATGGCACTTTCGTCAGCGGGGATAATCCGTTATTGAACAATTTATCCTCTGTCCATTTCACGATGAAAAAAATGTAGTTTTTTCAAGGTGAAGCGGTTTAAATTCGTTCTCAAATTACAGTCAGGACGCGTATGTTGAATAATGCTATGAGCGTAGTGATCCTTGCCGCAGGCAAAGGCACGCGCATGTATTCCGATCTTCCGAAAGTGCTGCATACCCTTGCCGGGAAAGCGATGGTTCAGCATGTCATTGATGCTGCGAATGAATTAGGCGCAGCGCACGTTCACCTGGTGTACGGTCACGGCGGCGATCTGCTTAAACAGGCGCTGAAAGACGACAACCTTAACTGGGTGCTTCAGGCAGAGCAGCTGGGTACGGGTCATGCAATGCAGCAGGCCGCACCTTTCTTTGCCGATGATGAAGACATTTTAATGCTCTACGGCGACGTGCCGCTGATCTCTGTCGAAACACTCCAGCGCCTGCGTGATGCTAAACCGCAGGGTGGCATTGGTCTGCTGACGGTGAAACTGGATGATCCGACCGGTTATGGACGTATCACCCGTGAAAATGGCAAAGTTACCGGCATTGTTGAGCACAAAGATGCCACCGACGAGCAGCGTCAGATTCAGGAGATCAACACCGGCATTCTGATCGCTAACGGCGCAGATATGAAACGCTGGCTGGCGAAGCTGACCAACAATAATGCTCAGGGCGAATACTACATCACCGACATTATTGCGCTGGCGTATCAGGAAGGGCGTGAAATCGTCGCCGTTCATCCGCAACGTTTAAGCGAAGTAGAAGGTGTGAATAACCGCCTGCAACTCTCCCGTCTGGAGCGCGTTTACCAGTCCGAACAGGCTGAAAAACTGCTGTTAGCAGGCGTTATGCTGCGCGATCCGGCGCGTTTTGATTTGCGCGGTACGCTTACTCACGGGCGCGATGTTGAAATTGATACTAACGTTATCATCGAGGGCAACGTGACTCTCGGTCATCGCGTGAAAATCGGCACCGGTTGCGTGATTAAAAACAGCGTGATTGGCGATGATTGCGAAATCAGTCCGTATACCGTTGTGGAAGACGCGAATCTGGCAGCGGCCTGTACTATTGGCCCGTTTGCCCGACTGCGTCCTGGTGCTGAGTTGCTGGAAGGTGCACACGTCGGTAACTTTGTTGAGATGAAAAAAGCGCGTCTGGGTAAAGGCTCGAAAGCTGGTCATCTGACTTACCTGGGCGATGCGGAAATTGGCGATAACGTTAACATCGGCGCGGGAACCATTACCTGCAACTACGATGGTGCGAATAAATTTAAGACCATTATCGGCGACGATGTGTTTGTCGGTTCCGACACTCAGCTGGTGGCCCCGGTAACAGTAGGCAAAGGCGCGACCATTGCTGCGGGTACAACTGTGACGCGTAATGTCGGCGAAAATGCATTAGCTATCAGCCGTGTGCCGCAGACTCAGAAAGAAGGCTGGCGTCGTCCGGTAAAGAAAAAGTGATTCTGGCCGGGTAATCCGGTCACATGGGATGAGGAGATAACATAATCTCCCTCCCACAAGCAGTAACTATAAAAATAACCCCACTCTCTACAAGGCTCGGGGCGCCCGAAAAAACGGGCATACAGGTTGACCGACAACGATATAAATCGGAATCAAAAACTATGTGTGGAATTGTTGGCGCGATCGCGCAACGTGATGTAGCAGAAATCCTTCTTGAAGGTTTACGTCGTCTGGAATACCGCGGATATGACTCTGCCGGTCTGGCCGTTGTTGATGCGGAAGGTCATATGACCCGCCTGCGTCGCCTCGGTAAAGTCCAGATGCTGGCTCAGGCAGCGGAAGAACATCCTCTGCATGGCGGTACGGGTATTGCTCATACTCGCTGGGCGACCCACGGTGAACCTTCAGAAGTGAATGCGCATCCGCATGTTTCTGAACACATTGTGGTGGTGCATAACGGCATCATCGAAAACCATGAACCGCTGCGCGAAGAGTTAAAAGCGCGTGGCTATACCTTCGTTTCTGAAACAGACACCGAAGTAATTGCCCATCTGGTGAACTGGGAGCTGAAACAGGGCGGTACTCTGCGTGAGGCTGTTCTGCGTGCTATCCCGCAACTGCGTGGTGCGTACGGTACAGTGATCATGGACTCCCGTCACCCGGATACCCTGCTGGCGGCACGTTCTGGTAGTCCGCTGGTGATTGGCCTGGGTATGGGCGAAAACTTTATCGCTTCTGACCAGCTGGCGCTGTTGCCGGTGACCCGTCGCTTTATCTTCCTTGAAGAGGGCGATATTGCGGAAATTACTCGCCGTTCGGTAAACATCTTCGATAAAACTGGCGCGGAAGTAAAACGTCAGGATATCGAATCCAATCTGCAATATGACGCGGGCGATAAAGGTATTTACCGTCACTACATGCAGAAAGAGATCTACGAACAGCCGAACGCGATAAAAAACACCCTTACCGGGCGCATCAGCCACGGTCAGGTTGATTTAAGCGAGCTGGGACCGAACGCCGACGAACTGCTGTCGAAGGTTGAGCATATTCAGATCCTCGCCTGTGGTACTTCTTATAACTCCGGTATGGTTTCCCGTTACTGGTTTGAATCGCTGGCAGGTATTCCGTGCGACGTCGAAATCGCCTCTGAATTCCGCTATCGCAAATCTGCCGTGCGTCGTAACAGCCTGATGATAACCTTGTCACAGTCTGGCGAAACCGCGGATACCCTGGCGGGCCTGCGTCTGTCGAAAGAGCTGGGTTACCTTGGTTCGCTGGCAATCTGTAACGTTCCGGGTTCTTCTCTGGTGCGCGAATCCGATCTGGCGCTGATGACCAACGCGGGTACGGAAATCGGCGTGGCATCCACTAAAGCATTCACCACTCAGTTAACTGTGCTGTTGATGCTGGTGGCGAAGCTGTCTCGCCTGAAAGGTCTGGATGCCTCCATTGAACATGACATCGTGCATGGTCTGCAGGCGCTGCCGAGCCGTATTGAGCAGATGCTGTCTCAGGACAAACGCATTGAAGCTCTGGCAGAAGATTTCTCTGACAAACATCACGCGCTGTTCCTGGGCCGTGGCGATCAGTACCCAATCGCGCTGGAAGGCGCATTGAAACTGAAAGAGATCTCTTACATTCACGCTGAAGCCTACGCTGCAGGCGAGCTGAAACACGGCCCGCTGGCGCTGATTGACGCGGATATGCCGGTTATCGTCGTTGCACCGAACAACGAACTGTTGGAAAAACTGAAATCCAACATTGAAGAAGTTCGCGCGCGTGGCGGTCAGTTGTATGTCTTCGCCGATCAGGATGCGGGTTTTGTAAGTAGCGATAACATGCACATCATCGAGATGCCGCATGTGGAAGAGGTGATTGCACCGATCTTCTACACCGTTCCGCTGCAGCTGCTGGCTTACCATGTCGCGCTGATCAAAGGCACCGACGTTGACCAGCCGCGTAACCTGGCAAAATCGGTTACGGTTGAGTAATCACTATCATAGATAAAAAAGGGCTGCCGACCGGTGGCCCTTTTTTATAACTGACATCAATAAATTCATCTATCTTTCTATATAAATATATTCTGAATTATCATTAATGTCTGATAACAAACTTGATTTTTTACTGTTTAAATAATATTTAAACAATAAATTTATATTTTATTTTTGCGTAATTAATATTATTTTTAGATAAAGCCGTCTCTTTGGTGTACTATTCCTTTGAATCAAAAATACACTTATTAATATAAGTGATGATTCATGGTAAAGGATATATTATATCAATGGAGTTTTTATGAAGCGTAATATTATAGGCGGTGCATTCACTCTGGCATCTCTAATGCTGGCCGGGCATGCACTGGCAGAAGATGGTGTTGTTCACTTCGTCGGTGAAATTGTCGACACTACTTGTGAAGTTACCTCCGATACAGCCGATCAAATTGTCCCACTGGGTAAAGTCAGTAAAAATGCATTTTCAGGTGTAGGTAGTCTGGCGTCGCCACAGAAGTTCAGTATTAAGCTTGAAAATTGCCCGGCAACGTACACTCAAGCAGCCGTTCGTTTTGATGGTACAGAAGCGCCTGGCGGCGACGGCGACCTGAAAGTGGGTACGCCGCTTACAGCAGGCAACCCTGGTGATTTTACCGGTACAGGACAAGCGATTGCGGCAACCGGCGTTGGTATTCGTATTTTTAACCAGTCCGATAATTCGCAGGTTAAACTTTATAACGACTCTGCTTATACCGCTATCGATGCTGAAGGCAAGGCTGAAATGAAGTTTATTGCACGCTATGTGGCAACCAATGCGACCGTAACGGCTGGTACGGCGAACGCTGATTCACAATTTACTGTCGAATATAAGAAATAATTTATCAAGGGCCTTTTTATTCAGTTGGCTTTGGCCAGGGAGTCGTTATGTCCAGAAAAAGTTGTTTAATCAGGCTCTTTAAAACAACAGTTTCATGTAAGTTATTTACCGCGATTATACTCAGCGTTTTTTTAGGCCAACCAGCATTAACTTATGCAGGCGTTGTCATTGGTGGTACGCGGGTGGTTTACTTAAGTAATAATGCTGATAAATCTATTTCTGTATTTAGCAAAGAAGAAAAAATACCTTATCTCATCCAGGCTTGGGTAGATCCATTTAATAAAGAGGATAAAAGCAAAGCGCCGTTTACCGTTATTCCGCCAGTATCACGATTAGAACCTTCGCAAGAAAAAATATTACGCATTATTCACACCAAAGGTGTGTCATTGCCTGATGATCGCGAGTCAGTCTTCTGGCTGAATATTAAAAATATTCCGCCATCAGCGAGCAACAAAGCGACGAACTCGCTGGAAATAGCAGTAAAAACGCGTATCAAGCTGTTCTGGCGACCAGCAAATATCCGCCTTATTCCCGAAGATGCTGCACCGAAAGTGAAATGGCGCCGGGAAGGGCGAAATCTGATAGCAGAGAATCCCAACCCAATTCATATCAGTGTGATGGATGTCATCGTTGATGGCCATGATGTGCCCCTCAATATGATCCGTCCTTTTGAAACGCTCACGTTACCTTTACCTGCTAATTCTGCGGGAGGCCAAATGACCTGGCGATTTATTAATGATTACGGCGCAGTCAGTGACCCGATAAAAATGACGCTGTAAGCAAGGGATAAGGATAGGCGTATTATGATGACGACCAGAATAGTGGTTGGCCTCACGGCAGGGACGTGTCTGATTTTCTCGCAAAACCTGATGGCCGAGGTCAGTGTATTCAATCCGGCGCTTCTGGAAATCGACCATCAATCCGGAGTCGATATTCGCCAGTTTAATCGGGCAAACCTGATGCCCCCAGGTGTTTATAGCGTTGATATTTTTATCAACGGTAAAATGTTTGAACGTCAGGATGTGACATTTGTTCAGGATAATCCAGATGCTGATCTGCACGCTTGCTTTATTGCCATTAAAAAAACACTGTCCTCCTTTGGCATAAAAGTTGATGCGCTCAAATCGTTCAATGATGTGGATGAGACGGTTTGCCTCGATCCTGCTCCACGTATTGAAGGCTCATCCTGGCAGTTTGACAGTGATAAATTGCAGCTGAATATATCCATTCCCCAAATCTACATGGACGCGATGGCTTATGATTACATCAGCCCCACGCGTTGGGATGAGGGGATTAACGCGCTCACCATCAACTACGATTTTTCTGGTTCACATACACTACGTTCAGATTATGGTTCACAAGAGACAGATACCAGTTATCTCAATCTGCGCAATGGACTGAATATTGGACCGTGGCGGCTACGTAATTACAGTACTTTAAACACCAGCGATGGCCGTGCGGAATACAACTCCATTAGTACCTGGATACAGCGCGATATTGCCGCGTTAAGAAGCCAGATTATGATTGGTGATACGTGGACGGCGAGCGATATTTTCGACAGTACGCAAATTCGCGGCGCGCGTTTGTATACTGATAACGATATGCTACCCGCCAGCCAGAATGGCTTTGCTCCTGTGGTTCGTGGGATTGCAAAGTCCAACGCCACCGTCATCATTCGGCAGAATGGCTACGTGATTTATCAGTCTGCCGTTCCACAAGGTGCTTTTGAGATCACCGATCTCAACACCGCCAGTACAGGTGGCGATTTGGACGTAACCATCAAAGAAGAAGACGGTAGCGAACAACGATTCACCCAACCTTATGCTTCATTGGCGATTCTTAAACGTGAAGGTCAGACAGATGTTGATGTTAGCGTGGGTGAATTGCGCGATGAAGACGGATTTACACCGGACGTCCTTCAGGCGCAAATACTTCATGGTTTTTCCCACGGGATCACTTTATATGGAGGTATGCAGGCTGCTGAAAATTATGGTTCTGCAGCTCTGGGTGTCGGTAAAGATCTTGGCGCTTTGGGCGCAATTTCTTTCGATGTGACACATGCTCGTGCGAATTTTAGCCATGATGATACAGAAACGGGTCAGTCATATCGCTTTCTCTATTCAAAACGATTTGACGACACAGACACTAGCTTGCGCCTGGTTGGCTATCGTTACTCCACCGAGGGCTACTATACCCTCAATGAGTGGGCATCGCGGCGCAACAGCCCTGAAGACTTTTGGGAAACAGGTAACCGACGTAGTCGCGTGGAGGGAACGCTAACGCAGTCGTTGGGGAGAGATTATGGCAATTTATACCTGACATTAAGCCGGCAACAATACTGGCATACCGATGATGTCGAACGATTAATGCAATTTGGCTACAGCAGTAGCTGGAAGCGTCTCTCGTGGAACGTCTCCTAGAGTTATTCCAATACTGCCAGACAGGGGACGGGGAACAACCATGCCAGTGATAACACCAGTGAGCAGATCTACATGCTCTCTTTATCTGTTCCTTTATCGGGCTGGTGGGGTAATAGTTACGCCACCTATTCTGTTTCGCAAAACGATAATTCCGGTAGCTCACATCAACTCGGACTCAGCGGTACGGCGCTGGAAAGAAATAACCTTTCATGGAATTTAATGCAGTCCTATAACAGTCATGATGATGAGGTTGGCGGTAATATGTCCCTGACCTATGATGGCTCTTATGGCACGGTGAACGGCAGCTATAACTACAGCCAAAATTCCCAGAGGCTGAATTATGGTATCAGAGGGGGAATTCTGGCACACAGCGAAGGGGTAACGTTAAGTCAGGAGTTAGGTGAAACTATTGCTCTTGTTAAAGCACCTGGGGCCGCCGGGTTAGAAATAGATAATATGCGCGGTGCTGCGACGGACTGGCGCGGCTATACGGTCAAGACACAGCTAAACCCTTATGATGAAAATCGGGTAGCAATCAGCGATAACTATTTCTCGAAGTCGAATATAGAACTTGATAATACCGTCGTTACGATGGTTCCCACGCGTGGTGCAGTGGTTAAAGCGGAGTTTGTGACTCATGTGGGTTATCGCGTTCTCTTCAGAGTGTTAAATGCAAATGGTAAACCGGTACCTTTTGGAGCCATTGCTGCGATACAAGATGCAAGTTTGGCAGATTCAGGAATTGTCGGTGACCGTGGCGAACTTTATCTTTCTGGTCTACCAGAAAAAGGACAGGTTACGTTATCCTGGGGAGAAAACGCCTCAACAAAATGCATCTTCAATTATTCACTTTCGACACCAGAAAGTGAGAGCGGATTAATTGAACAGGGTGTGACATGTCATTAAAAGGATTTTTATGAACAAGTATATCAAACAGTGGTGCTTTGCTGTGTTTATGCTCTCGTTAAGTAGTGTAGCACTTGCAGCTCCTAAAGGTATCTGTACCCCTGATAATGGCGTATTTCACAGTACGCTTGATTTCTCGGGATATCTTATTACCGCGAACGAAAATAAGGTTGGAACGACATTTAACACCACTGTAACTAATGGATCCTCATATCCTGGACGCTGTCATTGTGATACTGGTAACGTAGGAGAATTCCCCTATATCTATTATACGTCAAAAATAAACCAGGCATTAACTTATGCTGGGGTTCACTCTAATATTAATTATTATGATCTTAATCCGAACCTTGATGTTGGGATTGCTATAGATATTCTTGGGGTTGGGTATGTGAATGCACCTTTTGAATATCATGCTAACAACCCGTCTGGTAATACAAAGTACAATTGCAACCGCATTGAACCTTTAAGTATATCTAGTGGGGCTAAAGCGATAGTATATTTTTATATCAAGAAGACATTTGCAGGAAAATTGATTATTCCTGAAACAAAGATAGTGACATTGTATGGAACAATTAGCCGTGACACCCCGGTGGATTACTCACAGCCGATGGCTGATGTTTATATTCGGGGCGATATTTCAGCTCCGCAAAGTTGCGAAATAAATAATTTACAGCCAGTTTATTTTGATTTTAAAGAAATACCTGCTGCAGATTTTTCATCTGTTGTTGGAAGTGCGGTAACAACACATAAAATTACTAAAACGGTCACTATTGAGTGTGAAAACCTGGGGATACTGAATACCGATGATATCAGTACGTCTTTTTATGCTACCGAACCCAATACGGACAATTCAATGGTCGTAACTTCAAACTCTAACGTGGGGATAAAAATTTACGACAAAAATAATAAGGAAATCAAAGTGAACGGTGGTGAGTTGCCAACAGACATGGGTAAATCAACAGTGTATGGTGAAAAATCAGGTAGTGTAACTTTTTCAGCTGCTCCTGCGAGCCTTACTGGAGCTCGCCCAGCCCCGGGGCAATTTACTGCAACAGCGACGATAACTGTTGAGATTGTGCGCTAATAGGTCTGACAACGATTGTTCATCACATCGTTGTCATCTCACCCATTTCTTTATCACTTTTAAATGCATCATGACAAAAAGATGACATGTGGGATTTTCATCTTCACATTTAAAATCAGTAAGTTATTTGGTAATTCCTTTCTGTCATAAAAATGTCATATTCCTTACATATAACTGTCACCTGTTTGTCCTATTTTGCTTCTCGTAGCCAACAAACAATGCTTTATGAATCCTCCCAGGAGACATTATGAAAGTTATGCGTACCACCGTCGCAACTGTTGTCGCCGCGACCTTATCGATGAGCGCTTTCTCTGTGTTTGCAGAAGCAAGCCTGACAGGTGCAGGTGCAACCTTCCCTGCGCCGGTGTATGCCAAATGGGCTGACACTTACCAGAAAGAAACCGGTAATAAAGTTAACTACCAGGGTATCGGTTCTTCCGGTGGCGTAAAACAGATTATCGCTAATACCGTTGATTTTGGTGCCTCTGACGCGCCGCTGTCTGACGAAAAACTGGCTCAGGAAGGTCTGTTCCAGTTCCCGACCGTGATTGGCGGCGTGGTGCTGGCGGTTAACATTCCAGGGCTGAAGTCTGGCGAACTGGTGCTGGATGGTAAAACCCTCGGCGACATCTACCTGGGCAAAATCAAGAAGTGGGATGATGAAGCCATCGCCAAACTGAATCCGGGTCTGAAACTGCCTTCACAAAACATTGCTGTAGTACGCCGCGCAGATGGCTCCGGGACTTCCTTCGTCTTCACCAGCTACCTGGCGAAAGTGAACGAAGAGTGGAAAAACAACGTTGGTACTGGCTCTACCGTAAAATGGCCGATCGGTCTGGGCGGTAAAGGTAACGACGGTATCGCCGCGTTCGTTCAGCGTCTGCCGGGTGCAATTGGTTATGTTGAATATGCTTACGCGAAGCAGAACAACCTGGCGTACACCAAACTGATCTCCGCTGATGGTAAACCGGTTAGTCCGACCGAAGAAAACTTCGCTAATGCAGCAAAAGGTGCAGACTGGAGCAAAACCTTCGCTCAGGATCTGACCAACCAGAAAGGCGAAGATGCATGGCCTATTACCTCTACCACGTTCATTCTGATCCACAAAGATCAGAAGAAACCAGAACAAGGCACAGAAGTGCTGAAATTCTTCGACTGGGCGTACAAAACCGGGGCTAAACAGGCGAACGACCTGGATTACGCCAGCCTGCCGGATAGTGTAGTTGAACAGGTTCGCGCTGCGTGGAAGACCAATATTAAAGACAGTAGCGGTAAGCCGCTGTACTAATAAAACTCCAGGCCGGGTACGGTGTTTTACGCCGCATCCGGCATTACAAAATGACTTTGTAAACGCGTTTAACTGAAGAGTAACTTATGGCTGCAACCAAGCCTGCTTTTAACCCACCGGGTAAAAAGGGCGACATAATTTTCAGCGTGCTGGTAAAACTGGCGGCGCTGATTGTGCTATTGATGTTGGGTGGCATTATTGTCTCTCTGATCATCTCCTCCTGGCCGAGCATTCAGAAATTTGGTCTGGCTTTCCTATGGACCAAAGAGTGGGATGCACCGAACGATATCTACGGGGCGCTGGTGCCGATCTACGGTACGTTGGTGACTTCGTTTATCGCGCTGCTGATCGCCGTCCCGGTGAGTTTCGGTATCGCCCTGTTCCTGACTGAGCTTGCGCCTGGCTGGCTGAAACGCCCGCTGGGTATCGCCATTGAGCTGCTGGCAGCCATTCCAAGTATCGTTTACGGCATGTGGGGCCTGTTTATCTTTGCGCCGCTGTTCGCCGTTTACTTTCAGGAGCCGGTCGGCAATATCATGTCGAATATCCCGATTGTTGGCGCGCTGTTCTCTGGCCCCGCATTTGGTATCGGTATCCTCGCGGCAGGCGTGATCCTCGCCATCATGATTATTCCGTACATTGCGGCGGTAATGCGTGATGTGTTCGAACAAACCCCGGTGATGATGAAAGAGTCGGCCTACGGTATTGGCTGCACCACCTGGGAAGTTATCTGGCGTATCGTTCTTCCGTTCACCAAAAATGGTGTTATCGGCGGCATCATGCTGGGGCTGGGCCGCGCGCTCGGTGAAACCATGGCGGTGACCTTTATCATCGGTAACACCTACCAGCTCGACAGCGCCTCGCTGTATATGCCGGGCAACAGTATCACCTCTGCGCTGGCGAACGAATTTGCGGAAGCGGAATCCGGTCTGCACGTTGCCGCACTGATGGAACTGGGCCTGATCCTGTTTGTGATTACCTTCATCGTCCTCGCCGCATCGAAGTTTATGATTATGCGCCTGGCTAAGAATGAGGGGGCACGCTAATGGCTATGGTTGAAATGCAAACCACTGCGGCGCTGGCTGAATCTCGCCGCAAAATGCAGGCGCGTCGCCGCCTCAAAAACCGTATTGCGCTGACGCTCTCGATGGCGACGATGGCCTTCGGCCTGTTCTGGCTGATCTGGATTTTAATGTCCACCATCACCCGCGGTATCGACGGTATGTCGCTGGCGCTGTTCACTGAAATGACGCCGCCGCCCAATACGGAAGGTGGTGGTCTGGCGAACGCCCTGGCGGGTAGCGGGCTGTTAATTTTGTGGGCCACGGTATTCGGTACGCCGCTGGGCATTATGGCGGGGATTTATCTGGCGGAATATGGTCGTAAATCCTGGCTGGCAGAAGTGATTCGCTTCATTAACGACATTCTGCTCTCCGCGCCGTCGATTGTGGTTGGTCTGTTTGTTTACACCATCGTGGTGGCGCAGATGGAGCACTTCTCTGGCTGGGCGGGTGTAATTGCGCTGGCGCTGTTGCAGGTGCCGATTGTTATCCGCACCACCGAGAACATGCTGAAACTGGTGCCGGACAGCCTGCGTGAAGCGGCTTATGCGCTGGGTACACCGAAGTGGAAAATGATCTCCGCGATTACGCTGAAAGCGTCGGTGTCCGGGATCATGACCGGTATCCTGCTGGCGATTGCCCGTATTGCCGGTGAAACCGCGCCGCTGCTGTTTACCGCGCTCTCCAACCAGTTCTGGAGCACGGACATGATGCAGCCGATCGCCAACCTGCCGGTGACGATCTTTAAGTTTGCGATGAGCCCGTTTGCAGAATGGCAGCAACTGGCCTGGGCCGGGGTGTTGATTATTACCCTGTGCGTACTGCTGCTGAACATTCTGGCGCGCGTTGTTTTTGCGAAGAATAAACACGGTTAACACTTTACCGGATGCGGCGTGAACGCCTTATCCGGCCTACGGTAAGCCTGATTCGCGAAGTGCATCAGGCACGATGAGGAAAAGATTGCAATGAGTATGGTTGAAACTGCCCCGAGTAAAATTCAGGTTCGTAATTTGAACTTCTACTACGGCAAATTCCATGCCCTGAAAAACATCAACCTGGATATCGCTAAAAACCAGGTTACGGCGTTTATCGGGCCGTCCGGCTGCGGTAAATCGACGCTGCTGCGTACCTTCAACAAAATGTTTGAACTGTACCCGGAGCAGCGTGCGGAAGGTGAAATTCTGCTTGATGGCGACAACATCCTGACCAACTCTCAGGATATCGCCCTGCTGCGTGCGAAAGTGGGCATGGTGTTCCAGAAACCGACGCCGTTCCCGATGTCCATCTACGACAACATCGCCTTTGGCGTTCGTCTGTTTGAGAAGCTCTCCCGTGCCGACATGGACGAGCGCGTGCAGTGGGCATTGACCAAAGCCGCATTGTGGAACGAAACCAAAGATAAATTGCACCAGAGCGGTTACTCTCTCTCTGGTGGTCAGCAACAGCGTCTGTGTATTGCGCGTGGTATCGCCATTCGCCCGGAAGTGCTGCTGCTCGACGAACCGTGTTCGGCGCTCGACCCCATCTCTACCGGGCGTATTGAAGAGCTGATCACCGAACTGAAGCAGGATTACACCGTGGTGATCGTCACCCACAACATGCAGCAGGCTGCGCGTTGTTCCGACCACACGGCGTTTATGTACCTGGGCGAATTGATTGAGTTCAGCAACACGGACGATCTGTTCACCAAGCCAGCGAAGAAACAAACAGAAGACTACATCACCGGTCGTTACGGTTGATTCAGGAGTGCGTTATGGACAGTCTCAATCTTAATAAACATATTTCCGGCCAGTTCAACGCCGAACTGGAAAGTATCCGCACGCAGGTGATGACCATGGGCGGCATGGTGGAGCAGCAGCTTTCTGATGCAATCACCGCGATGCATAACCAGGACAGCGATCTGGCGAAGCGCGTCATCGAAGGCGACAAGAACGTCAACATGATGGAAGTGGCGATCGATGAAGCCTGCGTGCGCATTATCGCCAAACGTCAGCCGACAGCGAGCGACCTGCGTCTGGTTATGGTGATCAGTAAAACCATTGCCGAACTGGAGCGTATTGGCGACGTGGCGGACAAAATCTGCCGTACTGCGCTGGAGAAATTCTCCCAGCAGCATCAGCCGTTGCTGGTAAGTCTGGAGTCGCTGGGCCGTCATACCATCCAGATGCTGCACGACGTGCTGGACGCGTTCGCGCGGATGGACATTGACGAAGCGGTACGTATTTATCGTGAAGATAAAAAAGTCGATCAGGAATACGAAGGTATTGTTCGTCAACTGATGACCTACATGATGGAAGATTCGCGCACCATTCCGAGCGTACTTACCGCGCTGTTCTGTGCGCGCTCTATCGAACGTATTGGCGACCGCTGCCAGAATATTTGTGAGTTTATCTTCTACTACGTGAAGGGGCAGGATTTCCGTCACGTCGGTGGTGACGAACTCGATAAACTGCTGGCAGAAAAAGATAGCGATAAATAATTCACCAAACAAATCCCAATAACTTAATTATTGGGATTTGTTATATATAACTTTATAAATTCCTAAAATTACACAAAGTTAATAACTGCGAGCATGGTCATATTTTTATCAATAGCGCATTGCTATTTTCTCTGCACGCAATTAAATTAATTTTCGAACCTGGATGTTCGTTATAAAAATCATTAATAAATGACTGGATTGTTACTGCATTCGCAGGCAAAACCTGACATAACCAGAGAATACTGGTGAAGTCGGGTTTTTTTGTTTATAAAAAAGGTCCTTGCTATGAACATGCAAATCACCAAAATTCTCAACAATAATGTTGTGGTGGTTATTGATGATCAACAGCGGGAAAAAGTCGTCATGGGGCGCGGAATTGGCTTTCAAAAACGCCCTGGCGAAAGAATTAACTCAAGTGGAATAGAAAAAGAGTATGCCTTGAGCAGTCATGAACTGAACGGGCGATTAAGCGAACTCTTAAGTCATATTCCTCTTGAGGTGATGGCAACCTGTGATCGTATTATCTCTTTAGCGCAGGAGCGCCTGGGAAAGTTGCAGGACAGTATTTATATCTCGCTAACTGACCATTGCCAGTTTGCGATTAAACGCTTTCAGCAAAACGTGTTGCTGCCTAACCCGCTGCTATGGGACATCCAGCGGCTTTACCCGAAAGAGTTCCAGCTAGGGGAAGAAGCGTTAACCATTATTGATAAACGGCTGGGCGTGCAGTTACCGAAAGATGAAGTGGGTTTTATTGCCATGCATCTGGTCAGTGCCCAAATGAGTGGGAATATGGAGGATGTTGCAGGTGTCACGCAATTAATGCGCGAAATGCTGCAATTAATAAAATTTCAGTTCAGCCTTAATTACCAGGAAGAAAGCTTGAGTTATCAGCGACTGGTTACGCATCTGAAGTTTTTATCATGGCGTATTCTTGAACATGCTTCAATTAACGATAGTGATGAATCATTACAACAAGCAGTAAAACAAAATTACCCGCAAGCATGGCAATGTGCGGAACGGATCGCCATTTTTATTGGTTTGCAGTATCAACGTAAAATCTCACCCGCAGAGATTATGTTTTTAGCGATAAATATAGAGCGCGTGCGCAAAGAACACTGAAATATTATTACTGAGTAAAGGATTGTTACCGCACTAAGCGGGCAAAACCTGAAAAAAATTGCTTGATTCACGTCAGGCCGTTTTTTTCAGGTTTTTTTTGGAGTTTTGCCGCAAAGCGGTAGAGGGCAAGTTATGACGGAGTTAGCCAGAAAAATAGTCGCAGGAGTCGGGGGCGCAGATAACATTGTTAGTCTGATGCATTGCGCAACGCGATTACGTTTTAAGTTAAAGGATGAAAGCAAAGCGCAAGCTGAGGTACTGAAAAACACCCCCGGTATTATTATGGTGGTGGAAAGCGGTGGCCAGTTTCAGGTGGTCATAGGTAACCATGTGGCCGATGTCTTCCTGGCGGTCAACAGCGTGGCAGGCCTTGGCGAAAAAGCGCAACAGGCACCGGAAAATGATGAGAAAGGTAATCTGCTAAACCGCTTTGTTTATGTTATTTCAGGTATTTTTACGCCTCTGATCGGTTTGATGGCGGCAACCGGGATCCTGAAAGGTATGCTGGCTCTGGCGCTCACTTTTCAGTGGACGACCGAACAAAGTGGTACTTATTTAATTTTATTCAGCGCCAGTGATGCCTTGTTTTGGTTCTTCCCGATAATCCTGGGATACACCGCGGGGAAACGCTTCGGCGGTAATCCATTTACTGCCATGGTGATTGGTGGAGCGTTAGTGCATCCATTAATTCTGACTGCTTTCGAGAACGGGCAAAAAGCGGATGAGCTGGGGCTGGATTTCCTGGGTATTCCGGTCACATTGTTGAATTACTCGTCATCGGTTATTCCCATTATTTTTTCTGCCTGGTTGTGCAGCATTCTGGAACGCCGACTTAATGCGTGGTTACCGTCGGCAATCAAAAATTTCTTCACACCATTGCTATGTCTGATGGTTATCACACCCGTCACCTTTCTGCTGGTGGGGCCGCTATCAACCTGGATAAGCGAACTGATTGCCGCCGGTTATCTCTGGCTTTATCAGGCGGTTCCTGCATTTGCAGGCGCGGTAATGGGCGGCTTCTGGCAAATCTTCGTCATGTTCGGACTGCACTGGGGCCTGGTGCCGCTGTGTATCAATAACTTCACCGTGCTGGGCTACGACACCATGATCCCGCTGTTAATGCCCGCCATTATGGCGCAGGTCGGGGCGGCGCTCGGCGTCTTCCTCTGCGAACGCGATGCGCAGAAAAAAGTGGTGGCGGGATCAGCGGCGTTGACAGGTTTGTTTGGTATCACCGAACCAGCGGTATATGGCGTTAATCTGCCGCGTAAGTACCCCTTTGTTATCGCCTGTATCAGTGGGGCTTTGGGGGCCACCATCATTGGCTACGCGCAAACGAAAGTGTACTCCTTTGGTTTGCCAAGTATTTTCACCTTCATGCAAACCATCCCGTCAACGGGAATTGATTTCACCGTCTGGGCCAGCGTTATTGGCGGTGTCATTGCCATCGGTTGCGCATTTGTCGGTACGGTGATGCTTCATTTCATCACCGCTAAACGTCAGCCAGCGCAGGGTGCCCCGCAAGAGAAAACACCAGAGGTTATTACACCACCTGAGCAGGGCGGTATCTGTTCACCGATGACGGGAGAGATTGTGCCGCTCATTCACGTCGCTGATACCACGTTTGCCAGTGGCCTGTTGGGTAAAGGTATCGCCATTCTGCCCTCGGTTGGTGAAGTGCGTTCTCCGGTTGCGGGTCGAATTGCTTCGTTGTTCGCCACATTACACGCCATTGGCATTGAGTCAGATGATGGTGTGGAGCTCCTGATTCATGTCGGTATCGACACCGTAAAACTGGACGGCAAATTCTTTTCCGCTCACGTCAACGTGGGTGACAAGGTCAATACAGGCGATCGGCTGATTTCTTTTGATATCCCTGCTATTCGCGAGGCCGGATTTGATCTGACGACGCCGGTATTAATCAGTAATAGCGATGATTTTACGGACGTATTACCCCACGGCACGGCGCAGATAAGCGCAGGTGAACCGCTGTTATCCATCATTCGCTAACGATAAAAGGAGTTAATTATGAAAGCATTTCCAGAAACATTTCTTTGGGGTGGCGCAACAGCTGCCAATCAGGTGGAAGGTGCCTGGCAGGAAGATGGCAAAGGGATCTCGACCTCAGATTTACAGCCTCATGGCGTAATGGGAAAAATGGAACCGCGCATCCTGGGGAAAGAGAATATCAAAGATGTCGCCATCGATTTTTATCACCGTTACCCGGAAGATATCGCGTTATTTGCCGAGATGGGCTTCACCTGTCTGCGTATTTCCATTGCCTGGGCGCGAATTTTCCCTCAGGGCGACGAAGTCGAACCGAATGAAGCGGGGTTAGCGTTTTACGATCGGCTGTTTGATGAAATGGCGCAGGCGGGGATCAAGCCGCTGGTAACGTTATCCCATTACGAAATGCCATATGGGCTGGTGAAAAACTACGGCGGTTGGGCTAATCGAGCGGTCATCGATCACTTCGAGCATTACGCCCGCACGGTCTTTACTCGCTACCAACATAAAGTGGCGTTATGGCTGACGTTTAATGAAATCAACATGTCGTTACACGAGCCATTCACGGGCGTGGGGCTGGCAGAAGAGAGTGGCGAGGCGGAAGTTTATCAGGCTATCCACCATCAACTGGTTGCCAGTGCGCGGGCAGTTAAAGCCTGTCATAGCCTGCTCCCCGAAGCGAAAATCGGCAATATGCTTCTCGGTGGGCTGGTTTACCCCCTCACCTGCCAGCCACAGGATATGTTGCAGGCCATGGAAGAGAACCGGCGCTGGATGTTCTTTGGTGATGTTCAGGCGCGTGGCCAGTATCCCGGCTATATGCAGCGTTTCTTCCGCGACCACAATATCACCATTGAGATGACTGAAAGTGACGCAGAAGATTTAAAACATACCGTCGATTTCATCTCTTTTAGTTATTACATGACTGGTTGTGTTTCCCACGACGAAAGCATTAATAAAAATGCGCAGGGCAACATACTGAATATGATCCCCAATCCGCATCTGAAAAGTTCAGAGTGGGGGTGGCAAATTGATTCGGTTGGATTACGGGTTCTGTTAAATACGCTTTGGGATCGTTATCAAAAACCGTTATTTATTGTCGAGAACGGATTAGGCGCAAAAGACAGCGTTGAAGCGGATGGTTCGATACAGGACGATTATCGAATTGCCTATTTAAACGATCACCTGGTACAGGTAAATGAAGCGATTGCCGATGGTGTGGATATTATGGGGTACACCAGTTGGGGGCCAATTGATTTAGTCAGTGCATCTCATTCACAAATGTCTAAGCGCTACGGCTTTATTTATGTGGATCGTGATGATAATGGCGAAGGAAGCCTCACAAGAACGCGTAAGAAAAGCTTCGGATGGTATGCAGAAGTGATCAAAACGCGGGGGCTGTCATTAAAAAAATAACCAATAAAGCACCTTAATTATCGTCGCATTCAGAACAGTCTGGATGCGATACGTTAATTCTTTCTTTGCACCATAAAGGGATATTATGTTTAGACGAAATCTTATTACCTCTGCCATCTTATTAATGGCACCGTTAGCCTTTTCTGCACAATCATTGGCTGAATCATTAACGGTGGAACATCGCCTTGAGTTATTAGAAAAAGCGTTAAGAGAAACGCAAAGCGAACTCAAAAAGTATAAAGATGAAGAGAAGAAAAAATATACGCCAGCGACGGTGAATCGTAGCGTAAGTACGAATGATCAAGGGTATGCCGCCAATCCGTTCCCGACCAGTAGTGCCGCAAAACCTGATGCTGTACTGGTCAAAAATGAAGAGAAAAATGCCAGTGAGACAGGCTCGATTTATTCTTCCATGACTCTGAAAGATTTCAGTAAGTTTGTGAAAGATGAAATTGGCTTTAGTTACAACGGCTATTACCGTTCTGGTTGGGGGACCGCCTCTCATGGTTCACCTAAATCATGGGCGATTGGTTCTCTGGGCCGCTTTGGTAACGAATACTCCGGCTGGTTTGATTTGCAGTTAAAACAACGTGTCTACAACGAAAACGGCAAACGGGTTGATGCCGTTGTGATGATGGATGGTAACGTTGGTCAGCAGTACTCTACCGGCTGGTTTGGCGATAACGCCGGTGGCGAGAACTTTATGCAGTTCTCCGATATGTACGTTACCACCAAAGGTTTCCTGCCCTTTGCGCCAGAGGCTGATTTCTGGGTGGGTAAACACGGTGCGCCGAAAATTGAAATCCAGATGCTGGACTGGAAAACGCAGCGTACTGATGCCGCAGCGGGTGTAGGTCTGGAAAACTGGAAAGTCGGTCCGGGTAAAATTGATATCGCGCTGGTTCGCGAAGATGTCGATGATTACGATCGCAGCCTGCAAAACAAACAGCAGATTAATACCAATACTATTGATTTACGCTATAAAGATATCCCGTTATGGGATAAAGCGACCTTAATGGTGAGTGGTCGTTATGTCACGGCAAACGAAAGCGCATCGGAAAAAGATAATCAGGATAATAACGGGTATTATGACTGGAAAGATACCTGGATGTTCGGCACATCTTTAACGCAGAAATTTGATAAAGGTGGCTTCAACGAATTCTCCTTCCTGGTTGCGAATAACTCTATCGCCAGTAACTTTGGCCGTTATGCTGGCGCAAGTCCATTTACCACCTTTAATGGTCGTTATTATGGTGATCACACCGGCGGAACAGCAGTTCGTCTGACCTCGCAGGGCGAAGCCTATATCGGCGATCATTTTATTGTGGCTAACGCGATTGTTTACTCCTTCGGTAACGATATTTATAGCTACGAAACAGGCGCACACTCTGATTTCGAATCTATTCGTGCGGTTGTTCGCCCGGCCTATATTTGGGACCAATATAACCAGACAGGTGTTGAACTGGGCTATTTCACCCAGCAAAACAAAGATGCGAATAGTAATAAATTTAATGAGTCTGGTTATAAAACCACGCTCTTCCATACCTTTAAAGTCAATACCAGTATGTTGACCTCGCGTCCGGAAATTCGTTTCTACGCCACGTATATCAAAGCCCTGGAAAACGAACTGGATGGCTTCACCTTCGAAGACAATAAAGACGACCAGTTTGCTGTCGGTGCCCAGGCTGAAATCTGGTGGTAATGGAACTTAATGAAAGGAATATTACGATGAATATAAAAATTGCTGCTTTAACGCTGGCTATTGCCAGCGGTATTTCTGCTCAGTGGGCCATAGCAGCGGATATGCCAGCCAGCCCGGCACCCACTATCCCGGTGAAACAGTATGTGACTCAGGTCAATGCCGATAACAGCGTGACCTTTCGCTACTTTGCCCCTGGGGCAAAAAATGTCTCTGTAGTGGTGGGTGTTCCGGTTCCGGACAATATTCACCCGATGACCAAAGACGAAGCAGGAGTCTGGTCGTGGCGCACACCTATCCTGAAAGGCAACCTGTACGAGTATTTTTTCAATGTTGATGGTGTACGCAGCATTGATACAGGCACCGCAATGACTAAGCCTCAGCGCCAGGTTAACTCCAGTATGATTCTGGTGCCAGGCAGTTATCTGGATACGCGTTCTGTTGCGCATGGTGATTTGATCGCCATAACTTACCACTCCAACGCATTGCAATCTGAACGTCAGATGTATGTCTGGACCCCGCCAGGATACACCGGCATGGGCGAGCCTTTGCCAGTGCTCTATTTCTATCACGGTTTTGGTGATACCGGACGTTCCGCTATCGATCAGGGGCGTATCCCGCAAATCATGGATAACCTGCTGGCTGAAGGGAAAATTAAACCGATGCTGGTGGTGATCCCGGATACCGAAACCGATGCGAAGGGCATTATTCCCGAAGATTTCGTTCCTCAGGAAAGACGTAAAGTCTTTTATCCGCTGAATGCTAAAGCGGCAGATCGCGAACTGATGAACGATATTATCCCGCTGATTAGCAAGCGTTTTAATGTCCGTAAAGATGCCGATGGTCGCGCGCTGGCAGGGCTTTCACAAGGCGGGTACCAGGCGCTGGTTTCCGGAATGAATCATCTGGAAAGCTTTGGCTGGCTGGCCACATTCAGTGGTGTTACCACGACAACCGTACCGGATGAATGTGTCGCGGCCCGGCTGAACGATCCGGCAGCTATTAACCAGCAACTACGTAATTTTACTGTGGTCGTTGGTGATAAAGATGTCGTAACCGGCAAGGATATCGCCGGGCTGAAAACTGAGCTTGAGCAGAAAAAAATTAAGTTTGATTACCAGGAATATCCCGGCCTGAACCATGAAATGGATGTCTGGCGGCCTGCCTATGCAGCCTTCGTACAGAAATTATTTAAATAAAATAAGGCATTAAGATGAAATTAATCATTACCGAAGATTACCAGGAAATGAGCCGTGTCGCGGCACACCATCTGCTTGGTTATATGTCGAAGACGCGTCGTGTTAACCTGGCAATTACCGCCGGTAGCACGCCCAAAGGCATGTATGAATACCTCACCACCCTGGTTAAAGGTAAGCCCTGGTACGATAACTGCTATTTCTATAATTTCGATGAAATTCCCTTTCGTGGCAAAGAGGGAGAAGGCGTAACGATTACCAATCTGCGTAATCTGTTTTTCACCCCTGCGGGGATCAAAGAAGAGAATATCCAGAAGCTCACTATTGATAACTACCGCGAGCATGATCAGAAACTGGCGCGTGAAGGCGGCCTGGATTTGGTGGTGCTGGGATTAGGTGCAGATGGTCATTTTTGTGGCAATTTGCCGAATACGACCCATTTCCATGAGCAAACCGTGGAGTTCCCGATCCAGGGAGAGATGGTTGATATTGTGGCACATGGTGAGTTGGGCGGCGACTTTTCGTTAGTGCCTGACAGCTACGTGACGATGGGGCCGAAAAGCATCATGGCGGCGAAAAACTTGCTGATAATTGTCAGTGGCGCAAGTAAAGCGCAGGCACTGAAAAATGTGCTGCAAGGTCCGGTTACCGAAGATGTTCCAGCTTCCGTGTTGCAGCTGCATCCTTCGCTGATGGTAATCGCTGATAAAGCCGCTGCCGCAGAATTAGCGCTCGGTTAAGCTGAAGAAATAAGGCCGGATGTATGAATTACGCTCCGGCCTGTTCTCATTATTTAAATAACTACGAAAAATCACCCCACAGTCTCAGCTTGCCGCAGTGGAGACAGCGGAAGAGATAACCCTGACAATCACCACGCTTTTGCAGGCATTTAGCTAGATCAGAATTTCTAATACCGAAATTCTCACAATCTTCTTCAAGGTTGGCAAATTCATCGAGGCGATCTTTTATATCATTCCAGCCCACATAGCCGATAAAAGCACAGAAATCGCCACAATGCGCAAGCCAGAATTCCTGTTGCCATCCATGATAACCTGGCGTGCGTTCAACCAACTCTTTCAGCATTTCATCAGGATATGTGTTCTTAATACCGGCAAATTCGTCCTCTTCATCATACTCAAATTCAACACCTTCTATGCTGGCATCATCCTGAAAACTACCTGCAAACTTTTCAGCAGCAGAACCGTCCGCAATACACCACGGACAGAGATGTTCAACTTCATCAACGCAATAAAAGGGACCCGAGTAATAAACTGACGTCTGTTGTTCACAGCAATCGCACTCTACGGTTTTATCCTGTTCAAATGCGCCTGTTTCCAGTGGCTTGGGATGATATTTGAATTGGGGTAACGGCCTGATATTTTGAGTCATAGTAACATCCTGTCTGCTTTTGAGTAGCCCAAAGATAAAGTATCCCGCTTAACTTAAAGAGTCTGTTTCAGGACATGAAATATCCAATCCGGGCAGACGGGTAATGATTCTGCTCATCACCACACCTGCCAGCAATGCAGGAATGATGCGGACAACGAGACTGTCACCAGAAAGAATGTTTTCAAACAACTCCGAGGAAGCCATGCCCTTAATATGTACAATAACTGCACAATAGATCTCGGTGATAACGACGCCACCTATGCCACCAGCCAGACAACGATAATTTTTCTGTGACCCGATCTTTTCCGGCAGACAGGCGACCATCACGCCGGTTAACAATGCAGGAATAGCTCCCGTAGTAATCGACAATAAGAGAAACAATGGAAGTACCTGTATTATTACCAAAAGAACCAGCGGTTCTTTTGCGAAGAATATGTAGAGGACAAGAAACAGAACACCAATTAACGGTCCTAAAACCGCAAAATAAAGTCCGTGATGTATTACCCGACGTGAAACAGACATATCAAACTCCCTTTACTTACCTTTGAGCGCCAATTTAAGCGGGGTAAGTGAAGGGAGTGTGAAGAACTATGCCGTAATATCCCAACCACGCGCTTTCCACAGTTCCGGTAACTGCGAAAGATGGGTAAAGGTGGTGACTTTCGGGTGAACGATCGGCTTATTGTGCGGGTCGGCGCAGAAGTAGAACACTTCCATACCTGCGTCGATACCAGATTGCGCACCGGCAACTGAGTCATCAACCAGAATGCAGTTTTCTACATTTACATTCATCGCTTTTGCCGCATGGAACATTAACGCCGGGTCTGGCTTCCAGCGCTGAATATCGTAGCCGCTGAACAGTTTATCCGGGAAGTAGTGCAACATATTCAGCTTGCCCATAGAATGCTGCATTTTGTTATTTGGGCCGTTAGATACCACACACATTGGCGCAGTGATCGCTGACAGGAGCGCTCCAGCCCCTTCGATGGCTTCCAGTTCTGAATCGAACAGCCGAGCGACTTCTGCACGGTAAACGTGTTCAGCTTCTGTTTTCGCTAACGTAACACCATGTTCAAGGGAAACAATATCGATAATTTCGTACAGTTTTACACCTTTGAAACGTTTGAATACCTCTTCAGGATCGAGCGTAATACCAAATTCCTGAAACATCGTTACATATGCGCGGGAGCAAATGACTTCACTGTCGACCAGCGTACCGTCGCAGTCGAAAAATACCGCTTCTATCTGGGACATGTCTTTCCTTTATCGTTAGTTTAACGTTTTCGTCATGCCAATTCGCATGACGCAATCGTTGCCGTATAAGCAAATACAATGAAAAAAAGTTATCTTCAGCCGTCCATATTGTCTCATTTTGGTATACGATAGCGACGGATTTTCCCTCCTTGTTCGGAAATAGATAATGAGTCAACAACACACAACCCAGGCTTCTGGCCAGGGGATGCTGGAACGCGTGTTTAAACTGCGCGAACATGGCACGACGGCACGGACCGAAGTGATCGCCGGTTTTACCACCTTCCTGACGATGGTTTACATCGTTTTTGTTAACCCGCAAATTCTTGGCGTTGCTGGCATGGATACCAGCGCCGTCTTCGTTACTACCTGTCTGATTGCTGCATTCGGCAGTATTATGATGGGACTGTTTGCTAACCTGCCAGTTGCACTGGCACCCGCTATGGGCCTGAATGCATTCTTCGCTTTTGTCGTTGTACAGGCTATGGGCTTGCCGTGGCAAGTCGGGATGGGCGCAATCTTCTGGGGCGCGATTGGTCTGCTGTTACTGACGATTTTCCGCGTTCGTTACTGGATGATTGCTAACATTCCGGTAAGTCTGCGTGTGGGCATCACCAGCGGTATCGGTCTGTTCATTGGTATGATGGGACTGAAGAATGCAGGTGTGATTGTCGCTAACCCGGAAACGCTGGTCAGCATCGGTAACCTGACTTCTCACAGCGTGCTGCTGGGGATCCTCGGCTTCTTCATCATCGCTATTCTGGCCTCGCGCAACATTCACGCGGCGGTGCTGGTTTCCATCGTGGTGACAACGCTGCTGGGCTGGATGCTGGGTGATGTCCACTACAATGGCATCGTTTCTGCGCCGCCGAGCGTAATGACTGTCGTGGGCCATGTAGATTTAGCCGGGTCGTTTAACCTCGGGCTGGCAGGGGTGATTTTCTCTTTCATGCTGGTCAACCTGTTTGACTCCTCCGGTACGCTGATTGGCGTGACCGATAAAGCAGGCCTGGCGGATGAGAAGGGTAAATTCCCGCGCATGAAGCAGGCGCTGTATGTCGACAGTATCTCTTCCGTGACCGGTTCGTTTATCGGTACTTCTTCCGTTACGGCTTATATTGAGTCCTCTTCCGGCGTATCGGTTGGCGGTCGTACCGGTCTGACGGCAGTGGTTGTTGGTCTGCTGTTCCTGCTGGTTATCTTTCTGTCGCCGCTGGCGGGAATGGTGCCAGGCTACGCTGCAGCTGGCGCGTTGATCTACGTTGGCGTGTTGATGACCTCAAGTCTTGCTCGCGTGAACTGGCAGGATCTTACTGAATCTGTTCCGGCGTTTATTACCGCCGTGATGATGCCGTTCAGCTTTTCGATTACCGAAGGTATTGCGCTGGGCTTTATCTCCTACTGCGTGATGAAGATTGGTACCGGGCGTCTGCGTGACCTTAGCCCGTGCGTAATCATCGTTGCGCTGATGTTTATCCTGAAGATTGTATTTATCGACGCTCATTAAAATCGATAGCGCATTAAAAACCCGCCATGCATGATTGCTGGCGGGTTTTTTATTTAGATCTTAACTCGCTGAATAAACTCACCAAATGCGGTCAATTGCCCGGTCAGGTGGTCCAGCGTACCCTGATCAATCACTTCTCCGGTTTGCGGATCAACTTTGTTCTGAATCACGCCGCCCATAAATTCCGGCTTGTTCATCACCATTGCATCGAGGAAAACCAGAATCTGGCGCAGGTGATACTGACAGCGCGCGCCGCCAATCACGCCCATCTTCTCCAGAATGATAACGTTCTTTCCGTCCTGCGCGGCCTTCAGGCCAGCGCTCAGGCCCGCGGCGCCCGCGCCCACGACCACCACGTCGGCCTCCATGGTCACGGCCTCCAGCTCGTCCGCTTCAACGGGCTGGCTCATTTTGTCCATATCCGCCCCGGCCTGGGTCAGCGCATCGGTCAGCGCCGCCTTGAACGCCTCCGACGTCACTGTCGCGCCCGCAACCGAGTCCACGCCCGTGGTCTGGTGTTCTAGCACCGATTCCACCAGCACCGGCAGCGCTGCCTCGCCGATGCCGGCAGTCTCGCTGTGCTCCACCACCTCAATGCCGGTGATCGCTTCCGCGTCCACCGTTACCTCCAGCTTGATCGTTCCATGGAAGCCTTCCGCCTCCGCCGTGTAGGTACCGGGCGTCATGCCCTCCGCGCCTGCGGCCACGCAGCCCACGAGCACCATCAGCACGGCCAGGAATCCTGCTACAAGCCTTTTCATGGTACATGTCTCCTTTTGATGAACTAGGCGGTTGTCTTATAGTCGACCGTCTAGTCAAGAATAGCACGTTGTCGCTTTTTTGTCAATATCCTTGTGGAACGTGTGCGGGCAATAAAAAGGCCGGCTTTAGTCCGTCAAAGATGCCTTGCCGCAGAGCTGCGCGCACGAAAGGATATGGCAAAAAGGTTGGCTCCGGAGACGCTGTTCCTTTTGTCGGTGAAGTCCCCTATCTGACAGCCATCCTAACCACTGGCGATTTAGCGCGAGACAGGCTTACTTGCTTTTTCCTCGGTCATCAGCCTATGGAATTCCTGGATCATGGATTGCAGCGTAATTTCTTCCATTGCTTCCTTGACCGCATCCTCGATCCTGTGATACGGGGTTTCCAGCACTTTGTGGATATTTTGTGCCACGGGGCACCGGCGGCCTTCACAGGGATGAATTCCGATGAGGGAAGTAACCCCGTTGGGCTCCAAGGCGGCATATATTTGATACAGCGTGATTTGGGACGGGTCCTTGCATAGCTCCGCACCGCCGGTTCCCCGGGGAATCGTGATGAGTCCCGCCTTTTTCAAGGCACTCAGAATGTTGCGGATCACAACGGGATTGCTGCCAGTGCTTTCCGAAAGAAGGCTGCTGGTCACTTTGGCAATCCCTTTCGCTTCGTGAATGAATATCAGGCAATGAACCGCAATGGAGCATTTCGTACTGATTTGCATACTGCCATTTTTCGTCCTTTCAAAACAGATTGATGTTCATGGGCGCTCGATATAACTATTGACTTTACATCTCACAGGTGCTGCACTGTGATGGATGTAATATGATTTGTTACATCGTCCATTTTATCGATTCTCTCGGCCAAAAGCAAGAGAGATTCCATAAAACAAATCCAGGCAGAAAGAGGTCTTATATGAAAGCAGTTCAAATCAACGGGTATTCCAAGCGTATCCATACGCTCCTGCGTGATATACCGTGGCCTCAAATTTCCGATTTCGAGGTGCTGATTGAGGTAAAGGCGGCTGCGGTCAATCCCCTGGAAATCCTGATTCTGACGGGAAGCGTAAAATTGATTCAGGATTACACCATGCCGCTCACGTTGGGCAATGAGTATTCCGGCATTGTAGCAGAGGTTGGAAGCAAGGTCACAGGCTTTCAGAAAGGAGATCGGGTCTAGCGGACATACTGATATTGCCAGCCCCAATCCGAATGGAAGAATAGCCAGCTGCCATCCGGGGGTCGGCGAAAGCCTTAGCCAGCACCTCCTCCACCTGACGGTAATTGGTGCGTTCGCCGATGGCATAACGGATGACTTCACCATTGTACAGGTCAAGCCCAGGTGAGGGAGAAGGCTTGCTCCCATGCAGGGAAAACGCCGTCACACCAGTTACCCATAACTGAATCGGCCTTTCCTCATGGAAATCTCTTGCCAGCAAATCGGGCACAGCCTTGCCCATCTCGCCGCGGCAGGAACGGTACTTTTTCATATATTTGCAGGTTTACGGGGATTGCCGATCATCACAACGATCTTTTTGCTCATGCTGCATTCTTCCTCACGGCGTGGGATTGACTTTCCCCCACGCCTTACGCTATAATTCTATCAAGCATAGGCAAAAAAACAAGTACGCACATTTATGTGCAATATTAGCACAATAGTTTTATACTTACCTAAAGGAGAGCATAACATGGGCGAACGGTGCATTGCAAACGAATGTCTTGGAACAACCGGATTCAGTTACACGCTTTCGCTGATTAACGGTAAATACAAAATGACCATTCTCTATACGCTGATGGAGTTTGGGGTCGTCCGTTTTAATGAAATGAAAAAATATATTGGAAATATCTCCTATAAGACCCTGAGTTCCACGCTAAAGGAGCTGGAAGCGGATCAGCTGATTCATCGAGAAGAATACCCGCAGATTCCCCCCAAGGTGGAATACAGCTTGACAGAAAGAGGGAAATCCTTAATTCCCATTCTGGATGGCATGTGCGAGTGGGGCCATAAAAACCGGTTGTAAAAAAGAATACGAATTTGCGCAGCAGAACCTCTGCGAAAAGCAGCGCCAGGCAATGGCGAAGGCGAAACGCTGATGATACTTGCGTAAAGACGGCATGGCATCTTACGTCATGGGAATGTTCAGCAGTTGTTCAGCCGGTATCGGCCTCGTCCCGTTTTGATAAGGACTTCTTCGTCACACAGCTTTTTCAGGACCCGCTGCAATTGTCGGCGGCTGCAATGGAGCAGCTGAAGCGCATGATTGACAGAGGAAATTTCGTGGTTCCCCTGGACTTTTTGCAAGAAGAACAGCACCTTTTCTTCCAGTGTCTGTGCAGAAGCGTCCATTACCGCTGAAAAGGACAGCTTTCCTGCCAGCTGCCCCAGCACAAACCGCAAAAACACCGGATCATTTTCCAGCATGCGCTGGTTTTCTTTGAATGGCATGGACAGGCAAAACACCGGCTCCGTAGCCTCTACATAGAGCGGCTGGTTGTCCGCTCCGCTAAACTCCATGTCCCCCAGCAGTGTTCCACTGGCTGCCTTGGAAATATAGCGGATGGCACCATCCACGGTCAGGCTGTAGATGGACACGCTCCCCTTTACAATGATATAAAATTGGCTGAGCAGCTGAAATGGATCATTGAGCATCTCGCCCTTATCAAATTTCAATAGTTTTATGACCGGCGGCCTTTTCTGGAAGTGGTATTGATACTTCTCAAAATAGTTTTCCAGTCTGCGTTCATCCCTGATTTCTTTCACCACTTTCACCTCTTTCCTCCACATTGTGCCATATGACACAAGCATTTTCAATGAAAATCTGTACAATAGAGCCTTGTGGAGGTAACAAATATGGATTCTCTTTTTGATACAAAGCACTTGTACCGCAGCTATTTCAAAATGGCCCTTCCGGTGGTACTGGGCATGGTGGTCACGCTGGTGTACAATCTGGCGGACACATTTTTCATTGCCCAGACCAATGATACGAATTTGATTGCCGGCGTGTCCCTCTGTTCCCCGGTGTTTACCGCGCTGATGGCCTTTGGCAACATCTACGGCCAAGGTGGCAGCTCGCTGATATCCCGGTTGCTTGGACAACGGGATGGGGAGGGGGCAAAGCGGGTCAGTTCCTTCTGCTTTTACATTGCCCTGGCCACCGGCATCGTTCTGGCAGTGGTCATGACCACCTTCAACCGCCCGATTCTAACCCTACTGGGCGCGGATGCCGAAACGCTTCCGCACGCCTTTGCGTACTATATCGTGCTGGTGGTCAGCGCGCCCATTATGGTGCTCAGCTTTATTCACTCTAGCCTGGTCCGCTGCGAAGGCATGTCCACCGAATCCATGGTGGGGACGGTCCTGGGTGCTGTGGTGAACATTATCCTGGACCCTATCCTCATTTCCGGAGCCGGCATGGGTGCCATGGGCGCAGCCGTGGCAACGGTGATCGGCTATTTTTGCAGCGTGGTTTATTTTCTCTGGCTACTCCACAGAAAAAGCCGCTGCCTGTCTGTGAAGCTTTCGCTTGGCCGCGTCAGCAGCGGAGAACTGCGTCAAATCCTGGGCGTGGGCATTACAGCGGCGTTGAGCAACCTGATGCAGAGTCTGTGCATCATCGTTATCAATCAATTCCTTCTGCCCTACGGCAATGATAAAATCGCCGCCATGGGCATCGTGCTGAAAATCAACATGATCGCCCAGCTGATTCTGACCGGTTTTGCCTTTGGTGGTGTGCCCCTGTTCGGATATCTCTACGGTGCAGGAAAGCAAGTTGAAATGAAGAAGCTGGTTGGCTTCTGTCTCGGCTTTCTGTCCGCCTTCTCTTTGGTCCTAACGGCCGTTTTGTGTTTGTTCGCGTCACCGCTCATGGGCGCGTTTGTGCAGGGCACCGTCATGATTGCCACGGGAACTGAGATGCTCCGCTGGCAGGCGGCATCGACGGTTTTTGCTGGCATTGTACTCTTGCTGACGGTTCTGTTTCAGGCTACCGGCAAGGTAGGGCCGTCCTTTATTTTGTCTATTAGCCGGCAGGGCGTCGTTTTTGTGGCGTCGCTACTGATCTGCACAAATCTCTTTGCCTACAACGGCGTGCTGATGAGCCAGGCAGTGGCAGATGTGTGCAGTGCATTGATTGCCCTGGCGCTGCTGCTGTATGCCAATCCCATGGGGGAGGGAAAAAGGAAAAAGCCTTAAAGTCCGCCGCTTCGTCCAATTTTTCTGTTTTCCCCTGCCCTATTTGAATTCCCAGCCTTCTCATTGGTTGGTTCTGAAAATAAACGCTGCCGTTCACATTTTTTCCAGTGAACGGCAGTTTTGTTTGCCAAATGCAGTATATAGTTGCAGCATTGATTGCATCGGATCACCAGGCGTCCTGCAAATGGAAAAAATGGTACTGGTGAGCTGCATGGTCATGTCCGTCAAAGTGCTGGCGTAAGCCACATGTTCCTTGGCTTCCAGGTCCGATCCGTCCGCAACTGTGCGGGCATTTCACGTGAGCGACTTGTACTGGTCGTCCGGAACCGGCTC
>ERZ779866.293-NODE-293-length-57077-cov-10.892936_pt1 | contig 57077 bp, 82 predicted proteins | sample MGYA00511248_ERZ779866 | MGnify/ENA primary metagenome ERZ779866 (study PRJEB29588, sample SAMEA2155758) | human gut metagenome | biome: human gut; feature: human-associated habitat; material: faeces | place: Denmark | collected 2008/2010 ... | reverse complement strand
TGTCCGCCGTAGCGCTGCCGGGAACCCTAACACACCGGTAGAAGTGTTAACTGAACTGGCTAAGGATAGCGACTGGAGTGTCCGCTATAGCGCTGCCGGGAACCCTAACACACCGGGTTATAAAGAAACAACCTACGATTTCGTAGTCACTAAAAACTATGTGGCGGTAAAAGGAACTAATCATATGTGGTATAAACACAATTACCCCCAAATCGCCCCTTTTTATACTTGTGGATGTTTCTGCGGTTCAAGAGAACAACTTCTCGCTAGAATCTATTCGATTGATAATATAAGTTGTGATCCGACAATAAGGGTTAGAATACTTAATGCTTTAGACAACAAATTCAAAGAGGTGTTCGGTCGGTAGAAGAAAAACAGAATCAGAGGGAATGGGGGAGTATCAACATTAAACAGGTAATCACCAATATGAGTACAATTAATTTAAACGAACTCCGCGACCGGGCATACAAAATTGCACGAGATCATGGTTTTCACGATGCCGACTGGAGCAATGAGCATCTCCTTTGTCTTGTTATCAGCGAACTGATGGAAGCGGTTGAAGCAGATAGAAATGATAGCAGAGCCAATATGATAGGCTTCGAAACCTGCATAAAAAATGCCTATCAAGGCATTGTTCGGGACGATTGGTTTCTGAAAGCTTACAGAGCCGATATTAAAGGAACCGTTGAAGAAGAATTAGCTGATATAGTTATTCGCCTCCTTGACCTTGCAGGAATTCGTTCAATTGATCTATCGGAATTACAAGAGCCATTATTGGGTAAATTCAAGGATAATATTGAATTAACCAAATGGAAATATCAGATTAAAGAGATGAGCTTTACTGAAATAATATTCTGCCTATGTTCTCTTTTAACAAGCAGAGAAAGTATTGAAGATGTTGTCAGATCATCTATAGTGATAATATTCTTACATGCTGATATATTGGGTATTGATCTTCTTTGGCATATTGACCAGAAGATGAAATACAACACACTCAGACCTGTAATGCACGGAAAGAAGTATTGATTAACAATAAAAAGTATGGAAAAAGTTTTTATAACTAAATATGCCTTAACAAAAGGTATATTGGAAAAAGAAGCGGAAATATGCGATTATGGAAATGGACATATAAGAGCATACGTGAAAGAAGAGTTTTCGAGTTATTCTTTAGGCAAGGAATGTTTTAAGACAAAAGAACAGGCTATGGAAAGAGCCGAGAAGATGAGATTAAAAAAGATTGCTTCTTTGAAAAAACAGATAGAAGCATTGGAAAAGATGAAATTTTAAAAAGGTATGAATATAGATACTGAATTTAACGTAGGAGATAGCGTATGCTATCTGAGCGGGGATAACATTATCCATACAACTATAAGCAAAATAATCATCGAAATATCCTATACTGATGATAGTTTTCTTATGGTTTATAAGCTGTCAGATGGACTTAGTGTACCCAGAAATAATTATCCCAAATGGGATAAAAGACTTTTTAAAGACAAAGAGAGTTTGATAAAATATTTATCTGATTCATAACAAATAAACAGACAATGTTACAGGACAAAATAAACTACTCCATTGCACTGCTGCGTAAGTGCGAGAAGATGGCGCTTGATTATGATCCGGAGAATGGCTTTTATTTGGCCTTTTCCGGTGGAAAAGATAGTCAAGCACTTTATCACATCGCAAAGATGGCTGGTGTAAAGTTTAAGGCTCACATGAATCTTACATCTGTTGACCCTCCGGAAGTCATTCGGTTTGTGAAACAGAACTATCCGGATGTAGAGCTGATAAAGCCAACGATGTCGGTTTATGATATGGCTCTAAAGAAGCACTTTATTCCAACAAGGACGTTTCGCTGGTGTTGCGCTGAATTTAAAGAAATGTCCGGTGCAGGGAAAGTTACCTTGATCGGCATTCGTAAAACTGAAAGTGTGCAGCGTTCCAAACGTGAAGAAATTGAGATTAGCGGCCGTAAATTCAGCGGGAACTTCGACCAATTTTCTGAGCATAAAGAAAAGATGGTTACTTGTGTTAAAGGTAAGGACAAGATTCTTGTTTCTCCGATTATCCATTGGACAGACAGAGATGTGTGGGGCTTTCTGAATGGAAATGGAATAGAACACTGTTCTTTGTACGATGAAGGATATAAGCGAATAGGTTGTATTCTTTGCCCGATGGCAAACCGAAAACAAAAGATGAAAGATATAAAGCGGTTTCCTCATGTTCGTAGGAAATGGGTACAAACAATTCAAAAACTCATTGATGCCGGATATATCAATCACAATTTTACCGATGCGGAATTTGGCTTCAACTGGTGGATAAGTGATAAAGGCTTCGATCAGTTTTATGCTGACGAAGTTCTACAACAGAAAATTCAATTTTAAAAAGAAATGAAGATAGTAACAATCATGTGCCTGCTGGCCATGCTCGCCGGATGCACACCGCAGAAAGTGGTAATTACAAGTAAGCCAAACCGGTTTGTAAAACAGTTTCAACAAGCGGATTCCGCATTTAACAAGCAATACGGAAAGGAGGAAGGTTATGGGAAATTATTATGATAAAGATAGTGTATATCATATAGTGCCAAATGAAGAGGCTTTAGATAGAGGTCCTTATGCCTGGAAAGGCTCATCTACTAAAGAGGGAAATAACCGAAAAGCTATTGCCAAGCGGAGAAAGAAAAACAAGAATAAGAAAACTCATAGATAAATAGAACTGAGTCGGAATAGCTCAAATCACGAAAGGAATAAGCATCCGAGGTGTAAACCTCGCCTCAGATCGGCAACCGCAAATCTTGAAAGTGGTAGACCTTGACATTTGCAATGGTCCGGTAGGCAGGAGCACGGTAGGGTGAGTATTAATAATCAATGTTTAATTAATCAACTCCGCTGTTAAAGGACAGCGTCCGGTGAGAGACCGGTTATTTTGTTTCCATTTATTATTTCAAACAACATCCCGGTGTACTTTGATAGGTTATCCGGGAACAATTACCGCCAGGAGGCAGGCAACAGGGCGCATAGCTTAATGGTAAAGCGTCCCCTACCGGGGAAGAAAGGGGTTCGATTCCCTAGCATCCACACATTAAACATTTATAATATGGAAAGATCAGAATCGATAAAAGAGATTGCCAATGCTCTCTGTAAATTCCAGCAAGAGGTTGGAAAGGTGAAAAAAGACAGCAAAAATCCCTACTTTAAAAGTAAATATGCCTCACTGGCAGACATACTGGATGTGATACAAAAACCATTGTCAGAATGCGGGCTTTCTATTATGCAGATGCCTAAAGGAGAGAATGAGTTAGAAACAATACTTATGCACAACTCCGGTGAATGGATTTTATCGTCATACGCTATGCGTCCTGTAAAGAATGATCCTCAAAGCATAGGGTCTTGTATTACTTACCAGCGTAGATATGCTATCGGCTCTATCTTGAACCTAAATATAGACGATGATGATGATGCAAACAAAGCATCCAACTTGCAAGTAAATACAGCAGATGCGCCAAAGACTAATCTGGACGCACGTAAGATTTTTCGACCGGACTTTCTGAACAATGATGAGTCCATGAACAAATTGTATGCTTTTATAGAAGAAAAGGAGAAGGATGCAAAACAGAAAAAGCAAAACTTCTCCGTATCTCGGTTAATGGAAAGCCTTTACAAGATAGGGTCAGTTGAATTACAAACAGTAATAGATATGTATCTACAATATAAAAAATCGAAATATGGAGAATAGTATTAAGAAGATAGGGATATTCCCTGTCACCAAGCAAAGTCAACAAGAACTTGCAAACTCGATCATCATACCTGTTCTTGATGGCGATGTAAACCCGATAGAACATGTGGCTAAGATAAGAGGGTTATATGACACATTGAAGAAAGTATTGGATGACGATAGAATAAAAGATTCTGTTATTACTGAGACAGAGAAATACGGCAAGTCTACTTCATGGAACGGATGCGAGATAACATTAAAAGAGATGGGAGTTTCATATGATTACAGCGTTTGCAATGATCCTGTATACAACGCATATTTGGCAAGTTTGAAAGAACTACAAGCAAAGATGAAAGAGCGAGAAGGATTCTTGAAATCCGTTCACGATAATACAACTATTGTAGACGATAACACTGGGGAGATCATAACACTGCACCCTGCGGTTAAAATGGCAAAACAAAGTTACACAATTAAATTCAAATAAAAATGGCAAATACAATTACTGGCAAAATTTCCTACATAGGACCTATTCAGGAAATTCCTTCCAAAAACGGCGGTAATCCTTTTGTGAAAAGAGAAGTAGTTATTGATTCTACGCGGTTCGATCCATACACTGGAGAACGTGATAAATTCGAAAATTTTCCAATGTTTGAATTTTCGGGAGACAGATGTGCTGAGCTTAACAATTTCCAAATAAATGACATTGTTACTGTTTCTTTCGAAATACAAGGAAGGAAATGGATTGATGCAGAAGGGAAAACTAAATATATAAATTCCATAAGAGGATATAAAATAGAAGCAAGACAGCAAAGGTCATCACAGCCTGCTTCGCAACAGCAAGTGGTATATCAACAACCACAACAGAATTATGTTCCACCTATGCCGCCTAATACTCCAATTCAAGACGAACTACCTTTTTAATATTGCATTATGTTATTTGACCCCAAAAATCCTTTTGATAGAAAACGATCCGAGGCCTATTACAATAAATTAATGTCCGGCACCGATTCATTCGAAATAACAAAAAAAACTAAGAAAAGATCGTTATCACAGAATGCTCTTTTTCACATGTGGGTGCAAGTAATAGCCGACCATGCCGGCTACACCTCTTTTGATAACTGCAAGAGAGATATAAAAAGAGCTCTTCTTGGGACAAAAGAGGAAGCGAACCGATTTACGGGAGAAATTCAACAAGTCGATTACAAAACATCTGAAATGAGCACTTCCGAATTATCTTCATTCATGGACAAGATGAAAATCTGGGCTCAATCAGAGTTAGGATGCTATCTACCCTACTTTGGTGATCCTGGCTATGAAGAGATGGTATCAGAGTATAATGGAAAAAGAATTTAAAGCACTGTACATAGCACAAACACCTACCCGATTGGGATGCAACAAAAAAGAAAAGGCTATTCAGCTCCTAAAGAATGGAGACATGGATAGCCTTTTAAAATGCAAAAAGTTAATTACCGAAATAATAAAAGAAAAATATGATTAAAGGTTATAAAGGGTTTGATAAAAAACTACAATGCAGAGGCTTTCAATATAAAGTCGGTGAAACATTTGAAGAAAAAGGGACAATTAAAGCATGCGAAAGCGGTTTTCACTTTTGCGAAAATCCATTTAATGTATTCAATTATTATTCCCCTTCCGATAGTAGATATTGTAATGTTGAAGGTGATGGTAAAATAGATACAGACAATAGTGACAGTAAAGTCGCTTGCTCAAAACTACACATACATACTGAAATCGGATTAAGTGGTCTTATTTCCGCTGGAGTTAAATTTATACTTGACAAAGTAGATTGGGGGAACAACAAGGCCACCAACACCGGCGATCGGTCAGCAGCCACCAACACCGGCTATCAGTCAGCAGCCACCAACACCGGCGATCGGTCAGCAGCCAGCGTAGAAGGGAAAGACAGCATAGCTATCGTAACAGGATACGATAGTAAAGCCAAAGGAGCTATGGGCTGTTGGATTGTATTAACAGAAAGAGGTGATTGGGATGGAAATACTTATCCTATTATAAATGTACAGGCGTTTAAAGTCGACGGAATATCAATTAAAGCCGATACATTTTATAAATTAAAAAACAGCAAACCTGTAGAAGCAAAATAGCTTATGAAACAACATCAACTCCCCGACTACCTGATAAAATCATTTCTTCGACATGTATCAAAAATTGTAGATCATGTAGAATACAAAGGTTGTAGTCGGGTAGCTGATGCAGTCCGACTAACCAAGAAGGATTTAAAGAAAATTGAATCACTTATTTCCAAATAAGAAAAATATGGAACTATGAGAGTAATACATGTTCATTTGATCTTTAAAAAACAAGATCATTTCTTTGGTAGTATTTCTGCCATATTTGATTATTTGAGTGAAGATGATATTGGAATGGCAAAATCTACCCTTATTCATTCTTTAGGCTCCGACACAATATGTACGGGGAGAGCGATAATAAAGAGACGGGAGATATTAAGGTGTAAGCATAAGTAGAACTTCATGCGGTTAATAATTTAGGTTTTCACCCCCTGCCGTTCGAGAGAATATGCAGGGTGTTTAGGGGCGAAAGGTAGTAGATGTATATTAGATTGGTTCGATTCCGATCCGCCCCACATTGATATTGGAATTATGGATTTTGGATATGATATTCCGGATTTTGAACCGGATGATTACGACAATTACAATTATGATTAAGAAAGACAGAGTAATAGGAATAGATCCCGATTGTGACAAATCAGGAGTTACAGAGCTTCATGTTAAATCAAGGTGTTTAAACGTGACTAATCTTTCATTTCCTCTCCTTGTTGACTACTTAAAGTACATGAAAGAGGATTTTGTTGATCGTCAAAAAGAATCTATCATAGTCGTTGTCGAGGCCGGCTGGATGAATGAAAGCAACTGGCACGCTACACGCTCCACTCCGGCTGCTGCAGCTAAAATAGGTCAGAATACTGGTCGAAACCATGAGGTCGCTCACAAAATAGCTGAAATGGCAAGGCATATAGGACTGGAAGTTGACGAAATTAGACCTCTTAGAAAATGCTGGAAGGGTAAAGACGGGAAAATAACTCAAGAAGAACTATCAAAGATCGTTGGGGGATTGGATAAGAGGTTAAATCAGGATGCCAGGGATTCCTGCATCCTATCATGGGTTTATGCAGGATTACCAATAAAATTATAATATGGCTAAGAAAGAAATTACTCATGCAAGGTGTAGTGATTGCATACACTCTAAAGCGTTCTCAGAACTGGTCATTACCTGCAAAGAGAAGAAGGTAAACTTGGTAGGGAACGCAATTAGGATATGCTTATTGTTCAAAAAGAAATAGCAAAAAGAAAATATGAAAAGTTATCAATATGAAGAAATTGTCTTTTGGCTATCATTCATATCCTACCAGATTAGCTACATAGCCGGTTTCGATATTTGGGTACAAAATCTATTGCTTATCAATGCTCTTGTAAATATGTGCTGCGCTATTTATTACGCTTATAAGCATAGAAAAGACGATGACATAAAAGATTAGTTTTCATTATACAATCGAATGTCTAATTTTTAAAATCTACATTAATATGGATATAAAGAAGATGTCAAATATCGATCTCAAATATGGTATAGACCGTTGCAATGCAAGGCTTTCCGGTATTATGCCAATGGGACATATGAATAAGGATAGGTGCGTAAAGGCACTTGAAGAATATAGAAAAGAACTGTTGAACAGAGGAATAATATATTGATCATGGAAGAGGGATATATCCCAATTAGCAGAAAGCTATTTGAGCATCCTTTTTGGAGCGAAAAGCGAGAATTCAGTTATGCCGAAGCGTGGATCGACATTTTGAGACTAGTACGGTTTGAGGCGAATTCGACCAAGATGCTGATTGGGGGCAAAGCAGTAGAAATCCATAGAGGGGAATACCCCGCATCATTGAGGCGATTAGCCGACTTGTGGGGATGGTCGAAAAACAAAGTTGACAAGTTCCTGGATCTGCTAATATCCGAAGGCATGATAACAAAAAGGACAGCTGAAGGGACAAAGCAGACAGTTATAACAGTCTGTAATTTTGATAAATACAATATCATTCCCAAAAATCCGGGACAACTCGCGGGACAAAACCGGGACAACGTCGGGACAACGTCGGGACAACGTCGGGACAAATCTAATAAAGATAATAATATTAATAATATAAATAATAATATCCCCCCTACCCCCCAAGAGGGGGACGTTGCATCTGGCAAAACTTGGAGAGATGATTTTGATATTTACCTCTCGGAAGTAACAGAAGCATTTGAAAAAATATCTTCCGACAAAGAGTTTATAAAAAACAGACAAAAATATCATCCAGAGTTGGACATCGTATTGTCCCTAAAAAAAGCATTTGAAGACTATTGGAGCCAAGAAGCCGGTTGGAAAAGGAAAAAGATCAGCAAGACCAAAAACATCGATTGGGTTAGCACATTCAAAAAGGCCTTAGACCAACCGCAAAATAAAGTCTATAAACGAAGAAATGTCAATCCGGAGCCGGAGCAGCTTACGCCGCTACAGGAAAGGTTTAGAAAATTCTTGGAGGACAATGGCCCTTTGTTGTTGAAAATGCCTTCACAGCCCACAGATCAAGAAGTTGAATCTCTTGCGAAAATGAATAAGAGTATGCTGACAGATATAGTGAGAAAAATAAACAACGACAGCTATATCACCCGCTATAAAAACAGTGTATACCAAACAATCATGGAAATTAAAAAGAAAGAGTATGGATAACAGAGTTATGCCGCATGATACAGATGCTGAAAAAGTAGTTTTGGGAACAATTATGTCCGATCGCAATGCACTGAACGAGGTGAGAGAAATATTGTCTCCTAATTGTTTCTATGATAACTTAAACAATCAAGTCTACAAAGCCATTATCGCAATAGACTCCAGAGGAGAAAGTCCAGACTTGATCACTGTCACAAACGAAATGAGAAAAAAGAACGAATCCGTCGATTTGTTTGCTATCAGTCAAATTTCGAGTTATTACACAAACGATATTTACCAACATGCAGCATTATTGCATGATAAGGAGAAAAGGCGCAGATTTATAGAAATCGGCATGACCATGCAGAATAAAGCCTTCAGCGAATCGGAAGATATCGTCGATATCATGTCAGAAGCGGAAGAATCCCTTAAATCCGTGTTCCAATCTTCAAAAAGCAATATGTCTACAATTGACGATGCTGTACGTGAAGTGACAAAACAAATGGAGTTTAATTCATCCGGTGATAAAAAACTGACTGGAACCCCCACCGGATTCTCAAAAATTGACGGGAGAAGCGGAGGATTACAAAAATCCGATTTGATTATCATTGCGGCTGATACATCTTCCGGTAAGACGAGTTTATCAATAGCATTTGCCCTTTCTTCGGCTTGTTATGGGGACGGAGTGGCATTTTACTCTATGGAAATGAAGAAAGAGCAAATCGTCGCTAGGATGATCTCAATCGAATCAGGAATACCCGCAAATGAGATCATGTATTCACGCCTTTCACCGGAGCAATTCGACAGGATAGACAGAGGCATTGGAAAACTTGCCGGAAAACCTGTTTTTTTTGACGATAGAAGCACTTCTAACATTGATACTATACTCGCATCCATTAGAACAATGAAGCTGAAATACGGCATCACAGGGGCTATTGTGGATTACTTGCAAATTCTAACAGTAAACATGAAAGGGAGCAATAAGGAGCAAATGATGGGAGAAGCAGCAAGACGATTGAAAAATTTAGCAAAAGAACTGGACATTTGGATAATTGCTTTATCACAACTAAACAGGGATTCCATTAATCCTATCCCTTCTCTTGCCCGCCTTCGCGATTCCGGGCAGATCGGGGAAGCTGCAGATGTTGTCATTTTGATTTATAGGCCGGAATTATATGGCAAATTTTACCCTGAGCCTTTTCAAAATGCAGAAACGAAAGGAACCGCAATGATCGATATTGCGAAAGGCAGAAATATTGGCCTTGAGAAATTTATTGTTCAATTCAGCCCTAAAACAACTCATTTTTATGAAATGGATCAATCTTATAGACTTGTAGAAGAAAATGATGCTCCTTTTTAAACAACCTATAGCATGAAAATAAACATATTCAACACCCAATGCCGTATCGGTAGCAAAGTCCGATACAAGAGTAAAATCAGAGAAGTGTATGACATCAATCGAATCACTCACGAACTGTGTTTATCAAGAAGTGCCAAATGGATAAGATGCACTGAAGTAGAATTATTAACTCATAGATATGAAAAAAATATAACAGTTGGGATGAAATAGACAAGGACACCGGCGGTCTTGTTACGTTGTTGACATATATCGTCCTATTCGTCAACGACCAAGTGTATAATTTCGAAATGCTGCTTTCCGATCACATCAAGGGATGCGGACTTTATCGCCAAAAGGTCAAAATGCTGATCAACAGCATGGACCGCCAAATGGCCGCATACAACAGACAAATATGCCGGATCGCAGGTGTAAACGCGGAAGCCATGGCCCTCATTACGCAGAGCATGGAGGACGATATCAAGCCTCATATAGATCGCTATGGATTTACCGTCAGCCAGGCATTGCATAATGCCGGATGCCATGAAGATTTGAACAAAGCCCTTTCCATTTGCTCTACGGTGGACATGTTATGCCAGACATCCCAAATTACCATCCGGGATTTCTTTACCGCCATAAGCAAATACGCCCCACTGGCTTACAATCCCCTTCGGTATCTCACCATGGATAAGATGCTGCACTTTGCAAGGGAGCTTACAGAGGTACTTACCCCCAAAGAGGTACATGTGAATTTGAATGAGTTGCCAGAAATTGCAAACGCTTTTCAGGCCATAGCAAACAATATGCTTAGGACGGAAGTATTTGAAAAAGCGTTTGAATCATGCGAAAAATGACAAAAAAAGATGAAATATGAAAGATTGGATAGAAGAAGAAATAAAGCGCCTCGAAAAGGAGCGCGACAGGAATTTGGCAATACACTGTGACTATGTGGCCGCTAAATATCAAAGGATGATTGATAAGATTAAGATCAAGAAAGAAGATAATAATTAAATAATTATGAACAGCAACGCACATGAATATAAGGTCAATGCCACCAAAGTAGCATTGCATCTGCTACGAGAGCCCGACATATTCGAAACGAATATGAAATTGTTTTGCGCTAAAGATCTTGAAGATGCTTTTATAGCCGGTGCCCAATGGCAACTACAGCAATTAGGACATCCCGATCCTCCCGGAGAACAAGGAGCGGACGGTACTATAATCATCAAGGATGTGATGAAAGAAAAGGCTATCGAAGCCTTTAATGAAGCGATGATTTATTTCGAATCACCGGACTGCCCGACAGCGGAAGAAGCCTTGAAGCATTTTATCGCTTGCCTGGATCAGGGACTAGACAGTGGTTGTTCGGAAAAACCGAACGACCAGATATGTGGAGATTGTGACGCTTACTTCGAATGTCAGATGGCCGGTGCCGAGCAGAACGATGCTGCCTGCTCTGGGTTTGATGATAGTGTGTTAAGTCAAACAAACGAAAAAGACTATGAGGCAAAGCGATGAATGGTGCTGCATGAATTGTGCGAACAGAGATGATTGTTCAATAGGTGATAATCATTTCAACCTTCTAAATTATTGCGCGAATTATTCTGACGAAAATGATGCTAGTGATTCTTATTCAACCGAAGATTTAGAAGACTGGTAAAATAGCTCAAATCACGAAAGATATTAATTTAACAAAAGAAAAAAATGGAAAGAGAAGATATTGAAAAAGCAGCAACCCAACATGCTAATATGATAGGTTGGGATCATGATCCGGAGGAAACAAGAGGACTGTTTGACTATTCATTCGAGAAAGGTGCAGAATGGCGCATCAACTCGGTGTGGCACAAACCATGTGACATAGCTGAACCGGGAAAGGACTGTTTGGTTGAACACATGGATGGAGACGGAAATGTCTGCATTTGTATTGATTGGCGTTCTGAATATGAATGGGTAAAAGCTTGCCATTACGACAAGATTTTGCGTTGGGCATACATCGATGATTTATTACCTAATTAGGAGGACTGATAATGGCTAAATATAGATACGGACTATATGAAAACTTCTTCGGTGATCAGTGGTATCAAGTGCAGGTTAAACGATTGGGCATTTGGTGGGACGATGAATCATTTTCTACGGAAAAAGGTATGATGAAATACGTCGAACAATTAAGAAAGCAAGGACATATTTTAATAGAAGCTTAATTATGCGTGAAATAAAATTCAGAGGGAAAAGCACTACTTACAAAAAGTGGAAATACGGTACTCCTGTAAATTTAGAACAAGGTACAATAATCATAGAAGAAAGAGGAGTATTTAATGACGGTTCTGCATCACCTTTCTTTTCAAAATGGGATTTTGTTATGTCTGACTCTATCGGTCAGTACACAGGCTTAAAAGACAAAAATGAAAAGGAGATTTACGAAGGAGACTTGATAAAAGCACCAAGCGGACGTATTTATTCCGTTATATTCTCAACATGGAAGCATGAAGAGAAAAGAAAGTTTCCAAAAGTAATTGACTTATACGAACATACAGGATGGTGCATATCCTTAGATGGAGTTAATCCGTACGATTTATTAGATTCAGAGATATGCCAAGGGTGTATTATTGGGAATGTTTTTGATAATCCTGAATTTTTGAAAGAATAACTTGTAACTTCTCAAAAAAAATATCGGACACTTTATGCAGAAGAGACTAAACTAATGCCTGAACAAGTCTTGACTTGGCTATTACAGTACATCTGCTTGATAGTCTACTTGGCGATATAGCCTCATAGCAGGCACATCAGCCTCCTTAGCCGGCACACCTTCTCGTTGAAGTTGACCGGCTCAAAGTCAAGGGAGTCAACCAGGCGGTCAATCTCGCGTCTGGCTGACTCCCTTTTTAATTTTCTTATTTCTTTTTTATTCGCTTTACGCATAACTTTTCCCGTTTATGTTTGCGGCAGTCGCATATAAACAACTGCACATCCTCGTACAACATCCTACCTAAATAACCGGCCAAATACGCCACTTCTTCACCTCCTATAGGCATTTTAAATGCCGTAGCTATATGATCCTCCAAATGGCGGCATTCGTGCTTTAGGGAGTTAAAAAACTCTTCCGGAGACGAAGTCTTGCTTATGACCATTACAGATTTCCGTAGCTTGTAATTGGAGTACGTGACACCGGTATCAAGTTTGCATGACACCAAATTATTGTAAGCCTCTCTTGCCTTGTCTTTCGGACAATCTATTGATTTCAACAAACCTATGATCTCTTCCGTATAATAGCAGGTGACACGATAAAATATATGCACCTGCCAATCGTACTTCATTATGTATAGGCCTCTTCTTATCATATTTACATCATTTCATCCCAAATAATAGGCGTTCCAGAACCGATGCAATCAGCATAGAAACGAGTAAATACAATACCATCGTAAGCATCCGGATCGTCGCAAACGTTCTTCACGTATAAAGCAGCATATTGATCGTGTGGAACGGAGGAACCAAGAAAATCAGCCTTGCACATATTGGCAACATACACATAGTCATAGCCGCCTTTCTTCTTTACATCGACGTTATATTTTTTAAGCATTTCGTCGATCTGCTCTTTTGTCCAGGGCTGTACCTTTATTTTCTTGCCAGTTCCATCTTCTTTTTCCATCATGGAAATAGCCCAATCACACATAGCCTTAGAAAAATGCCAGCCATATGCGCTTAAATAAGCTTTCATCCCCGAAGGAAAATCATCGTACATATCTAATCTCATATCTTTACTTTTTAAGAAGGGGCACAATGTCCCCTTCTGATTTAACGTCTGCGTCTGCGGTATTCCCCGGCATACCGTCCGGTTCCTCTCACGCCGCGCCTTTCACCGAAACCTTCTCCACCGCGTCTCCACATATCGCGGAATTCATCGTCGTCGTCATCGTCATCGTCTCGGAATCCCATACCGCCTTCCATTGCTTTTCTCTTGCCTTCCTTGCAACCAAGTTTATAGGCTTCTTCTATCGCTTCCATCAAGTCTTCGTCTTCATAAGCATCGAACTCTCTGAAAAGCTCTTCTAGTTTTCTATTTGATCCCATAATTATTACTTTTTAGTTGTTTCCTTAACTCCAAGCTGTTGCATCAATTGCTTGTTTAGCTCCATAAGTTCAGACATGTTCTTGCTCATATCAGACATCTGGGCCTTAAGGGTGTTGATTTCCTGTTCTTGACGTTGCTTTTCTGCAAACTCAGGATTGATCATTGTCAACATCTCATCGCAGGATGCTATCACGCTGAGGTCATAGTCCCGACTGTTAACCCTATCCAATCTTTTTTGTTTTATCATGGATATTTCATTGTTCATCGCATCGCGGGAACATGAGACAACAAGATTCCCGTTTTGCCCAAAGTCGGCTATATCACTACCGGAAGGAAGATTCTGAAACGTCGTGTTCTGACCATTAATATTAGCCACGACATCTACGACCATCTCCATCTGAGGTATCTGCCCCATAGGAGCGGGCATAGGATATTTAGGCTTGGGTGCAGAAACGCTTACCACAGAACCAATCTCTATGAAATGTTTGGCTTCCTTATGAAGAATATACAACTGATTATTTACTCGAAGATTCTGAAACATGATTGTTTGATTTTAAAGGAGTGTGGTTATTGCAATTTTTACAACAACCACAGAGCTCCATGTTAATTACTACTTGCTTCGCAAAGAAGCCGTTTCTGCTGTAGGAGCCGGAGTAGTTGTCGGTCTATATCCACCATTAACAAGATACAATTCGTTCGTGTATTTGTTGTAATGGATCTCATAGATACCCGGACCGGCAAGGTTCTCTACTCGCACAGGCACATCGCCGTAAGCCATCAACGGTCTCGTGTCCCCGTTCGTCCCTATCAGAATGGGCAGTGTTGCTGTTGTTCCAGCCGGGATAGCTTGACGGATATTGACATAGAAACCGCCTACATAATCCCGGTTACGAAACGCATGGTTCGGAAGCTCTAATGTCACGTTCTCCGTCCCTACCGTCACAGCCACCGTTGGCAAGGTGTTAAAGTTTGCCCTGCCAAGTGAAGGGAACGGAAAAGGAAATCCTGTAAAAAAGTTAGGCCACATAATTACCTCCTTTCTTACCCGGATCAACCCCAGTAGTTATTGCAACCACATCCGTAACCGCCGCGTCCATAAGCCGCGTCACCGGCATAAGCACCGAAAGCGGCCGCACGATAGGTTTCCGGGTTATACACCTGCAACTGTGGATAAGGAACGGATACCGTTGGAGGCATCTTGCACTTGATACCGTCTACATCACTTTGCAATGCCTGCAAGCCGGCTACCAACGGCGCGATCTGCTGACCGAAGTTGCTCAAGATTGTCGCATTCTGATTACGCTGAGAGATTTCCCCCTCCAAAACTGCAATTCTTGCATCCCTTGCAGCAAGGGCTTCCTGCTGACGGCGTGCCTCTGCGGCATCCATCTTGGCTACAATAGCCTGGAATCCTTCACGGTAAGCGTCCGACAAAGAACGAGTATTCCCTTCCATTGTACGTGTAAGCGTATTCATGTTTTCGCAACTCGCTAAGCGACTTTCATACCCCTGTCGTTCAATCGCAGTCTGCGTTTTGCAGCAACAATCGGCTAATTGAGCAGAGATAGATTGATTGCCCTGCATAATTGCAGTAATGATACTGTTGGTATTCTGTCCCATCTGATTGCCTAAACCGCATATTGCCTGAGATACAGAGTTAATACCAGCAAGGATTTGGTCTGAAGATAAATTCAACGCCTGGGCAAGTGATGCGATGTCCACACCGTTGCGATTAAGCATTTGCATAATCATGTCTCTTCCTTCATTGGCACCCTGATTGTTGTTTCCTCCAAAACCGAAGTTGCCGTTGCCAAAGATGGCAGCAATCACAATCAACGCAATAATGTCCTGAAAACCGCCGTTGTTCCCGAAGAAACCACCGTTACCGCCTCCACCGTTCATTAATCCCATGAGGTAACCTGTGTCAATACCCCTGTTCTGCAAAGACGGAAGGATTGATGCAAGTAAGCCGTTACTCGTTCCACCTGCCCCGTCTTGATTAAATACATAAGTTTTTTCCATTGTATTTTAAATCTTAGTTACGGTCAATATCAACCGCATCGCAAATGTCGCAAAACAGTAATTGTATTGAATGGTAGAATGTTGTAGGATTGTTGTAGGATTGTTGTAGGATTGTTGTAAAGTTGTTGTTAAACTGTCTGATTTTTTTACTTGTTCCCTTATCTTTTCTGTATTAGCCTCCTATAAAAACTATGCAATGTTTCTTCATAACAAATATGTTATCTTAATTTACAAACACCTTAATGGCATATCAAGCGACTCACGTATATTCCTAACTATAACCTTTAGCAGATAATTTCTGCGTATTCTGTCAGGGTAGATATTTTTCAACTTGTTGATCGATTGCTGCGTAAATCCGGTAAATGACGATATTTGAGATTCACTGAATTTATATTCAGATAGTATAACAACCATGATACCGCGTGAATCAACAATATCACTTCGTTTACACTTTGACAGTATCAGGTCTTCTGATACTTCTGTCTCTTTAGAGACAATTCTTAATATTTTGGCAAAGATTTCAGATTTACACATAATGTTTGAATTTTAGTTATATCTTTGCCTTTGCTACATAAAACTTATCGCACATAATGCAACAAAAGCATAGACATTCATGTTGAAGATATTAAGTCCCCAACGTGCGAGTGTCTATGCTTGTGTATCAGTTTTATGTAGCAGTTAAACGTGATACGTTGGGGGCTTTTATTTTACTTCCCAGCCCCATAGGAAGAGACTATGAACAAAAGTCTACTGCTTCAGTTTGTAAACCATCCGGCCAACAACGATCAGTATTATGACAATGACAGCCGCCATCGCCCAGCCGCCTACTTCTATCTTCATCCGTTGCCAGACTGTCAGCCTCTTTTCGATTTCAACCGGGTATGGTACTCGGATAGTATCTGTTCGGTTTATATATAGCGTGTCTACCCTGTCCTTGTACTTATAGATGTACCTGTACCGATATTCGGCAACGGTATCGCCTCTTTGAATTACAGAGACCGAATCATGTATAAGCACGCTATCGATCCGGGCCGAGTTAAAGAACACGCTATCAATTCTGACCGTTTCAACCGGGACATAACGGACTTGCGTACGGCAAGATGTAAGCATACAGATCAGTGCTATTATCAATAACCCGATCAAACCACCTAATAATTCGTCTTTGTCTCTTTCGTCCATCATAACAAGCTCCATCCGTCAATCACATCTGGCATATCAGCCTCTACCCCATTCTCCACACGGCTCATACCTGCCACAATACGGATCATCTGCTCACGGTCATTTACATTGATCGGATCGTCGGCCGGGATTCCGGCATAATCAGATACAGCCATAATGTAGGCTTCCGTATGGTTATTATCCTCCGGTGGGGCCCAACGGGTAATCAGCTTACGGATAGTGTCGAGCTTGTAATTTTTGAAGTAGTTAGATAATATTTTAAACATAGCCCGGTATCCGTAAGCCATTGTTGTAAATTGCTTAAACGACTTATCCTCACTGGGCCTTACTTCTCCTTGGAACAAGTCGTTATTAATCCGAATATTACCAGGATTGTTATTTCTAAGTCCTCTTGCTGTCATAATATATTACTCCATTATCTAAATTAAACTTGTCTAAAACTCACTGGGTGGCTCTCGATCTGGACATCCATGTTTATTACATTTCCGAAAATCAAGAGCACTATTCCTAATTATCAATTCCGTATTCTTTTCAGTTAGCTCACGGATACGCTGACGCAATTCTTCTATTTTTGCATACAAAGTATCTATTTTAGTATCCAGTTCACCCACTCTTTTTTCCTTTTTCTCGTATAATTCTTTCCATTCATCAGCATACTGAGTAATGTTATCCGCTTCTGCTTTTTTAGCTTCTGCGGCAGCCTTACGTTTTCGAGATTCATAAAACATGAATGCTCCAATTAACGGCAGGCCTGCTGCGCTGATAAATGATCCTATCAACTGGACTATTTCTTGCATTTCCATCATTTAAAGTAAAAATAATATGCCTAAATAAGTGGATAATAAGGCTGCTATCTCAATCCAGAACATCGGCTTGCTCTGGTAGAACTTATACCAAAATGTGCCCTCTTTTTCTTTGGCAATGCTTAATGCAGTATACCCTACATAGGCAAGCCATACTAACAACATTGGCCAGAGGTTCAATGCCACCCAAAGTTGCGATCCGGCAATACAGATGATTGCTCCAGCAGAATGTATCTTGCTCTCATAATCATCTTTGAAATTGGGAGCTGAACCAACAAAGAACATGCCAGCACAGGACAGAAATGCAACCCATTCCGTGTTTGGTTTACTTACCTCCAATATTGCAGGCATCAATAAACCGGCAGTCAGCCACATTGTTGCCATAAACCACAATTTATGCTCCAGGTAGTAATAGGTTGCACTTATGGAATAAGGTACACCCTTAGTCTTTACACACACGGCAGCCGTGTAGGCCGCAATAACAAGCATTGAAATAATCGTCAAAATAGTTATCATACCAATCTTACATTTATGTTAATCAATTCTTTCAAATGGGCATATACCGGATTAATCGTACCATAAAAGCAGTAATATTTCTTCCTTACACCGTCTTCCATTTCCGTGTAATACTTTTCCTGTTCAAGCGTCATGCCTGGCGCATAGAGTTTGGGATCGTATTCCGTGCCTTTGTGATTTTCGTCCATGCGCTCATAAAGAGCAGCCGTATCTACCGAAGGAGGATATATTTCGAGAACCGGATTTATCGGTTGCCGGACTTTCCATAACCAGTCATCGTTAATTACCCGGTTGCCGGTTTCCAACTTCCCGTTAATAAATTCTTTCCATTCCGCATGTGCGTATTTGGCACCAATCGCTTCATCATCCGTCAGTGACATTGCAGACACAGATTTACGGGTGATACGGGATAGTTGCTTCTCTGAATCGTGCGTTTCCGTGTATTTTACGGCTTCCTGTAATTCGGCTGTTGTTCTATGGATTACATCGGGATAGCCTGTCACCTCAATCGCTTCTACATCTTCCACTGTCTCGGCAGCTTCAATATCAGAGAGTAACTTTTCTGATAGACCTATACAGATATCATTATAGTCTGCCATCTCATTGAGAGCTTCCAATAACAGAGATGATTTATACGATTTCCCGTTTACTTCAACCGTATCTTTTCGGGCACACTGGTCTTTTAGAGACAAACGGTCGTATGTATATACATCGTTGTCCTCTATGTAATAGTGCCGGTAGTCGGTGTTGTAGACTTCCTGACGCTTCAAGTCTTTTGCAATTTGAAGTTTTTCTTCCGGTGTCGGTTCGGGAATAGGCGTCAATTGCATATTGAACACTTCTTCTACGGATGCACCTTCGTTTGCCTCTTTAAAGGCAATCTGTTCTTCTGTCAGCAAAACGTACTTTCCTGCAACATAATCTTCCCATGTTGTGCCGATATCGTTGTTTGCTGTATCGAGCTTTTCCGGCATTGTGACATATATGTTTGCTGCGTCTTTTTGTATGTATATATATTTACTCATATCACTTATATTTGTTTTTATTCTTCGTAAGCCCAGTATCGGATCAGGACAGTGCCATCACCGCCGTCACCTTCTGATCCACCACCACCACCATAACCACCGCCACCATTTACTCCACTTCCTTTACCTTCTGTATAGTCAGATACTCCTGCTTTTCCATATCTTTCACTACCACCACCTCCACCACCAGCAGCATTCCGTTTACCTGAAGATTCCCCAAAATCTCGAGTCGTATGACCTTGTCCTATACCTCCTTCATGAGCGCTGCCGTTTGATCCATTACCACCATCCGAACCGCCATTACCTCCTATAGAACCTCCTCCACCGCTACCTGAACCGCCATCTGAATGCCATGGACTATTTTCGTATCCATACATACTCCCTCCATAAGCTCTATAATTCGAGTTTAGAAATTGCGAGTATCCACCATCATTAGGTGGAGTACTATTAGAACTTCTACTACTTCCTTTGCCAACTATTATTGAAATTAACTGACCCGGTATAACAGGGATAGCATCACCATCTCTCCATCCGGATGTATCTTTTTTAAAGGTTTTTGTATATCCTCCAGCTCCTCCTGTATCTGTATATCCTCTATTGCCTCCGCACCCACCACCGACAAGAAACACATCAACCTCCGTACATCCAGGTGGAACCGTCCATGTGTAATTTCCTGCCGGATAAAACCGCTTCTGAAAGAATACTAACTTCTTACTTCCTATCGTCCTTCTTCTCAACATATCAATCCTTCTCTTTAACGGTTATTGAATACATGACACCACTCGTAGCGATCTTCAAAATGGACATCTCGAAAGGCACGCCGGAAGTAGTGGTAATAGAACTACCGGACATTGATCTAAAACTGCCAGTAGTAGGGATGGGCTGCGTAAAAGAAGCGGTAGGATTACAATCAAGATATATCTCTTCGCCTACATTCAATGCCCTTGCAGACTCATTTATCGACAGGTTTGAAGCGGAGGATAGGGTAGCCTTAACCAACCTCTTGCTTGTCGGTATATTCACAAGAGTGGTGACAGCATTACTCCCTGTGCCGAAATTTACTATATCATCCACCCTCTTCTTGTCCTCCGCCGACATATACCCCGCTGTGGCGGAGGTGGCGGTAGGGGGAGTGAGGTATTCACCGTTGTCGGAGAGGTATTTTGTACCGGAGCCAGTATTTTGTAAACTTTGTCGATTAGATACCAAAGTATAGGTCTTGTCACTCTTATTAATAATTATGGCTATTATTGTCAACCATATAGAACGATCACTGGGGTCTACCGCTAAAATATTTGTTGTAATACCATATATTTCAGTAGAATTATTAATTGTTATCGGGCCAAATCCATCAGGGTTAGTCTCAATTCTTGCTGTTGTTATTCCTTTATTTACTGCATCAACTACCTTTTGATAATTTTCATCTGACAATGTACCATTCTCCTCTGGGAATAAAGTTGCAACATCCAGATACTGATTGCTCGCCACTATCTCCGACCACGCCCCATTGTTACGCCCGTAGGTTTTTCCGTCTTTTGGAGCATCTACCGTAATAGCCGCATCTTCTCCTGCTGGGCCTTGCGGACCTTCTGGACCTCGATCTCCTTTATCGCCTTTCGGGCCCTGTTCTCCCGTAGGACCTTGAGGGCCAGGATCGCCTTGAATACCCTGCAAACCTTGAGGACCTATATCACCTCTTTCACCTTGAGGTCCTTGAGGACCGGTATCACCTTTGTCGCCTTTTGGACCCTGAGCACCTTGAAGCGGACCATTGTTTTTCCACACGGAATTGATTGCATCATAAATATAAATGTCGTACGGAGCACCTTTACCAACGCCATAAGCATCACCAGCTTGTGGGGAAACTATTCCAGACTCTAATTCTTCCTGCGTGCTAAAATATCCAAGTACCTTAAAACCACTTCCCGTATCTCCTTTATCGCCTTTTACTCCCTGCTCGCCTTTAGGCCCAACAGGGCCTTGTGGACCAGTTTCGCCAATAGGTCCCTGCGGGCCTGTTTCTCCTTGAATCCCTTGTTCTCCTCTAAGACCTTGCGGACCAATATCACCCTTTTCACCCTTCAATTCTGCCTTATCTTCTTCCGTCAAATCAGAAAAATGCAATTTCAACTCGTCTTTCTGTTCCGGCGTTAGATCGGAAAACTTCAACTTCAAATCATCGTAAGGGACAAGTACACGATAAGCTGTATCTTCTTCACTGGTGTACTTCCATTCAATGCCTGTGCTACCGGTACGGAAAACAGGAGTATCACCGGCAGTACCTTTCAGATCGGACAAAGCGACAAGATTCTGCCAATTACCGTCCGTATAACGCCATTGGATATAGGTTTTATCCTGATTTACCTGCAAGAATACTTCACGTCCATCTACACCCTTCAAGACAGACAGAGCAACACGTACAAGCTTATATGTGCTACCCAATACCTGAAAGGCGGGAAGAGAGGACACACCGGTAAGTGAACTTACCTCTTCGTACTGCCCCGGATCTTTCGCCGTAGACGCAATCAAATCCTCCACCGCTGCCGCAATCTTCTGCAAGTCTTCCGGCGTGATCGTTGTCCCGTCTGATAATATGATATCTCCTGCTGCCATAGGTGTTAATCTATTATTGATTCAACTCGTTATAAATTTGTTGTACATCGTCAATAACCGTAGATACGATGTTTTTCTTCTCGTCGTTATTCAAGCCGGAATGGGTATAAATGTTCATTGTACCATCTACGGCTATGTTTATTTCTCCAAGACGAACTTCACCTTTTTTTAAAACTCCGGTAATATTTGTTGCATCTTTTCCCGTCTCTTGCGAAATGTTATATTGAATATCAACATCTCCTATTGTATTTTTATACACGGATCTCTGTATAGAAGATAACTTTGTCGCCATATTACTTTTCAGGATCTACAAGTTCAACAATCTGTGCATATACTCCGGCGGCACTATAAATTGTAGCAGCCTGTTTGACCATAACCAGTTCTTCTGGAGATAAATCAATTTCACCCGTAGAAGCAATTATTTTTTGACAAAGTTTATAGGCCTTGAATCTATAGTCGTTATCGGTATCTGCTTTCCCTGCACGTTCAAGCCCACCTCCGTTATACAATGCCTTTCCTACAAGATCATTTATAATTACAGGGCTTTTTACCGTAACAACTCGTCCGTCCTGCATTACTTTTTTTTCTTCTACTGCATCTGTTCCGTCAAACTCTTTTAAATTAATGTGAAAATTTACTTTCATAATTCTTTTTTTTAATTATTTTACTATAAAGGACTAATTCTTAGATAATTATTTGAATCCACATAAATTTCCCCTCTCCTGAATTTTATTTCTAAAGAATTCGGATCTGTGGGCCAAGCCGCATTCATATGTACAACCCCACCATATTGATATAGATTAAATACCAAGTCGTTTGTGGGAGAATTCCAAAAAAGACCGGCTGTTGACAATCTTATATTATACGCTGAATTAGGACCAAGTTTTAGATAGGCATAATTATTTTCTGTATCAATACCTAAATTCCCAACAAGAGTCGTATTATTGTAAAAAGATATAAGTCTATCAGAATTAGAAGGATTTATTGTCACTCTCTTCCCGTCTGAACTTGTTTGCAAAGAACCTGTTATTTGGGTATTCCCATTTATATCCCAAAAAATATTCTTCTTAGCTAACCATCCCGCACCATCATGCCCCAAACGTATAGCAGAATTTGCTCTATCTTCCCATGAGCTCCCCGCCCAAAATGCAGGACCTGTAATATCAGGAGACATACCCGCTAAACAGACAAAAGATGAATTAGAACCAGATCCCATTTCTATACGCCTATTTAACCTCATTTTGTTTGATCCAAAAGAATAAAATGCACCGGTTATATCTGTCACGGAATCTAATTCACCTTCAACACTATCAACTCTATTCCCTAAATTATTTATATTGATATTTAAACCCTCAGCCGTTTGATTAACAAAACTCTCACTTGCAAGTCCTTTTACAGAAGATGATATCTGGCTACTTGTCCAACTTGTTGTAGCATATCCAACTAAAGCTCCATCAACATAAGATCCCACCTCGGTTTGTATTTTACTACTTGTCCAGGACTGAGTAGCGTAATCCCTTCGTACAACTTGCTGGAATTCGTCATATTCTTCCTTAAACGAAGTAAGTTCTGCTTTATCTGCCTTTAAAGATAAAGAGGTATCATATTTAGTATAAATTTTACCGGTCTCGGCATCAACATAATCTTTAGTTGCACGTAACTTAATTTCTTCTTCGTTTTGTGTGATTTGAGTTTGTAGATGTACAATAGCATCCGCAATCTCATCAGAAAACAGCCCTACACCATAAATAAGTATCTCACCAGTGAACCTCAGTTCAAAATCACCTTTCCCGTTCCATTTCCCGACCTTAGACAGCTTTTGATAGCTGTCGCTTTCCGATAGCTGCTCTTCATGATACAACTCAGTTCCTGGAATACCGAAACCGCAAGAACCGGGACGGAGCACCTTATAGAACAAAGAGAAAGAATACGTCTTTTCCTCTTCTTCCGTGTGATCCGGGATATTCATTATAGCATTCTGCTGAAGGATATACGTGTTCCTTATTCGCAGAACGTTTTGACCGTTGTCATTATAAATATCGGCAACTTGATCCTTTTCTACATAGAAGCTACCATCCAGCCAAAGATATTCTCCACCTACATTGATAAAATGAACGTTATTTGCGGCTGTCCAATAGTTTGTATTCTGGCTGAAAGAAGAGTTTACAAGGATGTTACCACCTTCTGCGGATATGTCGTTACGGATACTATCAATAAGGCTTTCAAACTTGCCGTTCATGGCAATAAAAGTCTGCTCAATGGTATCTCCGTTTTGAAGAATGAATGTCGAGTTTTCAACGTATATCCCGTTCAAATAAGCCCCATAACCAGACAACTGATCGCCTCTCTGTGTCCTGATTCCTGTCAGGTGTCCAATACGGGCTTTCAACTTGCCTTCGGTGCTGGCATCAGTAATACCATCGTACACATCGATAAATGGCGCACCGCTATCGGCCGTTGTTAGATATATTAATCCCTGCCGGTCCGTATCTTCATTGTTACCCCAACGAAGGGCAAAATCTCCGGCTTCCGGTTGCCCTGTCCCTTCTATCAGAGGAATAGCTATATCAAAATAGTCACTGTCTACACCGATACAACGTCCGAAAAGATACTTGATACTGGTCGTTCCCGTCCGTGTCTGTATTCTGACACCGTCACCCTTACGCAGGTTCATAAGCATAAGACCATCCATATCGTCCATATAACAGCGATAACGGTCAGACATCACTTCTACTCTGGCTATTTTGTTGATGTCAGAAACAATCTGGCTACCTCCTAAACCGTAAATCTGGGAATAAACAATCTCGTAAGCAGTGAATGTCTTTCGAATAAAGAGGTTGTCCATCTCCCCGGTGGCCGTCGGTGTGTCTATCTGCCATCCCCAACCGGTAAAACCGGATGCAAAAGTTGGCGATCCGGTATTGCCCCCCACATAGATATCACTCCGCACACGAAGCGAATCCAATATGGCGGCGCCCGTACTCTGGATCTCCCAGCCTTTACCTTCCCAGCCATCTATGAAAATGGAAGAGCCGATCTTCTTGTCAAAAAGTATATTCCCGTGGGCGGTATCGTCGATATCTTTGCGAAGATATCGCTCATCAAGATAAGTCGCCAGCCTTGCACTTTCTACAGATGTTACATGTCCAAAATCATCAACACCGATATTTTGGACAAATAAATCGTCAAAATTAGATGTTGAAACTGCTGAAGATGTATTTTCATGCGAAACCGTGAAAATAACAGTTTCGCCAATCAAATCTTTTTTTACATCAATACCTCTTCCTTCTTTTACGTCTACATCTACATTTACAATTCCTCCACCTCCTGAAGCCGTACCACCTCCTATTCGCTTGGGTAAATTATCACTACCCAAACAAAACAAAGCAGGATCATCTTTATTATCATTGAGATATAATTCACCTCTTACAAGACCATTCAAATCCCAATCCTCAGAACCGTCATTGGTGGCAATAGGGGGAGCAGCAGCAACAGTTTTCCCTTCACTGTCTACCGTAGTATCTGACCCGTACCATATTCGTTTTGTTAACTTTTTTATACTCATAGCGAATCAAGATGTGATTGGTTAACAAAACTTCCTTCGTTTCCGTCAAAGACTAAAACTTGACCGTCTTTAGCATTAGAAACGTTTAAACTGACTTCTCCAACAATACCAGATCCATCTGGATATTCGGTAAAACCATTGTAAGAAACATTTTCGGAGCATTCCACCGTTAAAGTATAATTGAACTGTGGATATCTCTCGGCAATAACCTGTTGTTCCGGTACGCTTGATTCACTTCTGGCATAAGACACTCCATCAATTTTCACAGAAGACAAGCAGAAGATATTGTTTAAAAGCCGGGCCATTTCAAAAGGGACACCTTCATTATCACCAATCGTAAGTGTCCTTTTTTCATAAGGGACAGAATATAGATTAATAGGTTCTTGCTTTTGAGTTCTGAATTGTTCGCTTTCAACAGCTAATTGCCGGCTATCAGATTTAAACCCTCCTTCTACACGTGTTTTAAATACACGTTTATTCCCTGATACATCAAATACAGCCCCAAATGCTTGTTGATTATTTGCATTTGTATATTCTATTTGCATTGTAAATGGAGTATACGATGAACTATGTACACAGAAGGGCAAACTAACTGATGCCTCTTCAGCCTCATTTGTTATTCGAACTTGATAGGTTCCATCATTTGAAGGACTTATCGTAAATTCGTACAACGTGTTGTAATCGTTAATCTCGTATTTTTGTGGAGATATTTGATATGAAGTCCCATTATATAAATCAACAAGTAACATGGTAAATGTCTTGTTTGGAACATCTACGATCTGTATAAGGATAGGTATATCTTCCCTTTCAAACTTCTGAACATAATCGATCGAATGTTCAAAGCCTGTACTTTCAACGTCAAATATCAAAGGAGATACACTGCTTATTTTTATCATACGCTTATACAAACAAAAAGAGCCGTATACGCAGCGTTAACTACGTATACGGCTCTTAGGCTCTATGCTTGCAAATGTAGCAATTATTCAGAATAAAGACAACATTAATCGATATTTTTACATATCAAAGTATATTCCGTTGTCTGTCTCTTACCAAGAAACTCTGTTATATCGGAAACATAACCGGTATATTTTCTGCTGTTATAATCAAAAGATATAAGACCATCATATAAAACAGGAAATGGCGACAGCCCTATCGTTTCAACTTTAAGCGTTTCAACTCTAAAATAACGACTGTCTAATACAACGGGGGACTTTTCACTTTCCCTCCATAAAACCGCATCAGCATTCCCTTCAGAAGCAGTAAACTCAAATCTGCTTGTACAAGATGATAATATATCCTTATTTGCAAGCAACATCCTTCTTGGAGAATATGCAATATTAAATACCGAAGAAGGAAATAATACTCCGGAAGGCCGATCTCCTTGCCTGTTTAATTTTAACTTTATCGAAGATGTAGAAGGATCCAAAACAGAAACAGCATCAACAAAAAACAAATCATTATCCGAACTATCATCCTTTGTTTCTTCATCTCTTTTTTGCGCCAAGAACTCTATTCCATAACAATCAGCACGATAAGGGCTAATAAGTTTGTATATGTTATCGTTGATTGAAATACCGGTCGAAAAGCTGTTCTTTACATGAAATTCGTCACGACCGTTTATTTCATCATAATCTTTCTTCTCATAGCCCACATCTACCCCGGAGCATATCAAGGAGTTGTCAATTGAGATATCAAGCCCGTTCACATGCTCAAGTTCTTTCACCGTCTCTGGATCATATAATTCAGTCAAATGACAAAATATAACCTTCTTGCCTTCTATCTTGTAGTAATATCCAAGACATGCTTTTGCCCATTCTGAAAATTTACTGAAAGAGGTATGGACTTTTGCATTCTTGATATCTCTGATGCTTTCCGCTGCTATCATATATGGTATCGTAATATCACCTTCCTTTACTTCTCCGGTCATATCGGTAAGGCCCATATTGGACAGTATGGAGGTGAGTAATTTATTAGGGGTGAAAACATCAAAATTAACAGGTTTGTTTCTACCTTTATAAGATACGCTAATTTCTTTTACATTCGAAACCGTCATTATAACATCTCCCTCCCAAAGGGCATAACTATCACCCTGACCTATCCACATTATAATTCTATCCCCCTCCTTTAAGTCAACATCATATGCCTTATCTATGCTGATTTTACTCTTAAAAGGTATGGATATAGAATCTATTATTACAGGTGTAGGTTTATCTCCGTCTTTCACCCTTGCATATTTGGCAATTTCCAATCGCAATTTACTTGCATTCCCATTTGTTATTGTAGCATATACATCAAAACTCATTCGATATTGTATGCTTATGCGAGTTAACGCCTTAATCATATACCCAGAATAAAAATTAGCATTGTCTGGAGCTGTTATATTAACGTCCCCAACATCAATTTTGTTTTTAACGGGAAAATTAGTTGTAGTATATCCAACCGGAAAATTATATTCTCCTAAGATAAAATTGGAAGGCAAACTTATTTTATAAATACCTTCATCAGTCTGTTCTTCGGTCGGTATCACAACAAAATCCGCTTTGTTGTTCAGCTCCATGCGATCATAATACAGCTCATCCGATTTGAGACTTGAAACAGGGATATCATACACCTGTGACTTGTTAGCATTGATTATAGCCTCCGCACTGTTATCTATAGCCTTTATGGATATAGTGTTGCCATTATTTTGGTATGAAGAAAAATCAAGATTACACCGGATCTTCTCATTATATGTCCAAGAATTATTCAATACCCCAATGACTATCACAGCAGAAGCATTCAGATAGTTTGTCAAGAACTCGTTCTCCAAGAGCATATAAGAATCACCGGCAAACTCAAATGAATCGCCAAACGTCCTATATACACCCCCAAAGTCTTTTCTCTTTATCGATATTTCAACATCTTCCCAATTAACTAAATCGTTGGTGGCTTCGTATTTCTTTCCGCCTATTAATAACTGTACACGTATCATATCAATTCAATTTTGAGTTTTTATACGAGTTGTATTCTGTTCTACGTTGCCCTTTAGATATGATCCTGCCCAAAGAACGAATCTCTTTTTTTAGGTCGTTGTTCGTCTTATTGCTTGCTTGAATAATGCCTTCTGCATTAAAGTGGTTCACTATCTGCACCCGTTCCCCGGCTTTGTTATGAGTCAACCAATAACTGTTATCCATAAAACGGGAATAAAACTCAGGATCGTTAATGTCTGGCAAAACTTCTGCCCCTTTAGGTATAGGCATCAATGTCGGCGTGTCAGGAGTAATGTACGCTTTACCTCCAGATATAACAGCTTCATGTTTACCGGCATCACCAACAATAGCCAAACCTCCGGGATGATAATCAGTACCCTTTGCATATTTGGGGATAGGCTGGGCTATAATGGTAGCAAGCTGAATAGCACCCGTTGCAGCAACAAGCGCAGCCATAGGGCCTGCAAATATTCCAAGTTGTTTATATACGGTCATTATAGCTTGCGCAGTGGATGCTATAGTTTGAGCAATATCTATTGTTTTCTGAAATCGTGCCTGTCTTGTTTGCAAATCAGCCTTTTTCTTTTCAAGTTCGGCGTTTCTTGCAGACGATTGTTCCTCTGCTACGCGCTTACGGGCTTCTGCTTCCTCTTTTGTAATAACATCTTTTTCGGCCAAAGCATCAATTTCTTCAACCTTCTTATCATAAGCCTCTTGATTAGCGTCAATCTCAGCTTCTATTTCTTGTATTCTACGGTCAAACATAGAAGATCCTATTTCTGCTATGGCATTTACAGCTTCTTGAATCAACTTCTTTTTTGCTTCCTCTACCTTTTGCCTTTCTTTTAGTTCTTTTTCTGCATCTGCATTTATTTTATCAGTGGTTTCTTTTGATAGCTGGACCCTTAATTGGGCTATTTTTTTCTCCATTTCCAAGCGTTCGTCTCCAGAAAACAGGTACAAACTCTTCTCTAGCAGATCAATTTCCTGTTGCAGGGCTTGAACTGCATATTGATATTGCAAATCTGCTTTCTTCTTTTCGTAGGCTTCTTTCTTGATTATTCCTTTAGAATATTGCTGTTCAAGCATAGATAATTCTTTGTTCAAGAAAATCTGCTGATCTGACAATTCTAACTCGTTTTGAGATTGCTGACGGGAGAGTTGTACTTTACCAAATTCCATATAAGCATCTTCTATAAGTTTTAAGTACTTATTCTCTATCGCCAATTTGCTTGCTTCTGTCTTTTTTGCCTCTTTCAATTCCGCCTCTTTTTGGAGTTCAAGAATGTCCAGCCGTGCATCAAGCTCTTGCAAACTACCCTTTTTAGCATAGGAAATTCGATTATGCGCATCAATCATTGCACGTTTGGCCTCGTATTCTTCCCTAAAATCGGACAATTCTTTGTCTCTCATGGCCTCTATTGCGGCAATCTGCTCATTGACACGGACTCCTTTTGTCTTTACATCATCTATTTTCTTTTGATATTGGGCATTACGAGTCGCAACTTCTTTTTTATAGCCTTCATCCATTAATTTTATACGGGCTTCCTGGATTGTCCGTTCGGCTTCCATTTCGAGTTTCATTCTTCGTTCAGCTTCACGTTTTGCTCGTTCTTCCTCACGTTTTGCCTTTTCTTTATCCGAGTATTTGTCAATACCGGCATCTTCAAGTGTTTTATTTTCTTCTTTTAGCGCTTCTGACATCGCATTTATATAGATGGAAGCCGCCGTTTTTGCCGCCTTAGCTTGCCCTCTTATTCCTTCTGCCGCTTTTTCTGCATTATCCTTTGCTGTTATTGTTGAGTCATTATAAAGAACCAATTGTCCATTTAATGCAGACATGGATGATGCTGTTGCAATAATCGTTTTATTAGGATTGGTCGTATTGAGCTTATCCAACCAGGTAGGATTATTTTTTCTTATCTCTGCTTCTGCTTCTAATTCTAACGCTTCTGCATATTTCTCTGCTGCTAATTTTGATGCAGCTGTATATTTCGCTCTTTGCTCAAGCGCCTTCAGAAATGCGTCAGTATTATTAACTAAAAAATTCTCTGCCTCATTCACATTAGAAATAGAAACATCCAATTTTTTAAACTCAGACTCATTGTCAATGATAAATTGCTTCTTCTTATCAAGATTATCTCCCAGACTATTCCATTCATCCTGTAGCTTCTTAATGGAAACAACATTCTGTCCATAGGTGGATGCTGAATTTTTCAACTCATCGAAAAACTTACCACTTGTTGAATTAAGGTCTTCCAATGCATCAGATGCAGCCTTTGAAGCATCCTTGCTTTTAAATAGATTAGCAGCAAAATCAAATATTTTATCTCCATATACAGTCAGCAGCGTAACACCTACAGACAACAATGTTTGCCATGAAACCAAACTCCCAGCGACCTGCCTCCATACCGGCACTGCTTTTTGACCGCTTTTTGTTAATTCGACATTCTCACGTCGTATCCTGGCTATTTCATCAGCTAGAATAGGCAAGTTATTGCTGATCGCAAGCAATCCTGTCTGCATAGATACTGCAAATGCAGGCATTTCTCGACTTAACTGGTTGATTGCATTTCCTAATCCATCCCAATGAGAAGCATAGTTACCTACATTTCGGCCATATACCCCCATTTTAGCATCTTGCTCTTTCAATAGTTTATCCAATTTCTGGATATTCTCAAGCACTTTGGGGTTAACTGCATCTATACCACCAACTTGAGTTCTGGAATAAGCCTTCAATTGACTTAATATGCGAGCTTGCTCTTTGTAAGAAAGATTTGCTGTGTCAAGTTTTAAAATTAGGTTTTCAACCTGATCAGAAGTCAACTGCACATTTTGAGCATGTAATTTATCCGCCTTAGATGCTGCCATTGTTGCTCGTTCTTCAGCCAGTTTAGCCCTACTTAGATCTTCTGAAGTTTTCTTTCTAATCTTTTCTGTAGCAGCAAGTTCTCTTGATACTTTCGACTGCTCTTTTTCCAATTTGGCTTTTTCCTTAGCTATACGTGCCGCCTCTTGATCGGCTTTGATCTGGGCCATTACTTCGTTAACCCCTTCCTGTATTACCTTGTTCTTCTCTTGACGTAATCGATTAATTTCAGTTTCAGCTTTCTGTATCTCTTTTAGGGAAGCCATGTACTGATTATTCTTTTCAATCAACTCGGACATGTTTTTAGGCTCAAAAGACAACCCCTTAGCCATATTTCTTGCCGCAATCAAATACGAATCGTTTGCCTTCCCTATTAAATCATCGAGTTTTTCAAGCTGTCTAAAAGCCTCTTTTCCAACGATTGTCGTTATTTTTGTTTCATTTGCCATATTTTTTAACCTCCTCTATTTCGTTCAACATTAATCTAATAAGGTTTGCATATTCTGACGCAGTATATGTCTTGTCATCTATCCGCATTTTGAAATGAGCCGATAAAATCATTCGCTCTTTAGTAAAATCTACTTTTCTATTGATTTGACTGGTACTATCAAGCTGCTCTTGAGTCATTTTCAATCTTAACCGAATATAAGCCAATGAGGATTCTATTTTATTTATCAATTTCTCCGCATCCGCAACTGTTTCAATATTCACATTTTTTATGTCAACAATAGTGAGCAAATCGGAGATCTTATCTATTTCACCTAGTTTTATAAAATTTAATATAGCTGATATAATGGATATTTTAGTATAATAATTTATGATCAAAGAACGTTTAGAAACTGCGAATTGTAGATTTTTATTTTCTATAATTTGGTTATATTCATCCATGATTCTACTGAAAATCAAACGCAACTCTTTGTCCGAAGACCTCCCGGAAATTATCAACGCTTTCAAGTTCCCATTGTATGCCTCTATGAACCTACAGAGAGGTATCTCATCGCATTTCGTGTATAACTTTGCCATATCAAAATTCAAGTTAAAAAATATTCATGCCTATCTTCACAGACCAGCATGATCTATATGAAGACTTATCAAAAAATGTTTTATACCGTTAGTACTTTTGGCTCCCAGTTTTTACGATACAGCTTTCTTAGATATGATATCAACTGTTCATAGGTTGATATAAATCCTTCTTCTATCAAGCCAGCAATTTTCTTTTCTAATTGCCATAACTCACGCAACCTTGCTTCATCTCCATGCTTATTCCGTAACATCTTTTCGTGGGAGTTAAAAATGATCCAGTTCAATGCCTCGCCAATTTTTTGCATCGCTTTAGGCATGAAGTGACTCGGAACGATTTTCATAACTGCGGATGAAAGCTCTTTATAGGCATCTCCTGCGTCATTACGGTATCGGATCATTTCGTCTTGAACGAATTTTAGTACTTTGACCTTGAATGCGGGATTTAGCCACATTGCAAAATCTAAAAACATAAGAGGTGTCATATATGTCCCTCCATTTTTACCCCTTGTTACGGCAACGATGGATTTGGGAAAATCTTTATAATCAGTGCTTTCTAAAAGGTGGGAATTCCCGTCTTTAAATTCAGGCTCTTCCATAAGGGCTTTGACAAAGTCTTTTGTTTCTTTTAATCTAAGATAATCACTTATCTTTTTAGTGTTGTTTCTATTTGAACTATTCCACTGAGATAATAAACTTGTGCAGTCGAATTTTCCATCACAGGTTCTTTGGATAACTTTGAAATCACCCATTGTGCGAGTCATAATCTGATTTGTCTTCATCTCTTTTTCATTTTAAATTAAACAAAAAGAGCCATACCCCGCAGGATATGACTCTTACCGGGTATGGCTCTTAGGCTCTAAATCTTTTGTTATGCTGTTACAAACATAGCCAAATTGCACGGAATAGCCAAATCAATCTATGAGTTATTTAAACCCCATTACTGCTTTATCGGCTGCGCATGCGCCGGCACATCCTTTAAATCGTACGGTCCCGGTGTCATAGCCTGTATGCAGAGGTACAATACTCCGTCCTGCGTGTAGTACTTGTTAAATTCAAGTGCCATATTTTGCTTATATGGAATAGGATCTTCTATCGTGCCGGAATGTTCTTCCGCGTCTACTATTTTCCACAGGCTTAGGGTAGCTGTGCTAGGCTTCCAGTTATCTTGTGTGAGATGGTCTTTAACACATTCCCAAAGGACATCTTCAACTCGGTATCGTTCACCGGTTTTGACGTTTATTCCGGTTTCCCATTCGGGGTATCGATCTTTGACCTGTAAGGCTTCCGACGGGGAAAGGTCATATGTATTTATCTCTTCTGTAGCTTCTTTATCCAGTTCGTCCAAAGCCAATAATCTGCTGAACTGCCTATTGATTACGGGTTGTTCTCCTTCTGGATAAGTCCATTCTTCACTATTCAGTAGTTCGACAAAAGACGGATCGCTAAAACTATAGCGAGGAAAATCTTCATCATCGAAGGGTGCAAGGTATTCCTCATGCAAGATTACCTTGCTTTGATCCGTACTTATCCTCATTTCCGGCAGGACTTCTATTCCGTGGGACTTGCACCACACGATGTCTACAATTGCGTATTTCATGTCATTTTGCTTTTAATGTTTGTAAATAATTATATGCTTTTATACAATCTTCCTTGGAAAGGACTGTAGGATAAATCGCTAAGTTTTTGAAAGCAATTTTAGTATAACTGTTACCTGAATATCCTATAGTTAAGAGATTTTTACTGGTAGATTCCGTTTCTTCATTATAAATAGATTCTTTCCAGTCTTTTGAATAAATCCTGCCATCAGAACAAATTGCATTAACGGTATTTTGATCGGGAATCAAATTATTTCTACCATTTTTTATGTTAATAAGTATTGGATTATAATTATAAATGACTATACTATTAAATTTTACAATACCAGCATTGGCATTTTTCCCTGTATTTATAAGCTCCCAATCTCCTATTACAGTCCAATCATTACCCATTTCAAATGTAGACGAAGTTATCTTATCATCCACCCCATCAGTAATGAGGTATCCTTCGTATTCGGGGATTTGTTCAACTAAAACATCTACTTCTTGTGAAGAATTATACCATATACCATTCGCAGCATTTGCTGCATATTGTTTTTGGAAAGTATATACACCATCCTTAGTTATTTTAACATAATCGCCACTTTTATTTGCGTTTCCAGCTAAAAGATGATCACCATCTTTCATACCGGTAATACGTATTTTCCAATCAGTAGAATTAGATACATTTGATAAAACTAAAACATTACCCCTGTCTCCAGTTCCGATTATTCTAAACGAATCTTTTTTTACATCTGTGGGCTTAACTGTAGCATCTCTAAGACTAAACAAGTTGAAATTATATGCATACAACCCATACCCACTCCCTTCTGCAAACCCAAAATTCAACAGTACAAGATCATTACCATTGCCCGTAATGTTGGCAATAGTAGCACGATCTTCGTCCTCGTTGGTTTTGCCGGTGACAGTCCATGCCTGGTCGGGGAAGAGCCAGGGATAGGTTTTAACGAAGTAGTCTTTGATCTTGGTCAGTTCTTCTTCGGTGGCATCATGATCGAGAATGACTATTTCCCAAATGGCAGCATTGGCATAATTACTTAATTGGCCAAAATAAGTTTTACAAATACACAGCTTATTAGTAGATTTAGATGTTCCTTTTTTTATTATTTGACCATTGTAACTACTTGATGTTTGCCATGTAATAGGGTTATTATCATCAATATATACATCTGTAAAACTATTATAAGATCCCGTAACGTCATTTACATTTTCATCCTTTCTATATTCAATTAAAAAAGCGCCTTCATCATTTGTGTCAAGATTTGATATTAAAGGTCTTTTATATTGAGTTGCATCATATCGTGTTATCCAATTCCTCAATGCAATAATACTATATCCTTTTTCTTTAGGCAATAATGGCAAGTTGTCACATCCCGCCCAATCGTCTACTCCGTCAAAGACAAGTGCGCCGGGGTAGAGGGGAAGTTGCTCGATGGTGATGTCGCATGATTCTTGTAACTTTGAGAACTTGAATCCGTAATAAGCATTTTTAGCTCCAAAATCAAAACTTGGTAGATGATATATACCATCATTTTCAATTCTCATTATAACAGTTGGTTGTGCCTCATTCGAAACATATTCAATTCCTTGTCCGTCTGTTAAACCAGAAACTTTGATAGTACATGATAAAACCCTAAATCCAGTATCACTTGATAATGATTGATAAAATAATTGAGCTGCATTGTTGTCCTTTATTGATTTTACATTAAAAGACTTATAAGTCCAAGTAGTATCAATTCTTGATGCTACCTTATACCATTTATTGCTATCATAGTTCTCGGTATATCCGCCAACCCCGGACATCCCCTTCCAAGCGAAATTCTTGAAGGATAGGAACCTACCTTTGCCATCCGCATCCTCAATCCGAGGATCGTCCATAGCCGCCATCATCTCGTTCGTCAGGCCGCCGAAATGCCAACGCGTAACATCGCCCGGAAGTTGCGGGAAACCGTCGCCGGAACCGCCACCGGAACCCTTCCGTAGCTTTTTACCATAGAACCCCCGAAGACTAATTGTATTTAGCCTCAGTTCTCTTGGCTCTAATGTTTTCAACGCAAGATCATTCATAAGTGTATTGGCATTTTGTAACAGGAGTCTCGCTTTCAATAACAATGGTCATCCCCGGAGTCACATCGGGTACTTTTGCCTCAAAGTTAGGAAGAGTCCAATTTATAACTCCAAAAGCAACAGGATCTGATCCTGTTATTGTTTCAAAGAACGACAACCGACCAGACGCTTGTCGTTTAATATGTATTCTAAAATCACCTGTTGGCTGAAAAGAAGTTTTATAAACCCCATTCTGAAGTGAAAAAGTTAAATCATTAAGTTCCATTTTGATCGTTATAAATAATGTACATATTCTATTATATCTCCGTTAGTTCCAATTGCGTCAATTGGTTCGAAAGTGTACGTATCGTCATGTTTACGAATAATAACATAAATACGCTGATCCATTCTGGCGGCTTTACTTGCCAATCTTCTCATATTTTCTCGGTTGGCCATAGCCTTATTTTGAGACGAACAGTTACAAGGTGCTTTCGCATTCATTTGAATCCATATTTTTTTAGTAAACTTTCAATCGCTGGTTTTATACGATTATCCAGCAAATACTTTTTTGCTTTTCTCGTCAATCCTAAATGCGATGGACCATATTTTTCTTCAAGCGCATTATCCCCAGCATAAAAACCTATAGATCTGGTTATAATCTTTCCTCCGTCTTTCCCATCCACAACAACAGGGGTAATACTTCTATGATACTCTCCTGTTATTATAAGGTTAGGCGTATTTCTATTTCGGGGAGGGAATTTTAAAAGATTGGACGTTTCAGGTGGTGTGATACGCTCTTTCATATCTCTCCACCACATAGCTTTTTTTCTTGCTGCTTTTTCCGTCTTTGTCGTTTCCCGGAAGTAAGGGTCTTGAAGATATGTAGGTCTTATCTGTTTTCCATTTTCATCAAGTCCGGCCATCAGTTGGTCGGTAATCAAATCATGAATCAGATCCTCACTTTCACGAAGGCTATTTGCAACCTCTGGCATGAAATTATTTTTTAACATCCTTACGGCATTTGAAACTCCCGCTATAGTACCCATATTAAAACACAGAGGGACCTAATAAAGCCCCTCGTTTGTAACTGATTTACCTTTTATAATGCTATAAACATCCGTTAGGATCTTTCTTCTATTTTCGATATTACGATCTAAAAAACAAGATTTTTCGTGGGCTTCCAAAAATTGTTTTTTTGTCATTTTAGAACATAAATCCCGATTAAAAGAAACCCCATTCATTACGACTTCCATTGCTCAATACCTTTAATACCAGCAGTAAGCAACTGCTCTGGACTCAATAATGTCGGTGTACTATCGCTAGTCAGGCTCAATGTGCCATCCGCAGAATTGTATTGGGCAGCACTAACACTACCCCCCCACACACCTTCTGTCTTTCCAAGCAAAGTCCCATAGGCTGTCGTCAAATCATATTTGCCATAATGTTCAACTACCTTATAATTAGATCCACTATTACCTACTTTTACGACATCTACCCACACTAGCCCTTTGGCTTTTTCAACCAAATCCGTTTCCCCCTGAAGAGATTTGGTTTCCATCCAAGCCTTTTCTACATCATCATACACCAGGCTAACCGCCATAGATGCATTATCTCCACTCGTTTTAAATCGTTGTACTGATGAAGGATAAATAGAAGACATCAGATAGCCTTTAATAGTAGTATCTGTGTCATACTGACCATAAACAACGTTATTTTTATCCACAAATAAAGCTCTCATTCTTTCGTTTTTAAGCTTCATTAAATTCGCCAACAGTCCTTCATCATAATTTTCAAGCGTCCAGGCTTCAACAAGCTCCGAGTAAGAAGTAATTTGAGAAGGACCATATCCTTGTTTAGACGTTTGGGCCTCACCACCACTTGGTGCATACTCCGCGATAGGTCCTATAGGATAGATACGTCCCGGACGGTTCGCATGAATCATTTCTTCTATTTTTTCTTCCAGTTCATCATCTTTTATCACCATATCTTCCGGTGTCAGAATGATCACTTTTACATAATCCGGAACAAACGGACATTTGCTTGATCCCGTATTAAATATCTCGCTTCCGCAATCTCTGTACTTTTTCATTTTTATCTACAATTAGGTTTCTTTACTTTTATCTCCAAATCCAATATATCTATTCCGTCAAATAAATCCGCAAAAGGCTTTTTCCCGTCAGAACCATAAACCCCTCGACTGCCATACCTCATATTATCCACATACCGGTGCGGCACGACATTTTTAGATCCAAAATCAAACCTTTGGTCTTTGGCTAATTCTAAAATAAAATGTTCGTAAACAGGATGTAGGATTTCTTTGTAAGAAATAGCAAGCCTCTGATCATTGGTATAATCAGATAACGTGCGAGTAGCTATCATCAGGTCAATATTTGCTTTACAATATAGATCGGGATCGCCTTTATCTTCTTCAAATGGGGTAAAAAGAGCAAGAAGTGGCCATTTGCCCGATTCAGTGATAGGGGATTTGCTTAATATCTCCATTTCCCGTGCTATTTGCGCCCATTCCCCAAATAGGAAATTTATTTCTATCCCAACACTTATAGAAGTATTACGGCTAATATCCTTGAATATATCTACGATATTTATCATATCCCCATCTTATTCATAAATTCCAGTAAATGCTCATCAAAAAAATATCCGCCATAATCATCTCTATGATCATATAGATAATCAGACATATACCTATTCATATAGGCCATCTGATTCCATGCGTTTATCATTTTGATATTACATGGCGAAATTTTATTGGAAGAGCTTTCCTCGACATTGCCAATAGGCGTAGCCTGTGTTTGATTTTTTCTCAGATAGAAGAAGAATACATAGTAGGCAACCGGAGATACCTTCCGATTACCTACCTGTTCGACCAACATGTTTTTTAGATTATCCCATTTTTCTTCGCCTTCTCCACTTTCGATATACCCAACAAACTTTTTTGCATTATCATAACCTAATATTTTATGATAAAATTCAAGTTCATATTGAGCAATCAAGGACTTAAGTTCGTAATTGGAAGCCTCATTAGTCTTTGATGGCACGCCAGTATACGAAATCACTCCTTCTATATGAAGTTCACCTGTGAAAAATGTCTCATCTATAAGCATGATTTACTGTTTTTTATTTTTTGATTTGATCAAGCCGCTCATGCCATATTTTGCAATAGCCTCTTCTATTTCAGGAGTAGAGGCTATTTTACCCTCATTTATGAACATGATTGCGACAGGAAGAGACACATAATCTTTATCTCCGATTTCATGATGTTTAGCCTTAATATAGGTAACTTCATATACATCCGAAGGTTCAAACCTGTAACTCTTTGCATCATTTTTATTTACTTTTCCTCTTTTCATTATATTAACCTCCTATTCCTTTAGATGAATCAATAGCTTCTTTGATAGTGGCATAAGAACCCTTGACGAATGCAGTCTTGTAATTCGACTTAATATAAGCCAACAATCTTTTTTCGCCGATCATTGTCACTTGGTTCTTCTGGAAATCGTCATTGACCCAACCGAACGTAATAGATAATCCTACATAGTCACGGATGTTCAGATATCTAAAATCGCCCAATACAAATTCACCTTCCGTGATGGAAGTGGATGGCCGGATCTGGACTCCCGAAATAAGAGATCCATCCTGTAATGTAAAAGGCGGGAAGAGATACTGGCCATTAGCATCTTTTGTCAGCTTCATATTCGCCAAATCAATAGGATTAACGCGGACGACATTTGGAGCATAATTCATTTTAGATGTCGAAACAACTTGTGTATAAGCTGCTATAATAGCATCAAAGTTGTTCGGTTTGTCCACCTTGATACTGGTTAATGAATATTCGGGGATATCTGTGAAAACACCTTTTATTTCTCCATCAGAGCCAGAACCATATAAAATCCCATTTTCCTCTTCAATACCGATTTTATTAATAATTTCAGCTTGAACCTCTGCCACTAACTGGGGAAGATCAGTTAATGTTTCTTCCGTCAGCGTAGCTGTCAATGCCACCTTCCCTGCATTAACAACAACTTCCTTGATTGTTGCAGTCATTGAAGGCTTTAATCCGCCTTCAGGAACCCATTCGGCATCTCCTGTAGGATCCTTAAGCTCTGTATATACCAATGTCCGAGCATTGATAGTCGCGACATTAGCGAATTGTCTGATTTCGCTTTCAGCCATAGGCGGCGCGGAAATAGTAGGATCAAATACAACTCCAGGACTCAGCGTCACACCGGATGCGGCCGTCACAGTTGATGTTATAGGCGTATTAGCCTTAACAACAAGATTAAATTGTTTTTTATAGCCAGGAGAAGATTTGCAAGCCGCCTTTAAGTCCACCATTTCTCTTCCGCTTTGATCTTTTGTGATATATTCTTTCACCTGTTCCCGGATCTGCTCATCTATTGATTTTAAACGAAATTCTCCAGACGGGGTTTTATCCATAGCTCCTTTGATTCTAACAAGCTGTTCACAAACCTCTTTCTTGAAGTTTTCAAAGTCTTTCTTATCAATCTTATCCGACATGTTCTTTTCATTCAATTGCTTGAACTCATTTATCAAATCGTTAATCTGCTTGAGATATTCCGGTTTTCCTAGCTCGTCTTTCAAAAACTTCACATTCAACTCTTCCAGTTTGTCATCCAGCCCCTTGAAAAACTTTTTCTGATCATCATCAAGCGTAGATTCGTCGATAAAAGCCATTAAACCAAGACCAGACAACAACACACCACCAGCCACAGGATTAGCTGCAAGAGTAAATACCGCAATTAGTGACAATGCCATAATTGCAAATAAAGAACAGGAAAGTTTAAATCTTTCTTTTCTTCCTCTCATGCTGTTTTGAAACAGTACTCTTAAATACTTTCTCATCTTTCTACTTCTTTTAGTTGTTATTTAAATTTCACATTATGGAATAAGCTTTTCTTTGGGTTTACGGCGGCTTGATCTTGTGCAAGTGAACGAAGCCTACTTTTCATATCTTCCTCCGGCTTGATTAGCATAAGTGCCTTAAACTTTGAGAATAAGCCCAATATTTCTGTTTTCTTTTTAATGGATAATCCCTGCAAACTATTTTCAATTTCGCTATGTAGTTCAATAACTTTATCTTCTACTTCTTCCACAGTTTTTAAACCTGTATAATAAGTTTCTCCATTACAACCTATAGAAACAGCAGATATTTCATACAATACGACTTCTTTTACAATAAAGGCATCTTTCTCCGAATCATAGTCTACTTTGTCCCAAACGTAAGAATAGCCGATAGAAAATTGATTGATTGTGCCAGATTCTAGCTGGGTAATTTCTCTATCCCCTAAATCAATTTTATCAATATCTGCCTCAAAATATAATCCTTTATCATCCTCAATTAATGTAACAATTTTACCTACCGGTTCATTCATGTTATGCATCCATAGGTGGATGATCTTATCATTTGCATTACTTTGAGGCCCTCTTTCTTGTATACTTTTTGAGAAACATCCTTTTATTAAGATATCGCCAGCTTTATCCTTGTTCCCAAAAATAGCAGCATATCCAGAAATTCTGCGACTCTCAGAATTGATCGTTATATCTTTGGTCTCAAAAGAAAAAGCCTTATACTGCATTCCTATCGATTCTTTTTTCTTAGTTTTCAATTTGTGTGCCATTATGTATATTATTTTCTATTGATTGAGATTCTTGTTTAAAGTCACCTTCAGGATTGTCCGGATCTATATCTATATAATTAGCTACTTCTTTCCTGGATTCGGACAATGTTATGATACCATCATTGTATAAATTACGAACCGCATTAGAAGCAAGAGATAAAGCACTTGCAGCACTTTTCTTATCTTCCTGGAGCACGGATATATGAGAATAATCCAATCTTATAATTATCTCATCATCCCCTACTATAGCCTTTGTTAGGGCTTCGCAATAATTCTCAGAATCAGGTATGATCAAGTCTTGATAGGCATCTCGTTTTGCCCCGTTCTGATTGTCGTATGTGCTATCTGATATCAAAACATTAGGATTTATCCCTAATGAATTGCAGATGGTATTGCGACACTCTTTATCTTCTTGATATAATTTTAAATCTTCCGAATTGCCCGTAATTGGAACCCATTTTACATTTGCGGTAGTAACAAGGACTGAAAAAAGTTTACCTACAACACCATATTTACGTTTAAAACTTTCGTTTAGTTTTTCAATCTCTCCTGGGGTAAGAGAATTATCCCCATATATATCACCATTGGCATCGTTACACAATACGCCTTTTGGACCACCATCAACGATCAATGTGCCTCTTGCAATCATTTGAGCAATCCAATTGTTAACCGGCCTAGTAAGAGAGTCTGTTATATGGATATAAGACAACTCTTTTTCAGTTACATTAATATTAGCACTCGCATCAGATACAACAAAATATTCATCACTCTCTATATAGATATTCTCACTCCCCCATTCAATCCATGCCTTTTTTATAACTTCCTCTAATCTTGATTTTTTCCATATGTTAGCATCTACTTCAGCGTGGAAAAGTTCAGGGGGAATAATCCACATCGAAACCGGTATTTCAGATCTCAAAGCTCTAAATGTATAAATAGGGCAAAAGCCAAAAGTTTTGAGGGTGATTTCAACCTGCTTATTAAATTGCTTTCCACTTTGAATTTGGTTAGGCTGTTTAAGCAAGGTCCTTATCTTATTGTATTTATTATCTCCATCCAAATGCTCATTATCCTCTTTATCCGTCACATAAAATCGCCCGTTAGAAAACATAGAACCGCATCTCTCAACAACAGTTGCAAAAGGAGTGCAGGCTATTAAGGCCTTTCTTTTGTCAGCAAGGTTAAGCATATCAAAAACGTCAGATTTGCCACCAATAATTTGTTGTAGTCCTTTTGATAATGCATTTATATACCAAATGTTCCCTGCTTGATCTTTTTCTACGGCATTCACATTACCTACCATAGAAAAAGATTTCGAACTGCTATTCCAGTTAGATTTCCAAAAAGCAAGTTTTTGTAATAAAGGATATTTCATTTTTGTACAAACAAAAAGAGCCATCCCCAGTATTTCTACTGAGAATGGCTCTTAGGCTCTTTATTTTCTTTTATACGCTACAAATATAGTGCTTATTTTCAGATGAACAAACAATTAAGAATAAAATCTATCCGACATATAAGCCCCTCTTAACCCTTTCTGATAATGCCGCTAATGAATTTATAGCTTCTATGTTATTCTTATCCTTGTAGTCAAGGATGTTTTCAATAAACGCTTCAAAAAGAATATCCGTATCATAATCACTTGGGATGAATATGTTGTTCAGGATATAATCGATATGAGCAGATATCCTTTTTTGAGGATCATGGAAAGGCTTTCTGCCTCTAACATCTTGGACATGATCCTTTAAATTTTTGACATAGGCCGCAAGTGAAGGATCGCATTCCACCTGAACTCTATCACCTGGAACAATCAACGAGGATACCTCAAGCTCATCTATAATGGTATCAGATAACATTGCCCTTGTGACATAGCATTTGTTATCTTTAAATATAACTCTGACAAACACGGATTGCGAATTGATGGAAGGGTTGATTTCGACCATGCCATATCCTTCAGACAAGTCGACCTTTGACTTGTCATAATACTTTATAGAGGTATCAGAAATCTTATTTCTACTTCTTCTAAGAGAAAACTTCGTGTACTCTTTATTAAAAGCCTCCGTTATAAAATATCGCTTCGTATCACTAAAATGGCCGTATTGCTCATATGTCTGCCCTGTATCTTTATTTTTAACCCTCTGTTTCAAGATTGCTCCGTTCACATCCTTCTTTACACGAGAGTAGTCATTTATCGAAACCTTGCAACTTTCATCTATTCTAATATCTATACTTTTTATAGCGCCAGCATAAATGGCATTGATAAATTCCCCCGACATGGCGACAGATGGATTTACTCTGGGCATCCTCTCTTCGACGACAAATGATTTTTCCAGACCATCCTTAAATTTGTCAAAAAAAGAGAGTTTATCATCATCGATTGTATTACCGCTCTTTGTCGACACATCCCCATATAGATACACCTTGTCGTTATAACCAATATCCTCGAGGTATTCCACCGCTGCCTCAGAAGCTTTAGAAGCCGTATTAAAAGGATCTTCTGCCGGTATCTCATGAACTTGTCTTGCGCTATTTACATCGCCCGTAATAATTTGCCAAAATCCGATTGATATATATGGTAGCACATTGTTGTCTATAGTTATATGGATAGGATAACGTTCATCGTACTCGAAACGACCGACGTGCTTGCCAATCTCGAAGTTTCTGAAGAACTCCCCTCCGGTCTTAACGGTCCCCCATTCCCCCAGCGCGTATACTTGATAATACGCGTAATCATTTACTTTATCTTTTTCAAAGTCGGCTATCACTTGGGCATCATAAAAACCATAGCCCCCATCAGGAGAACCTACTACCCAGAAATTATTAAGATAAGTAGACCGCATAATCACTATATCAGGGTTATGTGTATCGTATTCTTTTGTTCGAGGATTAAATATTAGCTTAGCGGAATTAGTCCATTTCTGGGCGATTTCAGAATATTCTTTTTTTAATATCTTCCCTGTTAGATTATCTTTTAATTTCCCGTAAAGATGATTGTCAACTTCCACCAATTTCTCCTGCTCAAATATATTCTTCTTAATCCAGTGGTCTTCGGATATGGGGTTAAATGCAGCAATGATCTTTTGTCCCTTCCTACCTCTAAGGCGCTTCCTTATCTGCTTAAAGTCACTTTCATCAAATTCGGATATTTCTTCGCAGAATACATATTGGTAACTTTCAAGGCCTTTTATTTTTTCGGGGTCATCCAAGCCTTTGAAAGTGATATATGAACCATTAAAGCACCTTATCTGCCCCTCTACCGGCTTAAAGAATGCGCCAAGTTTTAAGCCTCCTATAGCCTCCTGAATACTCTTATATATACTATCCGATATAGTAGCTCCAGTTTTTCTAAACACCATCGTGTTATATCCATTCTCAATACACTCCAACACAATAGCTTGCGAAATCGAAAAAGATTTAGCAGAAGAAGATCCACCGTATAGGAAGATAAACCTATTGTCATCATTCTTAAGAGCAACTCTTAAATGATGAAAATTGGGATTGAACCTCTTATAGCTTATTACCTTCTTATCCACAAAAATCTAAAATTTAGAATACATATAAAATTATAAACCCCGATATTTTTCTAAAAAAGCGAATACAAATCTTAAATAATAGAACATTAATCAATACCGGTATCAATCTGGACAAGGGCATTTCTTAAATCCAAAACGGTTGGTTCGTCATATCCGAGCATCTTGCAAATACGCTCTATAGCTTTAATCTTATCATATAATTCGACCTTAACATATTCCACATCTATAATTTCGGGATCTTCATTAGTTCCGACATTTTTCTTTAATATTTTGGTGGATATACTTTTGATCGAAGACTTTTGCTTTTCGGTAAGTAACTCAAAGTCCTTACGTTCTATCCATGTGTTATGCAGATGAGCTATAGAGGAAAATGCAATGTTTGATAGTTCTGCCAATATTCTATCTTTTGTAAGATCAGATTGTTCTTTTTGCTCATCTTGTAACTCTTTAACCCTTGTAGCAACCTTGTTGTCTTTAAGCAATTTAGAAGACACTTCCCATATCGTTTTATCTGACATTTTACCGCACGAATAAGCCCGCCGATAAGCCTCCGAAGCGTTGCCACATTCTATGTAGTAATTACAAAAGTTTTCTTGTTTGATTGTAAGTTTCATTTTCCCATTACGATTTTGATTTCTTTTTTACACTTTTTGCACCAGCAGTAATAAGATCCAATACTGCCATAATCATAATGCCCTATCCAGTTGCCATGAATAGGACAAAACACATCAACTTGCTTCTTTTGGGGTATAAAAGGCCCTTGCTGTGAAGACATAAAATACTATTTTAAAATTAGGCCTTTGCACAAAATTACAAATTAATCCTCATATCAACAATACATTGTTGATAAAATATCTTTTCGTAGTTACCTTTGCCCGAAAAACACCATGAGCGAAGAATTAAAACAACTAATAACCTGGTTTGAAAACTACCAAGTGACGTTTAACGAGATCCGGTTAAGCGAGTGTGAGAATATATTTGATTTAAGCAAGTACATTGATGTGCATGTCAGATCGGTTAAGAGGAATTGGGATAATCCGACCTTTGCAAGTGATATACTGAGGTTGCAAAGGCTTAAAAAGGTGTTGGAGGAAAGAGGATAAAGTGATACAAAATGTTAAATATTTGGTATTACAAAAACTTTTAGCCTATAAAATTTGGTATTACTTAAACTTTTCATATCTTTGTAGTGTAATAAAAAACAAGTAATAACAATTAAAAATAAATAGCCATGAAACTGTATCACGCATCGCCTATAGAGAATAAAGAAAATATATTAGAATATGGCATTTATTCAAATGAAAGTGATAAAATTTCGAATGACGAAAGATTATCTGGATCTTACGTTTTCGGGTTCAACAACATGGCTGATGCCATTAATTTTATCACCGACAACACCTCTGATTATGTTATATTTTCATTCGAAGTGCCAGATTACGATGTTATCCAGGATACAGAATATGAAGATGGATGCGCATTCGCAATAGAATATGATATCACCCCTGACAAATTAGTTGTTGAAAAAGAAGTATTTTAAATCTACAATCATGAGAACAAAAAAGGAAGTTATAGAATTTGCAAAGAGTGAATTGTCAAGCAATAATTCTTTGGTATTGGCAACATTGGGCAACGGTGGCTCCGGGCTTGATCTTATGCAGAATCAAGGCGACGATTCCATCGACAACTTTGTCTCTGAATTAGAAGGATTTTTATTTGATGGGCTTGTCGACGCTTGCGATGACATAAAAGAGTCCGAATATTACAATGAAAATTGCGAAGTATACCAATTTTCAGATAATAATGGCTACAAACTCCAAATTGTTGTTTTTTAATTATGATAAGAGATATTGTAAAAGAAGCTATGAAGCTCCGCAAAGTAAAAAGCAAAGACCTTGCGGAACACATTGGGCTTTCGGAAAGCTCTATGTCCTTATTCCTTAATGGGAAAATGAATTTGGGGCAGAATAAAATTGAATCTATATTGGAAGCTCTTAATATAGAGCTTGTTATAAAATAGTACCATGAAAGTTGCAAGCATCAAATTATACACGGTCAATTCGACGAAAGCTAAAGCCTTGAATCGAAAAATAGATATCGTATAATCGGAGGGCGGAACCCCTACGAGGCAATCGGAGGGCGGAACCCCTACGAGGCAATCGGAGGGCGTGGTGGATAAAAATAAAGCCGGAGACTATTCCGGCCTTTCTGCATTATTCCTATTTGATAAATTCAAAGTGGGAAGAATTATTGGATTAATTCCTGATAATCCCGTTAAAGTAGTTATGTACGCCCTTAGGTATGGGAATAAAATAGCAGGAGCACTTGAATTAAAGAAAATAAATTTTGTCTTATCGTCTATCTCTGAATCAAACTCAAACCATCCTGTTATTTTAACATCTGCGACAATTGATCTATCTTTATTCGAAATCTTAACAACCAAAGTATGTTGATATGTATTCATGCCAACATCCTCTGTTCCTGTTTGTTCAAACACAACATTTAATTTACCATCGAGATTGTCATCATCTTTTATCTCAATATTAGATGACAAGATTTTATACCTTTTAAATCTAAATTTTGCAATTGCTTCCGCCATAATATTATGCTGCTAACTGTTGTTCATTACTTATAGTCTCCATTCCTAACCATGAAGAATGAAATTCATTAAATGTATAACTCTTTTCTTTTCCCCCAAAGATATCAAAGCTTTCCTTACTATACAATGTATTACTCATATCATGAAATTTTTTAGGGTATCCAATAATGATATCTTCGTTTGGAAACGTGTTTCGTATTTGTACACGATAAAGATGCATTATATCCTTAAACTTTGTTGCAGACTCATCGTTACCTTCAAAAGATGTTTTTATTTCAACAATGTGAAAAGATGTTAGTTCTTCAAATGCATAACTTACACTTACACCATTAAATTCTGAACAAATGGTGTCCATCATATCCTTTATAAAATTAGCGACATATTCATTCATAATATATTATAGCACTCTTTCAAATCAGTTAATAACTCATCAGCATAGTCGATACATGCCTGCGCTTCATCTTTTGTGATCTCCGCATCTTCATAATCGGCAAGGACTCGCATTCTTTTCATCTCAGACATTTTATCATCATAACTATCAAATAGATCTTGTTCCCCTCTTGAGGTTAAATTGTTTTCAATTTCTCCTATTATATAATTATGAGATCCGTATCCATTTTTACTTTCTTTCTTTTGCTTACTATACGAAACATAACATTTATGATGCAATATATGTTTTGATATTTGAAGTATAGAATAATAAGCATTATGTACCGAAGCAGCATGCATTCCTTTATTGTACAAAAGGTGAGCAGCCTTAAAATTTTCTATAGATTTTGCTTTTACTTTTGACATAACCGCATACTATACAACAAAACCTCCACCAGGACTGTTTACCCAGCGAGGTTGCTTTGTTTTCTTTTGTGATGCAAAATTCGCTTTTATATTTCAAACTTGCAAGGATTTTAACATCATATTTGCAGTCAAGGGCAAAGCGACATTTTACCTATAGCCTATAGCCGGAATGGCTATCTAAAAAACAGTCATTAATATCCTGCTCCGCAAGTTTTGAGGTATAAAAAAGCCCCGTTAAAGGATCGGGGCTAAAGGCGATGTCTAAGTTTCCCCATGGTCATTAAGTATTATTTCAACTTAACGGCAACACCTGAAACTTCCCAACTTTGATATTTGGCTTCCGGTATCGGTTTCATATTAAAGTTTATAATACCGTTAGCACCCATTTTTTTACATTCACTGACTATTTTTTCCAACATTCTATCTGGGGTTGCACAGTAAAATTTCGTTTGTACAGATTTGTCGTATATATTTATAATTCCGTTTTCATTTTTAAAGACACCTTTCAATTTTTCTCCTGAATAAAATGAAACACTTATCATAGAAATAGGTTCAAAATCCATTCCTGAAGATGTGGGGTTTATAACAAAGCCATTTTCTGTATATTTTCTAAAATCCAGAACATTGCTTTGTTCAGAGTAATAAGTTCTACAGCTGGTTGTTAGGACAACAATCATTAAAAGCAAATACTTTTTCATTATTATTTATTTTTTGGGGTTATATTTGTTTACAAAGGTATTAGTTAAATCGAACAAAGGCTAATATTACTATATTTTTAACAATATACTATTCAACTTTTATGCTAATATCCTTGCCACAGTGAGGACAGGTAAGGGATAGAAAATCTTTCTTGGGGTGCTCGAATAGTTCAGATACATCACAGCCGATTGCATCAGCGATACGTTGTAAGACTTCAACAGAGGGATTGCCATTTATATGTTGAGATAGCCCTGTTGGAGATATTTCCATTCTCTTGGCAACCTCTCTAACTTCCAACCCATAATCTTTGATTGTCTTCTTAATATTTAAACCCATAGCTTTATTTATTGATTTGATGCAAAAATATAGAGAAAAGATCAATCAAAGTGATAGCTTTGATTAAATAAGGTTAAAACTAAGTTATCGGTTCATTTTTCAATTGTACAATCAAAGTGATAGCTTTATATTTGCAGCATCAAATTAAAGCAATAACTAATAAACAATATACAGAAATGGAAGCACCAAAGTACAACAAAGCAAGAATCATGAAATCCGCTTGGTCAATGTTCAAGGCTGGCAAGAAGTACCGCAATCACGTATTGACGTTCGTAGAATGCCTTAAGGAGGCTTGGAAGGACGAAAGAAGTTCTTATGACAAGGCGATGAAGATGTACCAGCTTTTCAACTTGAATAAGAAGCAATGCGAAAGCCGGGATGCTAAACGCAATGTTGCTACTTGCTCTATGGCTTTCATGGCTAACACACTGACAAATTACTATGCTAACAATAGATATAATGGAGATTAATATTATGACAACATTAGACGTACTAAAAGGAATCCAGCGAATCATGATCGAGAAACTGATCGCAAAGAGTGACATTATAATATCTGTCACTTCCCGACCGGAAAGATCGGAGTTATCTATCTATGTACAGAATACCGATTATGTGGTTCTGGCGCATGAAATATTTATCGACGATACTGGGATTGACTTTAAAGAAGAAAACAAAGAAGCCTATGGCAGGATAATAGAAGCTATAGACAGGCAATGTAAAGTTGCCATAGCCGGATAACCTTAACTCAACAAAGAAGCATAAACCAAATATTAATACATATATAATTCGATGAAAACAAAAGTAGTTCTATTTGAAAAAGAAAATTTTGTGAATTTAGTTGCGGGAATAGAATTTATCCCTACATTTGCAGTGCTGAAAGTTGATGAGCTTAATCATCTCGCAGGGCAAGCGGTTAATTTGCTCAATTGTTTGTTGGGCATTTTTTATGTCCAAAATTTTGCTGGCGACATAAATGTCGGGAGCAAAGTTCATATAAGATATTGGCGGTTGCCTATACGTAAGTTAAGATTAGCCTTTCGGGGTGAAGTCCATCAACTTTCAGCAGCGTATATGGCAGCCGCTTTTTTGTTGCCTATTATATAACTTAATGCTGAAAGTTATGGCAGAATTAGTAATTCAAAACAGCAACGGCAACGATGTTACCACTTCTTTAATCGTTGCACAGGTGTTCGGTAAGAATCACAAAGATGTATTGAGAGATATTGAGAAGCTCTCATGTTCAGAAGATTTCAGGGTGCGCAATTTTGCGCATACCCCCTACACCCACCCACAGAACGGTCAAGTTTATCACTACTACGAAATGACCAAAGACGGTTTCAGTTTTCTTGTCATGGGCTACACAGGAGCAAAAGCAGGTGAGTTCAAGGAAAAATTCATTTCCGAGTTCAACAAACGGGAAATGATGCTTAAGGATGATGATTATATCCTCATGCGTTCGCAGCAAATCCTACAGAAACGGGTAGAAGCAGCAGAACAGAGAGTAAAAGCCCTTGAAGCCGACAATGCAGCCAAAGAGGAAACAATCGAACTCCAACAGAAAGAGCTTGCCCAAGCCGCCCCGAAAGTCCAGTACGTTGACACCGTCTTACAGTCCGTCAACACCTATGCCACAAACTTGATTGCAAAGGAAATGGGAATGAGTGCGGAAACTCTCAACAAGCGACTGAAAGAAAAAGGTATTCAATACCGGCAAAGCGGAGTATGGGTTCTGACGTCCAAATATCAGAACAAAGGATACACCAAGACAAGGACGCACACCTACACCCGTTCGGACGGCTCACAAAGCACGGCTATGCTTACCGTATGGACGGAACAAGGCAGGGCATTCTTGCATTCACTATTTAAAGCATAATTTTTTACATACATACCTATTCAGCAGTCCTTTATAATGCAGGACAGCCAATATTATACCAATTAATAAACCAAAAAAAAATAATTACAAAATCATGGAATTTAAAGATTTAGCAACAAAATTCGAAGGTCTTACAGCAGACCAAGTAAGTGTATTAGCAGAGTTCGGCAAAGATATTTTAGATGATGCAGGCATATTCGGTTTACCTTCCTGTTTGCTGGGATTAATTCAAGATATACTCAATATAGACGAATTTGATATTGAAGAAAATAGGTTTACAATAAGATCACTCTTACATATTGTGAAATTAGTCAATGATTTAAATATGCAATGTTGGTTTGAACATAAAACCCCGTTCGGACTTACAGGTGTTAAAAATGACAACCAATATGTCGGATTAGATAACGAGACTAAAATAATAGCATCATGAAAGCATTATCCTTGATATTCCTGTTAGTGGCCGGGGTTCTTCTGGCAGGATCGGAAAGCGAATATTTCTTAGGTAACATAATTGGACTTGTGATGCTGTTTATTGCCGGCAACAAATTGACGGAAGAAGATAATATTGCTACATAAATAACATAGACCCGCATGTTGGGGCTTCGTACCCAACGTATCACGTTTGGATGTCCCGCCGGTAATGTCGCCGGCGGGTTATGTAAAATTGAATATATAATCTAAAACCGACTTATTAACCTTGTTAATAATCGAAAAGTCCTTCTTTATATACAAATCTGTAACTGAAAGGTTCTTATCAACATGGTTCAAGGCTTCATCTATGGTTGACTTATCAGTATTCAAATCATTTCTTGCTATCGTGGCCCAAGAATGGCGGGCTGCATAAAATTCAAGATCGGGAATACCAATCTTTTTTCCAACAGCTTTCAATCCTTTATTTAGAGCGGCATTAAATGTCGACTGATCGGCATACATTTGATAAAACCTAAAAACTCTTTTTCCTGTTTTATCCATGTACTTTTTAATTATGGGCAATATGAGGGGATGTATCTTGATTCGAATCTTTGCGTTGTCACTTCTGCGATCCTTTGTTTTAGTCCGACAATATACAATTTCGCTATTCTCGCATATTTCCGCATTGTACAAATCAACAGAGTTCATTCCAATAAGACAGAATGATAGTATAAAGCAGTCCTTTGCCAGATTATAACGATTTTCTTTATTATTTCCCCTACTTGTAGTGTCATAGGGCAATTTTATTATCTCCCGGACAAGATCAGCACTAATCGCTCTTTTTTCAGCAATATTCTGACGAGGAACCTTATATCTTGAAAATGGAGAATAAGGTATCAATATCCTTTTTGCATCTTCGTCGTTGTATTTTTGTTTCGCATAAAAATAAACATGCCTCATACTGCCAAGATACAAAGACGCCGCACGGCCTTTCCCAAGATAAGTCTCATATTTTTCCAGAAAAGCAACAGTTATTTCCGAAACATCCAACCTATCCCTTCCTATGAATTTAATAAGAGAGTTTAGCGCCGATCTGTAATTTTTCAAACCTTTCTTATCTGCATTCTCATCTATGTAATCACGAAACACTTCTATAAAATCGATAGAGGCTATTTCCGGCTCACACAGATAATCTGCCAATTTATCTATAGTCATGGTATTAATTGCAATAGAAAGTTCATTTGCTTTTTTTCTGTATAGCCTTATCAAATCATCTATCTGATCTAATACTTTCTGGTTTTTGATTTTGCCTGATCGCGTCATATCATCTTTGGTGATATAAATGCCAGTCGGCAATCTCTTCAACTGTCTGTTATGAGTGACAAGTATCTTTACATTAAAAGTACCGTCCTTCCGCTGCTTTTGTACTTCATGCTTAAATGTGGCCATACCTCTATATTTTTGCGAAACTATTGCGAAACATTTTCAAGCAAAAGTAGCGATTTCAAGCAAAAGTAAGCAAAATAAAAGCCGTAAATCTATAAAAGAAATACGGCTTAAACTTCTAAAATACTGATTTTTAGGCTTGTGACCAGGGTGGGATTCAAACCCACGACCTTCAGAACCGGAATCTATCATTCAAAACAACATAATAATTTATAATAAAGAATATTACAAATCATAAAGAAACACATCTGCGAAACAATTGCGAAACTTCTGTTGTTTTACATATTATTCTATCATTTCCCCATTTCTAAAAGCCATAATCCACCAATCCTGTCCCTTGCTAACAGAGCCTCTTGAAGCAACACTTTTTGAATACAAAGAAAAAGCATCACCTCTTAAACTATTCTCTGTTGCGGTCCACCAATAATTATGCTGTATTATAGGTGTACCTTCATAAGATTGAGCATTGGCGTAACCCCTCATTTCTGTCAATGAGGGAAGATGCCATTCCATATTTTTTTCTGGATCATGGTTCATTTCTATACAATAAGCAAAAGCAGGATAATTCTTATAAGAATCTTTCCCGTTTGTTGTTTTAGAAAGATTATAGATTGCTTTTATTATCTCTTGTCCAGACATATCCGATTTACACAAAGCGTCATTTCGATACATAGCAGAAGATATAGCCCAAACTAACCTTTTGGTACTTATAGGTTTTCTTGCCTGAGATACACAAATCGAACCTATTTTTACTCCTTTATTGCTAATAATAATAGTATCAAAACGATGACCTCTCTCTACCTCTGTATTTTCCAAAATATTAAAAGATAGCGTACTTCCACTTAAATTAAGCTTGCTTATCCAATAAGAATTATCTTTTAAAGAAACAATTGCACCTTCGGATTCTACATCCCTTGCCAAAGTTATCATTTGTTCTGATGAATGGTAATCCAAACTAACATTATCCAACTTAGGAAGTTCTTGTATTTTCAAATCATCATGATCCTCCATTTTTTTATCATCCGAACAAGAAATATATACCATTGACAAAATGGCCAATCCTAAAAATAAAATCTTTTTCATATTATACTATTTAATCTATTTCACATTGAAAAAATACCTTACAAATCTTTTTATTAGTTTTGAGAACAAACCGAAAATCTATTGCCTATCCAACATAGTCCTTAACGCCCATATTGTTTCATCCTTAGATTTAATTGTTGCGTCCTTTTCTAAAATAATCCTCTCAAGGTCTTGAATACGTTGGTTAAGTCTATCGGTATCGTTCAAGCCAGTACCTGCACTTGAACTTAGGCTTTGTATTTCCACACTGCCATCCGGTTTAATAATTTTTTGTGTTCCGCTTTCTGGCATGGATACGTTAATATGTTGCCCTCCGATATTACTTACGTTTTCGTTACCATTAACAGTGACTTTATTATTAGAGTACGTAGAAGTCAGACTATCACCTTCGCCAGTAAGGAGCCAGCCCATATTATATTTTGGAAACCTTTCTACTATTTTTTTACAAGTATTTCGAGATGGATTTCTTTTTTCATTTATAATACGTGTAATGGTCACATTATTATTAAGCCCAATAGCTTTACTAAAGGAGTTTTTATTAAGCCCCTCATTATTAATCACATACTGTATTCTTTCCCAACCTTCCATAGAACTGATATTAACTGTTAGTATTAAACAAAGTTAATATACTAACTTTTTATATTCAATAGTTTGCCGCTATACAAACTGTTAGTATATTTGTGCCATAATAAATAACAAACCCGTTTTGCAAACGAAAACAAAAACGGCGATTTGCAAATATAAAAAATAAACAAGATATGAAGGTTGTAAGGTATAAGATTTTGTACGAAAAGGGGGTAGTATCCAAGTTATCCTCCAGATTCGGCGTAACAGAGCAAACGGTCAGGAATGCACTTAGGTTTTCAACAGAAGGGAATCAACCTGATTTAATCAGAGAAGTTGCATTAAAAGAATATGGATGTGTACTACAGAAAAAGCAAATACAGTCATGAAAATCAAGATAGAACTTTTCGAATTAAAAAACCTCCTCATTGAAGCGGCAACGCTCGGTGCGGAAGCTGCCGAGAAAAGACGTTCTCCTACTTCTGATAGGATAAGCCAGAGGGAAGTCTATAGATGGCTTAAGGGTCTTGGTTATAGACCCTCGCTTCTCAAAAAATTGGAAGATAGTCTTAAAATAAAAGGAGATAGAGATGGAGGTGGAAAAAATTCTCCTCTGATGTATTCCAGACTTGAAATAGAAGCAGCTTTAGCAGCATACAAATCTTTTGATTCTGTAAATGGCATATAAAGGGCATAAGCTGAAAGCGTTCGGCTGGTGAAGGAAAGCGTTCCTGACCGGGTTCGAATCCCGGATGCCCACAAAAACGTTCTTTGACATGGTTACAATGAAAGTCCTTGATCCTATCATAGGTTACACGTAAGAGGTATCGGGATAGCGACAAGGTGGTATAAGGCAAAATGGAGAGAGGAAAGATATTTCCGGCTCACGATGAAGTTTAATCGTTCTTTTCATTAAGTCTTATGCGACAATGCGAAAGTATTATAAAGCTGGAACATCCTTTAGGTGTTACGAGTCAAACGTTGGTTAACCTATCCAGTTTTCAAGATATAACCCGGTTTTGAAGGCGCGATGCTGTCGATCGGATCGGCTGCCGGGTGCAAACGGATGACCACAGGTGATATGGCGTATGTGTATGGCCTTTTCACATACGCCATATGTTGTTCAATACAACGTCATCCACATTGTATTTTGTAATTAAATTTTTGGTTTTGGTTTATGCCTCTCTCGTCCGTGAGGATATAGCGAGGTGTCTTTTGGTATAAATAAAGAATTATATATGTTACCGGAGCTTTCTGGGAAGACCGCTCCGGCTCTTTATCTGAAATTAAAAATCAACGATATATGAAAGCAATTCAACTGTTCATGCTCACAGCTTCATTGCTGATGACATTCACGCTGTTTATCGGCGCGTTCTTCAATCCGTCATATTGGCTATTCGTGCCGGGTATGACGTATTTATCATACCTGTTTTTCAAAGAAAAGCGATGGTAAGGGATATCTACATTATAGATCCGGACGGGGAGCAAGACTTCGATGGGTTTGAAGAGACGGAAGATCCCGAAGATGTATATCAGAGGGAATGGGAAAATACAACTATGTATTGGTAAGATTAATATTCAAATCTAAATTATATAGAAAATGACTAAAAATGAAATTTTAAACAGCGACTGTAATGTCCGCCGTAGCGCTGCCGGGAACCCTAACACACCGGTAGAAGTGTTAACTGAACTGGCTAAGGATAGCAACTGGGGTGTCCGCCGTAGCGCTGCCGGGAACCCTAACACACCGGTAGAAGTGTTAACTGAACTGGCTAAGGATAGCGACTGTGATGTCCGCTATAACGCTGCCGGGAACCCTAACACACCGGTAGAAGTGTTAACTGAACTGGCTAAGGATAGCGACTGTGATGTCCGCTATAACGCTGCCGGGAACCCTAACACACCGGTAGAAGTGTTAACTGAACTGGCTAAGGATAGCAACTGGGGTGTCCGCCGTAGCGCTGCCGGGAACCCTAACACACCGGTAGAAGTGTTAACTGAA
>ERZ779866.287-NODE-287-length-57476-cov-5.154787_pt1 | contig 57476 bp, 56 predicted proteins | sample MGYA00511248_ERZ779866 | MGnify/ENA primary metagenome ERZ779866 (study PRJEB29588, sample SAMEA2155758) | human gut metagenome | biome: human gut; feature: human-associated habitat; material: faeces | place: Denmark | collected 2008/2010 ... | reverse complement strand
AGAGCAACAAATTCTTTCTCCCGCAAGGTCAAGCTGTTCTTCCGCAAAAGATGTTCATATAGCTGATGCTGTAATTTTCGTGTGTAAGTATCCCGCAGCTTGCGGATATTTCGATCAGATTGCCCCCGCATGGCTGCCACTTTAGCAGTGCTGTACAACCGCAGGGAGAGAAAGTACAGCACTTCCTTATGTTCGTCCTTCAGCCGTTCCACAATTTTGGAGAGAAATGGGTCAGCAGTCAGTTGGTGCATCTCATAAGGACAGTCAAAGATCAAGTCCAGAAAACTGCCTTTGCCCAAAAGCTGCAGTTCCGGCGTATTCAGCCACTCAGGGAAAACCAATCCATAGTTTGCCTTCTTATACTCCAGCGGCACATCTCCACGAAGATTTTCATGATACCGCTCTCTGCGTTCCCGGTTGCGATCCAATCGGTCCATTTCCCCAATAACCACAGAAAAATCTGTCTCTGTTCTTGCGGCTAAGCTGATGCGCTCCACAGCTGTTTCATCCATCTGCTGTCGGAGCGTATTCAGGCTGATGGGAGATTCGGCTGAATCGGCATCTTCTGGAATGTCATCCTCTGTTTCTAAAGGATGCTCGTCCTGCTCCAGCTCGCTTTCCAAAGCAGCGTTTCGCTCTTCTGCCAGAGCTTCTTCCAGTTCTTCATCGCAGACAGGTGTGTCCTCGTCCTGATTCCAGTCGGCAAAGTCAAGGATAGATTCTGCCCAGGGTATTTCTTCTGCATTTTCTTCGCTTTCTTCTTCCAACCACAGATCATTCTGTTCTTCGTCCATGACTTCGCCTCCCTTCTGATTCCTATTTTATCTCAAAAACTTACGCTGTCCATAATTTGTTTTTTTAATTTTTGAAAAACAGTTCCGATTTACACCGCTGTTTTCTCCTATTAGTGAGGAGGTAATCTGAAAACCATTATTCTGATTACATTTTATGAAAGAAAGACTAACTATTAAAAGTCAAGTCCAAAATGAAAGTTTTTTGAATGAATTGCAGAAATGCATTTCAGATACATTTGAACCTTGAAAACTGCATGACAAACAGAGTGTCATTGCTGGCACTCTAAAAGGAGATATTTACAGAAAATAATTAAGTTGTTGTCAGATATGCTCTACCGGATTTCTCCATTGCAAAAATCAATCGCACAAGCTTCTTTGTGGCATGAGATAATGCGACATTATAGTGCTTGCCTTCCGAGCGTTTCTTTGCAAGATATGCACCAAAAGAATCATCCCAATGGCAGACATATTTTGTGGCATTGTAAAGAGCGTACCGGAGGTATCTGGAACCACGTTTTTCCATATGGGAATAACAGTTATCTAACTGTCCCGATTGATAAGTGGAGGGAGACATTCCTGCATATGCAAGTATCTTATCTGCGGAATCAAAACGGCTGAAATCTCCAATCTCAGCAATGATCATTGCGCCCATCCGGTAACTGATACCGGGAATGGTAAGGATGGGAGAATGGATTTCTTCATCCATGATTCGTTTGATGGCTGCTTCAATTTCATCAATCTCAACGGTTAATTCCTGAATGAGTTTAATGGTGTGTTTTAGTTCCAAAGACTTTGCAGGCATATGAGAACCGATAGAACCTCTTGCAGCATCACGAAACATGACAGCAGTATCTTTCCCATATCTGCCTTTAGAACTTTCAGAAAGCAGGTTTGAAAGCCTTGTGAGATGTGCGTTAGCAACGGCATCAGCACCTGGAAATTCAGAAAGCAAAGCGTAGATGGATGCCATATGAAGCGTAGGAACGAGTTTTTCCAGTTCCGGGAAAAGAATACACACAAGCCTTGAAACAGAGCTTTTCAGCTTTGCCCGTTCTTTGACTTTATCAAACCGATAACGAGTGAGTGACTTTAATTCCTCGTTGTGGTAAGATGTATCTGAGTAGGACTTTAAGTTCACGTCAGACATCATCATAGTGGCAATGGTACGGGAATCAACTTTATCCGTTTTTGTCTTTCTAAGGCTAAGACTTTTTCTGTAAAGATTGGTATGTAACGGATTGATAACTTAGGTCGGCAAACCTTTATCAAGAAGAAATCCCAGAAGATTGTAACTGTAGTGTCCGGTGGCTTCCAGTCCTACTTTTACTTTGTCTAGATCATCTGATACGGATAGGATTCTTTGAAATAAGGCTTCAAAACCGTCACGATTGTTAGGGATAGTGAAAGGTTTAAATAGTACCTGACCATCTGAGTTTGTAATAAAGCAGTCATGCTTATCCTTAGCGACATCAATACCAATGAAAATCATAAGAAATCTCCTTTGAGTAAATTTGATACTGTTTAGAGCCACAGGTACTCTTTGCGGTTGTAACCTCGTTCTAAAATAAACCGTCATGCGGTATCTAACTGATTAACAAATATACAAAGAGACTGTGGTTGTAGCCTTTCAAAAACCATCGAGTGGTAGGAGGAATGATACAATCCACAGTATCTCCAAACAGTATAGCATACAGACCTTGGAGAGGGTCTATAAACACTACTACTTTATAATACGAGGAGGAATGAAACATGAACTTGATGAATCTTTGGCTTAATTTTTTTGGAAGAACAGAGTTTTTAGGAATAAATATAGGCTTTTGGGCAGCTATGTCAGCGGTTTTACTTATAGTGATAGCTATGAATGTTATATTCTGGAGTATGAAGCCCGTAAATAATAAAAAACATAAATAAAAGTGCCAAATCATATTTTTATAATAATATTCTATATCAACAGCAAAACCACGGAGGCAATAAATTTATACCCTCTGTGGTTTTGTTGTTTTTTAAAGTAAAATTATGTTTTATTATATAAAATCTCATAGTAAGGAGGGAACGTAAAATGGATTTAAAAAACAACGGATTTTACAAACCTTTATATAAAATAAAATATATTCTTACATTTATAGTACTTTCTTCTTTTATGACACTCTTGTTTACCGGGTGTACAAGCGAAACTGAAAATAATATATTGATGAGTCAAATTGTTCCTGCAAGCGCAACTATTGATACATTGCTTTCCATTACAGAAAGCGAATCATTATTTTCTGCTGAAGACAAAGAAATAGGATACGATGATACAGAAACTTCTGCAATCAATCTAAATGGTGACAAGGTTTTTTCTGACTCGGAAAATGTAGAAGTGGATGGAGCAGTCGCTACAATAAAATCTGCCGGAACATATATAGTTACCGGAAATCTGGAAAACGGCAGAATAATTGTAGACGCAGGCAGTGACGAAGATATCAGACTTGTTTTAGACGGCGTAAATATACTGAACAACACAACATCAGCTATACAAATTGAAAATGCAAATAAGGTATATATAACATTAGCCGAAAACACAGAAAATCAGCTTTCCAATAATTTTTATTTTTCAGATAATGACGGAGCAAACGGAGTTATCTATTCAAAGTCAGATATAACAATAAACGGCCGTGGAACTTTAAATGTTTACGCTTCGGAAGGCAACGGTATTGTTTCAGAAAAAAATGCTGTTATTACAGGCGGAACAATTTATATATCTTCTGATAAATATGGAATAGCTGCTTCAGACAGTGTGAGAATTTCTTCATCTATGATGTCTATAGAATCAGATGATAAAGGAATTTACTCCTACAACGAAGAAAATGATTCATTAGGATTTATATATATATCCGATGGCATGTTTGCAATAAGCTCATCGGGGAATGCAATCGATGCAAGATCCATTCTTTTGATTGACGGAGGAGCTTTTAATATATCGGCTGTCAGCTCAGCAAGCTCAACAGAGAATGAGAAAAACGGATGCGGTTTAATCGCAGGGGAAGAGGTTTCAGTAAGTTCAGGAGAATTTACTTTTAATACCTCTGACGATGCTGTTTATTCAAAATCAAACGTATCAATAACCGGAGGAAGCTTTACTATAACATCAGACTCCAACGGCATTTACGGAGAGAATACCGTTGTAATAGGTGAAGCTAATATAGCAATTGAGAAAAGTTATATCGGAGTTCAAGGCCACACAGTATTCGTACAGGATGCGTCTCTTAATATAACCTCAGATGATGACGGCATTAACGCCGCAGGCGGAAACGACGGCAGCGGTTTAAGAGAAACATCTTCAAATTCTAACGCTACTTCAGGTATAGGAATTTTTAGCGGATTTATTTCCATAAACGCTTCAGGTGACGGAATTGACGCAAAAGGAGAAGTATCGGTTTCCGACGGAACTATAATGATTTCAACTGCCGATAACGAAGAAGATATGGTTATTGATTACAGCGATGATCTTTATATCACAGGTGGAACAATATTAGCAACCGGAAATCTTTCCGGAGAAAAGAATTTCTCAGAAACGGAACAGCAAATTATTACTTTGAATCTTGATTCCCAGCCTCAAAACACCTTCATTGAAATTTTGGATCAATCGGGAAATCTGATTTTTTCAGATATAGCAGAACAACCGTTCAGCAACATTATTGTGAGCAGTTCATTGCTTCAGAAAGGTTATACATACACATTAAAAATAGGTAGTTACGCAACAACAATCACTATATAAAAAAACAGCGGATAAATTCTTATGTTGATGAATTTATCCGCTGTTTTTTATATTCCGTAAATAATTATACCCAGCACTGCTGAAACAATTATCAAAGCTATAGGGGACATAGACTTCTTTTTTATTTTTTGCCAAACAACAGAAACCGCTATTAAAATGACCGTAATAATAAGAGCATATAAATCAAATTCAGATATGCTGTCAGACGGAAACAGATTTCCGTAAAGCATTGTAATACCTGAGGCGAATATAATACCGATTATACACGGCTTAATACCGTCCAGAATAGCCTGTATAAAAGGCTTGTTGAAAATTTTGTCTGAAAATTTCACAAACAAAAGTATTATCAAAAAGGAAGGTATTACAACACTAATTGTAGCCAAAACAGCACCAAAAATTCCTCCCTGATTGCTGCCTATATAGGTAGCGAGATTTACCATTATAGAGCCTGGGGTTGATTCGGCAACGGCAATGAAGTACTTTATCATATCTTCCGAAAGCCATCCGTGAGAAAGAACTGTGTCCTGAATAAGAGGTATTGCTCCGTAAGCGCCTCCGAAAGAAAAAAGTCCAACCTGCAAAAACGCCAGCAGAAGTTCAATAAAAATCATTTTTTATCTTCCTTTCTGAAACGTGATATTGCAAATGTAATATATCCCACAAGACCGGCAATAAGGATAAGATATATGGAAGAAAAATTTATTGAGAATACACTTATTGCAATCATAGCCACAAATGTTAAAGCCATGATTATAAGAGGAAGCTTGTTTCTCGGTATTATCTTTAACATTCTCAAAGCGGCTGTAAAGACAAGCAGACTCACTGCAATTTTTATTCCTTTAAATGCGCTTGCGATTATCTTATTTTCCAAAATATTATCAAAGAAAAGAGAGATAATATAAATGATTATAAAGGAGGGGAGAACCACACCGATTGTAGATATTACAGACCCAAGGATTCCTGCCTGACGATAGCCGACATAAGTTGCACAGTTTATGGCAATCGGACCCGGTGTAGATTCCGCTATTATTGTAACATTCATCAACTCGTCAGAAGTTATCCATTTTTTCTTTACGACACACTCATCATCAATAAGCGATATCATAGAGTAACCTCCGCCAAAGGTAAACAAACCTATTTTAAAGAACGTACAGAGCAAATCCCAGCATATTCTGACTTTTGTTTTTTTCATAAATAAGTTCTCCTCACTTAAATATTTTTTCCATATCTACATGAGGGCAATCCTCCTCATAAAATTCTTCACCAAACTGAGAATATCCTTGTTTTTCGTAAAATCCTTTCGCTCGGCACTGGGCAGACAATATTATCCTTTCGCCGCCAATCTCTCGGCATTTTTCTTCAAGGAGCGAAATTACCTTAGCTCCTAAGTTTCGGCCTCTGTAGGACTTTAAAACCGCAACACGGCCTATTTTATATGTGATATCGTCTTTATCACTTTTGAAAAGTCTTCCGGTAGCGCAGGGGACACCGTCACAAAAAATTACAATGTGGATAGCCTTGCTGTCTATATTGTCAAACTCTTCTTTGAATCCCTGTTCTTCAATAAAAACCTTTGTCCTTATTTCAGCGCAGTCAGAAGTTAAGCCGTTATAAAATTCCCATTTTTCCATTTAAGCCTCCAACGGTATAATTTAGTTTTCATCATTATTATCGTCGCCGTCTTTGTCTTTTTCCGTGCTCATCATATGAGACAGGGGATTTGCATTGGCGGCATTTTTAATTTGGTCAGGACTGAGGTGAGTGTAAATCTCAGTGGTGTTTAAATTCTCATGTCCAAGTATTTCCTGCAAAACTCTTATATCCACATTGCCATGCTGGTACATCAAAGTGGCGGCAGTGTGGCGCAGCTTGTGACAAGAATAACCCTGAGCGTCAAGTCCGATTTTAGTCAGATATTTATTCACAATAAACTGAACTGTTTTGGGACTTATTCTTTGAAGTCGTGCACTTAAAAACAAAGCGTTTTTATCTTTGACTCCGTCAGCCGGGCGGACTTTTTTATAGTCATTTATAGCTTTTATACAGGCATCGTTCAAATATACCACACGCTGTTTATTTCCTTTTCCTGTAATTCTTATAGTGTTGTTGGAGCGTATATCATTGAAATTTATACCCACCAATTCCGAAAGACGCAGGCCACAGTTTAAGAACAAAGTGAGGATACAATAATCACGTTCTTTATTTTCTCCGTCAACAGCGTTGAGCAAAGCTATACTCTGTTCAAGGGTCAAATACTTGGGAAGCTTTTTACCGGACTTTGGTATATCCAGCTCAGCCAGCGGGTTAGAGGGGAGAAGGTGCTTTTTTATTGTATAGTAATTAAAAAAGGATTTTAAGCTGGAACATTTTCTGGCTCTGGTAACAGCGCTGTTGCTGCGTTCTCTGAGGAGATAATTCATAAACTCATAAGCGTCAGTAAGGGTAACGCTCTTTATCAATTCTTCATCAACATCATCTACAGGAATTTCTGTAAACTCCATATCCTTAGGAACGAGATTTCTTTTTCTCTTAATAAATCGAAAAAAGGTTCTAAGGTCTGAAAAATATTCATCAACAGTTTTGGGGGATTTTCCACGAACCGTCTGAAGGTAAAAAAGATAATCTTTTATCTGAGGAGAAGCCTCAGTCATGAAATCTATTGCCATTTTGAAAACCTCCGATATTCACTTAGAATATTTTACCGCATTGCAAAAATAAATTCAAGTGAGAGAAACAAAGGATAACAGTAATAACAGTATTTGAAAAACAGAGAAGTCTTTAAAAGAAATCTCTTAAAAGCAAGGGAAAAAACCTCTGAAAATCATTATACAAAATTGATATTTTGTATAATTAAGGGGATTTTAACAGGGTTTTAAGAGGCTAATCGAACACATTGACCGAAGTTGACCGTTTTAACCTCTGATTATATAATTTTCTTATGTCTGTTTGCGCCTAATTTTAAAGTTTTGATTGCAACTTAAAAAACTTTGTGTTATAATACAATATGTAAAGAGTTTTGTATGACTTTAATTAGCGATGGTGACGTTTATGCCTTCATACTATTATAAAAAACTGCGTGAGCTTCGTGAACAAAACGATCTCACACAAAGTGAAATTGCCCAGATACTTCAAACACGTCAAGAGCAATACAGTAAGTACGAACTGGGCCGCAGAGAAATCCCTGTTCATCATTTGATAACCTTGGCAAGGTTCTACAGAGTTTCTGTAGATTACATCCTTGGCCTTGAAAAAAATAAAACCAGGAAAACCAATCCGTCGGATAAGTAATTCCCGGTCTATATTTAAAGCTTGCCGATACTCTTATATTATAAAATCTCTACTTGTTTATCGGCATATTAAAATTGCTTACATCTTCTTCAAATTTCATTTTATATGAAAAGCACACGGTTTGTTCGCACTGCGAGCACCGTGTGCTTTTCACTTATGGACAAAATTAAAAGCGCAGATTATTGATACCATAAATTGGTAAAGCAACAATACCCTGCGCTTTTTGTGATTATTAAATTTACTATGAATTATACAAAATAATTATACAAAAGATTTTTATTTTCTAATCATCGTATTTTCTTTTTTTAGTAATTTCTCCGATTTATTTTTTCGTGTCTATTATGACAGCTCCGCCGATATCCGCCGGCATTTCTTCATCAGACAATTCCTCAATAAATACTCCGTGACTTAGACAAAAACTTTTTATCTCTTCGTACTTGGGATGATTTTTTATCTGCCCTGTAAATGCCAAAATATCTTTTGAAAGCTTGAAACAACAGCCTCCGATATATCCCCTGTTTGTGTTCAGAAGCCTTACTCCGCCGTAAGGAATTTCAAGAACATCAACGGCGTTTTCTTCTCTCGCCCTCTTCCCTATATCCTTGCTGTCGGTGATGATTGCGTTTTCCGTTACCACCGCAGTGGAACATTTTGCGTAGCCGTTTTGGGTATCTATCATATTAAATCCGTAATCCTCAGCAAGCCATAAGAACTCGTCGTACACAAAATCAATTCTGCAAAAGATATTGTTTTTGACTATGGCGCAATTTAATGCGGTGTTAAAAGGATACGTCCTTATAAGCTCATCCTTGCACATAATCACGTTATCGTAGTGCTCTTCAAGAACCGGCAATAACTGTTCCGATTCCCTCAGCAGAAATACAGTGTCCTTATCTAAAGGCAAAACCTGCATATCTGCGTGAGTGCGTTCATATATAGGAAGCTTATTTATTGAAACCGTATCAGTGATATTGATACCCATGGATTTTAATGTTTCAAAGGCCTTGCAGCTGTTGTCCATTATAATATGTGTGACAGGACTTTGCGGCAAATTAGGTAAAAGTAAATTACTCATAGCTTATTCCGTAAGCGCATTAAAGGCTTCACGCACCGACTTAACGCCGATAACCCTAACGCTTTCATCCTGGTTTTTAATACTCTTTAAATTATAGTAAGGAACAACAACGGTTTTAAATCCAAGGCGTATTGCCTCATTTACCCTTGACTGGGCGTGAGAAACAGAACGTATCTCCCCTGCCAAACCTATTTCACCAAAAGCCACTGCTGTTTCGGAAATCGGTACATCTTTAAGACTGCTTACAAGCGCCATTGCCACAGCTAAGTCCACAGCAGGCTCGTCAAGTCTTAATCCTCCCACCACATTTATATAAGCGTCGGCTCCGGAAAAATAATATCCTGCACGTTTTTCAAGCACCGCTATAAGCAGCGACATTCTGCTGTAGTCAAATCCCGTTGACATTCTTCTTGGATTTCCAAAACCTGAAGCAGTTGCAAGTCCCTGAATTTCCGCAAGAATAGGCCTTGTGCCCTCCATAGCACAGGCAACACATGTTCCTGATACATTCTTTGGTCTTTCGCTTAAAAGCATCTGAGAGGGATTTTCCACCTGTGCTAATCCTTTATCAGTCATCTGAAACACACCGATTTCATTTGTGGAACCAAATCGGTTTTTAACCGCCCTTAAAATTCTGTAAGACAGCTGCTTGTCGCCCTCGAAATATAAAACTGCGTCAACAATATGTTCCAGCACCTTTGGGCCTGCTATAGAACCTTCCTTGTTAACATGACCTACAATCAACACGGGAATTTCAAGGCTTTTTGCAACCCTCATAAGCACAGAGGTACACTCTCTGACCTGGGCAACGCTTCCCGGAGATGAACTCAGTTCCGTAAAATTCATAGTCTGAATTGAATCCACCATAACCAAATCCGGCTTTAATTCTCTTATGTTTTCAGCCGCAAGCTCGATATCGGTTTCGGTCATTATAAAAACGTTGGGATTGCTTACGCCTATGCGGTTGGCTCTCAGTTTAATTTGTCTTGCAGACTCCTCTCCGGAAATATAGAGAATTTTAAGTCCACTGTCAAGGCTTGAACAAATCTGCATGAGTATAGTTGACTTTCCTATTCCCGGGTCTCCTCCCAAAAGAATAAGACTGCCCTTTACAATTCCGCCTCCCAAAACACGGTCAAGTTCTGAATAACCTGTTTTATATCTCTGTTCCTCTGCTGTGGATATTTCATTTACAGACACAGGCAGGCTGCTGACTGTTCTGCGTTTTACAGCTATTGACGACTGGTTTTTCACCTGTTCCTTGATTTCCTCTGTCATTGTGTTCCACTCGCCGCATCCGGGACATTTACCGTACCACTTAGGCGACTCGTATCCACATTCGGAACACACATAAACACTTTTTATTTTTCCCATATATACATCCTTCTGATCATATCAATTATTATAGCAATACTCGGCAAAGCCCATATAAATTGCAAATGCTATTTCTTTCTGATATTCATAGTCCTTTAATTTTTCAAGCTCCTGGGGATTTGATAAAAACCCACATTCTATTATTATAGCAGGTACTTTTGCGTTGCGCAATACGAATATACTGTCGTCAGCCGGCTTGCATTGCCTTTCATTATCAGGCTGAACCAACCCAACAACCGCTTGGCGTATATATTCGGAAAGCTCCTGACTTTCTGTGTTATCACTGTAAAATATCTGTGTGCCGTTATATTTGCTTTCTGAAAAATTATTCTGGTGAATACTGAGTACAATATTGCTTTCGTCCGAATTATATATCTCCACTCTTTTTTCCAAATCAGAACGCTTTCTTTCCCTTACAGTTTCAAGGGAGTTGTCGCCTACTGATATATCCTCTTCCCTTATCATCTCAACTTCAAAACCGCCTTGTATAAGCATATCACGAAGTATCTGGGCTATTGAAAGGTTTATATCCTTCTCTATAGTTCCGTCTGATGCCTGAGTACCACCGTCTTCTCCTCCGTGCCCTGCGTCGATTATAACCTTATATTTATAGTCCCCTATGGTTTTATTCTCTGCTGTTTCCATGGATACTTTATTATATGCATTACACATAAGAACACAAAAGGCCGTTATAACTGCGGTTACAGAAAATATGTAAAGTGTTTTCTTGTTGAAATATGGACTTTTGATTTTTTTCATTTAATCACCTCTTACTTAAAAGTATATGAAACAAGACAAATTTTTATATGTTTATTTATCTACTTTTTCCCTAAAAAACTCTCAATTATAAAATAAATATTAAAAAATTTTCATTAGATTGACTTAATCAACGCTTCTGACGTATAATTAGATTGAAACAAAAGGATATATATTTTCCTAATATAATGAATTCTGAGAGGTGGTTATTTGAAAAAAATAATCTTGAGCTTGATGATGATTGTTTCGATGATTTTCTGTCTTTGTGCTTGCGGACAAACCTCCGGCAAGGCTCTGCCACAGGGAGAAAAAGACACGTTGGTTGTATACTTTTCACGAACAGGAAATACAGCCGATGCTGCTCAAATTATCGCAGATTATACCGGAGCTGATATTATCCGTATCACAAGAACAGAACCATACCCTGATAATTTGGAGGATTGCATAAAAGAGGTTTCCGAAGAAATGCAAAGCGGCGAGCTTCCCGCTATCAACGAAAAGGTCAATAACATGAACAGTTATGATGTGGTATTTTTATGTTATCCAATCTGGCTTAATTCTATTCCCATGCCCATGGTTACATTTATGGAGGAAAACAGCCTGTCAGGAAAATATGTAATACCGGTCGCTACCCACAGCGGAAGTGAGTTCGGAAACAGTATATCAGTTATTCAGAGCCACAGCGGCAATGCAAAAATACTTGACGGTATAGCTCTGCTAAACGGAAACACACAGGGACTTGCGGAAAAACTCAGCGAATATGGCTACAATTAAACGTATACAATCATTATTATAAAATGAAAGGATTTGAAAAAATGAATCAGGAATACAGAGAAGCGGCACAAATTGTGCTTTCACGTTTGAATAAAGTTATTCTGGGAAAGGAAGAACTTACAAAAGAAGTTTTTGCGGCATTTCTTGCCGGAGGACATGTTTTGCTTGAGGATATCCCCGGAGTTGGAAAAACAACATTGGCTTTGGCTTTCTCAAAGCTTTTAGGCCTTAAATGGAAGCGTGTGCAGTTTACACCTGACGTACTTCCCTCTGACCTTACAGGTTTTTCCATATATCAAAAGGATATACAAAAGTTTGTTTACCAGCCCGGAGCAGTATTCTGCAATCTGCTTCTTGCCGACGAAATAAACAGAACTTCTCCTAAAACCCAGTCTGCACTTCTTGAGGTTATGGAAGAAAAACAGGTTACTGTTGAAAAAATAACAAGAAAAGTACCGTCACCTTTCTTTGTTATAGCAACACAAAACCCATTCGGTACAGCAGGTACACAGATGCTTCCTTTTGCTCAGCTTGACAGATTTATGATAAGCACATCAATGGGATATCCTGATATGCAAAACGAAATACTTCTTGCAAAAGGTGTTCAAAACGGCGGCAGAACAGACAATCTCACAGCCATGCTCAATGCTGATGCTTTCCTTAAAATGCAGCAGGATGTTGAGCAGGTATATATTCACGACCATATCTACAGTTACATTGTACGCCTTGTAACGGCTACCCGTGAAAATCCTTATATAGAAATAGGCGTAAGCCCGAGAGGTACAATTTCTCTTGTAAAGATAGCAAGGGCAAATGCATGGCTTAACGGAAATGATTTTGTTTCTCCTTCAGATGTTTCAAGCCAGTTTTTACCTGTTGCTCTCCATAGAATACAGCTCAATGTAAAAGCCCGTATAGACGGCGTTGACAAAAGAGATGTATTAAACGATATTCTTAAAAGGATTGAAGCTCCCGCCCTTAGGGGGAAAAACAGATGAGGAAAATAATATTTTTGTTTTCCGCCTGCGCCACACTTTATCTTGCCGGATTTTTCAGAAGCGGCCCTTTGATGATATTGTTTTTTGCAGAGCTTTTTCTGTTCATCGGTATGTTTATAGTTTCCAAGCTTATCGGACGCAGATTATCATTTGATGTTCTGCTTTCGGACAAAAAGGTAAAAAAGGGCGAATACACTACCGGATGTATCAAAATAAAAAACAAATCTTTGCTTGCCGTAACCAAATTCGAGCTAAGCGTTGTGTGCAAAACAAACGGAGTTTCCGACAATAAAAAACACACATTAAAGGGTTACGTAGGCGCAAGAAGCGTTACTGATATTGAAGTACAGCTTTCTTCCATATACTCAGGTATACTGTCGGTTGAACTCGGTCAAATAAAAGTTTGGGACTATCTTGGCTTTTTCGCCTCAAAGAAAAAGCTTTCAGGTGGCGGAACATTTGTTGTTATGCCGTCACAAAATAAGATTGATATAAGAAAAAATCAAATCTTTCTAGGTTTTGACAACCTTGACAGAGAAGCTGTAAACCGACCGGGAAATCAGCCTCCTGAAATATATCAGATAAAAACATACACACCGGGCGACTCCATAAGAAACATTCATTGGAAGCTTACAGCACGAATGGACGAACTTATGAGCAAAGAGTACATGGACGAGGTTGGCACAGAGCTGTTTTTCTTTATTGATTTGAGAAGCTCTGACAGCTCCCCTAAAAAGCTGGATGCGTTCTGGGAGATTATTTCATCTATATCACTTGGTTTTCTCTCATCCGATATACCCCACTGTATACAATGGTTCAGCGTAGAAGAAAAGCAGACGGTTTCACACAATATAAAAAAATATGAGGACTACAGCGAAATGATTGAAAGCCTCATAATAACAGGGGTGATTGACGGTACAAAAACCGTGTCCGAAGAATATATGTCTGAATTTTATCAGCATTGCATGAAAAACGAGTCCGTTTTGATGTTCAATACCGATTTAATTCTGTCTTACAACGAAAACATAATAAAAGAATTTTCGGAGGAAGATTATGAGCAGGAAATCAAAAAATCAACAATCTGTATATAATAACCGACAGGTTCGTCAGGATTATTTATATCAGAAAAACGAACCTGCCGTATCACTCCGAGTTACCGGAGCGGTGTCAACCACAAAGAAGAATAATTACTTTTTAAATTTGTTAATGCTTTTGTTTTTTGACTGCGGTGTATTCGCTACACTTAGAATTATTAAAAACTTTACAGACATTAACTTTAACGAAACTTTTGTTTATATAGGTTTGGCGGTATTCAGCCTTATTATTTGGATAATATCAATGCTGCCTAAAATAAAGCCTTTATATTTGTTTCTTTCGGGAACAGCCATAACGGCAGTGGCATTTTTCTTATTTTACGGAAAAATAATGGCGCAGATAAATATAATAATAGGCTTGATTATATGGTCGCCGCCTTTTATGAGCTTAGTGGATATAACCCATATAATTCTTGTCTGCTCAATGTTTCTATCTCTCATCTTTTACATGCTCACATTCTGCGCCGGTAAGGGATGGATTATGGTTTTAGTATCGGTGCCATTTTTAATTATGTCACCTATATATGATATAGACATAGAGTTACTTGACCTGTTTTTACTGGGTCTTTTCTTTGTTGGAAGCTACACTGTAGGAAATGTGCACAATCCATCCAAAAGAAAAAAGCGAAAAGTTCATAGGCTATCGGCTTCCGAGAGAATGAGTGCAGGCGGAAGCGGTGCTGCAATCCTAATGGCTTTGTTTTTGGTTTTTTCCATTCTTGCCTACACATTTGCAACACCACGCCTTGATAATCTCTATGAAATACCGATGACCGTTGAGTCTATTGTTCAGCAGACTATTTCTTCCGTTGTAAATGCAGAGCCTGACAACGGCAACGTCAACAGGGGAAACAATTATTCCTTTGGACAAAAACACTTGGAAATAGTTACCTCACAGCAGCCAAAAGACGCTGTATATCTCAAGAACTATACAGGCGGTTACTATAATAACGGACGATGGAACACTGTAAATGAAAACAGCTTTTTCTCCAACATGCAGGACGGAAATTATTACAGTATGGTCTGCAACAATCCATACTATATTTTGCAGTTTATACTTGACGAAAGCGATGTTATGGATATAAACGTCCGCAGCTATAAAAGCCTTATGACCGGCACATGTGTACCTGTTCTTTCTCAGGAGACCGGCTCAGAAAACGGTTATACAACATATCAGGGATATAATCTCTCAGACTTTCTTAGTGTTTTAGACACTGTATCAGCCGGCGGATTTGATGACCTCTTCGGCGAGTACGGCGCATATGCAGAAAGCACCTATATGTATGTTCCGGAGGATAAAATACCGAGAATAGTAGAACTGTGCAATACAAGTGGAGTAAGAAAAGGTAACTACACCGCCGCAACAAACTTCATTATAAACACGTTGAACGAAATGACAACCTACACAACTTCACCGGGCAATGCTCCTTCAGGTGTTGATATTGCAGAATATTTTCTCTTTGACAGCGGAAAAGGATTTTGCCAGCAGTACGCTACAACAGCGGCGCTTATGTATAGATTGCTGGGACTTCCCTCAAGATATGTTACAGGTTATATGGTAACTCCCAGTGATTTTCATAAAAATAGCGACGGAACCTATACCGCAATCGCCACAGATGAAAAAGCTCATGCTTGGGTTGAAGTCTATGTAGACGGCACAGGCTGGATTCCTACAGAGGTGACTTTCTCCCAGGATGAAATCGACCAGGGAGGTTCAACTGCCGGTGATGACAACAATCCTACGGAAGAACCCACCTCAGAGGAAGCTACAACAGAACCCACCGAAAACACAACGGAACCATCAGATTTGACTGAACCAACAACAGAGCCAAATAATACAAATTCATCAGATAATAATAACTCCATGAGCGAAATGCTGATTCAGGCACTAAAAATAGTGGTAACTGCGGTTATAACTGTTGTTGTGATTATAGCTGTTATACTGTTCTTTAAATGGAGAAGGAAAGGTAAGCTTGCTTCATTAAGAAGAATGAAACCTAATATTCTTTTGGTAAAAATGGTAGATATGCTTCATCTTGGCGGTTACTTAAAGGAATACAAAGGCACAGAAGCAGACTTCCCTGAAAAGCTTTCTGAGCTTGTGGAAGAATTAAGCGTTTCAGATATAGCATACTTTGTAAATCTGGCAAACAAAGCGGCCTTTGGCAATAAACCAATAGAAAAAGATGAAAAACGTACAGCATATAATCATTACGTCCGCACTGCGGAATTTGTTTTTGGCAAACTCAATTTCATCAAAAAGATTTATTTTAAATACTTTAAGGTTTATTATTGATAAACTAACTCAACAGAAAACAGCCAACGCAAAATTTAAATTGCGCTGGCTGTTTTTATGTGTGTAAGATTATCTTCTCTTAAAAATGAAAGCAAAAGCTAAACCTGCTGTTAATACTAAAATTGTAACTATTATTAAAATCATATCATTACTCCGGGTTCGTGATGTGCTTTCCGAAAATTGATTATCCATAGAGAAATTCATATTCCCTCTATTTCCCGGCATCATATTTCCGTTTGCATTGTTTGGAAATTCTTCTCCTGTACTGCTTTCTGTAGGAATTTCAGTAGGCGGAACTTCGTTGGTTTCTCCACTGCTATTGATATCTGCGGTATTTGAAACCTGCATATTTGAGGAACTGTCTTCCGATGATGGCTGCTGTTCTCTCATGGAAAAATCTCCGCCTTCACCGGAAAAATCATTGTTCATCATTCCGCCACGGCCTCCGCCCATAGAATTGTTCATTGAACCCATATCCGAAATGGAAATATCGCTTGCATCCACAAAGTTTTCTTTATCCTGCTGTTCTTCCGATGTAGAACCTATTGTTCCATCAAGCTGTCCCGAAATGCTTTCAGCACGAAGCAGACAAAATTCTTTTAAAGTGTCTATACCTGTCAAAAACTCATCGTATGTACAGAACTTTGTAGGGTCTGCTTCAACATAAGGAGATATAAGCTCTTTCACACTGTCCATCATCTCGGAAAATACACCGCTATCAAACACTTCCGTTATAAACTCATTAAAGTATTCGTGATACATTTGTGTATATTCCTCATTATTGAAAATCCATGCAAGCATAGGTCTTGAATCTATAGTTCCTCCGGAAACAGGCGAGTCTATCGGGTAGTTTACAAGGCTTGTAGCATCAGCCGCTGACTGAAATCCTCCGAACGCAAGGTTATAATCCCATGGAATCATTGAAAGCTGACCGTCACTTTCATAAAGATAGTAATTGTGAATCATAGAACCTGTGTAGCTGTCAAAATTCAGAACGAAGTTGTGAACTACGAAATATCTTATTACCTCATCAACATCAACGCTGTTTTCTATATCATCAACATTTTCATTGATATTTTTTAAAGCCTGTATAAGTCTGTCCTTATCCTCATCGGTTATATCTGTTTTGGCATTGTCAAAAATATTGGAGTAGCTGTCATAATTATCATCGGTATATATAAGAGATACATCGTCACTGCCCATTGAACCTCCCATACCTCCTCCAAAATTTTCTCTGTTTTGGTTATCGGGAAGTTCAGTAGTGTCTCCGTTTTCGTTCATATCCGGAGGCATCATACCCTCAGGCATTTCTCCGCCGCCCATATTGCCGCCAAAACCTCCAGGGCCTCTTCCTGAGAATTCCTGACCTCCGCCAAAAGAATCCGATTGACTGTCACTAAAAGGCTGTGTATCTTCTGAAATCGAGCTGTATACTTACACTTCCAACATTCTCCAAAAAACTTGACTTAAAAATATCACTGAAATTCATATAAATCTTTCCTTTCATAATCAATCATAAATACGGCAAGCCGCATATTTTGAAAATGCAGAAACTCTTCTGTCTTTCAACTGTACTGCGTCTTTTATAACATCCGGCAAAAACTCATCCCATTTTACTTCAAGTATCACTACCGGATTACCTGCCGGAATCGTAACACAGTTTGGATTTAAAAAATCCGTACTGCCTAACCCTGTTCTTATATTGTAATCCAATGTAACACGTACATTTCCAGCAGGGAAAGTAAATGCATCTCTTGTGTATTCCACAATGGTTTTGGGCTTTACACCATTATTTTTGATTTTATAATACAATTCCCTTATTAAAGGTTTCTCACAATCTAACATCCACTGGATATCACCGTCTAAAATTTTGTTTACCTGTTCTTCGGAGATTACTTCACTTGTTTTGCAGCAAAGCTTGTCAATTTTAGCTTTCTTCTCAAGATGAATGAAAGATTTATCGTAATCATAATAACGTATACGAAATTTTTCTCTCTTGCTTACACCGTTTATTTTTTCCATAAGGGCAGTATCATTCAAATCATCAAAATAAAGACTGCGCACTATATATCTGCCGTTTACGCCATTTTTATCAGGATAAGCGATGGAAGATAATCTTGCACGCAGTTCATAATAATCGCCTTTGTTTATCTCGTGTTTCCATTCATGTCTGAACTTCATCTTTTTCACCTCGCTTCATTACATTTATTTTACACGTTCATCATATAACTTTTACCTTAGCGCCAACTTAGAATATAAAAACACCCACTGTGGTAACCCAAGTGAGTGTTTTTAGTAACGATATCAGATTTTAAATTCAACGGTAAAAATTATTGTGTTGTCATTTCCGTAGCTTGCTTTTATACTTCCTCCGTGAATTTCAGCTATTGAACGGGCGGCTGATAGTCCTATTCCATATCCTCCGCCTTTTTGAGTTCTTGCGGAATCTCCACGGTAAAAACAGTCAAAAAGCTTTTCAGGCGGACAGTCAGGTAAACTGTCGCATTTATTGGCAACTACAAGATTTATTGTTTTATCATTTTTATAAAGTTCAATTTGTATTCTGCCGTCACAAGGTGAATACTTAACCGCATTATCAAGTAAAATGGACACTAAGCGGGTAATCAGTTCCTTATTTGCGCAGATAATTACATCTGCTGAATAGTATTTCTGTAAAATCAGGAGTTTTACAGCCTTCTGCTCTAAGCTTTTGTAAAACCTGCAGACCGTTTAATTTCGGCATCATAACATCAAGTATTATTCCGTCGTAATGTTCAAGTCTTGCAAATTCCAGAGCTTCCTCACCGTCATAAACTGCATCCACACTGTAATTATGATATTCCAAAATATTCTTAACAGCTTCCGACATACTGATTTCGTCTTCAGCATATAAAAGTTTCATATTACATCACCCCAAGGTATTCTATTCTTTTTAACTTAGAAACACCTTAAACACTAGCATAATTTTTATAAAGGATTTTAAAATAAAAAATTTTAAAAAAGTCTTGACTTAGAGTTAACTTTAAGGAGTATACTCAATATGAAAAATAATTCAAACAGGAGTGAAGATCATGTTAGGTAATTTCACATATTCAAACCCCACAAAGCTTTATTTTGGCGACAAAGCTATTGAAAATCTCAAAACAGAACTCAATAACTACGGTCAAAACATAATGCTTGTATATGGCGGCGGTTCAATAAAGGAAAACGGAATTTATCAGCAGGTAATTTACATCCTCAAGGAATGTAACAAAACCGTGTTTGAGGATCCCGGTGTTATGCCAAACCCAACAGTTGAAAAGCTTTATGAGGGATGCAAAATTGCGAAGGATAACAACGTAGATTTAATTCTTGCTGTAGGCGGCGGCTCAGTTTGCGACTACTCAAAAGCCGTATCCGTTTCCGCATACTGTGAAGAGGATCCTTGGGATAAATATTATCTCAGAATGGAAGACGTTTCAAACAAAATTATACCTGTAGGCTGTGTGCTTACAATGGTGGGTACAGGTTCAGAAATGAATGGTGGCTCTGTTATCACAAACCACCAAAGCAAACTCAAGATAGGTCACGTTTTCGGCGACAACGTATTCCCTAAATTCTCTATTCTCAATCCTACATTTACTTTTACTCTGCCGAAATATCAAATGGTGGCAGGCTTCTACGATATAATGTCACACATCCTTGAACAGTATTTCTCAGGAGATGACGACAACACTTCCGATTATATTATGGAAGGTCTTTTAAAATCCCTTATACACAGCTCAAAAATAGCTGTTGAAAATCCTCAGGACTATGAAGCAAGAAGCAACATCATGTGGATTGCCACATGGGCGTTAAACACACTTGTTGCAAAAGGAAAAACAACAGACTGGATGGTTCATATGATTGGTCAGTCTGTCGGAGCTTATACAGACGCAACTCACGGAATGACATTAGCGGCAGTTTCAATCCCATACTATAAGCACATAATGCCATACGGTCTTAATAAATTTAAGAGATATGCTATAAATGTTTGGAATGTAAATCCACAGAACAAAACCGACGAGGAAATCGCCCTTGAAGGTCTTAATGAAATGGAAAACTACATGAAAGAAATCGGTCTTGTAATGAACCTTAAGGATTTGAATGTAACCGAAGATATGCTTGATGGCATAACCGACGGAACATTTATTATGGAAGGCGGATACAAGATTTTAAATCACGAAGAGATAGTTGAAATTTTAAAAGAAAGCATGAGGTAATAGCCATGGAAAAAGTAACAGCAGGAAGAGATCAGCTTGGAGAGTTCGCTCCAAAATTTGCACAGCTCAACGACGATGTTTTATTCGGTGAGATTTGGGCAAGAGAGGACTTGCTTTCTGCACGTGACAGAAGCATTGTAACTGTAACCGCCCTTATGGCAAGCGGAGTTTTAGACAGCTCATTAAAATTTCACATTGCAAACGCCAAGAAGCACGGAGTTACAAAAACCGAAATGTCCGAAATTTTGACTCACGCCGCATTTTATGCAGGATGGCCGAAAGCTTGGGCAGCGTTTAACTACGCAAAAGAAATTTACGGAGAATAATTCTTCACATACACAATCCAGTTCATAGTGAACTGCCTTTTACTTTAAGTTTTTAACATATCTAAAACCGCATCCATGTTTTCCTGAGAATACTCAATCTCAGAGGAAAATAGCCTTGCATACTCGCATAAGTCTTCAAAATTACATTCTTCTGATTCAATCAGTTTATTTATACATAATATTTTTATGAGCCTATAAGCAAAAACAGAAAAGGAAACCCTTGCACATAAATCCTCCCAGTCACTGCAGTTAACCATATGACGAAACAGAAAATAGATAATAAGATTTATAAACTCCCTGTTGAAGCCTTCTAAACCTGTTTTTATAATCTCATTTTCCTTAGATTTTATGTTTTCAAGGAGTGTTTTCCATTGAGGGTCAAGTATTTCAAGATTTAATAATGAATCTACCCATTGTGACAAAGATTTATCAGGAAATGAGTATTCCATAAAATCAAAAATTTCATTTATACCGTTCTCAATGTCGCTTTCATTTTCGTATAGTATTGAGTACAAATCTTCCCTGACATTCAGAATATATTCCTCATCCTCTGTAAAATCAATCTCTTCATTGTTTTCCTTTAATAAAACCATTTTAAATTTTCTTTCCTGAGAAAGTATAAGTCTTGCCGCTTCTTCGCAGCACATACCAAGACCCATTTCGATACAATCGGAAAGATAATTTCTGAAACGTGGATGGTCAGTACAAATTTGACAAAGGTTATTTTCCCCAAGCTCTATATAAATATCACAAAGATTGTCTTTGTTTAGAAAAGGACATCTTTCGTTTTTATCAAGAATAAAGCTATTTATACCGCTTTCAGATTTTATGTATGATTTAAGTCTTTTGCCAAAATCGTCTTTAACGGATTTATAGAAATCAAAGGTTTCGTCATCTATATCAATTTCCCATCCAATACAGCATGAATGTCTGCATTTATCGGCTATACATTTAAAATCCTTATAATAAGACGGAACTGTTACGGTCATCTTTTACCACCTCGCATTAAATTATACCATACTTTCTTCCTTATGAAAACTTAACATAAAAAACAGAGCTATCGGAAAACCGATAGCTCATTTCTTAATCAAAAAAGATTACATTCTTCTGCATCCGCAGCCCTCGTCGCCGTTTAAGTCTGTAACCTTAGGCGGGAAGAATTCATCAGTTGGGAAGTCAATTTTGCTGAACACTTCGCAAGGATTGTCTGAGGTGCTTACGCACTCTTTTTCCGGTATGCAGAAATCGTAAGACGGAACAAGTATCTGAACGTTTCTCTCTATATGAACAACGGTAAACATACCTATTGTCACATAAACTGCTCTTCCTGCCGGAGCCATAAACTCTCCGCCGAAACGCTGGCAAATACAGCTTGGAACACGGCAGTTAGGCATACAGCCTCCGCAGTTTTCCTTTATTTTTGCCGACAAAGCGATAGGCTTTGCAACCTGAACAGTTGCTTTCGGAAGATTTTTGCAGGGAACATCCGAAAGATTTTCTTCTCCGCATTTTGATGTGCTGGTAAAGGTTTTTACATTTCCCTCACTGCCGTAGAGTATAACCTTTTTGTTGAATACCGCAAGACCTGAAACAGGTGTGGGCATTGCTCCCGGATTTACGAAAACATCAAGGCAAACCTCATAGAAGAATGTCATATCAACTGTGTAAAATCCACGGTGGAAAGGCACAGGCTCCAGATTTATGCAGACGTCAGCCACATCAACATCTCTGATTCTTATATTGACAGCAGTATTTATAATCCCCTGATTAGCCTCTGTAAAATAAAGGCGCAGGTCACTTAAACAGTCTTTGTCGCCACAGCTGTCATAAACTCGGCTTGCGTCGATGCACACGGTTTCTCCATGCTTGCCGCAGTCACAGCCGTCGTGATTTTCTTCGCAGCAATTTTTGTTTTCCAAAGAAATATCCGCCATAAGTAAAACCTCCATATTATTTTTGCAATCACCTTATGCAATACAGCTTTATGCTTAGGTAACACTATATAATATGGAGGTTTTGGTTAAATGTGATAATTTTATTTTTGTTCTTCTGAACCTGTCAAAACATAGTTTTCCATAGGTACAAGATACTCCCTGCGGCTGTTGTCAAAAGAATTTTTAAGAATACTTTTGAGCATAATCTCATTTTCACCCACAGGTTTTCTTATCTTCAGCATTATGCTCATCATTCTCATGACCATTCTATTGCGAAACTTCATCTTCTGATAATTAAGTCCGCTTTGAAGATAAAAATATTTTATATCAAAATCAAGACTTTGCAGGGCTGTGTGAATAGCTGTAAAATTGTCGGCAAAGTTTGCAGGAGCCGCACCGGTTACAAACAACACGCAGTTATCCTCATCGGGACAGATTTCCTGAATTTCTTTTAGACGCTGAACTTCCCCTGCCATCATCCAAGAACCGAAAAGAATTTTTTTGTATTCCTTTAAATTCTGCTTTTTGGCACTGTCGAGAGAAATCGCAAGGCAGTCTAAATCCTCAGAAAGCCATCTGGCATATTTTTCGGTAAAGCCTGTTTCCGAATGATATACAATTAAAATATCCTTATTCATAAATGCCACCTGCTTTTAAATTCGACTATGTTTTCTGTAATCCAAATAGTCCTGCAAAATTATTGTAGCCGCAACAGCGTCAACAACAGCTTTGCGTTTTTTTCCTCTTGTGTCGGTTATGTTGAGATAATTGTGAGCGGTTATTGTTGTTCCACGCTCGTCTTTCATCTCAACAGGAAGTCCGGTTTTTTCTTTCAGTCTCTGGGCAAAAACTCTTGCATTTTCTGCGCTTTCACCCTCTGAGCCATCCATATTTTTTGGCAAGCCAACAACCAAAAGCTCCGCCTTAGTTTCTTTGGCGCAGTCTGAAACCTTATCAAGAAGCTTTTCTATATATGTTTCATTTATCACACGATAAGGAGAAGCAAGCATTTCAGTTTTATCGCAAACAGCAATTCCGGTTCTCGCCTTTCCCAAATCAACAGACATTATAATCATATAAGTTTTTCAATCCTTTAATCACCATGGTTTAATTGTTCCTGTAAGCTCGGTAACAGAAGCAATATTATTGTCATCAAGGAATTTATTCATTCCCTCACAGATTTTAATAGGTGCATAAGGATCGTTGAAAAGCACTGTGCCAATCTGTAAAGCAGTTGCACCGGCAATCATCATTTCAACTGCATCCTGCCATGTTGTTATACCGCCCATTCCGATAATCGGTATTTTAACAGCATTTGCTACCTGCCAAACCATTCTAACGGCAACAGGGAATACAGCTGCACCGCTGAGACCGCCTGTATTGTTTCTGATTATAGGACGTCTTGTATTGATATCAATTTTCATACCTGTAAGGGTGTTAATCATTGAAATAACATCTGCACCGTTTGCCTCGGCTGCTTTTGCAATCTCTGCAATATCGGTAACATTAGGGCTTAATTTTACCACCAAAGGCTTTTTGCAGTATTTTCTTACAGCACTTGTTATTGCGCCTACTGACTCACAGCTTGTACCAAACTGTACACCACCGCTTTTAACATTAGGACAGCTTATATTGAGCTCAATCATATCAACGTCGCTGTCGGAAAGCTTTTCTGCCATTTTGCAGTAGTCCTCAGTTGTGTTTCCTGCAATATTTGCGATAATAACTGTGTCCTGCTGTTTAAGCCAAGGCAAGTCCTCTTTTATAAAATGGTCAACGCCGGGGTTCTGCAAACCTACAGCGTTTAAGATGCCGCTTGGAGTTTCTGCAATTCTTGGAGGCGGGTTGCCGTCTCTTTTCTGCAAAGTTATTCCCTTACAGGAAATACCGCCAAGCTTGCTGAGAGGATAAAATTCATTATATTCATGGCCGAAACCGAATGTTCCGGATGCGGCAATCAAGGGGTTTGAAAAGGTAATATCACCTATTTTTACTTTCAAATCAGCCATTAAAATACAACCTCCTCAGCTTTATATACAGGACCTTTTTTACATACGTGAGTATACTCTTCCTCGCCGTTTTCGCCTGTTCTTGTCTTACAAGCGCATACAAGGCAAGCGCCTATACCGCAGCCCATTCTCTCTTCCAGAGATACCTGACAAGGCTTTCCCTTTTCCTTGCATATTTCTGCTATAGCCTTGAGCATAACCATTGGGCCGCAGGCGCAAACTTCGTCAACCTCGTCGATTTTCTTTTTCAGAACATCGGTTACAAAACCCTTTTCACCGGCTGTTCCGTCATCGGTAACAAGATAAACTTCGTCTGTATATTTCTTAAAATCGTCCTGCAAAATTACAAGGTCTTTATTTCTAAATCCGGTAATTACAACAGGATTTTCTGCTGTTTTTGCGCAGTAAAGCATAGGAGGAACGCCGATACCTCCGCCGATAAGGCAATATTTTTTTCCTTTCTGAATATCAAATCCATGACCCAAAGGACAGATTATATCCAGTTCATCACCGACTTTAGCTTTGGAAAGGATCTCAGTACCCTCTCCCTTTACCTGAAACACAAGTCTGATTCTTTCATTGTCTGCATCACAGATGGATATAGGACGTCTTAAAGTTTTATTTCCCACCTTTACATGGGCAAACTGTCCTTCCTTTGTTATTTCAGCAAGCTGAGGATTATAAAGTACAAAATCAAAAATACCTTTTGCTATTTCTTCATTTTTTTCCAAACGAAAAAGCTGAGCATCGTATTTCATTGGTATCACTCCCGTTACTTAATCATAGGCAAGGTTCACTGTAAGCAAACTACGCCTTATACAAAATGATTATATCATAAATACGGGATTAAATAAATAGTATAAACATTAAAATCTTAAAATTATAATACCTAAATCCTCAACAATCTCTATATTTTCCTTTTCCAGATGAAAAACCTCTCCGTCAGATAAACGATACTGTATATTTGTATTGTAGTAATCTATATTTTCATCATTTAATAAGATTTCAGCGGCAAAATCCAAAGGTATAATATCAGTGCTGATTTTCAGACAGCAGTAACCTGAACCCGACTTAAAAGCTCTGAATATATAATCAAGCAAGTATTTGCTTTTATAAATATCCGTTTCCTTAGTTACCGGATATCCTTCCCTTGCAAAATAGCTTTGATTTAAGTCCGTACATTCCGGCACATAAATATTGTAATATCTTACAGACAGTTCTATGCTTGATTTGTCCTCTTCAATTTCTGAATACATTTTTTCCACAATATGAGTTTTTGAAAATTCTTTCTCGGTCATATTAAAATAATCATACCTGTGACCTTTGTCACGCATATCCCAGGTAACATCGGTCATATACCAGTTGTTGTTTAATTTGACACAGTTCCATGTGTGCAAGCCTATTCCCTGAGCCGAACCGTATATTTTCAATGTTTCAATTCCAAAGCATTTCATCACAAGATTAAAACCATCTGTAATGCCTTCACAGTTTGCTTTGTTTTCCACAAGACAGCCGTAAGCAGTAGATGCAAGGGACTCTGAGGATTCGGGAGTTTTGTATTCACAGTTGTCAATTATTCTGTCGTGTACATATTTTTCGGTATAGTAAAAATCAGAAACCGCCGGCGCATTGCTAACTATTTTTAAAATCTCTTTTGAAAGCTTTTCACTCATGCTGTCTATTTCATCGGCAGAATATAAAGAAACAGCGGATATATATGTACCCTTATCCTTTGAATAACTGCACAAAAGAGATTTGTCGCACCAAAAGACCTGAGGGTTATCATCAAAAAAAGCTGTAACAGTCATATGTATTTCTTTTTCTGCGTATCTCTCTTCACCTGCTAAAACCTGCATAGTGACATATTTTCCCTCATCATCTTTTGATGCAGATATGCAGTAAACAGACTGTTCTATAGCTTTATACAAACTTTTAAGCTTTTCAGATTCAAGATATTCATATCCACTGTTTATAGGCTTGTCAGCATTTTCAACATATGGCATTGTGGCTTTTTCCACTTGCTCGTAGGTATATCCGTCGTAATTTACGGTAGAAGTGGTGGGAAAATACGAAACTACCGAATATATAACGTACCCCAAAACAGCGGCAACAAGTATTGCAGATATAATTTTAAAATAAACATTTTTCTTTTCTTTCATAATTCTCACTCCCTGTACAATCTTATTCAGAGAAGCAAGAAATTATTTCATTGAAAAGTTAAATTATCTCTTTATCGTTAAATTTATATCCTATACCCCAGATTGTAATTATATATTCAGGCGCATCCGGGTTGGGTTCAATTTTCTTCCTTAGCTTTCTTATAAACGCCATTATATTACTGTCATCAAGGAGATAATCACTGTCCCAAACCGCCTGATATATCTGTTCCTTTGTGAACGCTTCTCCACGGTTTCTTGCCAAAAAATACAGAATATCAAACTCCTTAGGAGTAAGAGGTATTTCCTGAGACGCACGAATAACCTTTCTGGCTTTTGGATATATTGAAAGCTCACCGCATTTTATAACGTCAGTTTTTGGAATTGACTGGGAATTGTCGTCGTTAAGTTCAAGCATAAGAGTGCTGGTACTTCCGTTCATAAGATTTTCAATTCCCACGGTCAAGTCTTCCGTATCATTCATTTCGTCAACTATTTCATTTTCGCTTGATATGGAGTTTTCATCTATATCATAAATTTTTCCCTTGTATTCAGCATAACTACATCTTTTAAATACTTCTTCAACACTGCCTTTTATTATAAAAAGATTTTCCTTGCCGTCCTCAACCAAAACGCCGGAAAATTTCTTTTCATAGTCAAAGGGCTGTTCATCGGCAATAGGATACATGGTATTAAGCTTTTCAAAATGCTCCTTTTTACCCGGCATTTCTTTTACTTTTAAAACAGCCTGATCCAAGTGATTTTGAACACCCGAATGATAATAACTGTTGAGATACGCAAAATCCAAAACCCTGCTGTCCTCATTGCCCAGCAAATCCATGTAGTATTCAAGTATAATTTTATCGCCGGTAAGTGTACCCGTTTTATCTACGCATAAAACATCCATACTTCCAAAACCCTGCATGGCGTTTATATTTTTTACGATGGTGTTTTTCTTTCCCATAACTGCGCTTCCTTTTGCAAGGCAGGCGTTAATAACCATTGGAAGCATCTCAGGGGTCAATCCCACCGCTACAGAAAGAGAAAACAAAAATGCTGAACCCCAGTTACCTTTTGTTATTCCGCAGGTTATAAATACCAGAGGAACTAAAACCACCATAAAGCGAATTAAAACCCAGGATATAGAATTTGCACCTTTATCGAATCCACTGTTTTTTCCCTGGGATATAGTTCCCAAATCTCCGTATACCGTATCTTTTCCCACAGCCAAAACTATACCCTCGCCTGTTCCTCCTATAACGGCAGAACCTGCAAAAACAGTATTGCTGTAATCGGATATCTTTGTATTTTTTGAACTGTTTAAAATTTCCGTATCTTTTTCAAAAATTTCACTTTCACCGGTAAGCATGGACTGAGATACAAACAAATCATCAGCCCTTATAAGTCTCACGTCAGCCGGTATTCTGTCACCGGCATGAAAGGAAATTCTGTCACCTACCACTAATTTCTCAGCCGGTATCTCCTGCCAGTGTCCGTCTCTTTTAATTTTTACAGTGGTGTATATAAATTTGCTAAAATTATCAATAGCCTTTTTAGATCTCATTTCCTGTACAAATCTCACTGTACCGCTTAAAATCAGCATACCCAGTATAATGAAACATGCCGCAAAATTTTTGCTGTAGCCGGTTATAGGCACTACATCAGTTATAAGCGAAACACAGCCAAGAACGAAAAGAACAACGCTGAAAGGATTTATAAAAGCCCTTCGCAGACGAAACAAAATAGAATCTGTACTTTTTTTACCAATATGATTTTCTCCGTATTTCTCCCTGCTTTCTGTCACCTGTTCCTTTGTATAGCCTCGAAAAGAAATAGATAAGTCTTTATACAAAGCTGATAGCCCACTATGAGCATATTTTACCACACGACTGTGTATAGACCTTAAACGGTTATTTGCCAATCTAAGCACCTCCAATCTTTGCTTAAATTATAACACAGTAATTAAATTATTTCTCTTCCAATTTTCTTGCTTTGTTTAATAAAAAACAAAAAACCGGAAGATTTTCTCTTCCGGTGATAATATATTTAGTTTACTATGCATTAAACACAGCAGTTATAACAAAAGTCTTTCCGTCTGGACTTTTTGCTGATATTCTTCCTCTGTGGGAATCAACAATAGCTTTAGCAACCGATAGTCCTATTCCATACCCTTTAACTGCGGAATTTCTTGATTTATCCTCTCGGTAAAATCTATCAAAAATATACGGCATGTCGCCTATTTTAAGGTTCTCCGCATCATTCTTTACCGATAAAATTATATTTTTGTCCTGCTTTTTTAATGACACAAAAATACTTCCGTTTTCCATCGTGTACTTAATTGCATTGTCAAGAAGAATATTTATAAGTCTTCGTATAGCTTTTTCATCGCCGCACAACTCAATATTTGCGTCAACATCATAATCTAAATTTTTCTTGTGTGTTACAGCTGGAATAATAAATGGGTCGATGACTTCACAAACTATATTTGACAAAGAAAACTTTTCCATAATAATTTTATCGTTTTCTTCCATTTTTGACAGAGTAATTAGGTCAGAAGTAAGTGATGTGAGTCTTTGAATTTGGTTTCTAATACTTCCTGTCCACTCTGATTCTCCGTTTTCCATTTCAATCAATTCCAAGTTTGCATCAATTATTGCAAGAGGTGTTTTGATTTCATGGCCCGCATCGGTGATAAATTGTTTTTGTTTTTTATAGCTGTCGTATACAGGCTTTAAAAAGAATTTAGAAGATATTATAACAAGAATTAAAACAGAAAAAATTCCTATTAAACTTAAAATAACACTGAAAATAATTGAGGAATATAGATTTGATAATTCTTTACTACAATCAAGAAAAATAATCAGTGTCATATCCTCTTCCTCGTTGTAGAATTTTCCGTATCTATACACGTCATAGAAACCGTTATTTGTTCCAGACTCATATACTTTAATCGCATATTCCTGGGCAGATTCCGTATCTATGGCGACTACCTTTCCTGTATCGATAAATCCTACTGAACCATCTGAATTAAAGGACACAGTAAAATATCTTGACTGATAGGGAGTTTCCGGAGAAAGAGGATTTCTGAATTTTCGTTCAGGTGAATTATATTTTGGAAATTTACCTCCATACTGATTAAGTACTGTTAAAATATTATCTGCATCAGAAGTTATTTTATTATAATTCATGATATGTATACCAGACAAAATTACAAACAGGACCAAAACCAGTGAAAGCATAGCCGACAAAATAAATTTTTGCCGAAGCTTTTTAATCATTTACTTTCTCCTCAAGGGAATAACCGAGGTTTCTCGTAGCTTTAATATAAATATTGGAATTTATTGAAGCTAATTTTTTCCTTATGTAAGAAATGTAAACCCATACAACACTTACTTCTGTTTCTGTATCATATCCCCAAATCTTTTCCAGTATTCTTTCTGTGGATATGAGGTTTTTAGGATTGCTCATAAACATTTCCATAATCTGGAACTCTTTATTTGCCAGTCTGTAAGAACCATAAGCAGTTGAAAGCTCAAAAGTAACTCTGTTAAGAGTAACATTTCCGAACTTTAAAAGTGAGTCAACAGCTTCAGTTTTAATTCTTGTCATAGCTCTGATTCTAGCCAAAAGTTCTTTAATAGAGAATGGTTTTGTGAGATAATCATTTGCGCCACAATCAAGACCAAGCACCTTGTCATCAACTTCGGACTTTGCGGTAAGTATGAGAACAGGCACATTTATTCCTTTGCTTCTTATGATTTTAAGAACAGAAATACCGTCAATCTTCGGCATCATTATGTCAAGTATAACACCGTCATAATTACCGTTTTCAATATAAGCGAGAGCTTCCTCACCATCAAAAACAGTATCTACAGTATAAAGGTTATGTTTCAAAATAGTTGACAGAGCTTTTGAAAGCTCTCTTTCGTCTTCAGCCAGTAATAATCGCATGATTATTCCCTCCTTTCTTATAATTTTATATATCAACCTAAAATTTACTTTAAATTGATTATTTAGTTTTAGTTTTACCCAAATATGAAAAAATCAAACAGATTAAAGATCAAACCTGTCTGATTTTTTACTTTAATTAAGCTAAAATTGGTCAATTCTTTTTAAAGTATGTAACAATAACACCGCCGCAGTTATCAGAGGATATATTATACTGATAACCATCGGGAATAAAAGCCGTATAGGGTATTTCATCTTCATTAAACCAAAATACGTCGTAGCTTGTTGAGTCATATTCAAATGTAAGTGGATTTTGATATGTATGATTTTTCAGCAGCTCTATGTATTCTTCCAAGCAAAGATTATTTTCTATAATATACGAAGCATGTCCTTTTCCCACATACCTGAAATGCCACGGCTCATAATCAATACCTGTTATTTCGGTTTTATCCTCAGGATATCTCACAATAAAACCATATTCATCGCAGGTTTCCAAAAGATTTTTATAAATTCCCTCGCCGTCAAATTCCTCAGATATTTTATTATCGGTATTATAAATAGACATATCCACTGCAAGACCTGTATGATGTTCACTTGTTCCCGGAACGGCAATCCATTTGTCGGTTACTTCCTGGCCTCTTTTTGAAACATCATCTTCGTATATGCTTTCCTGAGTATCAACGCTCCTATAACCGCTGGCAACGAGCAAATCTGTTTCACCGTATTCACGGTAAAATTCTCCCAGCCAAGAATTTAAAGCTTCACATACCCTTGAATTGAGCTTAACATTATAATCGGACACTGTGTAGGTTTTATTTGAGTGTTCTAAAACAGAAACAAGGTTTTCCGGAGTATCTTCATAAGGATTATCCTTATTGACAAGGATTAAATCTCCGCTTTTACAGTCATCAGCTGTGATAACAAGCCGCAACATATCTTTATTATCAACTGAATAACCACTTGCATTGTCCTGCTGAGAAATCTCATCATTAAATTCTTCATTGCTATCTTTACAAGAAGAAGCGTTCCACACAAGTCCGAGCATAAGACACATGATAATTATCACAGCCAAAACCCTGAAAGAATTTTGCTTGAAAAGGTTCCCATTTCCTACCCCATTCTTTTTCCCTGTGATATTTCTTTTCATTGTGTCCTCCTGTTATGCTTTGACTAATTCTTCATCAAGAACAGATGTGCAGTGAGGACATCTTGTAGCTTTAATATCTATATCTGTACAGCAGTACGGACACTTCTTTGTTTTTGGAGCTTCCGGCTCTTTTTTTATTGCCAAGTCCTTTACCTTGTTTATCGCCTTAACAATAAAGAACACAACCAAAGCCATAATCAAAAACTGGATAACAGCTGTTATAAAAGCACCGTATCTGATATTAACATCATTTATTGTTAATACCCAGTCACTGAAATCTGTTTTAGCCACCAAACCGATAATAGGTGACAAAACATCATCTGTAAGGGATTTAACTATTGCCTGAAATGCAGCGCCTATGATAACGCCGACTGCAAGGTCAATAACATTTCCCTTTGAAATAAACTTTCTGAATTCTCCGAAAAATTTCTTCATAATTTTCTCCTTCCTTATTTTTACTATTCTTTTTCATCACGTCGATAAATAAAAAAATTTGGCAAAAAGCCCCTAATATGTATTCAGAGATTTGCTGTATGTTTACAGCAAATCTCTGGTACTAAACATGTTTAATTAAATTTATCAAAGTGTAGCTTTGTGGAAAACTTTCTTTCCTTTTTTGATTACTACATAGCCCTTTTCAAACTCTGATGCATTGATCTTAGCAAACGGGTCTGTAACTTTTTTATCGTCAACAGCCACACCGCCCTGCTGAATGAGTCTTTTTCCTTCGCCCTTTGAAGCGATAAGACCGCACTTTGTCATAAGGTCGAGAACAGCGATTTCGCCGTCTGTAAAGTCCTCTGAGCTCAATGCAGTGCTTGGCATATTGTCTGTATTTGCTTTAGAGCCGAACAAAGCACGTGCAGCTTCCTGAGCCTTATCTGCCTCTTCTTTGCCGTGTATGAGCTTTGTTACCTCATATGCCAAAATCTCTTTAGCCTTGTTTATCTCGCTGCCCTCAAGCTTTGCAAGCTCTTCAATCTCAGGAACAGGAACAAATGTGAGAATTTTAAGACATCTGATAACGTCAGCGTCAGCAACGTTTCTCCAGTACTGATAAAACTCGTAAGGACTTGTCTTTTCTGGGTCAAGCCATACTGCGCCGTTCTCTGTTTTACCCATCTTCTTGCCCTCTGAGGTTGTAAGAAGGGTAAATGTCATACCGTAGCACTCTGAATTGCTGTCAGGAGCAATACCGGTTTCTTCTGCTTTCTTAGCAGCCATTCTTCTTGTAAGCTCAACACCGCCAATGATATTACTCCACTGGTCGTCGCCGCCAAGCTCAAGACGGCATCCGTATCTCTGGTTGAGTACATAAAAGTCGTAGCTCTGCATAAGCATATAGTTAAGTTCAAAGAAAGTAAGGCCGCCTCTTTCCATTCTCTGCTTGTAGCACTCTGCGGCAAGCATCTTGGCAACTGTGAAGTGAACGCCTATCTCTCTGATAAACTGGATATAGTTAAGGTTTTTAAGCCACTCGGCGTTGTTAACCATAATAGCCTTTCCCTCGGAAAAGTCTATAAGTCTTGACATCTGCTTTTTAAAGCAGTTTATGTTATGGTCAATATCTTCCTCTGTGAGCATCTTTCTCATGTCGGATTTTCCTGATGGGTCACCAACCATGCCTGTACCGCCGCCAAAAAGTGCAATCGGCACATGACCTGCTCTCTGCATATGAGCCATAACCATAATCTGTACGAAATGTCCAACGTGAAGGCTGTCAGCTGTCGGATCAAAGCCAATGTAAAAATGTGTTTTTTGATTGTTAAGCAAGTCACGAACCTGCTCTTCATTTGTCATTTGGGCAATCAGCCCTCTTGATTTCAATTCTTCAAAAACACCCATCGATCTACTCCCTTTCAAAATCCACGGATAATAAATCCGTTTTTTATACCAGTCAATTATAACCCATAATGTATAAAAGGTCAAGGAAAAGATTGTTGAAATTTACTTTGGCTGCCTCTTTTTATCTTTCAGAAAAAATGAATTATTCCTCTGCTTCTCTGTTTGTATCATCATTATCGCCGTTGTCCTGCTGTAATTTTTTAAGCGCATCCGTAATCTTTTTAGGTACAGGCACAATCTTATCAACATATCTTAAAAGCTCAAGGCTCTGATTTATAATCAAAAACATCAAAGTAAGCTCTCTAAACGCCATTTCCACGGAAATAACCTGCTGTAAAATCACAGCAAGACAGACAAGTATAAGGGAAAGCAATTTTCTTCCTAAATATCTTAAAACACCTTTTCCGGTAAATGTCTTTAGATAAATACTTTTAACAGTATAAACAATAAACCCTATAAAAATCAATGCCAAATAAGAAAAAAATAAAATGTCAGGTTTACCAAAGAAAAATATAAAAAGAGACTTTAAAAAACCGTGAATACCATTTATGAAACCAAGCAAAAAATCACCCCTGAACTATATTATTCAGAGGTGATTTCTCATGCTATTTATTATCTTTTTCAAGCATTGCTTTAAGGTACTGACCTGTATAGGAATTTTCGCATTTAGCTATTTCTTCAGGTGTACCCTCCGCAATTATAAGTCCGCCGTCGCTTCCGCCCTCAGGGCCCAAATCGATAATATGGTCAGCGGTTTTTATTAAATCAAGATTGTGCTCAATAACAACAACTGTATTTCCGTTATCTACAAGCTTCTGCAAAACATCTATAAGTCTGTGAACATCAGCTATGTGAAGTCCGGTTGTAGGCTCGTCCAAAATATACATTGTGCGGCCTGTGCTTCTCTTTGAAAGCTCTGTGGCAAGCTTTACACGCTGGGCTTCACCGCCGGAAAGAGTTGTGGCAGGCTGTCCGATTTTAATATATCCAAGTCCTACATCCTTTAAGGTTTGCAGTTTTCTGCTGATTTTAGGAATATTTCCGAAAAACTCGCAGCCCTCTTCCACGGTCATTTCAAGAACATCATAAATGGATTTTCCCTTGTATTTTACTTCAAGAGTTTCTCTGTTGTATCTTTTTCCCTTGCACACATCACACGGGACATAAATATCAGGGAGAAAATGCATTTCAATTTTTAAAATTCCGTCGCCCTCGCAGGCTTCACATCTTCCGCCCTTTATATTAAATGAAAATCTTCCTGCGGTAAAACCACGCATTTTAGCTTCCTGAGTTGAAGCAAAAAGCTCTCTGATATCGGTAAACACTCCTGTATAGGTTGCCGGATTGGAACGTGGTGTTCTTCCGATAGGGCTTTGGTTTATATCTATAACCTTATCCAAATTTTCAATTCCTTTAAAAGCTTTATGCTTTCCTGCACGGGTTTTAGCTCCATTTAAATCTGCGGCAAGCTTTTTATAAAGGATTTCATTTATCAAAGAGGACTTGCCCGAACCTGAAACGCCTGTAACGCACACAAATTTACCCAAAGGTATTTTAGCGTTTATCTTTTTAAGGTTATTCTGTTCAGCACCGATTATTTCAAGGAACTTACCGTTTCCCTCACGTCTTTTTTCAGGTACTAAAACTTTTCTTTTTCCGCTCAAATATTGACCGGTTATTGAATTTTCACACTTCATTATTTCGTCGGCATTTCCGCAGCAGACAACCTCGCCGCCGTGAATTCCGGCTCCTGGGCCTATATCCACAATATAATCGGCTGAGGTCATTGTTTCCTCGTCATGCTCAACCACAATAACTGTATTTCCTAAATCTCTGAGTCTTTTAAGAGTGTTTAAAAGCTTTGTATTATCACGCTGGTGAAGTCCTATGCTCGGTTCGTCAAGAATATATAAAACTCCTGTCAAAGAACTTCCTATCTGAGTGGCAAGTCTGATTCTCTGGCTTTCACCTCCGGAAAGTGTACCTGAACTTCTTGATAAGGTGAGATATCCAAGTCCAACACTGTTTAAGAAGGTCAGTCTTTCCCTGATTTCTCTCAAAACAAGCTTTGCTATCATCTGTTCACGTTCGGTAAGCTCAAGATTATTTATAAACTCTAAAGCTTTAACAACTGACATTTCACAGAAATCGCTTATATTTAATCCGCCAACAGTAACCGCAAGGCTTTCCGGTGACAATCTTTTTCCATGGCACTCCTCACATGGGCTGGCAGTCATATACGCTTCAATTTCCTCTTTAATCCAGTTGCTTGATGTTTCTCTAAAACGTCTTTCAAGGTTGTTTATTATTCCCTCAAATACTGCCTGATAGGTTCCCGTAAAAGTATTGCTGACTCTCTCTAAATTCAGCTTTTCCCCTTTTGTTCCGTAAAGAACCACATCTTTTACCTCATCAGAAAGATCCTTAAATGGCGTATCCAAAGAAAAATTATATTTTTTTGACAAAGCTGTAAAATACATATTTGCAATGGTATTTCCCTCCATTGCCCAGCCACCTGCTTTAATTGCTCCCTGATTTATGGATAATTCCTTGTTTGGAACAACAAGGTCAGGGTCAACCCTCATAAATACTCCAAGACCTGTACACTTTTTGCAGGCTCCAAAAGGATTGTTAAAGGAAAACATTCTCGGTGAAAGCTCATCGAGGCTCACCCCATGGTCAGGACAGGCAAAGTTTTGAGAAAAGAGAAAATCCTCACCGCCGATAACATTTACAACCGACAATCCCCCTGTAAGCTTTGAAGACGTTTCAATACTGTCTGCAAGACGTGAACGTATTCCGTCTTTTATAACAAGTCGGTCAATAACTATTTCAGCAATATGTTTTTTATTTTTCTCAAGGCTTATTTCCTCTGAAAGATCGTAAATTATTCCGTCGATTCTCACACGGACAAATCCGCTTTTTTTCGCCGCTTCAAGCTCTTTTTTGTGGGTTCCTTTACGTCCTCTTATAATTGGAGCAAGGATCTGAATTTTGCTTCCCTCTTCAAGGGACAAAACCTTATCAACAATCTGGTCAACAGTCTGCTTTGTAATCTCTCTGCCGCATACAGGACAGTGCGGTATACCTATTCTGGCATACAGCAGTCTGAGATAATCATATATTTCCGTTACTGTCCCCACTGTGGAACGTGGATTTTTTGATGTGGTTTTCTGGTCAATAGAGATAGCCGGGGAAAGTCCATCTATACTGTCCACATCCGGTTTTTCCATTTGACCTAAAAACTGACGAGCATATGAAGAGAGACTCTCCACATATCTTCTCTGACCCTCTGCGTATATTGTATCAAAAGCGAGGGATGATTTACCCGAGCCGGACAAACCTGTTATTACAACAAGCTTGTCCCTTGGGATTTCTACATTTATATTTTTAAGATTATGTTCTCTTGCGCCTTTTACAACAATTTTTTCTATAGGCATTATTATTACCTCACACTTCGAAAATTTGTTTGTGCACCTTTATCATACACCATAACCGAAAAAAATACAAGACCTTTTATTATTTATTTTAACCGCCCATAAGGTGTTCAACCAAAATTTTCACACCTATTAAAATTAAAATAATGCCTCCTGCAAGTTCTGCCTTTGACTTAAATTTTGCTCCGAAACGGTTTCCTATCACCACTCCGCCGAAAGCTATAACAAATGTTACAACTCCGATTATAGTCATTGGCAAAGCAATGCCCGTGTTCAAAAAGGCAAATGTAATTCCAACCGCAAGAGCGTCTATACTTGTGGCAACAGCCTCGGCAGTAAGCTGTTTATAGCTAAATTTCTCTTTGCAAATTTCTTTCTGAGAATCCCTCTCTTTTATAACCTCAATCACCATTTTACCGCCTATGAATAAAAGCAAAATAAACGCAATCCAGTGGTCAACAGCTGTTATATATTTTTCAAACTGTGTTCCCAGCAGCCAGCCTATAAAGGGCATTAAAGCCTGAAAACCTCCAAAAAATACAGCTGTAATAAGTGCATGCTTATAGTTTATTTTTCTCATACCAAGCCCTTTACATACAGACACGGCAAATGCATCCATTGCAAGGCCCACGCCTATGAGCACCATTTCCAATATTCCCATATTATCACCTAAATTTAAAAATTCCAGAATACAGTCAAAAAACAGCGCATCTCATAAAGACACGCTGTTTTATTAAACTATAAAAGTTTTATTATTCACCGAAGCTTATGCCAAGCATCTTTGCTTCCTTAACCATATCGCAATCAGGTGGTACAGACTTAAGCTTTCCTGCAATCTCCTTGAGTGGTACAGGAACAACTCTGTCGTTCTGCATAGCAACAAGATATCCGTATTTTTCCTCTATGATAAGCTTTGCAGCATTAACGCCGAAACGTGTGGAAATAACTCTGTCATAAGGGTCAGGGCTTCCGCCTCTCTGGAAATGACCCGGAACAGTAACTCTTGTTTCTTGTCCTGTAGCCTGTTCGATTTCATGGGCAATTTTATAAGAGATAGAAGGATATGCAAGAGAAGCAATAGCTGCTTTTCTTTCCTTTTTCTTCATAGCAGCAACCTCTTTTGTTATTGCACCTTCTGCTACAGCTATAATGGAGAAATTCTTTCCGCTCTTAGTTCTCTCTTTTACTGTATTGATAACAGAATTGATGTCATAAGGAATTTCAGGTATAAGGATAACATCTGCTCCGCCTGCAATACCTGCATGAAGTGTAAGCCATCCGGCTTTATGACCCATAAGCTCTACAATAAATACTCGGCCATGAGATGTAGCTGTAGTATGAATACAGTCGATAACATTTGTAGCAATGTCAACTGCGCTCTGGAAACCGAAAGTAATATCTGTGCCCCAAAGGTCGTTGTCGATTGTCTTTGGAAGTCCGATAACATTCATGCCCTCTTCGGAAAGCATGTTTGCAGATTTCTGTGTGCCGTTTCCTCCGAGAACAACAAGGCAATCCAGCTTCATTTCCTGATAATGACGTTTCATCTCTTTAACCTTGTCAACGGATGTTTCGTCGATTACTCTCATAAGCTTAAAGGGCTGTCTTGAAGTTCCGAGAATTGTTCCGCCTCTGGTGAGAATTCCGGAGAAATCCTCAGGTTTCATCTCTTTGTACTCGCCGTAAATCAAGCCTCTGTAACCGTCGATAATGCCGTAAATCTTAACGTCGTCCCCATAATGGGCGTAAAGTGTTTTTGCAACGCCTCTTATGGTGGCGTTAAGACCCTGACAATCGCCGCCGCTGGTTAAAATACCGATTCGTTTCATGTTTCAACATCCTTTCATTTCGGTAATTGAGGAGTTCCGATTGGTTTTCCTACTTCCTCACTATTGATATTATTTTTAATAGCAGCTTTTTGTTGTTTCTGGGCTCTCTTTGAGAACTCAAGCTGACTGTTTACAACTTTTTTGCCTCTTCTGTCAACCATATGATATGTTGCATCTGGCTTCTGTATTCTCATATTTACAGTATCGCTGAGCATAATTTCAAGAATTTTAAATGCTCTCTTCTTGATATCAGGGTCTTCAATCGGGAACACAAGTTCAACACGTCTGTCCAGATTTCTCGGCATCCAGTCCGCAGAACCCATGAAAATAATAGGATCACCGGCGTTTTCAAATTTGAAAATTCTGCTGTGCTCAAGAAGCTGGCCAACAATACTGTATATTGTAATATTATCGCTTATACCCTTTAATCCCGGAACAAGACAGCATATACCACGCACTATCATTGTAACCTTAACTCCTGCCTGAGACGCTTTATAAAGCAGGTTAATAATACTTGGGTCTACAAGGGAATTTACCTTTACAGTAATTCCGGACGGAAGTCCGTTTTTAGCGTTTTCTGTTTCCTTAATTATTGCCTGTTCAAAGAATGTTCTCATACCCTTTGGAGCAACAATAAATTTGTTGTACTCAGGCGGCAGTGAATAGCCTGTGAGAACATTAAACAAGGAAGAAGCATCCTCGCCGTATTCTTCCTTACAGGTAAACAAGCCGATATCTGTGTAGAATCTTGCAGTAATATCGTTATAGTTACCTGTACCCATATGGAGATAACGTCTTATTGTATCCTCTTCTTTTCTAACAACAAGGCAGATTTTACAGTGAGTTTTAAGACCTGTAAGACCGTAAATTACGTGACAACCGGCTTTTTCCAGCTTTTTAGCCCACTGAATGTTGTTTTCTTCGTCAAATCTGGCTTTAAGCTCAACCAATACAGTAACCTGCTTGCCGTTTTCCGCAGCTTTTATAAGTGCTGCAATAATAGGTGAATTACCGCTTACACGGTAAAGAGTCTGCTTAATTGCCAAAACATTGCTGTCTGAAGCCGCCTGTTTTACAAAGTTTAATACTGCGTCAAAGCTTTCATAAGGATGATGTACAAGTCTGTCTTTCTCTCTGATAGCTTTGAAGCAATCGTCGTAACCGTAAAAATCAGCAGGAGGATTAACAGGAACAATAGGAGCAAATCTTAATTTATCGCATCCATCCAATCCTCCGAATTTTGAGAAGAATGTAAGGTCAAGAGGACCTGTAGACTCGTAAATTTCGTCCTCCTCAACATCAAATGACTCAACAAGGAAATGCTTAAGTTCCTCATCACAATGTTTTATAAGTTCAAGACGAACTGGCTTTCCTCTTTTTCTCTTCTTAATTGAACGCTGAATTTCAACCAAAAGGTTGTCAACGTCCTCATCTATTTCCAAGTCACTGTCTCTGATAACTCTGAAAGGACAGAATTTTTCAATTTTATAAAGTTCAAAAAGAACATCAAGCTTGTCCATAATAATATCTTCAAGCATGATAAACTTTCTTGTTTTATCTTTTTCATCGCTCTGAGGTACTTCAATAAATCTTGGAAGCAAGGACGGTACCTGAACCACGGCAAATACCGATTCATCTTCACTTCTAAGTCTTACTGCGATGTTAAGGCTTTTGTTTGCCAAAAGTGGAAAAGGTCTGCTTGTATCAACCGCAAGAGGTGTAAGCACAGGAAAAACCATTTTATGAAAATAATCGTCGATAAAATCCTTCTGTTTTTCGTTTAAATCATTTATAGAAATAAACATAAGTCCGTTTTTATTAAGTACAGGCATTATGCTTCTGTTAAGACAGGAATATTGTTTTTTCCAGAAGTCGTGTACTTTCACGGAAAGCTTTTTAAAAAGCTGCTTTGGAGTAAGACCTGAAACATCCGGATTTTTTCTTCCGTCGTGCATTTCGTCCATAACTCCGGCAACACGTACCATAAAAAATTCATCAAGATTAGAAGCGGTTATTGCAAGGAATTTCAAACGCTCAAGAACAGGATTTTCTTTTTCAAATGCCTCTTCCAAAACCCTGTAGTTAAAATCCATCCAGCTTAATTCTCTGTTGTTATAGGGTATATCCATCGATGCTAATTTACCCGTATTCTTATCTGACACCTTAAACTACCTCCGAGTTTACATTTTTGTATTTTTATAAATAATTATTCTTCGGCGAGCATATCACCCATATCATACATTCCCGGTTCTTTTCCGCAGATAAATGCTGCCGCATTTACAGCGCCCACTGCAAAAACTTCCTTTGAATGAGCCTCGTGCTTTATTGTGAGAACCTCATCGTGGCCGGCAAAAATAATCTCGTGTTCACCGACGATTGTACCGCCTCTAACCGCATGAATACCGATTTCGTTTTTACTGCGCTTTCTGCGGTAGCTGTGTCTGTCATACACATACTGAGGTTCCTGCTCCATAACCTTTGAAACTCCGTCGGCTATCATAAGAGCGGTACCACTTGGAGCATCAATTTTCTGGTTGTGGTGCTTTTCAATTATTTCAATATCAAAAGAGCTTCCGAATACCTTTGCTGCTTTCTGCGCAAGCTCTATCAAAAGATTTATGCCCAATGACATGTTTCCTGAAGAAAAGATTGGAATAACTTTTGAAGCCTCCAAGATTTCTGCTTTTTGTTCTTCGCTGTATCCGGTTGCGCACAATACGCATGGCAAAGATTTTTCCTTAGCATATGTAAGCAAGTCTGTCAAAAGAGACGGATTTGAAAAATCAACTATTACATCAGCTTCTTCTGTAACCTGTGAAAAATTTTCATGTACAGGATATTTCAAACTGCCGTTATTGAAAATATCAACACCGCAGACAATCTCAGTTTTGGGGTTTTCTTCTGCTGAGGCTGTTACTGCTCGTCCCATTTTTCCGCTGCAGCCTCCAAGAATTATTTTAACCATTTTAAATCTCCTTATTTTTACTTTATACAAAATTCCATGTTAAATTTCTGTAAAATTTTTATGTGAAAATATTAACATAGAAAAGACAAAAGGGCGTAATAATACGCCCTTATCAAAAATCACTTTTTATTATACTTTCCTATAAGGTCGTACTTTGCAAGACAATCCTTCAAATCATGATAGCCGGCATAGCTCATAGGAACAAGCGGCAGACGGCACTCACCAACATCAAATCCAAGCAAGTTCATAGCTGTTTTTACAGGAATTGGATTGACGTCAGAGAACATAATATCCATAAGCTCTACATAGTGGAAATTAAGCTTTGCAGCCTCTACGAAATTATTCTCAAGGCAAAGCTGGCATATCTGATGCATTTCACTTGGACAGAAGTTTGCAAATACGGAAATTACACCAAGGCCACCCAATGACATAAATGGAACTGTCTGATCGTCATTTCCTGAATAAATGTCAAGATTGTTTCCGCACAAGGATCTTGTCTGAGAAACGGAAGAAATATCGCCGTTTGCTTCTTTTGTAGCAACAATGTTTTTGTGCTTGCAAAGCTCGGCATATGTTTTTGGCTTAATGTTGCAGCCGGTTCTTGACGGAACATTATAAAGGATCATTGGAATATCAACAGCATCTGCAATTGTTGTAAAATGCTTGATAAGACCTGTCTGTGATGTTTTATTATAATAAGGTGTAACGCAGAGAATTGCGTCGGCTCCGTACTGATGTGCTGATTTTGAAAGCATTACAGCTGTAGCTGTATCGTTGCTTCCTGTACCTGCAATAACAGGGATACGTCCGTTAACCTTTTCAGCAACAAATGAAAGCACCTCGCAGTGTTCTTTTTCTGAAAGAGTTGCGGCTTCACCTGTTGTTCCACAAGCCACAATGGCATCTGTGCCGTTTGCTATCTGGAACTCAATAAGCTCGCCCAAAACTTCATAGTTAACAGAACCGTCGCTGTGCATTGGTGTTACCAGCGCAACAGCAGAACCTTTGAAAATTGGATTGCCCATAAGTTTCCCTCCGTGATTATTATCTACTATCTATAATAAAGTATGTTACTTTATATTATTTGGATTCATAAAATTTGAATCAGTCATCAAGGTAACCCTCTGCGCAGAGAAGCTCTGCCATAAGAACAGCACCGCCTGCTGCACCTCTGAGGGTGTTGTGTGACATGCAAACAAATTTATAATCGTACTGTGAATCTGGTCTGAGTCTGCCGATAGAAATTGCCATACCGTTTTCAAGATTTCTCTCACTCTTAATCTGAGGACGGTCAGGCTCTGTGAAATAGTGCAGGAACTGCTTTGGTGCGCTTGGAAGCTCAAGCTCCTGAGCTCTTCCCTTATAGCTTTCCCAAATCTTTATAATCTCATCAATTGATGGCTTCTCGACACCGTCTTTAAATGACATAAATACGGCTGCTGTATGACCATCGGATACAGGAACACGCAAGCACTGTGATGTAATAGCGATATCGTCGCAGTTTACAATCTTGTCGCCCTCAATATGTCCCCAAATCTTCAAAGGCTCCTGCTCTGATTTTTCCTCTTCGCCGCCGATGTAAGGAATAAGGTTATCTACCATTTCAGGCCAGCGCTCAAATGTTTTTCCTGCGCCGGAAATTGCCTGATATGTACATGCAAGCACCTTATCTACACCGAGAGCCTTGAGAGGATGAATAGCCGGAACATAGCTCTGAAGTGAGCAGTTTGACTTAACTGCAACAAAGCCTTTCTTTGTTCCCAAACGCTTTCTCTGTGACTCTATAATTTTTGCATGATCTGCATTTATCTCGGGGATAATCATTGGAACGTCAGGTGTTCCTCTGTGTGCTGAGTTATTGGACATAACAGGGCATTCTGCCTTTGCGTATGCCTCTTCCAAAGCTCTGATTTCGTCTTTCTTCATGTCAACTGCACAGAATACGAAATCTACAAGAGCAGCAACTTTTTCAACCTCAGAAGCATCCATGACTACCATATCAGCCATAGAAGCAGGGAGAGGAGTTTTCATTGCCCATCTTCCTTCTACACACTCTTTATATGTTTTTCCTGCGCTTCTGCTGCTGGCAGCCAAAGCTGTAACCTCAAACCAAGGATGATTTTCAAGAAGAGTAGCAAATCTCTGACCTACCATGCCTGTTGCGCCGATAATTCCTACTTTGTATTTTTTCATAATTGCCTCCGAAAAATAAAAAAATTGAAAAAGCGGTTGTCATTTTCTCTATAATATTATATTATATGAATTGCAGCCTAAAGCTAAAAGCCTATTCAACCGTTTATACTTAGTATAATATACCACAGGTAAAGGAACATTGTCAATTGATTATTTACAGAAAAGTATATTTTAAGCGTATAAACAAAGCAAATTTTAGCTAAAAACTCATATAGAATTACATTTTATATACATAAACATATTTTAGGAAAGGGATTGTATATGACCTTAAAGAATAAAACAAGCGATTATTTTTATGAGCTTCCTGAAGAGCTTATTGCTCAAACTCCTGTGGAGCCTCGTGACCATTCGTCAATGCTGGTGCTTGACAGAGAAACAGGAAAAACTCAGCACAAGCATTTTTATGATGTTTTGGATTATCTTAAACCAGGCGACTGCCTTATTTTAAATGATTCAAGGGTTTTGCCTGCGAGAATTTACGGAACAAAAAAAGACACCGGAGCGCATGTGGAATTTTTGCTTTTAAAGTGCGTGGGAAACAACAAGTGGGAAACACTTGTAAAGCCCGGAAGAAAAGCTAAAGTAGGCGCAGAATTCGTATTTTCCCCAGGAGTTTTGGAAGGTAAAATCACAGATGTGCTGGAGGACGGAAACAGAATTATAGATTTCTCCTGTGAGGGAAATTTCTATACAATTTTGGAGGAGCTTGGAAAAATGCCTCTTCCTCCCTACATCACAGAAGAGCTTAAAGACCAGGAAAGATATCAGACAGTTTACAGCCATGAATTAGGTTCTGCCGCCGCTCCCACAGCCGGACTTCATTTTACAAAAGAGCTTTTGAAAAAAATAGAGGAAAAAGGCGTAAAAATCGGCTATGTGACACTTCATGTGGGACTTGGCACATTCAGACCTGTAAAGGCTGAAAACATCACCGAACACAAAATGCACAGCGAACACTACCACCTGCCCAAAGAAACAGCAGACCTTATCAACGAAACAAAGAAAAACGGCGGCAGGGTTATCGCTGTAGGAACAACCTCATGCAGAACTTTGGAAAGTGTCGCAACCTTTAACGACGGAAAAATCCTTGAAAGCGACGGCTGGACAAGCATTTTCATCTATCCTGGATACGAATTTAAGGTTTTGGACGGACTTATTACAAACTTTCATCTTCCGGAAAGCACACTTATTATGCTGGTTTCCGCTTTTGCCGGATATGAACACGTTATGGCGGCATACAAAGAAGCCGTTGAGAAAAGATACAGATTTTTCTCCTTTGGTGACGCTATGCTTATTATATAAAAACTATTGTATGAAAGGTAAAATTGAAATATGTACAAACTTATAAAAACCGAAGGCAGCGCAAGGCGAGCCGAATTCATAACTCCTCACGGCACTGTACAGACTCCGGCGTTTATGAACGTGGCAACCTGCGGAGCAATAAAGGGTGCGGTTTCTGCTCTTGATTTAAAGGATTTAAAATGTCAGGTACAGCTTTGCAACACATATCACCTGCATTTAAGACCTGGAGATAAGGTTATAAAACAGCTCGGAGGTCTTCACAAATTCACACGCTGGGACGGCCCAATTCTTACAGACAGCGGAGGATTCCAGGTATTTTCCCTTGCAAAGCTTAGAAACATCAAAGAGGAAGGCGTTTATTTTTCTTCCCACATTGACGGAAGAAAAATATTTATGGGGCCTGAAGAAAGTATGCAAATTCAGTCAAACTTAGGCTCAACCATTGCCATGGCTTTTGATGAATGCATTGAAAATCCGGCACCATACGATTACACAAAAAAGTCAATAGAAAGAACCGTGCGTTGGCTTGAAAGATGCAAAAAGGAAATGACAAGACTCAACAGCCTTGAGGATACAATAAACAAAGAGCAGATGCTTTTCGGAATAAACCAGGGAAGCACATACAAAGACCTTAGAATTGAACACATGAAAACCATTGCAGATCTCGATCTTGACGGTTATGCAATCGGAGGTCTTGCAGTTGGAGAACCTGCGGAGGTTATGTACGAGATAATCGAAGCTGTTGAACCCTATGCTCCAAAAGACAAAATAAGATATCTCATGGGTGTCGGAACTCCTGTAAATATTTTGGAAGCTGTTTACAGAGGAGTTGACCTTTTCGACTGCGTTATGCCTTCAAGAAATGCCCGTCACGGACATCTTTTCACAAAGTCGGGAATAATAAATATTTCAAACGCAAAATACGAATTGGACGATACACCAATCGACAGCCAGTGTCAGTGTCCAGTATGTAAGAATTTCAGCAGAGCTTATATAAGACATTTGCTTAAAAGCGGTGAGATGCTGGGCATGAGACTTGCAGTTATGCACAATCTGTATTTCTACAACAATCTTATGGAAGAAATCAGAAATGCTCTTGACAACGGTGAATTTGAAAGTTACTACAGACACTACAGAGAAATACTCGGAAAGAGAATTTAAAGATTGATTTTTCCAGTTTTTTGCATAATTTTATATAATTTTCTTTAATAGTATTGCACATAAAGAAAATGTCTGCTATAATTGTATGGCATATCATGAAAGGGTGGATTTGAAATTATGAACTTAAACTTTTTTGACACCGCAGCCGGCACTGACGGTACTTCATTTTTGATGATTATTGTTATCTACGCCGCAATTTTCGGTTTGCTCTATCTCTTCCTCATCAGACCAAAGTCAAAAAGACAGAAACAGGATCAGAAGATGAGAGAAAGCCTTGAAATCGGCGACGAGATTACAACAATCGGCGGAATTATGGGACGTGTTATCGCTATCAGAGACGACGAAGACGCAATCATTATCGAAACAGGTTCCGACCGTGTTAAAATGAAATTAAAGCGCTGGTCAATCTCAACTGTTGACACAGAAAAAGAGCTTCCTGCTGAAGAGAAAAAGAGCAAGGGCTGGTTCAAAAAGAATAAGTCTGAGGATAAAAACGAAGAAACAAAATAAAATTTCTTCTTCTCGGCTTTACCGGAAACATATAAAACATACACCTCTGAATATATATCTACTAAAGATATATTTTCGGAGGTGTTTTTTTGCATAGCTATACAATATCATTGAAAAGTATTTTTTCTACTTTACGCCCTTATATTTTAGGCGTATTTACGGCGGCACTTATAAACATCGCTATTGTCGCCCTCTGCTCTTTCATGTTCTCCGTATCAAAAACATTTTCCCCGGAAGCTGTTTTAGGTGTAGTAATAGGAGCCGATGTTATCTGCGCTTTTGTGGGAGGATACGTAGCCGCAAGAATCAAAAAAGAAAAAGGAATTGTCTGCGGAGCCATTGTAGGCGGCATTTTATTCATTCTGGTTTTAACAGGCGGAATGATAAGCGGATTTGAAGAAGTTACATACAGAACTGTTCTTTCATTCGGTATACTTCTAATTTTCGGAGCGCTGGGAGGAATTAAAGGCGTAAACCGCAAAACACGAATTAAAATCAAATAAACCTATCAAAAACGCCCTTTCCTAAGTATAAGGAAAGGGCGTAAATATTTTGTTTTATGCTGCTTCTGTAGCATCTGTTTCTGTTGCGTTTGAATTATCATCGAGTGAAGCAGTTTCAGAGGTTTCGCTCTCTGTACTCATCGCCATAATATACTTATCATCGTCGATTATACTCCAGTACATTGAAAGATAATATTTTCTAACCTCATCATATTTTGAATATTTCCAAACAGCGGTATCTTCGTTATAAGTAACTCTCTTTCCGTCAATTTTCAGACTGTCACTGTAAGTTTCCTTAAGTGAATCGTATGCCGCCTGAGCATCTTCTTCAGTTGCGCAATCATACTGCATGAGAATACTGTCAACATATCCGCCTACCCAAGAATAGGTTATTGTCAAACGCTCAATATTAAATTCATTATCGTCTTCAGGAACATCCCTGTACACAATCAAATCCAAATCCATGTCATCTGAAATGCCTGATTCTGTTGCAGTAGTCTGCTGTGCTGCACAGCCGGCAAGCGAAAGACAAAACACCAACAAAGCGGCGAAAGTAAATATCTTTTTCATCCAAAAACCTCCGAAAAGCCAATTCGTTTAACTGTATATTATTATATCATTATATAGAAAGCTTTTCAATAATTTTGAGGCTATTTCATATAATAAACACAAAATTTCACGCAGGGACCACCGCTACAATCTGCTTGCCCATCTGTTCATATCTTAATTCTACCAAACTCTTATCGTATTTAACAAGTGAACCATAAAGCGGGTCGTTGAAATAGTAATAATAGTCATCATATCCCACAAGAAGCAGACAATGCTCATTGTAAGGGAAAGTAAACACATCACCTATTTCATATTCGGCGTTCTCATCCACATAATCAACTATCCAAGAATCAGTCGGATACGATGCAACCATATATGTTGTAGCCCAAAGCAAGACAGGCTGTTCCTTAGCTAAATATTTCTTTATAACATCTGATAACTCTATGTCCTTTTCATATATAGCCTTGTATTCAGTTTCACCGATATCGCTGAAATACTTATTTATTGATTTTGCAATTACCGGACTGAAACAACCGTATCCGGAAGAATCATACGGATTGTTTATAAAAGCGGAATTCATATCCGCCGCAGCTATACCTTCATCTGTAAAAGTCATATATCTTATTGTCAAATAGTCGTCAATAAATGTATTAGGGGTGATGTCATATCCCATACCCTGTAATAGCATTACTGCGCAGACGCTTTCACAGGCGTAATAATAATCCGGCTTTTGACAAATCTGCGGCATATCGACAAGAACCGACGATGGCATTTCTATTACTTCCACAGTACAACTGTCTGATTCATTGTATCTTGTAACATTTATTGTGGTTTCACCAACCGCTTCAGCAGTTATTGTACCGTCCTCAGCAACTGACACAACAGAAGTATCAGAAGAGGCAAAAGAAAGATGCTGTGAATTTTCCTCAGTGGTTGCCAGCACAGATGTTTCCCCTACAACCAAAACTATAGAATCGTTTCCGTCCTCAATTCTAAAATCAACCGGTGTAACATCGACATACACAGTAATAATTTCCTCAACGCCGTTATATAAAGTACCTTTTATTTCAGCTTTTCCGGAGGATATTCCCGTAACCTCTCCGGTTTGAGCATCAACAGAGGCAATATCAGGGTTAAGTGACTCGTACACAACGCTGTGTTCTATTTCTTCAACTCCATCATCAAAGGATATCTGCATTTTTTCTCCCGAAGCAATGGACTCTTTATCGGAAACAAGAGTAAGAGAATCAGGCTGAGCAACAACTACAACCTTTGCACTGTCGCTTTTATTGTATTTATTACTGATAGTTATTTCTGTAGTTCCTACACTTAGTCCTTCCAAAGTACCGTCCGACGAGATTGAAGCTATATCTTGATTTTCAGAGGAAAAAGAACTTCCTCTTGTTCCCTCCGCCTCTATTTTCAGAGTTTCACCTTCGCTGATATAATACACATCTTTCGACAATCCTGGCAAACTAAAAAATCCGGTTAAAAAAAGATATACCAAAGCAGCTCCAACAATCACAACCAGAGCCGATACATATTTTACCCACCTAAAGCGTTTTGGGGAAGCTGCATTTTTCCTATAATTTCTGTTTTTCTTTTCATTATTCACTATTTCTTCCATAACCACACCTTAACAAACAAAAAAGGCGACCGAACCACAAAACACATGATCCGGCCGCCACAGATCTCTTATACGATTGAGTGAGTTGCCAAAATAATATTATTCAACTTCTACTACCCATCCGAACTTATCTTCAATCTTACCCCACTGAATACCTGTAAGATTGTCGTAAAGCTTCTGAGAAATCTCTCCGATTTCTCCGTTGTTGATAGTCATAATCTTGTCGCCCCATTTGAGTTCACCGATAGGTGAAATAACTGCGGCTGTACCTGTTCCGAAGCTTTCAACAAGCTTTCCTTCGTCATATGCCTTTGCAACCTCATCGATTGAAATCTGACGCTCGGAAACCTTATAGCCCCAGCTGCGGAGAAGTTCGATTGTGCTGAGTCTTGTAATACCACCGAGAATTGAACCCTGAAGAGCAGGTGTAACAACTTCGTCGCCGATAACAAAGAATACGTTCATTGTTCCAACTTCTTCGATATATTTTCTTTCAACACCGTCAAGCCAGAGAACCTGAGTGTAGTTCTGCTTCTCAGCCTCGTCCTGAGCCTTCAAGGAAGCTGCATAGTTACCAGCTGTCTTTGTAAAGCCCATACCGCCTCTAACGGCACGAACATATTTCTGTTCAACATAAATTTTTACAGGATTAAGACCCTCTGGATAATATGCTCCAACAGGAGAGCAGATTACACAGAAAATAAGGTGATGAGCAGGATGCACACCAACATGTGGGTCAATACCGAAAATAAACGGTCTTATGTAAAGTGATGTTCCCTCTGACTTTGGAATCCAGTCCTCGTCAACCTTAACAAGAGCCTTGATAGCCTCAACACAGAACTCCTCATCAATAAGAGGAATACAGAGTCTTTCGTTTGAAAGATTAAGTCTTGCCATATTCTTTTCTGGGCGGAAAAGCAATGGCTTGCCGTTAGCGCCTCTGTAAGCTTTCATGCCCTCGAAAACTTCCTGGCCATAGTGAAGACACATAGCAGCTGGGCTGAGTTCAATAGGTCCAAAAGGAACAATTCTTGGATTGTGCCAGCCTTCGCCCTCGTCATAGTTCATAAGGAACATATGATCTGTAAATATCTGACCAAAGCCAAGCTTTGACTCGTCTTGTGGCTTAGCCTTAGGATTTTTAGTAAGTTCAATTTTAATTTCCTGCATTAGAATAACCTTCTCTCAAGATTAAATAGTGTTAAATATTAACTGTTTATTATCATATCACAAAAATGTCATTTATTCAATATTTATTTCATACAAATTCATTGTATTGATTATTTTTTTCATATCCTCCGGTATGTCGCAGCAAAGCTCCATAACTTTCCCGTCAATAGGATGAAAAAATTTCATTTTAGCGCAATGTAACGCTTGTCTTTCTATTTTTTCAAGGCTTCCGCCATAAAGGTCGTCACCTTCAAGAGGATGACCTATACTGCTCATGTGACACCTAATCTGGTGTGTTCTGCCTGTTTCAAGCCAAAGTTTAACAAGGGATGAATTGTCAAAACAGTCCATTCTTTCAAAATGGGTAACCGCCTTATCTCCGTCGTCAGAAATAATTCTCAGCATTGTGCTGTTTTCTGATTTTTTGATAGGCTTATCTATTGTCCCTTTTTCAGGAGTAATGCCGGTACACACTGCAATGTATTCCTTGTAAATATCCTGTTTCTGTAAAATACCGGCTGAGTGTCTGTCTTTGGCAATCAGTACAAGACCTGATGTATCCTTATCAAGTCTGTTTACAGCTCTGAATGTGTAGTCCTCTCCCTTTTCAAGACTATAGTATCTTAAAAAATTTGCAAGTGTATTTTCCTGATGTATTTTTGTTGGATGAACTGGAGTAGACGCAGGCTTATTTATGATAATAATATGACTGTCCTCATAAACTATATCAAGACTGCCTTTTACAGGAGTAATATTGTTATCTTCTGAGACCTGTTTTAAAACTATCTCATCACCTGCAAAAACCTTTTCATCGGCTTTTATGAGCTGCCCTTTTCTTGTTATTCCCAAAGGTATTTTTTTCAGTTTTGTAAAGGTTCTGGTTGATACACCGCAGGTGATTTTTAAAAATACTTTTAAAAGCTTTCCGTCATCATTTTCCCCTACAGTAAAGCTGATAGCTCCGTTATCACAGCTATTAGCAGATAAAAAATCTTTTGTATAATTACCTTCCATTTTACTTCCTGCCATTAAAACACATATTTACAGAGCAAAAATACAATTACACACTGTATCACGAATATAACCGGAATACCAACCATAAATTTAGCATGCAGAGTTTTATGTCTGATTCCCCTCATAGTAAGATACATGCCTACGCTTCCCCCTATTGCCGACAAAAGAAGCAAGGTTTTTTCCGGAACTCTTCTCCAGCCGTTTATAGCAGCTTTCTTATCAAATACTGTCACAATAACAGCTATGATATTTATTACTATTAAATACACAATGAAAATTTTATCCATAAAAATCATCTCCATAGGAAGTGTTGTTCAATGAAAATCACAAATAGGTTAAAGTTTATTTCTATCATTATTTTAGCTGCCGCTATACTCATAGCCGGTGCAGGCACAAAGCTGACAGATTTTTTCGGTGAGAATTTCAAAATTCCTCATTCGGAAAACAACAGTACTCAAAACAATCAATCATCAAGCAGTTCTGAAGAAATCTCAAGGCTTCCAGATGAGGAAGTCCGTGGACTTTGGGTAAGTTATATAGACTTAAATATGAGCGGCACCAACTATTCACAGGAATCTTTTGAAAGTAAATTTGATACAATAGTCGATAACGCTTTAAAAAACGGATTTAATACACTTATTGTTCAGGTTAGGCCATTTGCCGACGCTCTTTATGATTCAGACTACTTTCCCACATCCCATGTCACTTTTCAAACACAGGGTGCAGAACTTACATATGACCCTCTTGAATACATGTGCAAAGCCGCACACGACAACAATCTGAGAATAGAAGCTTGGATAAATCCATACAGAATTAAAACTACAGATTTTCCTGACCCACTCAGCGATGACAACCCCTATATAAAAAATAAAAATCTTGGAGTAGTAACGGACACAGGTATCTATTTTAATCCAGCTTTTCCTGAGGTCACAGAGCTTATCTGCAATGGCGTAAGGGAAATATTAGAAAAATATCCCGTAGACGGAATTCAATTTGACGATTATTTCTACCCCACACAGGATAAAAGCTTCGATTCGGAGGCATATAATGAATATTATTCCTCACAGCTCAATAAAGGAGAAGAAGCCATGTCACTGGATGACTGGAGAGTGGAAAACGTCAACAGCATGCTGAGAGAAGTCTATAAAACAGTACATGAAACAAGCGACACTGCAGTTTTCGGAATATCTCCTCAGGGAAATCTCAGCAACAATGCAAAGCTTTACGCCGACGTAGTTACCTGGTGTACTACTGAAGGATATGCAGACTATATCTGCCCACAAATATATTTTAGCCTTGACAACCCAGCACTCACTTTTGAGGACGCATTGCAGGACTGGATTGATATTGACTTTGCTCCGGGTGTAGAATTGTATATCGGTCTTGCAGGCTATAAAGCCGGCAGTGACGCTGATTCCGGAACATGGCTTGACCGTGATGATATTATCAAAACACAAATTGAAATCATACGTGAAGCAGATATAAACGGATTTATACTCTACAGCTACAACTCTCTTGTAAGTGAAGAGGCTTCAAAAGAAATTGAGAATATGAGAAATCTTTTAACTTCATAAAAGCCTTATTGTACTAAACTGCCTATACAACAATCCTTTTCACAGTTTTCGATATAAACATCTGCAAATGTTCCGCAAAGCTTTTTGAAACTTTCTTCATCTTCTTTGTTTATTTTTATCTTTACATGGGTATAATTCTTTGTGTACCCCTCAAGAAAGCCGTCACGGCGAATGGTTTCTATTAAAACGGGTTCAGTTCTGCCCTTTTGAGAAGCCAAAAAGCCGAGGCGGCTTTTATCTGTTTCTTCGATCATAATTTTGCTTCTTCTGTCTTTTTCCTCAGGGCTTACCTGATTAGGCATTTTGTCGGCAACTGTTCCCTTTCTTCTTGAATAAGAAAAAACATGAACTTTTGCAAAACCAACAGACTTTACAAAGTCCAAAGATTTTTGAAATTCTTCCTCTGTCTCCCCTGCAAATCCAACCATAACATCTGTGGTAAATGCCGGATTTTCAAAGGCTTCTGAAAGATTCTTAACGATCTCCATATATTCATCAGATGTATAATGTCTGTTCATTCTCTTTAATGTTTCATCACATCCGCTTTGAAGAGAAAGATGGAACTGCGGACAGAACTTTTTCTGAACAGACAAGCGTTTAATAGTTTCCTTGTCCATCTTTTCAGGCTCTATAGAACCAAGTCTCACACGCTCTATTCCATCAACTGCACAGGCTACATCTACAGCGTCGCAGAGATTGCTTCCTGTGTCCTGGCCAAAGGCGCAGAGATTTATTCCTACAAGGACAACCTCTTTGTATCCCTTTTGTGCAAGAGCCTCTATTTCCTCTTTAAGCTGTGAAAGTTTCTTTGACCTAACTCTTCCTCTTGCGTAAGGTATAATGCAGTAGGAACAAAATCTGTTGCAGCCGTCCTCAATTTTAACAAAAGCTCTTGTACGCTCGTCAAAATCAGAAATCGCCATAGACTCAAATTCTTCCCCTGAGTTTTGATGTTCGGTTATATCTATAATCTGTTGTTTGCTGGAAAGATATCTTTCTATTGACGGGACAAGCATTTTTCTTGAGGCGTTTCCCAAAACTATATCACAGCCCTCAAAAAGAGATGTATCATCAGGGAATGCCTGCGGCATACATCCGGTCAGCACAATTATTCCGTGAGGATTTTCTCTTCTTATTCTTCTTATAAGCTTTCGGTTTTTGCTGTCACTGACAGAGGTAACCGTACATGTGTTTATAACTGTGATATCAGCTATTTCTTTGTTATCGGATGGCATATATCCGGATTTTATCAAATTCTCTCTCATCACCTGTGATTCATATTGATTCACTTTACATCCGAGAGTTATCACATTAAAATTCAAATTATCACCTTTTTCAATATTTTTAATACCATATGAAATGGTAGAGTATTTCTGTGAAAAATAAAACTGTCCACAGCGGATAGTATATCAGATAATTTTCAGAAAATCAAAAGAAATTTTTCAAAATACTTGATTATTCGTCAAATAAATGGTATCATGTACTTGATTTCGATTTTTGGAGGTATTTAAATTGTATACGAGAAATATCATAATTAAAAATCTTGATGATGCAAAGTCCATTGTTAACATCGCCAACAAGTACAAAAACTTGAGTATCAAGATTTCTAAAGACGATTATTCAATCGACGCTCATTCAATAATGGGGGTTATTTCTATGGGTGTACTGAACAGCGAATTTTCCGGCGCAATTTCTCTTAATGTTGACGGAGATGTTCCTGAGGACTTCAAAAAAGATATTGAAAATTACGTCGTAAACGAGTCACTCTGATAAATATTTCTACTTTGACAAAATGTCAATATTTATCCTTTCGACTCACTATTAAAACTACAAAATTTTATTTCGTGTTTTTATAAGCCGTCTTTCGACGGTTTATTTTTTTGCCTTTCATAAAAGACAGCGTGAGACTATCTTTCGTTAAATCTCACGCTGTTTTTTATGTTAGTATATAAATTTAAAATTAGTTATTAGCATTTTTATCAGCTTCGAGTATCTTATAGAATCTATAACCACCGCTGAAGTTTTTGCACTTATATCCAAGCTGTGAAAGAATTCTCGCTGCAATATAACCTCTAAGTCCAATCTGACAGGTGATATATATTGTCTTGGATTTATCAAGTTCGGAAATTCTTGCTCTAAGATTATCTACAGGAATATTTATAAAACCATCAATGATTCCTGCATTTGCAACCTCTGCTTCTGTTCTTACATCAAGCAATATACCGTTTTCGTCAGCTTTTGCAGCTTCCAAATCCTCCCAGCAAATATGCTCAACTTTACCTGTAAGTGTATTTTCTATAACATAACCTGCCATATTTACTGGGTCTTTTGCAGAACCGTAAGGAGGAGCATAACAAAGCTCAAGGTTAGTCAAATCATAAGCTGTCATATTTGCTCTGATAGCAACTGCATATACATCGCATCTCTTGTCAACACCGTCTCTGCCAACAATCTGTGCACCCAAAATCTTTCCTGTTTTCTTTTCATATATGGTCTTTATAGCCATCATGGAAGCACCTGGATAGTAGGTAGCGTGGTTTGCGGAATATGTATAAACTTTTCCGTAATCAAGACCCTGTCTTTTTGCTTCTTTCTCGTTAAGTCCTGTAGATGCAACAGTTATATCGAATACCTTCATAACAGAAGAACCCTGAGTTCCGGTATAGACTGTTCCAAGGCCGCATATATTATCTGCAACAATTCTTCCCTGTTTGTTTGCAGGACCTGCAAGAGGAACATAGCTTTTTTCTTTAGTTATAAAGTTTGTAATCTCTATAACGTCGCCGATAGCGTAAATATTCTTTATATTTGTTCTCATATGGCTGTCAACTTTAATAGCTCCTCTTGAGTTTACCTCAATACCTGCTTCAATAGCCATTTTACTTTCAGGTTTAACACCTATAGCCATAACAACCATATCAGTTTCAACTTTTCTACCGCTTATAGTTACCTCAAGAGCATTGTCTTTCTCTTCGATTTCCTCTAAAGCACTGTTAAGCATAAGCTTAACCCCTTTAGATCTCAAGTGACAATGTACCTCTGCTGCCATATCATAGTCGATTGGAGCAATTACCTGATTGCTCATCTCAACGATTGTTACATCAACTCCGACAGCTTTAATGTTTTCTGCAATTTCAAGACCGATGAAACCGCCGCCAACAACAACCGCTCTCTGAGGCTTTTTATAATCAACATATTCCTTCAATCTCAAGGTATCAGGAATATTTCTGATTGTGAAAACTTTATTTGACTCTATACCCTTAATATTGGGTCTAATAGGGTCAGCACCCATAGAAAGCACAAGCTCGTCATAGCTTTCTTCGTATGTAGTTCCGTCTACAACTTTTTTAACTGTTACTTTCTTTTCATCAGGATTTATTGCAATAACCTCGCTGAGTATTCTTACATCAACATTAAATCTAGCATTAAAGCTCTTTGGTGTTTGAAGTGTAAGGGCAGACTGCTCCTTAATTTCTCCGCTCACATAATAAGGAAGTCCGCAGTTTGCAAAAGAGATAAATTCACCTTTTTCAAACATTACAATTTCTGCGTTTTCATCAAGACGTCTGAGTCTTGCAGCGGCAGAAGCTCCGCCGGCAACACCGCCGACAATAACAACTTTCTTTTTGCTGTCGTTCATAAATATTCCTCCGTTTTCACATATTAAAAGATATTACAAGCAAAGCTTATTTTCTGATTCATATATATTATATAACTAATATTATACTTTATCAACAACAAACACTAGATTTTTATACAATATATTTTGTTTTGTTAACAAATAATCATTCAATTTTGTATAACTCTCTTAAAATATACTTATAATAAAT
>ERZ779866.277-NODE-277-length-58262-cov-9.777037_pt1 | contig 58262 bp, 84 predicted proteins | sample MGYA00511248_ERZ779866 | MGnify/ENA primary metagenome ERZ779866 (study PRJEB29588, sample SAMEA2155758) | human gut metagenome | biome: human gut; feature: human-associated habitat; material: faeces | place: Denmark | collected 2008/2010 ... | reverse complement strand
CCATGTATTCTGCAAGACCAATGAAGAATTCCTGGCTGCCAAAGAAAAATATCAGGCAAGCCTGGCACAGTAATTTTGAGGAGAGAATAAAGAATGAATTATGTAACAGACGATACCATGAACGCCTATCTGCGCACAGTACAGCCTATGTATGATGGTGTTCTGGGTGAAATCCAGCGGGAAGCCATTGCGGCAGAAGTACCCATTATCCCGCTGGAAACAGCAAGACTTTTGAGCGTACTTCTGACCATGCAGAAGCCAAAACATATTTTGGAAATCGGTACTGCTGTGGGATTTTCAGCAGGACTCATGTGCCGTTACCTGCCGGAAGACGGTACGGTAACAACCATTGACCGCTTTGAAGTGATGCTGAAAGACGCAAGAGTAAACATCAAACGAATGGGACTGGAAGACAAAATCAAAATCCTGGAAGGCGATGCGGCAAATATCCTGCCCACACTGGAAGGCCCTTACGATGTAATTTTCCTGGATGCAGCAAAAGGGCAGTATGGCAATTTCCTGCCTCACTGCCTGCGCCTGCTTCCTGTTGGCGGTCTGCTGATTGTTGATGATGTGTTGCAGGGCGGCACTATTGCGCAGACCCGTTTCAGTGTGCCTAGACGGCAGAGAACCATCCATAAACGCTTGCGGAACTTCCTGTGGGATATTACACATAATGATGCCTTGGAAACTTCCATCATTCCCATTGGGGATGGCATGGCACTTTGCTATAAGAAGAAAGAAATTCCTGTAACACTAGAAGGAGAACAAAATGATGCAGAATAAAATCAAACCAGAATTGCTGGCACCTGCCGGTGATCTGGAAAAATTAAAAATCGCGGTACTGTATGGTGCAGATGCCGTTTACATTGGCGGCGAAGCATACAGCCTGCGTGCAAAAGCGAAAAATTTCGATAAAGAAGCTATGGCAGAAGGGATCCGTTTTGCCCATGAACATGGTGCAAAAGTATATGTCACAGCCAATATCTTTGCTCACAATGCAGATTTTGAAGGTATGGCTGACTATTTCAAAGAAATTTATGAACTTGGTGCTGATGCTGTACTGATTTCTGACCTGGGTGTATTTGCTGTGGCAAGAGAAGCGGCTCCTGATCTGGAAATCCATGTTTCTACACAGGCAAACAACACCAACTACCAGAGTGCCCGCATGTGGTATCAGTTGGGTGCGAGACGTGTGGTTGTTGCCAGAGAACTTTCCCTGCGTGAAATTCGCGAAATTCGCGAAAAAATTCCTACGGATATGGAAATCGAAGCCTTTGTTCATGGTGCTATGTGCATTTCTTATTCTGGCAGATGCCTGCTGAGCAATTACCTCAGCGGTCGTGATGCCAATAAAGGCGCTTGTGCCCATCCCTGCCGTTGGAAATACCATTTGGTTGAAGAAACACGTCCCGGTGAATATATGCCCATTGAAGAAAACGAAAGAGGTACTTACATTTACAATTCTAAAGACCTTTGTATGATCGACCATATTCCTGATCTGGTCGAAGCCGGCGTAGTCAGCCTGAAAATCGAAGGCAGAATGAAAACTCCTTTCTATGTTGGCACAGTTATCAAGGCATATCGTCAGGCAATTGATGATTATTTCGAAGATCCAGCAAAATATGAACAGAAACGCGAGTATTATCTGGATGAAGTATCCAAAGCAAGTCATCGCGACTACACAACCGCATTCTATTACGGCAGACCTGATGGCAACCAGCAGGTTTATACCAACAATTCCTATATCCGTCCTTATGACTTCATTGGCGTGGTACAGGAAGCAAGTGATGCAGAAGGTTATGCATGGATCGAACAGCGCAATAAATTCTCTGTGGGAGAAGAAATTGAAGTCATGCCCGCAAAAGGCCCTTCATTCTCTATGACTGTAACAGAAATTTATAACGAGGCTGACGAATCTGTTGAATCTGCGCCGCATCCCCAGGAAAAACTGCTGGTGAAATTCTCCCAGCCAGTACAGCCTTTTGACATGATGCGTAAATTTCTTTCGGATACGAAATAAAAAAACTTGATTTTCAATGGATTTCCATTTATGCTAATAAGTGTAACAATTTAGTAAAGGAAAAGGATAGGGCTTATGGAATTAACACAATGTATCAACTACTTGCTGACAACTGCACAGCATTCTGTGTTTCAGTATCTGAACGGAAAGTTATCGGAATATGATGTGACACCTTCTCAGTATGGGGTACTGAGTTGTCTTTGGCAGCGTGAATTTGCAACACCAAAGCAGATTTCTGAAATTCTTTGTCTGGAAACTTCCACCATTTCTGGTGTGCTGGACAGAATGCAGAAAAAAGGACTCATTGACCGTGTGATCAATCGGAATGACAGACGGGAAGTGCGTGTGGTGCCGACAGAAAAGGGGAAAGCATTGGAAGAACCCATATCCAAAATCATAGATGAAGTCAATGAAGAAGTTTTAAAGTGTTTTACAGATGAAGAAGTGGCACTGCTGAAAAATCAGCTGCGCACGATCGCAGAAGGGAAACATTTCTAATTTCATATGATTTACAGAAGCAGGTGTTTATCGCCTGCTTTTTCTTTATGTATCAGGGCATTCAGCCCTGTGTCCCCTCCAAGGCACGGCAGAGTTTCTGCAGTGCCTTTTTTTCAATTCTGGAAACATAAGAACGGGAGATACCGAGTTTTCTTGCAATTTCCTGCTGTGTCAGTGCTTCATATTTGCCTAAGCCATATCTGAGACACACAACGAATCGCTCTCTAGGTGTCAAAACTTTTTCTATGGCAGTGATTAACTTTTGAGATTCTATGGTGAAATCAAGGGCAGCGGCAAAATCCGGCGCATCTGTATTGATGATATCCAGCATAACAATCTCATTTCCATCTCGATCTGTTCCCACAGGCTCATAAAGGGAGATTTCATTCTGTGTTTTTTTGACAGCCCGCAGGTGCATCAAGATTTCATTTTCAATACACCTGGATGCATAAGAGGCAAGTTTACTTTTCTTCTCAGGTTTAAAGGTTTGAATCGCTTTGATCAACCCCACTGTTCCAATGGAGATCATTTCTTCCGTATCTTTTGGAGAAGTGGTATATTTTTTTGCAATGTGTGCCACTAAACGCAGGTTGTGCAAAATCAGACGTTCTTTTGCCTCCGCTTTTTCCTTTTCCGTACCTTGAAAGTAAATCTCCAGCGTTTTCTGTTCCTCCTGAGAGGAAAGCGGTTTGGGAAAAGAACCGCTTCCACTACATGCACAGGCCCCCATCAGACAAAAAAATGCCAGCAGCAAAATCGCCACCCCCGTTTTTGCGATTGATTTATTCTATGCAGCTGCCCTTTTGTCTGTGCCTGTCAGAGAATGTTTGAATCTGTCCTTTTTTGCAGGGACAAGAGAGGACATGGCAGAATTTGCAGGACGAAACATCGAAAAAGCAAGTCAAAATCAGGTATAGTGGAAGTCGAGAGGAGGAAAATTATGGAGATAACATGGAAAACATTGGATCATATTTTGATGGTAAAAATCAACGGTGATATAGATCATCACACATGCGAAATACTGCGGCAGCAGGTGGATCAGGCTTTGGAAAATACCAACAGTCGCAGCATTCTTTTCAGTTTCGCGCAGGTGTCTTTTATGGACAGCTCTGGCATTGGTGTACTTATTGGACGGTATAAACTGGTGCAACGTCTGGGCGGCAGAATTGCAGTCGCTTGCCCCAGTGACCGCATCAGAGAGATTTTTCGTCTATCCGCCCTTGATAAACTCTTTCCGTTTTTCGAAACCGAAGAAGCTGCTCTTGCGGATTTGAAAGGGGGAATGAAAAAATGAGAAATCAAATGCGGATTTTTTTCGACGCTGTTTCCGAAAACGAAGCCTTTGCCAGACTGGTAGCAGCCGGCTTTTTTGCCCAGCTCAATCCTACCATAGCTGAAATCACAGATGTGAAAACAGCTGTTTCTGAAGCCGTCACAAATGCAATCATTCATGGGTATGAAGGAAAGGGCGGAACAGTAGAACTATTTTGTGCATATGATGAGAACAGACTGCAAATAGAAGTTGCCGACCGAGGCATAGGCATCACAAATATTGCTCAGGCAATGGAACCGCTGTATACATCAAAGCCTGAGCTGGAACGTTCCGGTATGGGATTCACCATCATGGAAACTTTTATGGATAAAATGCGTGTAGAAAGCATTCCTCATTTCGGTACCAGAGTATATATGGAAAAAGACCTCAAAACGGAATGAGGTGACAGCCTTGGATCGAACACGGGAATACATTCGTCAGGCACAGGAAGGAAATCAAGAAGCAAAAGAAATGCTGCTCCAAGAAAATACGGGATTAATTTGGAGCATTGTAAAAAGATTTTATGGGCGTGGATATGATCCGGAGGATTTATACCAAATTGGTGCCATTGGGCTGCTCAAGTGTATCGACAATTTTGATTTTTCATATGATGTGAAATTCTCCACCTATGCCGTTCCGATGATTATGGGAGAAATTCGTCGTTTTTGTCGGGATGACGGCATGCTGAAAGTCAGCCGTACACTGAAAACACTAGCTGCACAAGCAGGGCAGATGCGAGAAAAAATGACAAAAAATCTCGGTCGAGATATCACATTACAGGAATTGGCAAATGGCCTTGGAATTGCATTAGAGGAACTTTTGCCTGCATTAGAAGCTACAAAAGATGTAGAAAGCCTATCTGCTTCGTTGTTTGAAGGAGAAAACGGCAAAAAGACGGAGTTAGAAGAGCGCCTTGGGAAAGCGGAAGAAGAAGAAATCGTCGACCGTTTGTTTCTAGAAGAAGCCCTAAACACACTGCCTCATAGAGAACGGCAAATCTTAATGCTGCGGTATTTTGGAGATCTTACTCAATCTCAGATTGCGAAACGCCTAGGCATATCCCAAGTACAGGTTTCCAGAATTGAAAAACGTGTGTTATCACAAATGCGGGAAAAGTACGGAAACCAAAGAAGATAAGCCAAACAAAAAAGGATTTCACCCCAAGCAGGAGGAAATCCTTTTCTTTTATCAATCTATTTTGCGACCGCATTTCGGACAAAACGTAAAGTCTTCTGAAAGCAAATAACCACATTCGGGACAATGGCGTTCATGACATGGATCAGACCCAACAATGGTTAAATCTTCATCTTCCAACGTCACAGATTCTCCTCTGGCAATGGCTTCACCTTTTTCTTTGGGAATGGAAAATACAGTATTGCAGCAGCTGGAAACAGCGAAATACCGTCGATTCCACTTAAATATGGGAATGAAAAAGAATGTAAAACAAGTATATGTCATAAATACAGAAATGCTGCCGTAGCGACCGCATTTTTTGCAGATAATGGTTTGTATAAAGTCCAGAGCCTTCTGTGCCGTATTAATTCCACCAATAAAAATCATAAAAACACCTCATTTGAAAAGAAAATCATTATTTTGTCGGATTCTATTTTACTTCGGTTGATATCCATGATAAAATATTTCCAAATAAATTGCAACGGATTTTTCAGAAAGGGAGGATTGGATATGAAAGTAGCAAAATTGGTATTAAGTGCCGTATCTTTGGCAGTAGCAGCAGGCATGCTGACACTGTCTATCATTGATATGCTTACCAGAGAAGAATACTAAAATTATAATTTTCTCAGTGCAAAAGGTATAATGCATACAGTATTGGGGCAAAATCTGAGAAAACAGGCAGATTCAAGAAAAAATACGCAAAAAATTCCAAAAAAATGCAAAGATTTTCTTTGTAGAAATGAAATTTTGTGGTATACTATGGAAGTGGGCGGTTGCACTGCCGAGATAAATTCGCAGCCGCATCATTGAAAAGAAAAAGAGGAGGAATTGAATATGGTAAAAGTTGGTATTAACGGATTTGGTCGTATTGGTCGTCTGGTATTCCGTGCTGCGATCGAAAGAGGCGATGTAGAGGTTGTTGCAGTTAACGATCCTTTCATCGATCTGGATTACATGATGTACATGCTGAAATATGATTCCGCACACGGTCGTTTCAACGGCAAAATGGAAGCAAAAGACGGCAAACTGGTTGTTGAAGGTCATGAAGTAACAGTTTACAACTGCATGGATCCCAAAGACATCCCTTGGAAAGAAGCTGGTGCTGAATACGTACTGGAATCCACAGGTCTGTTCACAACAATGGATAAAGCATCTGCTCACTTCAATGGTGGCGCGAAAAAAGTTATCATTTCCGCTCCTTCCGCAGACGCCCCTATGTTCGTTATGGGTGTAAACAACGAAACATATACAAAAGATATGACAATCGTTTCCAACGCATCCTGCACAACAAACTGCCTGGCACCTCTGACAAAAGTTATCGATGATAACTTCGGTGTAGTAGAAGGTCTGATGACAACAGTTCATTCCACAACAGCTACACAGAAAACAGTTGACGGTCCTTCCAAGAAAGACTGGAGAGGTGGTCGTGCTGCTTCCGCAAACATCATCCCTTCCAGCACAGGTGCTGCAAAAGCAGTAGGTAAAGTTATCCCTCACCTGAACGGCAAACTGACAGGTATGTCCTTCCGTGTACCTACAATCGACGTATCTGTTGTTGACCTGACATGCCGTCTGGAAAAACCTGCAACATACGAAGAAATCAAAGCAGCTATCAAACATGCTTGCGAAAACGAAATGAAAGGCATCATGGAATACACAGATGAAGACGTTGTATCTTCTGACTTCCTGTCTGATGCACATACTTCCATCTTCGACGCAAAAGCTGGTATTGCGCTGAACGACAACTTTGTAAAACTGGTTGCATGGTATGACAACGAATGGGGTTACAGCAACAAAGCTCTGGACCTGATCAAACACATGTACAAAGTAGATAACGAATAATTTCTTATCTGTTTGACAAAGAGATATTATGAGAGCCAAAGGATTTATCCTTTGGCTCTTTTTTGTGGTATCATTTCAAAATAAAAACCACTGCCAAATTCTTGACAGCGGTTCTATATTACGTTTCTTCTTCAAAGCGTTTTTTCAATACAACATAGTGATTGTAATTGCTCTTGTCTCCGCCATTGTCCGGGAAAAGACAAAAGGGAAGACTATCTGTGTCTCTGTGTTTCTTCACACAATCACAGCATTTGCCATGATTGGGGCAAGTTGTTTTGGGACAAGCACATTCAGTAACATTTGGACAACTCATGCCATAACCTCCTTCAACAATTCCGCAATTTCCTCTGCTTTTGCCACTCTGCCAGCGATCAGTACCTTTTGGTCATATACTAAGGCAGGTGTTGTCATGACGCCATATGCTGCAATTTTGCTGAAATCAGTAACATGTTCTACGGGCATTTCTTTGCCAAGCATCTGCAAGGCCTCCACAGTGTTTTTCTCCAAAGTGTTGCATTTTGTACAGCCGCTTCCAAGAATTTTCACCATGGAAGATACTTCATTTTTTTCTGTTTTTTTCTTTCCAAATAAACCCATTTTAAAAACTCCTTTCTAATTTAAAACATGAATGAGCAAGCATTAAATGAATAACCAATAAAAGTAATACCAACAGTAACAATAACGGTAAATGTAAGCAGCAGTTTTGGTTTCACTGCTTTTCTCAGCATAATCAAAGAGGGCAGGGACAGAGCTGTTACAGCCATCATAAATGAGAGAACTGTTCCAAGTCCAGCACCCTTAGCGAACAAACTTTCCGCAACAGGAATTGCGCCAAAAATATCTGCATACATAGGAACGCCAACCAGAGTGGCAAGAGGCACAGAATACCAATGACTGCTTCCTAAAAGTGCTTCCACATATCCAGCCGGAATAAAATTATGAATGGCGGCGCCAATCCCAACACCAATAAAAATATAGGGTGCCACTTTTTGAATGGTAGACACAAGCTGTTCTCTGGCATATACAATACGATCACGCTGCGTCAAAGATTCCGCTTCCAAATCAATAGCAGGGGCAGAACGGATAAAGTCTTCCACATAAGCCTCCATTCCCAATTTTTCAATCAATAGTCCCCCAAGAACCGCCAGCACCAAACCAACGATTACATAAGCCACAGCAATTTGGAGTCCAAAAATGCCAGTAATTAAGATCAGGGAACCGAGATCTACCAGAGGAGATGAAATCAGAAAAGAAAATGTAATCCCTACCGGCAATCCTGCACTTGTGAATCCAATAAAAAGAGGAATAGAGGAACAGGAACAAAAGGGCGTTACCGTTCCCAAAAGCGCAGCAAAAATATTTGCTGATAAACCACGAAACTTAGATAAGATCTGCTTTGTACGCTCCGGCGGAAAGAAGCTTTGGATATAAGAAATACCAAATATCAACACCGAAAGCAGGATAAATATTTTTATCACATCGTAGAAGAAGAATTGCAAACTCCCGCCAATCCTACTTTCCAAATCTAATCCAAACTTAGACAACAAATCACCAATCAAAGTATTGAGCCATTTCATGCCTAGAATCTGATTTTGAATAAAATTCCAAACTTCCAAAATACAAACCCCCAATATATTTATATATTTAAAATTATCTATTTGTTATATAAAACATATGACTTATATAACAAATTATTTCTTAGATACAAAGATCACATCATCTTTGGCCATTTCAGCTGTTCTCTGTAAAAACTGAGCTACTTTTTGAAACTGATCCGCATTTAAGCGATAATGCATCCATTTGCCTTCTTTTCGTCCAATCACCAGATCAACATCACAAAGTATTTTCATATGGTGGGAGAGAGTGGGCTGCGTGATATGCATTTCATCTAACAGCATGCAAGCACATCTTTCTTCGCCTTGGAGCATTTCTAAGATTCGCAATCTGTTTTCATCCCCAAGGGCCTTAAAAATTTTTGCCAATTGATTGGGCTGTACTGTCATATTCTCACCTCATATTCATAATCGTCTATATAAGTATATAAAACACATTGATAATTGTCAATATATAAATGAATGTATTTGAAAAAACAGTCAAAAAAAAGTGGGGGAGTGAAATAAAAAAGGATGGGAATATTTCATCCCATCCTTGAATCCGTTTCTGATTCTTATTTGAAGTATCTGTTGTACAGGCCCAGGAATGCTTTACCGTGTCTAGCTTCGTCACGACCCATTTCGTGTACTGTGTCATGGATTGCATCCAAGTTAGCCAGTTTTGCACGTTTAGCCAGATCGAATTTACCAGCGCAAGCACCGTTTTCAGCATCGATACGCAGTTCCAGATTTTTCTTTGTGGAGTCTGTTACAACTTCGCCCAGCAGTTCAGCGAATTTTGCAGCATGTTCAGCTTCTTCCCAAGCAGCTTTTTCATAGTACAGACCAACTTCAGGGTAGCCTTCTCTATGAGCAACTCTTGCCATAGCCAGGTACATACCAACTTCTGTGCATTCGCCTTCGAAGTTAGCTCTCAGGTCAGCCATGATGTCTTCGCTGGAACCCTGTGCAACACCTACAACGTGTTCAGCAGCCCATTCCATTTCGCCTTCCTTCTGTTCAACGAACTTATCAGCGCCAACATGGCAAACAGGACATTCTGCAGGAGCAGCGTCACCAACATGAACATAACCACATACGGAACAAACAAATTTTTTCATAATCATTTTCCTCCTTGAATTAAAAATATATGTAAAATCGAAGTAAACTATTGTTACTTGATAATTATTATAAATTACTACATCCTTTTTGTCAATCCATTTTATAAAAAAATATGAAAATTTGCAAAAAAACTGCATTCTATGATAAACTAGTAAGGCAAAGGAGGGATTTCATATGAAATCACTGGAAATTAACCAGATTTATCATGGTTTTCAATTGAAAAAATGCGAAAAACTGGGAGATATTTCTGCCACGGGATATCTGTTTACCCATATCAAAAGTGGTGCAAGACTTTGTTATTTAGCAACAGAAGACGACAATAAAGTATTTTCTGTTTCCTTTAAAACGCCGCCTGACAACGACTGCGGTACGCCACACATTCTGGAACATTCTGTATTGTGCGGCTCACGAAAATATCAGGCAAAAGATCCATTCAACGAATTGGCAAAAGGATCTTTGAATACATTTTTGAATGCTATGACATATGCAGATAAAACCATGTATCCCATTGCAAGCTGCAATGAAAAAGACTTCCATAATATGATGGATGTTTATTTGGATGCTGTTTTTTATCCCAATATTTACACAAAGAAGGGGATTTTTCTCCAGGAAGGATGGCGCTACGCAGATGGTGGAAACTCTCCAGAAATCACAGGTGTTGTCTTTAACGAAATGAAAGGGGCATTATCCGATCCCGAAAGCAGACTTGCCGGCGTGATCGCGCGCAGTATGTTTGGCAATACCACATATGGTATGGAATCCGGCGGCGATCCGGATGCCATTGCTGATTTGACATATGAAGCATTTCTGGATTTCCATAGAAAATATTACCATCCATCCAATGCTTATTTTTATCTGTATGGTGATATGGATGTCTTTTCTTGTCTGGAACACATTGATACAGCTTATCTTTCTAATTTTAATGTATCAAATGATTTGCCAATTATTACTGAAACCAATGTTCCAAATGCAATGGAGTGGATATCCGCTACTTATCCTGCAGAAGAAAATGAAAATGACCTGGAGAAAGGATATTTTGCCTACAATATAAAGGTAGGAAAATGCACTGACCCCAAACGGATATTAGCAATGCAGCTAGTAGGTTATCTTCTGCTGGAAACAAATGCTTCTCCACTCAAAAATGCACTGCGTGATGCTGATGTTTGTGAAGAAGCAGAAGGCTATTTTGATTCCTCCACATATGAAATGATTTACAGCATCATTGCAAAAAAAGGCAAAAAACAAAATGCCGAAAAATTCAAAAACATTGTTGAAGATGTACTCAAAGATTTGTCCATCCATGATTTTGATCCAGAACTTTTGCAGGGTGGCATTAAAAAACTAGAATTCTTGCTGCGTGAAGAAGATTATGGTTCCAGACCTAAAGGGCTGATTTATAACACACGTTTGATGAAAAGCTGGCTCCATGGCAAAGATCCATTTGAAAGCCTGCATCAAATTGAAATATTTGAGGAATTAAAATCAGAAATCAAAAACGGATATCTGAAACAATTTATACGAGAAGTTCTTCTGGAAAACCAGGAAAAAACCTGGATTGTATTTATGCCGGAAGAAGGAAAACAGCAAAAAGATGATGCTGCCTTTACTGAAAAAATTTCTGCTCGTATTGCAGCAATGACACCTGCGGAAAAACAGCAGTTAGCAGAAGATAAAAAGGCGCTTTCCGATTTCCAGGATGCGGAGGATACACCTGAAATTCTGGCACAAATTCCACTGCTGCAACGGGAAGATATTTCTCCCGAACCACAGAAAATATCATTCACAGAAAAAGAACAGGATGGTATTCCTTTTATCCATCTGCCATTGCAGGCAAAAGGCATTGACTATATAGAGATTTGTTTTGAAACAAATCATTTGCCAAAAGACTTAGTTCCGTATTCTGGATTGCTGGCAGAAGTCTTGAGTAAACTGGATACCAAAGCAACAGATTTTGCGGCTTTGCCTAAGAAAATCGACCAGATTTTTGGCGGACTTTCTTTCTCTAATGATATTTATAGCAAAAGTCAGCAGGAATATCGTGCTTTTGTGGGTATCAACTTTAAAGTACTTTCCGAAGATCTGGCAGAAGCCTTTGACTTTATCAAAGAAGTTATTTTCAGCAGTAATTTTTCTGCTGTGCAGAGTCTGAAAAAGATTGTACAATCCGCAAAATTAAAAGGAGAATCTTTCTTCCAGAATCAAGCTCATTTGGCAGCCATTTATCGGAGTCGTGGTGCTGTTTCTGCTGGAGCTTCTGTAAAAGAACAAACATCTGGTATTGCGTATTTCCATTTCTTAACGGAAATTGAAAAACTCTTGAACGAAAAACCTGAGTTTGTCACTGCGCAATTAGAAAAAACAGCAAAATTGGTATTTACCAAAGAAAATGTTACAGCCATTCTTGGATGCGACTCGTCAGAATCAGAAAATCTTGAAAAGACATTTTTGAATTTTGTCCATACATTGTATACAGAAGAGTGCAGGGGAGTAGAAGAGCGTTTTTCTGTTGTTCCACGAAAAGAGGCATTCTCCATAGCTTCTCGTGTACAATACAATATCAAAGCATGGGATTTGGCTGAAATGCAGCAAAAATACAATGGAAAAATGCAGGTTTTAAAAACTATCCTGACGTTGGAATACCTCTGGACACATATCCGTATCCAGGGCGGCGCCTATGGATGTGGCTGTAATTTCCAGAGAAACGGTAGTATTTATTTTTATTCTTACCGTGATCCAAACCTGAAAAATACTTATGATATTTATGATCATCTTTGGGAAGAAATCGCTAATTTCCAGGCAGATGAACGTCAAATGACAAAGTATCTGCTGGGAACCATCAATCGTTTTGACCAGCCAAAGACAAACGCAGAACTGATGGATTACGCAGCAGCCATGTATTTTACAGATACAACACAGGAAATGCGTCAAAAAGAACGTCTGGAGATTCTGGAAACATCCACAGATGATATTCGACAATTCAGTGGATTTTTAAAAGAATTATCTCAGGTATCCAATATCTGTACCATAGGCGGCCATGAAAAAATCAAAGCAGATCAAAATATTTTTGAAAGTATTCAGAATCTAATACAATAAAAAAATTTTCTGGCAGCAGCACATAGATGAAGTAATCAATCTATGTGCTGTTGCTATATAGCTATATAGCGATACCAAATATCTTCAAAACGAGCCAATTAAAGTTTTATGAACTTAGACAGGGGATCTGTTTATGGAAATTCTAATTCTTCGCAAAACGTAACTTTTGCGAAGAATTTATACAATTTTAAAACGGAATCTACTGTTTATGCCTAATCATTGCTATAACTGCCATCTGAATCAATCTTTTATTTTTTCTCTATCATACATAGTTCCACCTCTCATTTCTTTTATCAAAGATATCTCCATCACAAATTCTCCATAATCTCATTTTTACTTTTATCTTATCTTTTATTTTTTTATTGAAAGATATTCCTTTATGATCGTTTAAAATAATTACTGCAAAAACCATATCAAATTATATCTAATTGTTATTGCTGGTTTTCTTATCATTACTAAAACTTTTCAGCCATTACCTTATTTTGAATGATCACCCTAATTTATTTACATAATATAATTATGGTCAATAAATGTACAAAAAAACAGACAGCAAACATTCCCTTGCCTGCTGTCTGTTTTCATATCTTATTTTTAATAACTTACGTTTGGTACACCTAAATAAGATGCCGGATTTACATAAGAGCCATTTACCAATACAGAGAAATGACAATGGTTACCTGTTGAGTTACCAGTACTGCCGCATTTTGCAATGGTCTGGCCTCTGGATACTGTTTGACCTTTGGAAACAGTCAAAGATGAATTATGGCCGTACAATGTAGTCAAGCCACCACCATGACTGATCATAACTGTGTAGCCATAGCCGTTCATCCAGCCGGCATATGTAACAACGCCGCCTTCAGCTGCAACAATTGGAGCACCATAAGCAGCTGGAATATCATAACCACTATGAGATTCCCATCTGCCAGAAACAGGGTTCGCTCTTTGTACAAAGCCACTGCTCAAGCTTGAGGAAGAAGCGCTTCTGGATGGTACAGGCCATCCCAAGCTGCCACTGCCAGTATAGTATACTGTTGTGCTTTCCTGCTGTTTTGCGATTTCATTCAAAACTGCCTGATCGGCTTTTTTATTTGCTTCTACCAACTGTTCGTATTTATCTACGTCGTTTTCATAAGAAGCAATCAAAGCTTTTTTCTCATTTACAACTTCCTGCATACTAGCCATTTTTTCGTTGTAATCAGCGACAATTTCTTCCTGTGCAGCTTTTTCTTCTTCAATCTGTGTTTTCTTTTCAGAGATAGTATTCTGGATTTCCTGCAATTCATCTAACATCTGCTTATCATAAGCCATAATGTCATTTACATATTGCATACGCAAAAACAAGTCGGAAAAACTCTGTGCGTCCAACAAAATTTCCAAATACCCAGCAGCACCTTTTTGCTGTAAATATTTCATACGTTTTCCGAGCAGTTCAAATTGATCATCACGTTTCTTGGTTGCTTCTTCCAGATCCTTCTGACATTGTTCCAAAGAAGCAGTGATGGCTGCCAAATCTGCTTCAGCTTTATCCAGCTCTGCCTGAATGCTGTTCATCGCCTGATCCATGGTATTCAATTCTTCTTCCAGAGAAAGCTTTTTATCTTTCAGATCATCAATCGCTGCCAGAGCTTCTTCTGTCTTTTTCGAAAGTTCTTTTCTCTCAGCCTGCAATTCCTTTACTGTTTTGGCGTATACCAAATGGCTATCAGGAATAACAGCGGTTAATATAAAGGTAGAAAGAAGAACGCACATGATTTTCTTATATGGATAAAATTTCATATTCTCATCCTCTTATCATTAGATTTTTCTTTTTATCATGTTACATTATACTTGATTTTGACGGAATTTGAAAGACAAAATTCAAATGTTTAATTATTTATTAAAAAGTATAATGCTCTACAAAGATTTATACGCAATCAAACATGACCATGTATTCCAGACAAATGCTGAATTTATCACGTTTTTAACACCAAGTCAAATCAAAAGAATTTTAATGCCACTATTCAATACTTGTGCAACGGTGGCAAATCGGTGGCAAAGTAAATGGTCTGTTGGTATAGCCGTAAATCTATCCACATAATACTAAGGAGGTACTTTATTATGAAGAAAATCGCCGGTTTATACCAAAGCTACCTGAAGGAAAGAAATGATGAACTGCAAGAAATTTCAACGGGAGGAGAAAAGATGGAAAAACTCACTGCATTTTTGAAAGAGAAGCTGAACGCTGATGATTATTTCACAGCTGAAGAATTATTAAACGAGCTGGTAGCCGAAACCGAAGAAAAAGGCTTTACTGCTGGATGCAAATATACCAGTGGTCTTGCAAAAGAACTTTTCACAGAATAAAAAATAAGGGGCGGATATACCGCCCCGTTTTCTTTACCGTTTAGTCAGCACTGCAATACTGCCTTTGCTGGTCACTTCATACCCCAGCACATCGGCAATGTCTCGAATTTTGATATAGTTTACACCGTCCTTCAGGATACGATCCACGATAAACTCTCTCCCGTCAATGATCAATTTCGCCTGTTCAACCATCTCGTCATCTACCTCCTCTTTCACTGTGTAATCGATGTCTTTCAAAATCAGCCAATGCGTAAAGCTTGCCTTGCTCAGCTTATTCTTTCGGCAGCCATAAGCACTTCCATCCTCGGCAATGTATTCTCCATTACCGATATAGATACCAATATGTCCCTTCTGCCACACAGCCGCCCCGATCGGCGCCTTGCTGATGGTAGAAATGGGATGAACCTCCAAAGCCGTGTCATGGTATCCCTGGGAGTTGCGGACAATACCCGTTGCCCAACTGATCAGACCAGAACAGTCACAACAGACCTTTCCGACCTTGTTTCTATCGCTGTCCCAGACCAAAGCACCATACATGGATTTCAGTTGGTTGTACTTTGCAAGTGTCATGACCGTACCCTTCATTCCATACACATACGGCACACCCAATTTACTTTTGGCAAACGCCACCAGCTCTGCTGCTGTTACTTTAGCCATCAATAGCCACCCCTTCTCTAATTTCCTGTACCAAAAAGCAGTTTTCCACATAAGCCGCTACTTGTTCATTTTTTGCCAGCATTTCCCGCATCTGTTCCAGCGCTTCATCCACCCAACCGGAAAACGTATCAAAAGAAATCACCGCTGCCACTGCTGGAAAACGTTGCACAAACAAATCGTAAACCTGACGCAGTTTCAGCTGTCCGGTACCGCCACCCAGTTCTTTTTCCGCTTCGGTCACCGCATACAGCAGCCATTCCTTGATTTTGGCAATCTGTTCTTTTGTAGGCAATTTAAAAAAGCGGTACAGCATAAATCCTGCTGCCACCGCTACGCCTACACCAGCAATGAGCAAATACCAGTTTTCCATTAAAAATTTCACAGTATCATTCATACTTCAGACCTCCTTATTCGTCCAAACTTCTTCTTGTTTTGCGTTGTTTGTTTCCCGGTCAAATCGCAGTTTCTCCGCCTCTTTTGTTTCCTTAAAGGACTTGATGCAATAGGTAATGACCGTACCAATGATGGCGGTCACCACCGTCATGGACAGGTTTTCTGCGATTTCCGTTCTACCTAAAAAAGCCAGCAAATAGGATAATTGCAAATCAAAAACTGAGATTGCGAGAATCCACTTTACCAGCTTTTTGGTATATGTATTTCGTTTTCGTTTCATTGGCTGTACCACTTCCCGTCCAGCTCATGAAGCCGCTGTTCATGATTCTGCAGCATGGCATCCTGTTTTTCATTGTGTGCGTGTATTTTTTTATGTTCTTCCTTTTTCTGCTGGTTGATTTCCTCCACCTTATCCCCTACGAATATAATCTGCTCTGTAAGCCTTGCCACAGCGTTTGTCAAAGGGATAATGGTTTTAATCACGGTTATAATGAATCCGGCAAGAAGAACAATTCCCGCCACAATATCCCAAGTCATATATACCACCTCATTTCACACCAACGTCCCCAAACCAATGTTGTCAAATATTTGTTCGTTTTGTTCGAAAATAACCATGTAACCACCACCGTCATTCAGTTACGCCATATTTTGACAATATTTTACCGCACACAGGGTCTTTCAAAAGGTTTTTTACTTGACCAGGTGGCAGTGCGTCAATCAATTTCTGGAAATCGGACGACTTTTCTTCAAAACTTGCAATCTCGTTCACCCTTTTTTCTACTGCCTGTTTAAGCTTCACTCGTATCCACCCCCAAGTCTCTCAAATACCCAAGGTATTCCTGTTCACGGTTTACCACGCAAGACATGATATACTGCTTTTCATCCTCACTGATGGTTCCAGCAGTGACCATCTGGGAAAGCCGTTCCTCTGTCAATTCGCCTTTTGCGAAGCGACCTTTGTAGTAGTCCAAAAAATATTCTGCTCCTGTCTTCATACGATCAGCCCCCTTTTCACAAGTTCCTCCATGACCATGTCTGCCCCTTCCTGCCGGATTTCGTCTTGGCTTTTACTTACGGCTTCATAGATTTTTTCATTCATGGTTGGCTCCGGTTCAGGTGGTATATAATCTTCAAAACTCTCCGTGGTTTCATTGTAAACCATACCTAGCACTATATCTTCACCACACGGAATTGCTATAACAGGATTCCCATAAAAATCAGGTGGGTAAACAGGTTTTGTTTCCGAAACCTCTATCGCAATAACTCTACTATTTAATACCATAGCGTATCTCATACTTATACCCCCCAAGAAATAGACACATATCCATCTAAACCATCTGTACCATCAATTACAGAATCAGCCGGATTTCCTGAATCTGACCATTTCCATGTACAACTACCACCATTTCCTGTATTCTTAAGGTCTGTGGTTCCTCCGTTTCCGTTTGCATTGTTTTTGTGATTCCAACCATCATATCTAAAATACAGAAAACCATTAGCACCCTTTGTCGCACCTGTACCTCCAGAGGCGCCACCTACGGTTTCTACAGCTTCTCGAATATTTGCCGATACGCCTCCGACTCCTTTGTGACCACCCGGAAGAGTTATAAGCTCACCAATTATGGTAGATTCACCATCTGTACCATCGTTGCCCTTAGTTCCCAAAGACGTTCCTGCATTTTTTCCTTTACCTCCAACTCCTTTCTTTCCAACTTTTATAGTCATCTTGGTACCAGGGGTTACTGTATACTCTTTCTCTACAATACATGCACCTGCACCACCACCACTACCTCCGATTACTGTTAATCTTTCAGAGGCTACAGTTTTATCTCTAACAATGGCACCACCGGCGCCTGCACCTGCACCGCATCCACTAACTTTAATTTTTGTAATACCTGCTGGAACAGTCCACTCATAAGTGCCTGGCTCATCATATACAACAAGACCACCCATTAGTAAGTTGTAAATAGTATTTAATTTACCCATTACAGAGCCTGCTTTATTACTACCTACCGTATCATCTGTTTCACCTATCTTTGTATCAAAACCTGAAACCTTTTCCAACAGCTCCGCCAGTTTTCCCACCAACACATTTTTCATCTGTGCCAACCTGCCAAACAACGTAGGCTGTGTGTCGGCGTCACTTTCTGTGCCGATTTTGTTGTTGATTTCGTCTACCGTTGCCTGTTGAGCCACATCGGTCAAGGCTGTATTGATGTTATTGACCTCTGTCTGGGTATCGTTGACCTGTTTCATCAGATAATTATAACCATGTTTTTCTGTCAGCCCCACTTCTGTCCCATTCGGACTAATAGTCTGCCCTTGCGTCCAGTTTTCCGGCAAATCCGCTGGTAATTTCGGCATAGGTCATCCCTCCTTTACATCTACCTGAATTTTATGGGTGAAAATCGCCGGCTCTGTTACCGGCACATATACGGGAGAAGTCGTCAGCACGTTCCCGTCACTGTCCAGCAGCTCGATCTGCGTCACCAACGAGGTCTGTTCTGCTGTCACTGTATACTGCACCTGTGCCACATTTCCCACTGTTGTTCTATCCAGCGAAGAAATGACGATACTGCCATTGATTCTGGCACTGGTTACATTGGGCGGAATGGCTTTTGCCGTATCCTCCAAAAGTTCCTGTTGCACACTATAATTTGATGGCACCACGACCACCTCCTTATCTTCTGTCAATACAAAGGGCGTCAAACCCAATCCCCACGAACCCAGACGGTACTGCCACACCAAAGCAGACAGCGCCACAGTTTCTCCTAGCGTGAGTTTATTTGCCACAAAAGGTTGATTGATGAATACGATATGTGCTGGTTTGATTCTCCCAACCGTATAAGAAACCTCCGTGGCATAAGACTGGTTTTCTGCACTGCTGAGGATATACAGGGTGTAGTTTGGATAGTCCACATGGATTTCATATTTCCCCTTGCCGATAATCTGGTCTAACTTCTGATACAGAAACCCAAGGGTAAAAGGCGGCTGCATAGAAACGCGGTTCAGCACCCGCTGTCTGCGAAAATCCAGTGTTTCCGTCTGGGGATTCGGCACAATACCAAAAATCTTTTCCCATGTGGAAACAGCCCCTTCATCCATGGTCTGAAAAAAGAAATTGTCTGCCACCGCATTGATGGCAGCGGCAAGGGCTTCCATCTGGGCGCTTTCCGTTTTGCAAATCTCCTGAAAATCCAAAATTCGTCGGAACCAAGGCGGCAGATACCGCAGTAAATCCGTATCAAGTTGCCACATTGAGGCTCACCGTCCCTTCTTTTGGCACCTGCTGCACTGTCCCGGTCTGGGTCAGTATCACATCCTGCGCTTGACCATTCATCTGCACATTGGTAGCATTGACCACACCCGGCACCCGAATGATGGCGGCAATGACCTGTGCCAGATATACATCTGCCTGATACTGCACGCCGCCGGGGACCGTAGGCGCCGCCCATCCCTTCCGCACCTGCAGCAGATAAGCGGCAATGGCATCTTCCACAGGCTTCTGTACCTGCCCGATCTCATAGCCAGCCGCCAGCGTCAAATTGGCAGTGACGTTGATGGTGACAGCTTCCGGCGCGACAATAGTCACTTTTGCACCGATGGGAGCCATACCAAGTCCCAACCCCTGATTCACAGGTGGGTCAACAGCGTTCTGCACCGTTTCCACCAGCAATTCAGACGCAGGCGCAAAATCCGCCCCAATGATGGAGCATTTCACCGTACCACCGCCGTTCCATGCGGGATAGACCTGTACACCGCCTACCCCTTCCAGTCCGCCGATAAACTCACGATAGGCTGCCACATTGCCGCCGAAAGGTTTTTCGTTCAGGGCATTGATGATACGCTGCCGAAAATCATCATCCGTTTCCACATCATCCCCAGGAATCAAGATGTCATCAATGACTGCAGATTCCAGCCCAGGAAGATACGTAATAGGCAGGATGTTCCCCGTATAATCATTGCCGATAATGCCAACTGTTTCCGCTTTTAACTGAAATTCATTGGGGTTATCTGTGGTACCGCTGACAATAAAATTGATACTGTCCGCCCCGTTGATGGTGGAAAATCTTGCCCCCAAAGGCACTGACTGTGAAAATTTACCCAGACGGACAGCCGCCGACGCTGGGTAACGTGTCAACCCTGCGATGACCGCCAGAAGGTCTAAGGACTCGCCCACTGCTGTTGGAATGTAAGCGGAAAGCTGCACCTGATCCAGTGCCAGATAAAAGGCTTCCAGTCCATAAGCAGAAGCGCCAACAGATGTCTGGATAAGGCTGCCCTCTCGCTTGTCATAGGAATTGGATACCTGCCCCAGCATGGTCTGCAACAGGTTTTGGTATGTAGCGTTGCTGAAATCAATCAAGCTGTTCCCTCCTTTCTGCATAAAAAAAGCACCCACGACTGTGAGTGCCTATCTTCGTTTTTATTTTGCTTGGTCTGTGGATTCCAAATGTTCCCATTCAGCGTCATTATCATAATGGTCTAACACCTGTACACCTGCTGGGTCAAATACACTTGCCTTGATGATAATAACCTCGTTATCTTTCACAACTGCACGATAGCTATAAGTGTACTTCAAATCTCCCGTAGCCGGTGTCGTAAAACTGCCGCTGCCGATATATTCCTGCAGGTCTTCTTCGTAGTATGCCAAATGGTCTGACATTGTGTAGGTACATTCCGCGCCAACACTGGTATTCAGGCTTTCCAAAAAGATTTTATCTACCTGTTCCACCTTTGAAGAACTGCCCATCATAGCCACACAGCTCACCATCCCAACAATGACCACCAGAATCAATACGATCAAACAGCCTTTTGCAGGCGTTTTTCCCTTTGAAGCAATGGCTTCTTCTCTTGTCACTGTCTGCACAGTTTTCTCCTGATCCAGCTTCGCCCCGCAGCTCTGGCAGAATTGGTCTGTTTCTCCGACCGCTTTTCCACATTTCTTACAAAATCTACCCATAAATATTCCCCTTTCCATTTTTCTCCATCATATCACAAATTCCAACTATAAGAAACAAAATTTCACAAAATATTTCTATTTATTGTAAATGTTGCAAATGGAAAACTTTTTGGGAATCATATTGTCATCCGCTGTGGAACAGGTCCATATACAGTCTGTACCGTAAATTCTACGGTCAAACTATCCCCATTCACCTGATAGGAAAAATCTGTGATTTCCGTCATACGCCTATCTGTACGGATGGCATCTTTCGCTCTCCGCTGAATCTCCAAAGCCACATATCCGGGATTTTGTCCAACCAGACCTTCCCATTCCATACCAAAGTTTGGGCTGTAAATCTGCCAAAGGAACCGCTCTACGGAAAAAAGTATCTCCACTGCCTGTTTCACAGCGGTGAACCCGTCAGCCATGCCAGAGATACGCCCTGTCACTGGATTGACATACCATGTGTACGAAGGCTGTTCCGTAAAGGTCACACCTTGGGAGATATTGATCACATTTTCTGGCAAAGTTGCCATTTCTCACACCTCCTGAAAAACTCTGGACAAAACCACATACTTCTGCCCATGCTGCACCCGCAGCATCAGCACCTTGTCCCCTAATTCCAGCCCTCGGTTTAACGTGATAAAGCCGTCATTGGGTAGCGCCTGCCCATTCTCATAGCAGGTGATACCCGTCAGCTCCGTGGAGCATTCTCCCGCAGGCATGATAGTAGCGTCTGTGACAGTATGGTTGTGGGTGGTGTCATGGCTGTGTGCAAAAGTCGTTACTTTCTTTTCAACAACAGAAGCCGTCAAATAAAGCACTTGGGAACGCAAAGGCGCAGCCTGATTGTTTGTTGTGATTTCCAGCGGCTTCACCTGTGTGACCGTTCCTACCACCAGATCGGTGGGCTGCATGGCTCTGTTGTTTTCCTGAGTAATCTGCTGTAATACATCTAATAATTCCACACAATCACCTCAAATCGCCAACGTATCAAAACTCATGGTATGTTTGTCATTCTCAAAAGTATGGGTGATTTTTTCAATCATAACCTCCTGATCAAGATCGATATCACCCAACCCCTGTATTTTCATCAGAATCATCATTCCAGCCCGTAGCCCCAGCACACCCAGAGATTCCACACTGAGGGTACGCAAACGGCGGTTATAGTAAGCAAGCATGGTTTCTGCCTGTTCTCGCATCTTGGCGATATTAGTTTCCCCGTCTACGGTATGATACAGCCGCAGCAGACCCCACCGACCGATATTGGCAGTATCCTTGGCTTCTACCACATCTGTCATGCCTGTTTCCTCGTTTTCCCGCACCAGCTTGATGCTGTTGTATGTCTGTTTGTCGATGTCCGTTTCATATTTGTAATCTGTCACCAAAGAGCGGTCACCCAGTACCACATTTGTTTTCATGTTAGCTGCTTCCCGCAGGCTCAGACCGTTTCCATCATCAAACAGCACAAACACCTTTCCGGTGTTCAAAAGCGTCTGCTGGATGGCTTCCTCGATGATATCTAGACAGGACTGGTCGTCTTCCAGCAAAGAAGGGATGGGGTATCCCGTGTCCTCGATGGTGCTGACCGGCAGCTGGAAGTCTGCGGCGATCTGCTGTAAAATCTGCCCTGCTGTCTGCCCATAAAAGTGGTAAGAGGCATTGGCTTTCAAATACCGCATGCTGTCGTAACAGGTCACTTCGATGATGCCCCATCGGTCTTTGCTCTTATGGAATACCCAGCCCAAGAAAACCACCTGCCCATCCACAGAAAACCGTACCACATCCCCCTCCACAAAGGAGATGCCGCCGGCTTTGATGAGCGTAAAGGTAAATTTCCCCGGGCTTCCTGTGCGGTTGGTGGTATAGCTCGCTGTGGACACACAAGGGGCAGCATCCCAGAGTTTCCCTGTTCGCTTTTCTGTGATCAAAAGTTCTGTTTTCACTTTGTATCTACCCCCTGTAAGTCTCCTTTTTTGCACCAGCCCAAAGCCCCGCCAGATTCTGATTTCACATGGACGGGATAGGGTCTGTCATTGTCATCATTGATGATACGGGACACCACCACCCGTCTGCCGTTTCCGCTTCCGGAAGGCTTGTCACCATAACTGGAATAAAAATATTTTCCGTTTAAGGTTGCTGTCATACCTACATATAGCTGTCCTTTTTGGATACTTCGTGTCTGTTCTGTAGTGGCTGTTGCAGGCTTTTCTGCTGTTGCTTCTGTCTGAATCTGCACCGTAAGGGGACTGTAGTCCCGATACTCTGTCAGCTCCAACGTATAGTAGAAGTCCCCTGTCTCGCCGCCTCGTTCTTCCGTCTGGAAACCAGTCACCAATACATTGATGCCCGGGTCATTGACAAAATAAGGGGTGCCGTCCTCATAATACCTGGTAGGCGTATAGATCAGCACCTCTTTGTTTGCCATGGCGTTCCGGAAGAAATTGATGTAAAACTCCGGCGGTCGGAAATCACCGCTGGTCAATGTCATACGGTCAATCCGACCGGGGAAATAGCTTTCGATGGTTACTTTCTTTAGGTTTGGGATTCTCGGCACCATAATGGGACCGATACCTAGCACATTATACTCCTCGTTTGCGCTGTCCTGGGAAACAGGGATTTTTTCCGGGTTTACAGGAAGTCGATACACCAAGTCATCCGCTACGTTATGTCTCTTAAAAAACAGACCAAAGTCATTTTTCGCTGACATATTTTATACCTCCTATACCCTTGCCGTAGATTTAGCACTACCTGCTGCAAGCTGTTCCTGCAAGATCAATGCCATAACATCCGCCATAGCTTTCCGGTCAGCTTCTGTGTTGCCGGTATTGGCACCATTCACGGTGATAACAGGCGTCTGTGCTGTCAAATTGATTTTATTGACATATCTTTGGGTAGCCATATCCACCATAAGTTTGATGTCTTCTTTGGACATATCCACAGATTTTTTGATGCTACCCACATCTTTCCCGATGCCACCCAGTTTATCATTGATGTCACCAAGAGAAGCACCACCAGCGGAAAAGTTACCAAGATCAGCACCAACGCCACCGCCAAAAATATTGGAAAAGAAATTGGAGCCTTTATCGTAGCCGGAAGAAAATGCGCTGCCATAGTCTTTATATTCCATAGGAGAGAAATATTCTTTCCAGCCGGAAGACTCTTTTACAGCGGCTGACTTTGCTCCCAGATTATTGATCCACGACTCCACACCACTGGTCAGGTCTACGGTCACACCCGGTATTTTATTGACCAGTCCTTCGATACCGTTAGCGATATTCAGCAAATAACCAAGGACGGTCTGTGCCATATCGTAAAAAAGCACTTTCACCGCAGCCACAGGATTATTGAACACATTTCCAATGAAATTTGCGAAAATTGCAAAGCCGTTATACATGAACGCCACAGTGTTATAAACATGGGCGCCCAGCATCGACATTACACCGGCAATGATGCCCGTTGCAGAAACTGACGCACCTGTAAAATGGTTGTAGGCAGCCACGCCAGCATACAACGCCCCCACGATGAGTGCCAATCCCATCAATACCCATGTGATAGGCGATGCCAAAAGAGCACTATTAAACACCATAGTGGCGGCACTAGCTGCAGCTGTGTTGCCAGTCAAAACACCATACCCAATAGATAAAAGAGTCACAGCCCCATGATACGCTGTCGTTGCAACCGTAGCAATTTTCGTCCAGTTTGCTGCTACCTGAAAAATGGCAAAAGCCGCACCAGCCCCCAATACCAAAGGACCGATGATTGCAATGTTATTCGCAAGCCAAGAAAGACCAAGCAGCACAGGACGCAGCCCCATAGTTGCATAGTTCTGGAATTTAGTCCAAACCTGCCCCCATGTCATAGGCATTTCTTCAAATTTTGCATTGGTTTCCTCTGCCGCAGCAAACATAGCGTTTTTTACGATATCTGCTGTGATAGCCCCTTCAGACGCCATCTCTCGCATCTGCCCAACATTCACCCCAAGATAATTGGCTATGGTTTGGGCAATCATAGGGGTTTGCTCTAAGATAGAGTTCAGTTCTTCCCCGCGAAGTACACCAGATGCCATGGCTTGTGTCAGCTGCAGCATAGCAGCTTGCCCTTCCGCTGTTTTCGTACCAGAAATTACCATCTGCTTATTCAGCTGTTCCGCAAAGGCAACGATTTCCTGTGTACTGCCAAAAGCATCACCGGCAAGCAACCCCAATTTGGATACCATCGCAGACATTTCTGTATAAGAACCTCTGGCACGGTTGGCACTGGCAAAAATCATATTGTTCAATGCCGCAGTGGACTGCAAACCATCATTGACCATATCCAGCCTTGCAGTCGTGGATACCAAGGTATCTGACATCTGCAGCAAACCTTTTACCCCTTGCAGCCCAATATAACCGCCAGCCATTCTCTTCAATGCCGCAGTCAGGCGGTCAGCCGATCCGCTTCCGCTCTCCATGGACTGGTTATACTCTTTCTGTGCTTTGGCAGCGGCTCTTGCCTGCCGTTCCGCTTCCTTTTCCGCCGCAGCGGCAGCACGGATACTGGCTGTCTGTGCCTTTGCCTGCGCCGCAGCCAGTCTTTGTTCCGCTGTCTGTACTCGTAAAGCCGACTGATATACGCGCGCCTGCTGGGCTGCCATTTTGGCAGCCGCAGTGGTTTCTTTTGTGACAGCTCCACTTTGCTCCATCATTTTGATGTAAGCCCCAAGCCCAGCAGAAAACTTGTCCTCAATGGCTAATACTTCTCTGATATTACCCATGATATTCCATCTCCTTTCTCTGCTGTTCTCTGTCGTGAATCTCTTTCGTCACAAATTCAGCGATCAGAATCCGTTCCGGATATGGAAGCTCTGCGTATTGGTGCGGCAGCATGCCGAAATTGACAAAGCAATAATATGCGATCATCGTTTCCGCATCGCCGCCGCCAATCAGTTTTTTGCTTCAGTTACAGTTGTGTCGTCAGCAGTAAAACCAGAAAGTTCACTGATTTTTTCACCCAGCAGAGCGAACTCCCCGGGGCGCAGCATTTTTGCGACAACTTCGGTCGCATCCATAGTCCCGTAGGCGTCGCAAAGTTCTTTGTCCGTAAAATCAGGAAAAACTGTTGCATGCACAGCCAGTTTTCTCCGGTAAGTGATCAAGTCAAATTCTTTGACCATCTGACCATCTGCACCTCTGACCTTACGGAAACTCTGACGATTCAATGCATCATTTTCTTCCTGTGTTACAGATCGGATTTTGAATGGAACCACTTTCCCTTCTTCGTCTTTGAAACGATCAGAGATAAACACTTCCTTTTCTTCATGTACAGGGACGGGGTTCAAAAATGCAAATAATTTACTCATTTATATTCCTTCCTTTCTCAACCGCCATAAGACGCAGGCTCGTTAAACCCACGTAGCTTGGCTACTCTGGTATAGGTAAAGTTAAATTCAAAATTCAGCATGGCTTCCTCACTGTCCAAAATGGAAAGCGGGATAGAACCGGTCAGCTCACATCCATAATAAGCAAGGGACTGACTGCCAATGGTATTAGACGCATCTTCGTTGGTAATCTGCAGATCAAACTGCGGCATATTACCGGTATTGATATATTCCAGCACCATGTCACGCCAAATATCATTACCATAGTAGATATTGCCTTTCCCAGTCTGTTTTGCGCCATTTGCCTTGTTCTGGATGGTTCTGGTTCCCACAACACGCATTTCTTTGCCTTGGATTTCCGCATAGGTATAGATGTTCATCATGCTCGCAATTTCATTTTGCTTTCCATTTCTGGTAACGAAGATCTTCCCCTCGGCACCATTGACGGTATCTTTTGCTAATAAATACTTGCCCACAAGCACACCTCCTTACGCTACTGTGATTGTGATATACAGTTTTTCCGCTGCGTCCACAGGCTGAATCCGCAGATTGATGACAACTGCATCGATGTCATTCCCCGGCAGTACGTCCACGTCATCCGGCTCAAAATTCTGGATGGCATTGTTTGCCTGCATTTCCTGCAAGTATCCCACAATGACAGCCTTAAACAAATCCCGTCCTGTCGCGTTATTGTCTACCACACCGATGAAGCTCTCGGAAAACTGCATATACAGGTCATTGGCGATGGTATGCAGGGTACGGATAACACGGTTCTTCTGATAGGGTTTGGAAATATCCGCTGTGAATGTTGTCAGGCTGTTGATGTCAGAATCTACTTTCACAGCCCCATTTTCTGCAAATACCACGAATTTTCCCGCCTGCAGAGCTGCAATGATCTGGTCATTGGTCATTGCCGGTGTCACAGATACGGCATCAAGATATTTAGCATAGGTCAAAGACTCATTGTAGTTTGCCCCTGCCTCTGCGCCGCCTACCCACCAGCAGAGCTGTTTGCCTGTCAGTGTAGTGCCATCTGCAAAGGAAATACCTGTAATGTCTGCGCATACATTGATGACAAAGCGACTGTCAGGGACGTTCAAACCATAAGCCACCAGCTGGGAATATCTGCCCTGTGTATTTGCAAGACGTTCCACAAAGTTGACCATTGCCGCCTGCACAGTGCTGTCATCGCCGTCATAAATGAGAATATCAAAGTCATAGGCTTCGATATTGGACAGGAATGTGGTATAAGCCGCTGTTTCCACAGTGCCATCTGCACCCGTTGCCAGTTTCACTCCTGCTGTTTCCGTCAATGCGCCGCTGCCGCTGAATGTTACCCATCCATTGGCTTTCAGTTCTTCCACATTTTTTGCCGTCTGGGTGTCTACCACAACACCGTCCACAACGGTTTGCACATCAAAGGTTCCTTCCGCATCCGCCTGTTCTGTCACCACAATGGTGATATCGTTCCCTCTAACACCCGGATAAAGGGCTGTGGCTGTCATCTGCTCCTCTGTTACCGTTGCCTGCACGGCACTGCTTGCGGCAGGACGATACAGCAGCACTTTTGTAGCGCCGTCTGTCCGGTCACTGCCTTTGAAGATTTCCTGCAAAAACCGCGCCTGTGCCGTGTAAATGGGATAGCCACAGAAGGGGGTCGTATCTGCCCCTGCTGATACTTCCATGACCTTTCCAACAGGTCCCCAACTCATCGGCTCACAAATGGCAACCACACCACGGCTGCCAATGGACAGCCCCCTCTGGGACTCTGATGTAAAATTGATATAGACGCCCGGGCGTACCTTATCCTGTTTGGTCCATGTTCCACCTGCCATTATTTCTCACCTCCAAAAAAGGCATCCACCGCTTTCTGGGCTTCTGCCATGGTATACGTTTCTTCTGTCAAAATCGCCCGCAAGAAATCTTGCTGTACATGAGCAAAGCACTCACTTTTCAGCAGCGCTTCCCGCTTGTACCGTTTTTCCTGGGACTTGTTTTCTTTTTTCATTCCACCACTTCCTCATTGTATTTTTCAATGGTCTGCATTTTGATGGTTTCTTTCGGAATCCGCACACGCTCTCTGATTTCAAATCGATAATGCAGTTCGTTCATATCAATGTCCCATTCCCTGTCATAGGTACGAATCTGTACCGGCTCTGTCTGTATGCCGTCTGTGTAGGGAAATGTTTCCATGTGCAAGTCCAAAATCTCCGCTGTCTTCTGGTATCTCTGCTGCAGATCGGGCAGGTTGTATTCTTCCAGACAGGTCAGGTCTAAGCCGATGGTACGCAAATAGTACCCGCCTGTTTCCAATTTGATGTTGCTGTACCGCTGTTGCAAGAACATACAGGGAATTTTGGTGCCCTGTTGATTTGGGTCCTGGTAGAAAGAAAATTCAGGTAAAAATAGTTTCAGATAGTTCGACAAAGAATCGGCAACCGTTTCCACCGTATAATTCATTCCATCAACCCCCTTATCCTTTTGTCCAGTTCTGACAGCACCGTTTTTTCATAAGCCTGTTTCCCTTTATCCGCCATAAACTTACCTTTGACATACTTTGTTTTGGTACCCACGACCATGCCCTCATCCTTGTTTGGGTTATACTCTAACAGACCGCTGTCTTCATTGATATAAAGTCCAGGCACAAAATGCTGATCCATGCGGTGTCCATTGTTCACATAAGAGGCATAGTTCAGATTGTTCCGCAGTTCTGTTTCCACTTTATTTCCCGTGATCTGCGGCTCTGTTTTGCTGTCTGTTGCCCAATGCTGTTTCAATTCCCCGCTGCGGGTGTTTGTGCCACGCAAATCACCAGCTGTGGGCGGTGTGGCATCTGTTGCCGCCTCTATGGCACGCAGAGTAGCGTCCTTTGCCACCTCTGCCAGTACCCTTGGGACATCTTCCTGCGCTTTTTTCAGCTGTTGGATGCGCTGCTGTAAGCTGACTGTAAAACTCATAGCGTCACACCCTTTCCTGCTGCAGCAGATGGATTTCCTGATGAGCAAGTCCTCCCATGATGTTCCCCACCGGTTCTGGGTAATAGTTGGGGTCTGCCGCAAAGGCTCGGATATTGGCAAAATTCCTGCCGATTCTTGCGCCACGATGGATGATCAACTCATCACCAGTGCGGATATCCACGTCCAAACCGCAAGCCAAGCTGTCCTCCTGATTGATATTTGCCGCTGTCTGCTGCATCTGGATGGCTTTCTTCCCAGAACGATATACCCGGCAAGGAACAGCTGTCAAAACCTGTTCTCTGCTGTTGGAAATCAGTGCCTTTGATTCATCCGGCACCACACGCCACACATCTACTGTATCGGTATACCATGCGTCAAAATTCATTAGCCACACCCCCTAAATAACAAGGGTTCCACCCATGCCCACCAGTCTTGCTTCTGTTGCCAGAATCTGACCATACTGGGTGGCGTTCAGGCTGCCCCAGTCCTCTGTGGCTTTGGTCAATGCAGAAGTGTCATAGGTTACGCTGGTATCTCCCAGTGTTTCCGATTTCACCACACCAACCAATGCCCCTGTGGCAGCCGCCTGTCCTGCTGTTTCACTGGCAGGAGCAAAGGTACGCAGATACAGGGTCCCATAATGGGCTACATATAGCCCAGCCGCATACCGCCAACCGTCCAGCCATTTATCCGGCTGGATAGATGTGTTCGCTCGGCTGATAAACTGATTCAGCATGGTTTCCGGCAATAGAGATTCTCCATCAGCTGTAAAAAACTGCGGGAAGTCCTGCTGGAACATTTCCGCTGTATAATTGCCTACCGCATGCCCGATATGAGACGCAGCGGCTTTGATACCCAAAAACTGTGGTTTCATACAGAACATCCCGCATCACCTCATTTCTTCTTTCTCTCAGGTTTTTCTGTTTCTTCAGGTTTTTCTGCAGCTTCCTGTTCTGCCTTTTCTGCTTCTGCTGCAGCTTTGGCTTTTTCTCTGGCTTCCTGTTCTGCCTTTTCTGCTTCTGCATCTGCCTGTTCCAGAGCGTTGTCCTTTGTGGTGGAAGAAACTGCAATCTTCCCGTCTTTTACCAGTTCTTCGAAGTATTTTGTTTTTGTCACCCAATCAGGCACAGAGCCGATGTAATCTTTGGGAATCGGATATGCCTGTCTGCCATCAGGGCTGGGAATGATGATGTTTCTTTTGGAAATGATAACTGTTGCCATCTTTCATACCTCCTTATTCGTCGCCACCAATGCCGTCCCAATATGTCACGGTGTTAGGATACATCATTTTGATTTCGGAAATATTCGCCATATACGCAGTGTCATAGCACACATGCGCCACATTGGGCTGTGTCATAATTCTGTTCAGGGGAACCAGCTCATCCAGACCAATAAAGCGTTCATGGTTGACATATACGACCATTCTGTCTTTGCTTCCAGTACCTGCGCCTTTGCACCACGCAGTTGCACCGATATACAGCTGACCTTTGCCTTCTTTGTTTACGATGTTGTTTTCCAGCAGATAGTCCAAAATGCTTTTGGTTGCCAGATCAGAAACCTTGGTATTCACCAGATACAGATACTGTTCATAAGGTACCAAAATGTGGTTGGGAATAGCTGCGCTGTCATAACCAGCCGCCGCCCAAGTAGAAGAAATGGCAGTGTTGATGTCCAACAGGATTTCGTCAGGTGTTTTGTCCTTCCAGTTGGTTGTACCTTTCGCACCATCTGCCACAGTGGTCTCTGTCACGTCAGGATGATTTACCAGACCATATGTACCATATCGCGCAAAACCAGCATAGACGTTCTCATCCATATGTTTGTCATAGCTCAGGCGGACACCCTCCTGAAGCAGCTGATCCAGACTTCTGCCAATGTAGCTAGATTTCTGCATATCCACAAACATGATACGCAGTGCCACAGAATATACATGCGCCTTAAACAGCCCTTTGTCCAGAGAAGCCTGTACAATAGGAATACCGTTTGCGCCACCCGCTGTGATAGGGCTGTCACCACTACCACCTGTTACACCATATTGCACAGACAAGGCAGAGGCAAAATCTACCCAACCGCCGCCTGTTTCGATAGGTACATCTCTAGGATATGTCACACTGGTCAGAGGCTGCCGGATGATTGGATCTCTTTTTTCCAGTTCAGAAGTCAAAAACGCATTGCCGGAAGCAATCCCTGCTGCGTCCATTACAGGCATACCCACTGGCTGTGTCTGTTTGGGAGTAATGATACCACCGTCAAAGACACCCATATTGTTATAACTCATATCGTTCCCTCCTTACGCATTGTTCATAGTCAGGATGCGCAGTTCTGCAATACCATTGGCATCTGCAGGACCTGCCCACTGACAGTTGGTCAATTCTACTACTTTGCCGCTGTCGTCTTCTGCCTCGAATCCACCAACCTTAGCAGTAGAGAAGCTGCCATTTTCTGTTGTACGGACATAAACTTTACCGCCCAGCTTTGCAGTACCTCTCTGGCAGAAAACATTGATGCTGCCTCTCTGGAATACAGGTACCGCTTCTGCGGGTGCGTATTCACCTTGTCCCTGATTGAGATAGTTCAGAGAGCTTTTCACCTCTCTGGCAGCAATGCCCACAAACTTATCCGCTGTGGAAGACGCCCCCATCTGTACCACTGTCACACCGTCAGCGGCATATTCCAGTGGTGCGCCGAAAGGAATATTTGTACTTCCTCCTGCGGGTCTTGTGTTGATAATCATATCAGGCTGTCTAGCATAAGAACCAGCCTGACCATTCGGCATACCAGTGCCGATCACCTGTGTATTCAGTCCCATATCTTTCACACTCCTTTTTTAATTTTGTAAATAACCTGCTGCTCGCAATTTTTCCAGAAGACCGTTAAAATCCTCCTGAGTAGGTGCAGCAGCAATATTTGCAATAGCAGGCATCTGCTTTACTCCTCCCAAAGCCTCTGGTGTGGCAGCCGGAAGGGTATAAGAAGGTCCTGCCGGTCCTTGTGGACCTGCTGGTCCGGGTTCACCCTGAGGACCTTGTGCCCCAGTTTCCCCTTTTTCACCCGCTGGTCCCTGTGGACCCGTTTCTCCTTTTGGTCCGGCTGGTCCCATAGGACCTTGTGGTCCTGCTGCGCCTTCTGTTGGTCCGATATATGCGATTCTTAATTCAGCAATGCCGTTTTCATCGGCAGAACCATTCCACTGGGCATTCACCAGCTGGATAGTATTTTCCCCATCTTCTGTAGCTTCCAGACCGCCAACCATAGCATCTGCAAATAACGGATTTTCTGCCACTCTGACATATACTTTGCCATCAATGACAGGGGTTCCCCTTTGGCACAGCACATTGATGCTCCCACGCTGGAATACAGACACAGCGTCTTCCGGGAAATAAGCTCCTGTACTCTGTGCCAGATAGTCTACTGCAGTTTTGACTTCGCGCCCAGCAATCCCAACGAACTGATTGGCTGTGTCCCCTGCTCCCATTGGTAAGACTGCGCCATTCTCTCCACGTTTCAATGCTGTTCCAAACAGGATTGGCATTTCTCCACCCAAAGGCGCGGTATTGACGATCATATCAGGCTGTCTGGAAAAAGAACCAGCAAAACCATACTGCATGCTTTTTCCAATGGATTGTGTTTGTAAACCCATACGCTCACCGCCTTATTTGTTTAAGTGTGGATTAAATTTGGCATAAGCCGCCCTCTGCTCTGCGCAAATGGTACTCATGTCTTTACGCTGGCTGGATGCTTTCTTTGCGCTGTCCTGAGTAGCGGCAAGGATATCTGCCCCCATATTACCGGAACGGATGGTAGACAGTACCGCATCTACAACACGTGCGCGTTCCTCCTTATTTTCAATAGCTGCCACAGCCGGACGAATTTTTTTCAGAAGCTCTGCAGTGAAAGCATCACCGGCAGTACATTTTGCGTCTTCCATTTCTTCTGCTGAAATAGTAACTGCCTTTTCCGGCTCTGCTGCAGGTGCTTTCCCGATCAGACGTTCAATTTCCTTGTCAATGTCGGATTCATCGGACATTTTCTTTTTGTCCATCTGATTTTCCATGAAAGCCCCCATCATTTCGATGAGTTTATCCAGCTTTGCACCAAGGTCGCCACCCTGCATACCATCTTCTGTTTCTTTGGGCTGTTCTTCCGTTTTCTTTTCCGGCTCAGTTGCAGGAGCTGGTGCCACCTCTGCATCCAGTGCCGTTGCCGTTGTTTCTACCATTTTTTCCAGTTCTTCAGGATTGGCATCTTTTGCCGCACTCCCAAAGAGCTTCAAAATCTCTGTTCTGAATTTACTCATGTGATTCACTCCTTTTTCTGGTTGTTTATCTTTGATGGCTACCTCATGCCCAGCACGCCCAGCCGGTACCACAGCCACATGATTCCCTCTAATCTGTGTTTGTCGGTACCCATTTCCATCTGGTACATAAATGCAGGTATAACCGCAGGAAACCTCTCGTTTCACACCATTTTCAATGTCGCTAATGAGAGACGCATCGGTGATATGCAGGTCTGCCACCAGCTTGTCACCTTCCCTGCGCACGTTCTGGACATGTCCTCGACTGTACGCCCCTGCTGTTTCCGGCAGAAGATTGTCGGGCGGATGATTGTCTGTGACTATTTTTCCTTCAAAGGAAGCCATGGCAGCCGGAGAAAAGACGTCTTCCTCGTAGCGGTTGACAGTGACGATTCTTTCCGGATCGCCGTCCAGACCAAGTTCCCTTGCCAGATATTCCATAGTACCTGTACGGGCAATGGGGACATTTTTGCAAATTAAAAAACCCTCATCCGTTTTTGTCTGGTTAGGGCTGATTTCGGTACCGTAATATGTCAGCATCTATCTCACCCCCGGTACCAGTTTTTCCTGCTCTGCACTCTGTCCTGTCAGTGCTTCCACCAACATATCAGTCAAGATACTCTGATGGTCTGTTTCGTCTGCATTGATTTCCAGCAGCTTTGTTACATGCTTTTGTGGCGCCAGCGCAAGAATTGCTGTGTAAAGGCGTACTGTTTCGGTTTCCGCCGCAAGGGCTTTCTTCAAAAGTGCAATGTATTCTTTCATGGTACTTCTCCTTTCTGGTGGTGGGGGTGGTGGTTTATTGGGCGCCAGTCCTGATCTGACACGCAAATGATCCTTTTGAAACACGTTCTCCCTCCTTTTTCCCACGAAAAAAGCGCCCTTCCGGACGCTTGATTCTCTGTCTTTGATTACACTATTTTTTTAAATCTTTCTCCCACTGCTTCATAAATTCTTTTGCCGTATTTCTTGCTTTCCTTTGTTCTTCCTCTGATATCTCTACCCTGCCTACGACCTGCGCTGCAATGAGTTCATAAGATGTACGCCATAAAAATTTGTCGTGTGATGACAATTCTTCATATCTCTCTCTTTTTTCTTCATCCGGTAGCTGCAAAAATTCCCTGATTGTCAACTGTCCCATAAATCACGCCTCTTTCATGATGATGATATGCTTCCCATTTTTCTCAAAATTGTCCAATACAACAAACTTCGCATTTCTTTCATAAAGGACTTCTTTTTCTCCATCATTGAAGCCTTTCAGATCTCGCCCACGTGTGCCATCTGTAATGAGCATTTGAATATCTGCGTCAGGATTATAAATATCCCCCTTGGTTGTGGATGTATATTGTGAATAGATAACCACTTTTCCTGCTTGATGCTGCCGTAAAAATACTTGTTTGCTTTCTTCGGAAATAAAATCCACAGATCTTGTAACGCTTCCTTGATATGTCGGCAATTTCTGTAACGCCTGATCTAAGTTCATTGTAAATGCTTTCTGTTCTCTAGTCAATTCTATTCCCTCTCGCAAAGGTTCGTTCAAAAAATAGGAGCCAGAAGATATGTATTGATTTATAGCATACCGTTCTTCTTTTGAAAGTGGGCTATTTTCCTTGTAACGGGCTTTCCATGTTTTGTATTTTTCATCCCCCAGCCGCTTATGCTTCCGGAACGTTTCAAATGTCTTTGGCACTTGATCTCCCAGCGTCATGCGGTAGGTCTCCCACTGCCGATAGTCCCGCAGCCAGTCAGCCCTTGCCGTTTCCTTTTTCCGGTAGGTGTCTATCTGCTTTTGAGTCCTGGGGTCTATGGCGGGAGGATTCTTTTTGAAGCTGGAAAAATCTATGATTTTCTGTATTTCTTCTTCGCTTCTGCCTGCCGGTGTCCATGGCGTCAGCACATGCAGGCAGTTTGGATGGATATTCAGATAACTGTTGGTCAGATCATTGGGACCTGTTGGGTCGATCTTCCCAAAGGCAGAAGATAGGGGCGGAAAGTTTGGGTCTTTTCCGCTCTTGCTGTAAACTCGACCTTCCAGCGGCGCACAGATTTTGCAAGTAGTCCCATGGCTGCTTATCTTGTACAGGTCGTGTTCTTCGTCTGCTGTCAGTGTTGCCAGTACTTCCGCCTGTCTGCTGGTGGTGCGTGCCACCATGCTGCAATAGGTATGCAGGCTCCATCTCCTTCCGGATTTATCCACGAAGGCAGTCACACCTTCCCTTGCCAATGTCTGAAAAATATCATTGGCGGCTTTCTGGGCGCCTTTTCCCATGGCTTGTGTCTGGGCTAATGTTCCCAAAGTAACCCGGCGGAAAATATCCCCCTGGGTTCTGCCGATCAGGGCATTTTGCAGGGTGTTCTGTGCCGTTCCTGATGCTTCCACTATTTCCCCCATGAGATTGGTCACCAGACGGTCCATAATGCTGTACTGTGTAGCAGTCAACGCCTCCGCGTTTTCATATCCTCGGACATGTTTTTCCACTGGTTCCAATATCTTACGGGCTTCTGGTACCCGAACATAAAACTGTTGTTCTACCATCTTTGGTACATATTCCCAACAGTCTGTTTCCATCTGTTTCAAGATAGCCTGTATCCGGTTCAGGGCAGCCACAGCATGATAATCCACCAATCCTTGAGAGCGCAGCCGTCCTATTTCATTGATGATGGCTGTTTCTGCTCGCAGGAATATAGCTATCAGTTTTTCCAGTTCTTTTTCGTTTGGTGCTTTTTGAATTGGCATCTATCACGCCTCCTCAAATCCCAGCCCCATAAGCGGATCGCGCAGAGCCGTCACATCCTGAAAGGTCTTTCCTTCGTTTTTCTTGATGGTTTCTTCGGAAATACTGTCAAACATAGAAGTTTCTTCCGCCAGTTTTTTCAGTTCGCGCTGGGCAGTTGCCTGATCCAGCAGGTTAGCTTGAAAAGCGGCAATGATGGTTTCGGCTTTTGCCTTAGCGATTTCTGCCACTTCTTTGGCTGTTGGCGTCCAGAGTGGCGGGAACTGGATATCCATGTCTTCCGGAACGCCGCCCCATACGCTCATGGCAATGATAGGCAGCAGCTTTTCCAGAATGGGGCGCAACTTGCTTTCCCGCAACGTGTCCACGTAATCGTAATAATTTTGCAGATCACTTTCCCCTGTGGCGTTCAGTCCTGCCGGCGCACGCCCAAACAGCTTTGTCACTGGAATCCTGCTGGCACCGGATAAGTCAAGGCACATGCTGTCGTAGATTTCCTGCAAGCCCGTAAAGGTGTACTGGGTATTTTTCACCGAATCGCCTTTATTCACCAACTGCATGCCGAAATTGGATTTCAGCACGTTCTGCGCCTGCATCATGTTCCAGAAACGTTGCTGGATGGCAGTGGGCGCAACAGAAAAAAGCTGGTCCAGATTTTCCACCTCCATGGAATCCACATTGGCACGGAATGTCAAAGCAGCCATATTTGCTGCCACATTGTCGTGTTTCACCACATCCGCGTAAAGGGCTTCCACTTCAGATTCTCCCCAGTACATTTCTGCCATCTTTTCCAGATACGGAAGTTCTCGACCGACAAAGCGGATGATACGGGAATGATGGACAGATACCACCGTACTGCCGTCTGCCATATTAATGTCATAGTATTTTGGCAAACCAAAATCAGGGTTTGCCAAGTCAGAAACCAGCTCCATACCTGGCGTGATACCTGACCATCGGTCAACGATATACAGCCCAGCAAAGGTACCTGGAAGTATGGTGTCCAGTTCAAGAGGTTTGGACAAATCTTCCTGTCCTCGAATCAAAATCAGTCCAGCTGCGCCACCATACAGCCTGCCCCAGCGCATCCCCTCATTGATGCGGTCATATAGTTGCGTCTGACGCAAGCAGCGGTCAAGTTCCTGCTGGTATTTCGGGGAAATGGCACCGGATACCGTAAAGCCTTCCCGCAGCATATCATCCGGTATAATACCCACTACATTCTGTACCACCCAGTTTGAGCGATACAGGCTGTTCAGAAGGGCATAGTCGTATGTCATGCGGGTCAAGGGATACTCTGTTGCTTCCAATGGAGATTGGGAGCCGTAACCCAAATGAAAAAGCGGATTGCTGAATGCATCCGCTGTCTGTACCGGCTTTGTTGTGCCGGCTTTCTTTCCTTTTCTGCGGGACAATCTTCCCACCTCCTATGTCACCCGCCAGTCCGGCAGGGAGTTGATATAATAACGCAGCGCGTCTGGTCCATGGTCCTGTTCTTTCACAGGCTTTTCTTCCCCTCGTTGGCTGGATTTTTCGTCCCAACGATATGCCCCCAGCTCGTTCCGCAACCCTTCGCACCGCTGATGAATCTGAATTTGACCACGGCTCATGAGTGTAGACGTTTTTCTGATACCGTCCAGTACATCATTTTTTGCGCTTATCACAAAAATCCCTCTGCTTTTCAGCTCCGCAATGAAGGAAGCGGCAGAGGGGTCTACCAATACTGCACAACCGCCTGTACCCATGAATGTTTCCAGATCGTCTGCATATTCCTTATCTGTTTTCTGTCGATGTTCTTCCCGGCTGTCCCAACGATATTCCCGATCGATACGAACCGTTTCCTGGTCGTCATATATGTCCAGAAAGACACAAGGATTCGTGGTACCATAGTCAATGGCAATCGTTCTTGTGGACCGCCAGACCATATCCACAGGGGCTTCTGCCGTGCTGTAAACATTTTTTTCTGCGGAGAACATGTCATAAATCAGACCTTCGGGAGAGCGGCGCAAGCCCAAAATATCGCGGGCATACCAGATACTTTTCCTGTCGTAGGTAGACAGGGTCTTACGCAGGTTATCGTCAGATACAGAAAGGTTATCAGCAATGGTGAAATGCCCATAGTTAAAACCATAGTCTGGATTTTTCTTTTGCTTTTTGGCGTGGAAGTCCAGCACTGTTTTATAGTACCAATGCCCATCCCCTTTCGGGTTCAGGTCGTGAAAAACCGCTCTTTCCGGACTGGTCAGTGTTCTGTCAAAAACTTCCTGGATAAAGTCCGCCGTACATTCATTGGCTTCTGTCACATACGCCATGCCGTAGGTATTCCCTTTGATAAGCTTTTCATCACCACTTTTTCCGCCACCGGAAATCAAGACAATTTTTTCTCCAACAGGTGTCTGGATATACAGGCAATCACGCTTTTTGTACTCCCCCTCACGGCAGCGTCCCTCAAAAAAATTTTTCATGCCGAAACCATCACAGTCCAGCACATTGATTTTTGCTGTTGCTGTGGATACCCCAGCGATCAGGTGAATCCTGCTTTGATGACGTTCCAGTCTGGTGCAGAATGCCAATGTATTGACTACGTTCTTCCCGCCACGCTTTCCTCCCTCGGCTACATTCAGCCAATGGGTAAAGGTCCGGTCAAAATAATCTTTCTGATTCTGTGAAAAAGGAGCCGGAATGTTCATGCCTCGTCATCCCTTTCAAAGTCATGGATGTTCCGATTTTTTCCGGGATGCGTAAGGATTTCGGCTAGCGCCACCATATTGCTACCAATATCCTGACTCTGTTCTGGCTTTTCACCCCAGCCGTGGAAATTATTGATCAGGCTGAATTTTGCACCATTGACACCATCACGGTCAAAAAGCCTGCCTTCCGCGTATTCTTCGATGCGGGACTTCGCGCGTGTTATCGTGTCAGCAAATTCTTTTTTGCCTTGGTATTCCATGAGGGATTGTCTGGACGCAAATCCCAACGCAAGTGCCAGACCTGTCACCGTTGGTGGCTTCGGCTGTTTGATATAGACCAATCCTGTTTTGGTGCATGTAGGATTCCCATTACTATCCAGCAACAATTCCCCTTCACATTCTTTGAAATACGCGTCTATCTTTTCCTGTATTTCTTCTTTCGTTCGAAATTTCGGCGGTCTGCCGACATACTTATTTTTCGAAACAGTCACAGCTTCCACCGTCCTTTCTGCCCCCCAAAGAAAAAGGACGCCCCGTAAGGCGTCCCAAAAGAAAGGAGGTGCATTTATGTCTTTTTCCACGATGACATTTTACCACACTTTCATGTGTCTTTATGTGTCCTTTTCAAACAACTTCAAAATGCAGCAGTGCTTTTCCATGAAGTTTTAACACATACCGGTAATCATAGTTCATTTCCACAGAAATTTTCTCCCATCTCTGTTCCAGCAGATAGCGTCTGGACAAGATTTCCTGTTCTGTTGGATCCGGAACCATGCCGATCTGCTGACGGATTTCCCGGTAAGTCACCATCTGCATTTCTTTTTCTGCTTCCAGTTCCCTTACCAGTTCGTCCCATCTTGCTGCATACCCAGACAAATCAGATGTACCACTACCATGTGGCAACCCATCCCCTAACCCAACAGGGCTTGTCTTGCTGGAACGCAGCTCGTCAATTTCCTCCTGAATCATTTTCGCCCTTTTCTTAGCTGCCTGATATCTGCGAAGGTACTGCTTCTTTTCTTCATTGTTCATCGGTATTCCCTCCCTGTTGGTTTATGCCGAATCTGGATACGCTCAATAAGCTCAAAATCACAGATACGCAATAAATCTTTGATTAGTCTGATGATGCGGTTGGCATCCTCATCGGCTTCCATTTCCCGTTTATGTATTGCATGTAAAACTGGCGATGCAGTCGGGTCATAGTATCCGCTGCCATTTCGACTAAGTTCGTCCATAGTTATTCCCCCCAAATCATAGGTGTACCATCTGGATTTACAAGAACAGTAAATACATCACCATATTTAACATCACCAGCTACATACATCACTTTTGTTTCTGCATGGTATACTACGCTGTAACTACGACCTTCATACACTTCCACAAACATTTCCTCCTGCCCTGCCTCTGCCTCACTCACCCCACAACATGCAAGGGATATGGCAATAACTGCCGCCGCGAAGGTGCAAATTAAAAATCGTTTCATATTATCACCTGCCAGTTTCATTAAACACTCCAATTCTCGCTTTTATCATAGGATGTTCCATAGCTGCAGCAATACTCATACCATGGTTCCGGGCAAACGTAACAGCATACTCTCCGGCTGGGTTAAGCATTTTATCAGGTGCTTCACTACCTGCAGGGACTTTTGCTTTTTTAGGCTTTCCCTTGTCGTTACATGCCTCATTGCAAGGCTTATCAAACTTCGAACAATAATTACAAGGTGTCATATACACACAAAAAGTCGAATTTTTATTTACCATCATGGTCATCCCTCCTTATCGTGAATGTTTCCAATGATTTCATATTCACATTTGGCAGACAATTCCCTGCAGTCACTTTTAAATGTTGATGATGTTCTCAAATATCGTTGTGTTGGATTGTGCCAGAATATTTTTCCGGTATCTATTGAATACTCATTTATTTGGCAATCAATATAGTGTTTAATAATATCCCCCTCGAAAATTTTGACGCCATTTTTATCTTTCAATCCTATGTACTGGCAAACCGTGGATGGGTCAATTTTATAAGTGTTTACAACAGTTCCACCTGAATACTGTTCAAAAACAGTCATTCGGTTCAATTCTTCTCCTGAAATGCTAGGGAACGGGAATCCCTCTACCCATTCGCCAGTATCGAACCGTTTCGCCTTAAACAAAATCTCTCTCATAGTATCTCTCCAATCTCAAAGTCAACTATCATTTCTTATTGCTTGATACGTAACATCTACCAACGAATATCCCTCTTTTTCTCTGGTGTGTCCGTTTCTTTTGAGACTATTTTTCTTTTTTATAAATTCTCTCTGCATTTCGAAAAATTCTTCTCCATTTTTGGCGTTTTTCACAATTTCAAGTCTCAACGAATCAAGTTCAAACATTGTTTTGCAATTCTTAATCTTTTTCAATGTTTCCTTCATTCCGTACCACTCCTATCTAATAACCCAAACAGGGAACCTTCTAGCAGATGATCCGGTATAGTCAATATCCAGCCACCAGCAGTTATGTTTCTCTCCATCTTCGTCAACACCAAAGCCGAAGTATACCGTTCCTGTAATGATTTCGTGAACAATTCCGCAGGTTTCTTCCAAAAACAATTCAACGGCTTGTTCTTTCGTGTATTTGTCTTTGTTTACTGCAAAAAATCCGTCAGAAAAACTTTCATATTCAAATTTACTTTTTTTCCCGTCCATAACTTGTACCCTCCTATTTCCTCACAGCGGTTCACCCGTTACAAAATAATACACAAGCTTGATAAACGGCGTAAAAACAAAGAAGATTGATAATACAACAACAAATAAAGTAGCTGCTGCGGTTTGCGAATGCGACTTTGTTCCAACTCTAAACGAAGCGTATATAATCACAAAAGCCAGAAACATCAGGGTCAGTTTATCTAAAACATAAAATACAGCTTCAAAAAATGTCTGGATATTCATATCGATTCTGCCTACCCCTCTATTCTCACAAAATTGTTTCATAACATTCCTTATTTCCATTCCACTTAACTGCAATCAAATATTCGCATCTCGGGCATTTAATGTCAGCCATATCCACTGCCAGATTAGTCATAGCTTTGGAACTCCAACCGCATTCACATTGCTGCTGCAAAGGATGCATATTTTCTTCCTTCAGCACAGTGACCTTTCCACAGTCTGGACAATAATGTTTTTTCGTAGGTTCTTTGGATACCCAGCCTTTTTCTGATCCGCAGTGGTCGCACTTGATATAAAGCGGTCCAGAATATTTTTTGCCTGTTTCAACTGGTTCTTGCTCCCTTTTATACCTTGGTGTCGTTTTGTCTTTTTCCCCTGTAGGAACCATATCGGGTACGTCCTCTGTCCGTTCAGCTGCACATTTCACAACTCCGCCAGCCAGTTCAATCAGCTGCAACGAAAGATGGGTAAACAACTGGTCACTTTCCTTTTCCGAAAGCTTCCAAATCAACTTTTTATTTTCAGTTTCAATTTTCAGCATGGCAAATTACCTCCTAGCTTTCCTTCTTCAGCACCTCATCCGCCACTTCTCTGATCTTCTGGCAAATGATTTCAAACCATTCCCGATCACCGTTAAGGATTGTCCGCGCCAAATCCCGCATCAGTCCTTTTTCCTCTGCCCGCAGCCAGATAGCAATGAGATTGGGTCCATTGGGCATCTGGTTATCAAATATCCGATAAAACATATATGCCAGCAGATGTTTCCGAATCTGCAAATTGATTTCATCAAATGTTTTCCAATGCCCACCAATGGCTTCCCGTCCTAACTCGAGAGCCTTTCCTCTGCGTCCAATGAGCGTCAGATACTTTTCTGCCTGTTCTTTTGTTTCTATCTGTGCCATATTGTCCTCCTTTCATGGAATTGTGTGACATTTTGTTTTTTGTGTGAATTTGTGTGACCAAAAGTCACACCGCTGAAACCATTGATTTTACTGGGTTTTCTAACTGTTTTTTTCTATTGTGTGAAATGTGTGAAGGTTTTTGCATACCTCGCATACGTAGAAACGTGTATATAACTATCTTGTATATATACTCCCATATATAAGGTGTGTGTAAATCGTCACACAAGTCACACATTCACACATCTGCAAAATCAAAATGGGCAAAAACGTTGATTTTACAAGGAAAACGCCATTTTTTCATTTTTCACACACTGCCTGTCCTTCATTCTGAAAAGTCACACATTTTCAAAAGGGGCATTCCTCACTGTCTGGAACATCCTCCAGCTGCATCTGCCCGTTGGGGTCTTTAATGATCCAAACGCAGGAAACCGCCTCGCCATTGATTCGTTTTGTCTTGGTATATCCTTTGCTGACCTCGATTTTCCCTGTCTGTTTCATCCAGCTGAGCAAGGATTTTGCGCTGTATCCAGCTTCCACGCAGATTTTCTCAAAACGGCTCTTGATAACATAAAAATATGTATCATCCACCATACCCCAGCATTCCATGATGTCGTCATCATCATCGAATTTCTTTTTGTTGGCTGCCAATGTTTCCCGGATGTATTCATAAGCTCGTTCATTCACAGACACGTCTTTTTTGGATTTCAGGAAGGGTTTCACGTCCTGCGGCTTCAGTGCCAGCCCGTCATGGAATATGGATTGTTCTGCCAGAAAATCTGCCGCCAGAATCAACGCCATTGCCATGGACTGTTTCCCCGTGGTGTCCATCTGTTCCAGCTCTTTGGAATAGATTTTGTAAAGCTGCGCTGCTGTCGTAAAGCTAGGGTCATTCCGTTCCAGCCATTCCACAAAATACCTTCCGGCAAAACCAAAATTCTGCAGACAAGTATCTGCCACATGCTTGGGGTCAGCAAATAATGCTGTGGTACATTCCACCTCAATGATACGGTTCACCGCCCCACCACCGCTGGAAACCCCTGTGATGGGCATTTCCCCATTGGTCAGGATGCAGTTACACCATGTGGGTGTTTCGTCCACGCCGCCGGCTTTATTCCCTCTGGTCTTGCCAACACCTTCTGACAGCTTGTATATTTCTTGGTCGAAACTTTCCCGACTGGAAGCAATCTGCAATTCATCCATGATCAGGGGCAAGTTGTAAACAAAAGCCGCAGAGCGTTCTTTCCCTACGGCAGTGCTGTTAAATGTCTGAATATACCGTCCCGGTCTTGGATCTGCCCAAACGGAAGCGGCAAGCATCAAGCCAACAGTCTTCCCTGCCTCTGTACCACCCCAGAAATGGACGAAAAAGGGCAGGCAGTTCAATGGCTGCACCAACACCGATGAAAGACTCGCCGCAATGAGAAAACGCCCATAGAGGCTATTTTTTCGGACATCCAGTGCCATTTCAAACCACTGGGTAAAATCCCCCACCTGTTTCACGCTGTCAAAAAAGTTCTTGCAGGACACATCCCCGTCAAACTCCAAATGCTCCACATAAGGCGAAAAACCATAGCCTTTTACCCAGCCCAAACGACCAATGCTGCTGACCTCCTCAATGCGCTCATAGTTCAGATTTTCCGCATCATGGAGATACCTCACCAGAAGTCTGGCGTTCTCGCTGTTCACAGCCACACCACGCTCCGCCAGATCCAGAATCTGTGACGCACTGGCAAGGGTTCGCTTGCTTTCTACCAATGACCGCCAGAAATTGCCTTTTTTATATTCGATCTTCAACTTTTCCGTATTGTTATCAATGTTGACCAGACGCTTGGTGGGCAAGATGGGGTGGATGCACGCCAGCATCTCCCCCATTTCTGTTTCCACCCGGATGCCGTCATCATCGGCGATCCAGTTGCCGCAGTCCAGCTCTATGGGCTGCCCGGAAAAATTGGTGGCGTTTTTGATAGCACGCCCCTGATTGCCCATAGACTTGCAATATTCTTTGAATAGTGCCTTGAAATTCCGCACTTTTACCGCATTGGCGATTGCCGTCATTTGCTCAATAGCTTGGATAAATACAAAATTATTGTCCCGATAGCGGTAAACGACCTCATAAGGCTCTGTTGTCTCCAGAAAATCTTCTTTGGTATATTCTCTGAATTCCAAGCTTACCGCCTCCTTTCTCCAAGCAATTCTGCAATGATTCTACCAGTACTATTTTTATGGCAGAAGATATATTTCAGATTATGGCGCTTCTGATAGCTAACCATATAACGGTAAAGTGTAGCCCCAAACAGTTTCGAATGCTTACTCGACCAATTCTGTACATCTTCCAGACAACTGATTTTTTCTTCAATCAAAACATATACTGTAGATTCTGGCGGAACTCTTTCGAATTCCGCCTTAATTCTTCTGCCATTTTCTTTTGTAATGTTTCCTGCCAATTCCAAGAGATTTTGTTTTCGTTCAATCCATACACCTGTTCCAGATGTATAATCACATACATCAAGTTTCTTTCTTTCATAGCAAATGCCATTTTTTTCAAAATACCTGATAATATGCTCATTTTTCTTTTCTCTTGTATCTACATAAATCACGGTTCATTCCCCCAATCAGAATGGAAGGTCCTCATCCTCCAAACTTTCATTGATTGGATAGAATCCGTTATTCGACTGTCCTTCAGCAGAAGGATGAGTTTCCCCTGTGTCAGATTTGCTTCCGACAAAATATTGCTTTTCAATAATGACTTCAGTAGCTTTTCTTTTATTGCCTTCCTTATCGTCATACAGTCGAATTTGTAAGGTCCCAGCAATCAGTATCTGTTTTCCTTTTGTAATCCATTTTTCCGCAAGTTCCGCACTTTTCCCAAAAGCTACACAATCAATAAAGTCGGTATCCTGCTGTCCTTCCTTTGAATATTCGCGTTTAACTGCCAATGTATATCTGGCAATCGCAGTTGGATTTGCGCTATTGGAATACCTGATTTCAGGATCACGAACCAAACGACCTAATAATATGATTTTGTTCATACTCAGTCCTCCATGTCATAATAAAGATCGGCGGCATCCACCACATGGAATTTTTTCGTAGACTTACAGTAGTCACAATGCTCACATCGTGTTGGTTCAATCTCTCCCCTCTTGATGGCTGCATATCTAGGCAACATTCCACGGAAATATTCCATACGTTCATCCAGATACTCTTGAGGGATATGTAAGCCCTGTATATCTGTTACAGGCTCTTTAGATGCAGCCGCCAGATAGAAGGGAAGCTTATTTCCTTCTATTTCCTGATAAATAGCTCCCTGAAGATCGTATCCCCAAGCGGCAAACCAAGGCATTTTTTGACCGTCTTTCCAAATCGGAGAAAAATCCTTCATGATTTTCAGATCAACAATCTTTTCTCCGGGGAAATACGCATCCATTTTGATTTTTACAGGAATTCCCTCAATAGCGCCTGTTTTAATAACCTGTTTTTCCCCAGAGAGCATTTCCATAAATGCTGGATCACTCTCAATTCGGCTGATGATTTCTTCTGCCCTGCGATAGTCTGATTTCAATGTACCGGATTTGGTAAAAATATCTGGATGTTGTGCTTTGAATACATCCAACGTTCCCTCAAAGTGTGCATCTACATATTTGCCAACCAGCAGAGAGGTGGTTTCCTCTCTTTTGTACTCGCCTTTTGCTTCTGCCAAGGCTGCTGCCTCACAGCTTTCAAATGCTTTGAACTGGGATACACTCATATACTCCATATTTGCTTCTGTGGAAAAATAGTTTTCGTTTGTTAAAATCACAGTGCAGTCACCTCCAAACAATCATCATCAGTGGTTCTAGTCGCAATAAACTGCAGACCTTTTTCTTTACACTTTTCGTACAATGCTTTTCTGTTGTCTTCTGAAAGCTTTTCTGCCCCATCAATCAGAATAATCTGCAGTGCATTAGGCTTACTGATTGCAACATCAACACAGAGGGAAAGTTTTTCGCCTTCAGACAGATTTGATACCGGCAAACCATGAATCAAAGGAATTCCATCCTTGACTGTCAAACCTTCCACAGGGATATGTGCTTCTTTCAAAATTTCACCGGGAAGTGTTCTTGCAAGCTCGATCTGATTAGTAAACCACTCTGATTTTTCCTTCAAATCTTTCACTTCTTCCTGCATACGCTTCATACGATCATACTCATTCAGATGCTTGATCATTTCAGAAGCAATCTGCAGTTCTTCTTCCCGTCCCCGTGTATCAATTTCTTCCATGGCAGCATATTTTTCAGCAAGCTCCATATCACTGCCAAGTTTTGCTTTTTTCGTTTTAAACGTCTGGTCTGCAAGTTTTCTTTTATCTTCCAAACCTGCATCTACCATAGAAAGCTTTTCTTCAGCAGAAACCAATTCAGCTTTCAGACGTTCTACTTCCCCTGTCAAACGCTCTCTTTCAACAGAAACCATACGTTCTGCCTCAGAAATTTCGATTTCACGTTCTGCCTCAAATCCCCTGATTTTGTTATCATAAGAATCTTTGAAAGCCCGCGCTCTTTGAATCTTGCTGTTATACTCCTTGTCTTTTGCCAGTTCTGTATATCCAGCAGAGAGATCAAAAGTTCTCCACTTATCAGCTGCATAGTTCTCTGGAAGCTCCTTACCGATTTCTTCAATCATTGAATTTTTGTTGCGAATATCCCTATTTGTATCCTGACGGCGCTGAAAATAAACACTCTTTTCAGACTGAATATCATTCAGCACCTGCAAAATATTTTGCTGGTAATCAACACCTGCTGGAATCTCTCCAAATTTCTCACGAATCCAGTTCAAATCCCAGTCAAATTGAATCAGATCCAGAATAATTCTGTTTTGTTCTTCTTTTTTCATAGAGGCAAATTCCACTGGATTCAACTGCAAGGGTGTAAAAATTTCATGAAGAAAGCTTTCAGGTTTTGGCACTGTGTAGCCATTTTCCTTGACCATCTTATAGTCCGCCTGCGCCATGCGTTTTTTTCGATTGATAGATAACCCTGTATCTGTTTCAATCAGGATTTCACCTTCTTCTGAGCCGTCTTTGATGATATAGTCACGGTCAGAAGAATTGGTCAATGCGTAGCGGATTGCATCCAGTACAGATGTTTTCCCGCTCCCATTTTTCCCAGTGATTTCAACACTCTTTCCATCCAGCTGCTTTTCTGTAATACCAAACAAATTCTTGATGTAAATTTTTGTAGTTTTCATTCTTTAGATTCCTCCTGCTCCTTAGATTCCTCTTGTTTTTTGGCTGCAAATTCGGTTGCACAATCAGAACACAATGCTTTTCCATACTTTGCCTTTGTATGAGCTGCCACTTGTTCTGTAGACATTTTGCCAAAAGGCTTAATGTTTGCACCGCAGTTTTCACATGGCACAGGTTTTCCTGAAACCGTTCCAATGCCTTCTCGTGGCGGATACGGACGAACACGAACGCCCCCAACCATATCTCCCGCAAACTTAACCTTTGGATCGAAATAAATCTGTATTCTGGTGCCTTTCCATCCCTCTACCATAGGGGTACCTGCAAGTTTAGAAATAATCTTAGAATTCGTAGCGTTCAAAACCAACGGTTTAATATTTTCTACAAAATGTAAAACCGTTTTTTCAGCTTTTCCGCTGGCGTTCTGTACCATTTCTTTTGCTGTGGCAGCAATAGTACCAGCGATCTCAGGCATACCTTCTAAATCGGCAGCACCCAAATATTTCGGATCTGAAACAAGTTTTTTCCAATGTCCACTTACTTCATTTTTCATGCAATATCACCATCCTGATTCTCATCAAACCAATTCTCATCTTTGTCATCGGATTCAGATTTTACAGTCTGTTCTGTTGGCAGTTCAAACCCCAGCATGGCTGCACACATTTCCTTGCTGATGCTGTATTTCTCATGTACCACATAGTTAGCAAAGGCTTCCACTCGACCTGCCAACAGGGCATATTCTTCACTTGCCGTTTCTGGTGTAAAATCAATATATTTACTCATTGCAATTCCTCCTGTTTTCTGATACGATAATAGTGATTTTTATTTTTCTTTTCCTCCCACACTGCGCGCCAACGCAAGGGAGGATTTTTTCTGTCTAGATTTTTGGTTATACTCCTTCCATTTTTCTTTGTTTTCCTCCCGGTACTTCTTACTGTAAGCAGCTACCTTTTCTTTATTTTCCTCGTAGTATTTCTTCTTTGCAGCTCTATGGGATTCCGAAGTGTTGTATTCTCTTGCACCAGAAAGTAAATCTATTTCCTTTTCTACTTGATAATCTTCCAGCAGCAGTTCATCATTGATGCAATCCTCGTATGGGCAGTGGAAGCAGTCACGGTTACAGATTGGTTTCATTTTTCACTGACACCACCTTTTGCCTTGATCTGCGCCGCTGCGTAATAGCGGTTTTTCCAGTCACGCTTGTCCTGTTGCAGGGCTTTGATTTCCTCCAGCGCAATTCCCAAAAACAGAACCAACACCCCGATTACCACCAACAGCGTAATGATGAGCTTGTCCATCTTTTTTCCTCCTCTCCATGCGACGCTTGTATGTACATTGCGGGCAAAGATAACCGTGTCTAGTGTCCTGCTCTTTGGCAATATTCCAGATTTCTCCGCAGTCGCCGCAAACTACATATCTGCAACCTTCTTTCATACTTCGTTATCATCCGTTCCTGCTTGCAAAATCGTAACATTGTATGGATCCGACACATCATAGCCCTCATATTTTTCCAGAAAAGCAATTAAAGTTTCTCTGCGGCATTTCAGCTGACCAAGCTTCAGGAATGGCAGCAAGCCGGCTTTGTTCAAGTCATAAACCCTGTTAGGATTGCACCGTAGTATTTTGGCAACCTCCGGCACTGTGTATAACAGTTGATCTTTCATCCGCTTTACCTCCTTTCTGAACTATTTCAGTTGGTTTTTCTGCTTTTATTAAGCCATATAGCTGATTAAATTTTTCCTGTAGCATTTCATGAACTTCGCCAGCTTCTCTTTCAATGATATTAGTGGTGGTTTTATAAACCTGGCTATTACTAGCGAAACATGTTCCTTCTACAAAAGAATCGTATTGTAATAGTGTAATCGCATGTAATTCTTCTGCTTTATTCACCACTTCTTCTAAAGCTAGGATTGCAGCGATTATTTTTTTTTCGTCCATTTGTTTTATCACCTCACCATTCCACAATTGGCAGATATCCAAGTCCTTTTAGGAATTCATAGAGAAACAGTCTCCCTTTCTGAGTCCAGTAGGTATGTGGTTTGGTATGCTGGATACCCTTTGCGTCAATGAAAGGCTCTTTCTTTGTGCTTGTATAACCTTTTTCAGCATATTTCTGATACAGCAGCCATACACCACGCTGTTTATACTGAACCTTGTTTTCAGATAAAATCTTATTTAACCACTTTGCACTCTTACCATAATCTTTCGCAATTTCCGTTACAGAAATCAAATCAGGACACTGCAGTACTAAATCATAATACGTTGCCTTTGGATTCAACTCTGCAATCTGTTGCTGCTGGACTGCATTTAGCATCTTGAGGGATTTGACTTCTTCCGTTCTGGCTTCAATAGTTTTTTGAGCCACCATCAGAGCCTTTGCCATCAATTCAGCATCTGTAAGTTGTTCCTGTCCTACGATATATCCACCTGTCTTTCTGATGGAAGGAAGTACCTCTGCTGTTACCCAATGCTTAAATTTTTTGGCATTTGGCATCTTGCTTGAAAGGATGAGACTGTATAGACCGGACTCGTTGATAAGCCAACCTCCACGCTGTCCTAAATCAAATGTGAAACTCGATAGCGTTTTGCTATTGAGTTTATCTTCCTCGTCAACATGGTCTTGAATTGCCTCGTTTAGATTTGAATATCCAAGAATCTCTGCTACATCTTTACCCACAAAATAAGGGGCAGCGTTTATCATCAGTGTTCTCACAGAGCCGAACTCCGCATTTTCAAAAATCTGTAATTCATTCATTTACATCATCCTTTCAATATTGTGTGTCAGTGTCACCCCAATTTGTGCTATAATACTTTAATTAAAGACAGAGAGGTGCGTGTTATGTTGACAAGAACACAATCTAAAATACTTCATGCGGCTATAGATATTAGCCATAATGGTGTTTCCACTATGAATTGGTATGATATTTCCGAAAAAATACATGTCCAACCAGTTATTGTATTTGCGGCTGTAAAAGTACTTGTTAAAAAGGAGCTTTTAGAGTATGTTTATGATTCTGGCACAAACACACCTAACGGTTTCAAATTAACTTCATACTCTATCAATTTGAAGGAATATAACATCATGCGTGTTAAAATATTTCTCATAAACAATCTAATTGCTATTTTTGCTTTAATTATTGCAATCATAGCTTTATTCTTACCTGCAAATTGAAATGATTAAATTCAACGCCATTACTAATAAAGCGTAATACTGAAATTGTTTCCCTTCTCCGCAATACATATAGTCGTATAGGCTGTAGAGAAACACCGCGATACCAATCAGTATTTCTGTTATCGCTAAGACCAGCACATTATAGACCTCCTTTCCCGTTCTACTCCAAAAAATACTCGATATTCACGCCAAAGTAGTCCGCAAGGATCTTTAATTTGTCTGCCTTTGGCTTGCTTCTGCCTGTTTTCCAGTTAGAGAAAACATTTTGTGGAATACCTGTATCCACAGATACCCTATACGTTGTTTTATTATTTTTCTCTAATAAAATCGCAAATTTTTCGTACATTTTTACACCTCCTTCACGAAAGTACTCTATTGCAATTACTTCGCAAACGTGATATACTTTCAAATATAAAACTACCACATTTTATAGATAAGCATATCTTTTCGAAATTATTTTTTATATGCTTTCGTTTGCGTAAGTAAAATATACTATACTTACGTTTATTAGTCAAGCATTTTTACTAACTTTTTCGAAAGTATTATGCTTTTGTGAAAGGAGCATAAAAAATGTATGAACGATTTGAACAACTATTACAAAAATACGGAATAACTGCATACAAAGTCGCAAAAGAAGCCGGCGTTACACAAACATCATTGAGCAACTGGAAATCTGGAAGAAATAAACCAAGTATAAGTACTCTTAAAAAAATAGCCGATTATTTTGGTGTATCCCTTGGTTATTTAATGGGAACAGAAGATGAAGAACCGAATGCAGTTGATAAAGAAAATAACCCCATTGTTCTGGATAATGATGCATTGGAATTATTAGAAGAATTGAAAAATAGACCAGAAATGAAAACTTTATTCCAAGTTTCAAGACAAGCCAGTAAAGAAGATATTTTGAAAACAGTTAAAATCATTGAAACATTAAAAGGGGATGATTGATGTGGATGAATATTGCATTCGTTACATTGATATGCCAAGCAGAACAAAAGGTCTCACCGTTGAAGACGCCGATGGCTTTTATAGTATTTACATCAATGCCAAAATATCTGCTTACGAACAAAAAGCAGCCATCATACATGAATTGACACATATTAGAAGAAACGATTTTAATAGTAATAAGACTTTGAGACAAGCTGAAAAATTTTAACATAAAAAAATCCCCCTTCCTGCGCCAACAGGAAAGAGGATTTCATATAAGCGGTCATACCGTGGTATAACAGCCCTCAACAAGCAAATTATACCACAAGACCGCTTTATTTGCCATACCCAAAAATAAAAAGGAGGTATGCCTATGAAAGGCGGAACAAGAAAACGTGGTAAAACATGGTCATATTATTTTGATGCGGCTGCAGTCGGCGGCAAGCGGAAAAAAATTGAGAAAGGAGGATTTCGTACCAAGAAAGATGCCGAAGCCGCTCTTGCAAAAGCCCTATCAGAATACAATAGAGCCGGAACAGTCTTTGAGCCATCAAATATCAGTGTTGGAGATTATCTGGATGAATGGCTAGAGCAGTATGTTAAACCAAATCTGACAACAAATACACTTGATAACTACACACAGCTTATTCGGACACACGTCATTCCAGTTATTGGTGCTTATCGCTTGTCTACAATTCAAACGGCAACGATACAGAAACTGCTCAATTCTATGAAAGAGAAAGGGTATTCAAAATCGACTGTGTCGTCCATCAAATGCATCCTGTCTGGCGCGTTTGGTTATGCTGTGGAGCCATTACACTATATACAAATAAATCCCTGTAAAACGGCAAAAATCGGGAAATTTGCAGTCAAGAAACGAACACGGGTTATCGTCCCAAAGGAGTCATATGCAGAGATAATCAATCTGTTTCCTTTTGGGTCTTATGAACATATACTGCTTATGCTTGGTTGGAACTGCGGATTGCGTATTGGTGAGTGTTTGGCTCTAAGTTGGGACTGTGTCGATCTTGAAGCAAAAACAATCCAGATCAAGTATCAACGTGTCCAAGGTAGTAACGGATGGGTACTGAAATCACCAAAATACGACTCTACAAGAACGTTACAGATCAGCAACTCCTTATGTGCTTTGCTAAAGGCAGAAAAACACCGACAGATCGGAAACGAAATACTATACGGAGAATACTATACCGTTTACGAATCAGAACCGATAAATCAGAAAAATGAAATTCATTTGCATGGTGTTAAAAAATCTGAACAAGAGCAGAACCGTATATCTTTCGTATGCATCCGTGATAATGGTGTTTGGGTTGGCAAGAATGATGTAAGTAGGATCTCCAAAAAAATCCGAGAAGCAATACTTCCAGAATTTGACTATCATTCATTACGACATACACACGCCACAATGCTGGTTACCGCTGGTGTCAACATCAAAGCGATACAACAACGTCTTGGACATAGAGATATAGCTACCACCCTAAATACCTATGCGCATTGTACAGATAGCATGGAAAGGGAAGCAGTAGAAGCGTTTGAAAAACTGTGCGAAAAAATTTTGCCACCCATGTAATAAATGCGGTGGCAAATCGGTGGCAAATAAAAAAATCATAAATTTATAAGCTGTTAAAACCTTGTTTTTTCTGGAATGTAGAGAAATGTAATTCTTAATTATTTATTAAGGAATTATTTCCTGCAATGTAACAATTTGAATGGACAAATCTGCCTTTTCCTCCAAAGTGCTGACAGAAATCATATAATCATTCCATTGGCAGGTGTGAAAATAAGCAGCAGGAGTACCTACGCATGTCAGAAACTGATTGCCGTCTGATACGGAAAATTCTTTTGCTTTCTGAAATATGCTTCCACCATGAAGCTTAATGATACTTTCTTTTCTTGTCCACAGTTCAAAGAAGCATTTTTTCTTCTCCAGATCACTATGCTTTTGCCAGCAAGAAAAATCTGTTGGAGAAAGCATCTTTTCAGGAAATTTAGGCAATACGTTTCTCATTTGTTCTATATCAATGCCAATTTCTTTATGGCTCCATGCCAAAATGAGGTATTCCTCGCTATGGGAAATATTAAAGAAAACATCTGTAATATCCGAAAAATACGGCTTTCCATTTTCACCATACATCAAATGAAACGCCTCAAAACCATGCATGCGGGCGATATATTGCAGCAGCATTCTGCCACCTAAAGAAGTCAATCGCTTTTTCCGAGATTTTATTCCTTCTATATAAATACGATCGCTTTCTGGAAGCTGTTTCATCGCTTTCTGTTGCATATGTTCATTTTGCAATGATGCCAACGAAAATAAATATACTTCCACACCACACCTCCTTTCTGACACACAAATAAGACGGTTGTCTTATTTGTTATGAGAACAACCGCCTTATTCTTTTCACATATACCTTGATTATTTTGCAATGATGTTTACAATCTTACCAGGTACATAGATTTCTTTCACAATGGTTTTGCCTTCCAGACGAGAAGCCAGAACTTCTTTTGCCTGTGCCAGAACAGAATCTTTGTCTGCATCAACGGAAATAACCATAGTATCACGGAATTTACCGCTAACCTGCAGAGCGATTTCTACGGTATCCTGTACCAGTTTGCTTTCGTCAACTTCAGGCCAACCTGCATCAAATACAGATTCTGCATGACCCAGTTCTTTCCACAGTTCTTCTGCGATGTGAGGTGCGAAAGGAGCCAGCAGAACAACCAGAGTTTCCAGTGTCTGTCTGTCTACGCCGCCTTCTTTTTTGCCCAAATCGATGATCTTATTGGTATATTCCATGAAACCGCTGACAACAGTGTTCATTGTCAATGCTTCCAGACGGTTTGTGATGTCATAAACCAGTTTATTGCGCAGATATTCCATATCTTTGGAAGCTGTTACATTCAAATCTTTGTTGTTGTAAACCAGTTTCCATACACGGTTCAGGAAACGGAATACACCGTCGATACCGCTGTCATCCCAGTCACAATCCATTTCAGGGGGACCTACGAACAGTTCGTACATACGCAGAGAGTCACAGCCGTAGTTCTGAACCAGATCGTCAGGAGAAACAACGTTGCCCAGAGATTTACTCATCTTGCTGCCGTTCTTTGTGATCATGCCCTGGTTGAACAGTCTCTGGAAAGGTTCTTCGAAAGGAACCGCACCGATGTCATACAGGAATTTTGTATAGAAACGTGCATACAGCAGATGCAGAACGGCATGTTCAATACCGCCTACATACAGGTCAACAGGTGCCCATTTTTTCAGCATTTCCTGGCTAGCCAGTTCTTTGTCGTTATGGTTATCTACATAACGCAGGAAGTACCAAGAAGAACCTGCCCACTGAGGCATTGTGTTTGTTTCTCTCTTTGCAGGGCCGCCACATTTCGGGCAAGTTGTGTTTACCCATTCGTCAATGTGAGCCAGAGGAGATTCACCTGTATCTGTGGGTTTGTAAGATTCTACCTGAGGCAGCAGTACGGGCAGCTGATCTTCGGGAACAGCAACAGCGCCACAGTGTTCACAGTGAACGATAGGAATAGGTTCGCCCCAATATCTCTGTCTGGAGAATACCCAGTCACGCAGTTTATAGTTTACGGTCTTTTTGCCCAGGCCTTTTTCTTCCATAATATGAGGAACTTTTTCTTTTGCTTCGAAAGCTTTCATGCCGTTCCAGTCGCCGGAGTTGATGATTACACCATCGCCTGTGTAAGCTTCTGTCAGTTCTTTTTCTTCTTCGCCTTCAGGCAGGATTACCTGAACGATAGGCAGATTGAATTTCTTAGCAAATTCAAAGTCACGTTCGTCATGAGCAGGTACACACATTACAGCACCTGTACCATAGTCAGCCAGTACATAGTCTGCAACCCAAACAGGAATTTCTTTTCCGTTAACAGGGTTTACGCAGTAAGAACCTGTGAATACACCAGTTTTTTCTTTGTTGGTCATACGATCAACGGAAGATTTTGTGGAAGCTTCGAAGCAATATTTTTCAACAGCTTCTTTGCATTCAGGTGTTGTCAGAGCAGGAATATCTTTATATTCAGGAGCCAGTACCATGAAAGTACAGCCATGCAGTGTATCAGGTCTTGTGGTGTAAACAGTGATTTTTTCATCGCTGCCAACAACCTTAAAGTCTACTTCTGCACCATAGCTCTTGCCGATCCAGTCAGACTGCATTTTCTTAACTTTTTCAGACCAATCCAGAGTTTTCAGATCTTCCAGCAGTCTGTCAGCATATGCTGTGATCTTCAGCATCCACTGACGCAGATTTTTCTTAGTAACAGTAGCGCCGCAGCGTTCGCAAGTGCCGTTAGTAGCTTCTTCGTTTGCCAGAACGCATTTACAGCTAGGACACCAGTTCAAAGGCATTTCTTTTTCATATGCCAGACCATGTTTGAACATCTGAACGAAAATCCACTGTGTCCATTTATAGTAGTTGGGATCTGTTGTATCTACTTCTCTATCCCAATCGTAGATTGCACTGATTTCATGCAGCTGTCTTTTTACGTTTGCGATGTTGTTTGCAGTTGCAATGCTGGGATGGATATTATTTTTGATAGCAAAGTTTTCAGCAGGCAGACCGAATGCGTCCCAGCCCATGGGATGCAGTACCTGATAACCCTGCAATACTTTATATCTGCTGACTACGTCACTGAGAACGTAACCTCTCCAGTGGCCTACATGCAGACCTGTACCGGAAGGATAAGGGAACATATCCAGGCAGTAAAATTTAGGTTTTACATCATCTTCTTTGTTGATGGGATTCTTTTCCCATTCAGCACGCCATTTTTTTTCAATTTCTCTAAAATCATAACGCTGATTCATTTTGAATTCCTCCTTCGTGTTACAGTTTGGGCACTGTCAAAAAAAAATCCCTCCATCTCGTTAGAGACGAAGGGACACTCCGTGTTACCACTCTAGTTTGTTTCCGCAGAAACACACTCTTATGCCCGATAACGGGGGCGACCGTTGCCGTCTACTTGCCAGAGGCGTTCCACGGAAAACTCAAAGGCCAGTTCCATTTTTCGCTCTGTCGTTTCACACCAACCAACGACTCTCTGGAATAAGCAACCAAATGTACTACTCCTTATCAATGTCTTTTCTCGAAAACATTTATACCATATTTACCAAAAGAAATCAAGTGATTTTATGGATTTTTTTCTAAATCAAGGATAAAAGCCAACGAAAAAGCTTGAATCGACAGATTTGACACCAAAATTTGTATACATTTCCCAGAAAAAGAAGCTGCATCGTTTTTTCTTCTCTAATTTATTTACATAATATAATTATGATTAATTATAGCACATATAGAAACATAAAAGCTATATGACAAGCACTTCCAATCATCACAAACACATGAAAAATTTCATGAAAACCAAATCCAGCAATGGGAAGCTGAGGTTTTTTCAAACCATATATAACAGCCCCTATGGTGTAAGCCAAACCACCAGCCAAAAGTAATCCTATCCCCTTCCAGGAGACAGCCTCTTGCAATGGAACGAAAACAATGACTGCCAGCCATCCCATAATAACATATAAAGAAGTAGATAGCCACCTAGGAGCCTGCATCCAGAAAATTTTCATAAAGACACCACCAATTGCCAAAATCCAGATCAAAGCAAGCATTGTCCATCCCCAAGCCCCAGCAAGCGGCACAAGACAAATAGGCGTATACGTTCCTGCAATGAGCACAAAAATCATAATGTGATCTATTCTGCGCAGAAGTATTGTTTTTGCTTCAGAAACATTCAAAGTATGATAGATGGTACTTGCTCCATACAAAAGCATAAGGGACAACCCAAACACGGCAAAACCTATGACCTGAATGATTGCATCTTGGTGTGAAGCTTGAAAGAGCAATACAGAAATACAGGGAATACATGCCAATAAGCCAATAAAATGTGTCAACGCACTAACCGGATCTTTGATACTATGCTTTACCAAATCTATCAACCCTTTCATCTAGTATTTAATACTATATATTGAGATATTGATATATTAACATGTATTCCACAAAGTAACAAGAAGCAAAACACACAAAAATGTTGAAACATAGTATGAAATACTATAT